>ENA-OUOG01000171-OUOG01000171.1-marine-metagenome-genome-assembly--contig:-NODE-171-length-82699-cov-6.496853_pt1 | contig 82699 bp, 81 predicted proteins | sample MGYA00248635_ERZ508505 | MGnify/ENA primary metagenome ERZ508505 (study PRJEB26176, sample SAMN06267871) | marine metagenome | isolation source: Saanich Inlet, British Columbia, Canada | place: Pacific... | reverse complement strand
AAATTAATGTCTCGTCCGGTGGACGCCAGTGAACAGAAGGTAAAGCGTAAGGCGTCAGTCCCATAGCTTTGCAGTCCCTCGGGGAACTGGCGTTTGGTTGCTTTGGCGATCTTCTCACGCATCTGCGGTTGCATCAGTGAACCTGTGCGCTTCTCTAACAGATCATCCAATGAGATTCCGTCAATCAAATCGATTGGATCCAAGACGTTACCCTTGGATTTGGACATCTTCTGGCCTTCAGCATCACGTACCAGGCCATGGACATAGACTGTTTTAAACGGTACTTCGCCTGTGAATTTCAGCGTCATCATAATCATCCGGGCAACCCAGAAGAAGATGATGTCAAAGCCTGTGACCAAAACACTGGTCGGGTGATAGCGCTTCAATGCCTCAGTATCATCCGGCCATCCGAGTGTTGAAAACGTCCATAAAGCCGATGAGAACCAGGTGTCTAAGACATCATCATCTTGAGTTAACTGAATATCCGAACCCAGATTGTATTTAGCCCGCGCGGCTGCTTCATTTTCAGCGACATAAATGGTGCCCGCATTATCATAAAATGCAGGAATGCGGTGACCCCACCAAAGCTGTCGTGAGATGCACCAATCTTTCAAATCGCGCATCCACGCGAAGTAGGTGTTTTCCCACTGTTTCGGAACAAACTGGATCGAGCCGTTCTCAACTGCCTCAATCGCAGGTTTGGCAAGCGTCTCAACAGCCACAAACCACTGGTCTGTCAGGAGCGGCTCAATCACCACACCCGAGCGGTCACCACGTGGAACCTTTAATGTATGTGGATCGATTGTTTCTAAAAGCCCAAGCGCATCCAAATCAGCAACAATTTGTGCGCGCGCATCGAACCGATCCATCCCACGGTACGCCTCAGGGACCTCATCATTGAGCTTCGCATCTTTGGTTAAGATACTAATCATTGGAAGACTGTGACGTTCACCCATCGCATAGTCATTAAAGTCATGCGCAGGTGTGATTTTGACGCATCCGGTTCCGAATTCTGGATCGACGTAGTCATCCGCAATAATTGGGATTTCTCGATCGGTCAGCGGCAAGGCAATGGATTTGCCGATCAAGTGGCTGTAGCGCTCGTCGTCAGGATGCACAGCAACTGCTGTATCCCCAAGCATGGTTTCGGGTCGTGTGGTCGCAACAACTAAATGTCCTGAGCCATCCGCCAGTGGATATCTAAAATGCCAAAGCGATCCCTGTTCTTCTTCACTGACCACTTCTAAGTCAGAAATTGCGGTGTGGAGCACAGGATCCCAGTTCACCAAATGTTGACCGCGGTAAATGAGGCCCTCGTCAAATAATCGAATGAATACCTCTTGGACCGCTTTTGAACAGCCGTCGTCCATCGTGAAGCGTTCGCGAGACCAATCAACAGAGGCGCCCATTCGCCGTAACTGCTTGGTGATCATGCCGCCAGAGGTGTGTTTCCATTCCCAGACTTTCTCTAAAAATTTCTCACGGCCGAGATCGTGGCGAGAAATATCTGATGCGAGTAACTGACGCTCGACCAACATTTGCGTCGCAATCCCCGCATGATCAGTTCCAACTTGCCACAGCGTGTCATGACCAAGCATCCGGTGATACCGAATCAATGCATCCATGATGGTGTCTTGGAATGCGTGACCCATATGTAATGAGCCCGTGACATTGGGTGGCGGAATCATGATCGAGTAGGGGGATCCTTCGCCTGAAGGTGCGAAGTATCCATTATTTTCCCAGAACTCGTACCAACGAGTTTCAATGGCCGAAGGGTCGTATGTTTTGTCTAAAGTGTCAGTCATGAACGCAGGTCGTGTTGTGTAATGGGATAGCCGTCAAATTTCAATTGTTTCCAGTTGGCGCGAGTGGTCTCAAGCAACTGTGGTTCTTGAACCACGATTTCTACCAAGTGGTCAAAGCGTGAGAACCACGAAGGCAATGGACCGCCCAAATTCACCAATACACCATGACGATCGGGCGGGTCTTGCCAGCCGATACCAACCGGTGCTTTTGATGAATCACCTGGATCAATTTCATGCGGGATGAAGCTTTCATCATCGTCCCACAGGAGCTGATCCAGTGTGTGTGCCTCAGATTCAGATGTGACATGGCAGTGCACATCCAAACCCTTTCGGAACGATTGTCGCACAAACTTCACCGCAAAGCGTGCCCTCGCCTCAAGTGAATCTTCACCTAAGATGTAATAGGAAACTTTGGTCACGCTCTGAGCCAGTTCACCAATAATGGAACTGGACGTCCTGAGGCACCTTTTGCTTTACCACCACTGAACCATGCAGTGCCTGCGATATCCAAATGTGCCCACCGATAGTTTTCAGTAAACCGTGATAAGAAACAGGCAGCTGTAATGGTTCCCGCATCACGTCCACCGATATTAGCGATATCTGCGAAATTTGAATCCAATAATTTCTGATAAGGCGCTTCAATCGGGAGTCTCCAGCATGGATCGCCCGAGGCTTTACCGATCGCAAAGAGTTCATCAGCCAAGGCATCGTCGGTGCTCAAAAGTCCTGTGTTATGTTTCCCAAGCGCAACCAAACACGCTCCTGTGAGGGTTGCTATATCCACCACAGCTTCAGGATTAAATCGTTCGACGTAGGTGAGCGCATCACAGAGAACAAGACGGCCTTCGGCGTCGGTATTTAAGATCTCAACTGTTTTGCCAGCCAGTGTTTTGACCACATCGCCGGGCTTGGTTGCACGGCCTGACGGCATATTTTCAACAGCCGCAATCACCCCAATCACATTGGCTTCAAGATCCATTTCACAAATGTTCTGCATGCAACCCATGACAGTTGCTGCACCACACATGTCGAATTTCATTTCATCCATACCCGCGCCAGGCTTCAAGCTGATGCCGCCGGTATCGAAAGTCACGCCTTTACCAACCAAGACCTTCGGTTTGGCGTTCGGGTCTTTCGCACCTTGGTAATTTAAGATGATGAAGCGTGCAGGTTCTTCACTGCCGCGTGAAACCGAGAGTAAGCAGTGCATACCGATCTCTTCGAGCGCGTCTTCATCAAAGACCTCGCATGACAATTTGCTATAACGATCAGCCAGATGGACCGCCTGATCAGCAAGATAACGTGGCGTACAGGTATTCCCTGGAAGATTGCCGAGTTCACGTGTCAGATTCGCACCGTGTCCAATTGTCATACCGGTGGTGACATGCTCCTTATCCGTGTCATCTCCGACAAGCTGGAGCGTCTCCAACACCTTTGAATCAGCATCAGTAGGTTTTGGTTTGGTTGTGGTGTATTCATAGGCAGCCCAAACAAGACCATAACCTAAGCGCTCCTGCGTCCCTTGATCACCACGGCTCAGTGATGCCACATCAATTGTCGCCTCATTGATCGGTAATCCTTTGAGCGTTTTACCGAGACCGACAAAGGCATCATTTTGCGCGAGCGCATCGAATGAATCCGCTTTACCAACTCCAACAAGGACCAGACGCTTGGCACCAATACCTTCTGGGTTTCTGAGTGTAATTTGTGATCCCGCTTTGGGCTTGAAGTCACCAGAATCGATTAAATCTGAGATCAGTGTGTCGAGTTCCGCGCTGCTTCCCACTACACTGTCGTCTTCGGAGACGCCAACGACCAAACATTCAGTTTGAAGTTCGGTGAGAGAAGTTGAAATGATGCTGATCTCCATGGGTGACTCCTTTAATTTTCGTTAAGCATGGAAGTGTAGGGCATTTGATCATTCTGAGGTACTTCAGTCGCGAGATTCTGGAAACCACCGCGGGTGTTTCCCTCATTCTTCTATTAGTAGTGTTGAGTGGTCGATTTATCCAGTTCTTGGAAAAAGCAGCCAACGGAGAGTTGTCTGTCGAACTGATGCTCACAATGATTCTTTGGCGAATCCCATCGTCATTGGAACTCATCCTGCCACTTGCACTCACACTCTCAGTGCTCTTAGTGATGGGACGCATGAACCAAGAGTCAGAGCTGACGATTCTGAGAGCGGCTGGCTATTCCAATCGTCGTCTCTTCGGAATTGTGTTGGTGCCCGCAATGCTCGTGGCACTCCTTGTTGGCTGGTTGTCGATGGTACTGTCGCCAGGAGTGGCGCGAGAGCTCGACCGTCAAGTGGTCGCTAAAGAGAACCTAACGGTTTTTGATACGGTCGTCCCTGGTCGCTTTCAAACAGATAAGTCAGGCCGCCTCATCTATGCAGAAGCGATCTCTGAAGATCGTGAGTCATTGATTGACGTTTTTATCGTTGAGCCGTCTAAACAGAAAAATACCGAAGTCTTTTTGACCGGAAAGACAGCACGCCAGGAACTGAACGAGGGTGAGAAGTATTTGGTACTCTTTGATGGTTATCGTCATATCGGGACTGAGACTCAGCTTGATTGGGAAATCTCAAAATTTGATCGCTATCTGATTCGATTAAATCCGGAAACTGAGAACCGACCAGACTCTCTGGACACCAAGTCCACTGAAGCCCTCATCGCATCGGGTAAAGCACCTGAGCTTGCCATTGCCTCATGGCGGGTGTCGTTACCTATCGTGTGTCTTTTGATGTTGCCATGGGCATTCTTGATGGGTCGTGGATCGCCGAGGCAAAGTCGATTTATTTGGGTCATTCCGATCATCTTGATTCAGTTTGGCTACATCACAGCGCTGTCATTTGCACAGAAGGCGATTACTTTGGGTCAGTGGTTGCCATGGCCTGGTCTGTTTTGGGTGCACTTGGTATTAATTGGTGCAGTCAGTCTGTTGATTGGAATCGGTTCATTTGCGCGTGGGAGAGGGTGGTTATGAGTCGTTCCACTTGGCTATTAGCGCGCGCGATTTGGGTTTCTTTCTTGATCGTTTTCTTGGTGTTTTTCGGGCTTGAGTTGGTGTTTCGAGTGCTCGATGAAGCCAAGCTTCCTCATACCAACTACACCGCCGATGAGATCGGTCTGGTTTCAATTTTCGGAATGCCGCGGCGGCTGTATTTGGATTTGCCATTGATGGTTTTGATCGCCGTTGCAGCGGGCCTCGGTGGGCTCGCGCAATCGAGTGAACTCACCATCTTACGTGCTGCAGGACTTAGCATCCGGCAAATCTTTTTCAAAATCGTTTTGGTGCTGTCGCCCATCTTAGTCGGCTCGATTGTGATTGCTGAATATGGGATGCCCGAGGCCGAGCGTTTCAGCCAAGCCTTGAAAGATACCAATGTCTCAGGTGGTGTGAAGGATTCCGTTTGGACGCGAGAATCAGGGCGTTATCTCTTTGTTGAAGGAGCACCTGATGGCAAAGTCAGACTATGGAAACAAATTGAAATGGCCGATGGCCGAGACGAGATCGCACGTCTCACTCAATCACGTGATGTGTCCTTTGATGGCAATGAAGTTGCGTTGTCTGAAGCTCGAGTCTTGACCTTTGATGGTGATCAGATCCTGGATCAGACAACCGGTGTCCGCCAAACAACCAAATTAACCGAACGCCAAGTCAGGTGGTTGGTGCAGAATCCAGACGCGTTGTCTCTGAGTGAGCTGTGGGATGCTGCCACCTACCTCACAGATGAGGGCCTAAACGCTCGCGCCCACAGCCAGCTCTTTTGGCAACGACTTTTATTACCCATCACGCTAGTCGCGTTAGCGCTATTGGCTTCGGCAACAGCGTTTGGCTCGATGCGGTCACTTGGGATGTCGACACGGGTATTTTTGGCTGTTTTGATCGGCTTGGTATTCAAATATGCGATGGATATGGCATCGCCTGCCGCGTTCCTCGCAGGTGGGCACCCATCACTTGCGATTATCCTGCCGCTTTTGATACCACTATTACTAACGCCACGCTTATTGCGCTGATTTTGAGGGCTTCGGTTCGGCAACAACGCGTGTCTTTGATAGAATGTCGTACCAAGTCTGGCCAATCGGTGACAGCCATCCAGTGAACAAGGTGACGCCGCTTGGCGCCAATGTCGCCACACACATCAGAAGTCGCCGGAAGGCTACATCTTTGGTGATTGCTTCACCGTTCATGCCGACTAATCGTAGCCGCCATGCGCGCATACCAGCTGTTTTTCCGCCATTGGCCCATGACCACCAAAAGTAGCCGCCAACAGATAGCGCGATGATCATTTGAGTCAAAAAAGCAGGCGCTTCACCTTGCGCTATGACTGATGACACGAGTCCTGAAAGCAGAATCAGCGCGGTAACGACAAGTGCATCATAAATAAGAGCAAGGAGACGTTTCCAAATAGGGGCGTTCTTAACTTCCATTGGCATCCACTTCTTGAGCAAGCTGAATGTAATCCGAGCGAAAAACGGAGCGAAGAATCTTTAGGTATTGCTTCCCAAGTTCCGAGTACCGACCAAGCGTTGGAATGAGTGCTTTAGTGGTTAAAGGCTCATCTTTTGTACGTATATCAAACCGGACTTGCCTTAACTTCTTATAGGCTTTGTGGGTATTAATGTTTTGATAATACGCAGCAACTGAATCACCGATGGTGTCAAAGCGACGAACCTCGAGTGATTTGTTATTACTGTTCTTTGGTTTGATGCCGCAGCCCTTGGAGTAGCATTGATGGCCAAAGAAGTTGTTACCCTCGACAGCAAATCGCGATTCCCCCCAAGCAGATTCAATTGCGGCCTGTGTTGCAACCAAAGCTGGCGGTAATCCATCGACCCTGAGATACAATTCTTCCTCAATATGATCGAGTGATGTATTCGGGTCGATTTCAAAATGGGTGATCAATAAATCAAGCGCTGGATCGCGTTTCGTTTGCTTTGTTTGTCGTTCAACAATCCCCGGAATAAATGCACGTGCTGCCCACAGCCTTTCATTTTCGTGCTCGGCGTAATCCATCATGAGCCGGGCAAATTGCTGTCTGCGGTCACTGATATCGGGATTGATTTCAAGTGCTGGACGATGCGACTCGATCAAAGCTTCAAGTTCTTTTCTGTCGAATTCAGCTAAATCAGTTTCTCGGTTTAACGCTGTATACAGTAACCCGGCGGTTGCGACGACTGTGACAAGTGCCGCGTGTTTGATCATGACTCAGGCTTGCCCACTTTTGGCATGGTTGGTTCAGTCCAGTCGTTTTGCAGTTCCGCTAGTTTCGCATATTTATAGAACGCACCGATAAATCCGCCGACCGCAATCGCAAATCCGGCTCGGCCATCGCGCCAGCCACTTTTCAAAACATAGATTTTCAGGAACATAGAGAGGCCATGCATCAGGGCAGGACCCATGCCGCCGCGTTTGTTTTTGCGTAGTAATTTTTGGGCGCCAAGTGTCGAATATCGCTGCGCCTTGTGAAGCATCTGTTCCAAGTTCTCAAAAGGGAATTGCCAAATCGGCTGTGTTAAATGACCGATTGGACCATCGCAAATAAAGCCTTCATGGACTTCTTCGAGCGTGTAACTCAGACGCCCTTGGCGAAACAGTTGCGGTTGGCGATAGTCTGGGTTCCAGCCTGAATGTTTAACCCAGCGACCGAGAAGATAGTTCTTGCGTGGCATGAAATAAGCCACTGGACCGGCTGGATCGTTACGTCTCACGATGGACAGGATTTCGTCTCGCGCTTCAGGAGTGCAGCGTTCGTCAGAATCAAGAGAGAAGATCCATTCATGCTGGCAAGAAGCGATCGCTTCATTCCTCAATTTGCCAAAGCCTGAGAAATCAATCTGCACAACACGTGCGCCGAGTTCTTCTGCAATTTTGGCTGTGTCATCAGTCGAGTGAGAATCGCAAAGGATGACTTCGTCAGCCCATTCGATGACGCTTTCGATCGCAGGACGAATCTTGTTGGCTTCGTTGAACGCGATGATGTAGCAGCTGACTTTTGACACAGGCGCATCTTTTCGCTGTTGGGAATTTGGTACCGAAGGGGGGACTCGAACCCCCAAGCCCGCAAAGGCAACGGATTTTGAATCCGTCGTGTCTACCAGTTCCACCACTTCGGCAACGGGACGCGAATACTAAACAAAGTGGACTTCGTTGTCATCTGCTTTCCGAGGTTATCGTTCTGTAACACCTCTATGAATCCCACCTGATCGGTGGGAAAAATCAGTTTTTTATAATTTATAAGTGATAAATTTTTATATTATTATCATATTAATATGATAATATTATTTTAAATTATCATGTATAGGTAATTATTCATGAGGCCTAAAGAGCGCTTTAATGCGAGAGAGCATTTGGACTCCATACTCGAACATTGGCGGTTATTGCCTGCGAGACACAAACCTGGCCGCGGATGGGTTCGGGCGATTCGAGAAGCTTTGGGGATGACAACAACGCAACTAGGTTCAAAGCTCGGTGTATCACAGTCGCGAGTTGTTGCTATGGAGGGAGCCGAGCACTCAGGATCTTTGACCATTAAAAATTTGGAGAGAGCTGCTAACGCACTTGATTGCGAATTGGTCTACGCTCTAGTTCCGAGGCGTTCGCTCCAGGTAATGGTAGAAGAACGCGTAAAACAGAAAGCGATCAGTTCAATCGCAGCCATTTCTCACTCGATGATGCTCGAAGATCAGACGGTTGGCGATGAGGCAACAGCGTTACAGCTTGAACAATTGGTTCAGAAGATGAAGATGAGCGCGCGCTCAGATATTTGGGAAGGAGAGTGACAAACGATATATTTCAATCTGCACAAGACGCAACGCTTCTATCGATAGAAGAAAAGGAAGGGCTGATCCAGTCACATATTACGTCTCGAGGCGAACTGAACCGTTCCGAGCAAGCAAATATTCTCGAAGCTGAAGAGTGGGTTTTCAAAAGAGACCGGGACGTTACTCAGATCAATTTTTTGAATGGGTTACATCAACGAATGTTTGGGCGTGTTTGGAATTGGACCGGACAGTTTCGAAAATCAGGGAAGAATATAGGGGTAGATGCATACCGTATTCCTGGAGACTTGAAACTGCTTTGTGATGATTGCAACTTCTGGCTTGAGCACGAGGTTTATTCGACAGATGAGATTGCAGCAAGGTTTCACCATCGATTGGTTTATATTCACTGCTATCCAAATGGAAACGGCAGGCATGCGCGTCTTGTGGCCGACGTATTACTTCGATCGAAGGGTTGCGAGAGATTCAGTTGGGGTGCTCAATCCTCGAAACACCCACATCAGCTCAGGACTGAATATATCGAGGCATTGAGAGCAGCGGATAAGCATAGCTATCAAGACTTGCTACATTTTGTACGGTCTTGATGTCTTGCCAATTTTTGAAAAGGTCATAGACTTCCAGGCGGAATAAAAAGGGTCTCATTTGAAACGCCAAGACTTTTCATACCAATTACCTGACGCGCTGATTGCAAGTCAGCCGCTTGAAAATCGGACAGACAGTCGGCTCATGGTAATTGATCCGGGTCAGCCACTATCTCATCGTCATGTATCTGATCTGCCGTCCATGCTTCGAAAAGGAGATGTGGTAGTGGCCAACAATACGCGGGTATTTCCGGCACGCTTGTTTGGAGCAAAAGCATCTGGTGGGCGTATCGAGGTGATGATTGAGCGCTTATTAACGGACAACGCAGTTCGGGCGTTCGTTAAGGCTTCAAAGTCGCCCAAAGAAGGTTCCATTCTGCACATGGATGGCGGGTTTGAGCTGACAATTATTGGTCGTGATGGCGATCTGTTTGTATTGGAGTCTGACCCATCGATCCGCATTCTTGATATGGCTGAGGCTCATGGTCATATCCCGCTACCTCCTTATATCAAGCGAGAAGACACAGCGTCTGATCGAGAGCGTTATCAAACGGTGTTCGCTAAAGATGCGGGTGCTGTTGCGGCACCAACGGCTGGCCTACATATTGATGAGTCGATTATTGATGCGATCAAACAGCAAGGTGCGACTTGGTGCGAAGTGACTCTGCACGTTGGTGCCGGTACGTTTAATCCAGTTCGAGTGGATGACCTCAGTGAGCATCAGATGCATGGTGAGTGGTACAACATTTCCCCTGAGGTCTGTGCAACGATTCAAAAGGCGAAAGATGAGGGGCGCCGTGTTATTGCGATCGGCACGACCACAATGCGTTGTCTTGAAGGTTCAGCGGCAGCCAATGGAGGTGCGATCCGTGAAGGCTCGGATGAAACCTCGATCTTCATTACACCTGGCTATCGTTTTAATGTAGTTGATGTGTTGTTCACTAATTTCCACTTGCCTGAATCCACGTTACTCATGCTTGTCAGCGCATTCGGTGGTTATGACCGAATGATGGGTGCTTACCAGGAAGCGGTGCGTGAACAGTATCGATTCTTTAGTTACGGTGATGCCTGTTTAATCACTAAAGACCCAGAGGCTCCTCATGCGTCCTGAATGCCACATGACTTTTGAAGTGAAAGCGACAGATGGTTTTGCGCGTCGCGGTGAAATTACATTCCCGCGTGGAACCATTCAGACGCCTGCATTCATGCCTGTTGGTACCTATGGCACTGTGAAAGGTGTCACAACCGATCAAGTGAAGGACAGTGGCGCCGAAATCCTCTTAGGCAACACATTTCACCTCATGCTGCGGCCAGGCGCGGACCAAGTCGCGGCCCTCGGTGGCCTTCATCAAATGATCCATTGGGATAAGCCGATTTTGACTGATTCCGGCGGGTTTCAGGTGTTCAGTCTCGGGAAGATGCGCAAAATTACCGAGGAGGGTGTGAAGTTCCGAAGTCCTGTGGATGGCTCCGAGGTGTGGTTGGATCCGGAGCGATCTATGGCCGTACAACGTCAGCTTGGATCCGACATTGTCATGATCTTTGATGAATGTACGCCGTATCCCGTGTCTTATGACGACTCGAAGAAATCAATGGAGCTGAGTCTTCGCTGGGCGAAACGGTCGCTCGAAGCGCATGGTGATTCGCCATCAGCACTTTTTGGAATCGTACAAGGTTCGATGTTTTTGGATCAGCGAGATCAGAGCCTTGAAGCGCTCGTTGAGATGGGCTTCGATGGCTATGCGATCGGCGGCTTATCTGTTGGTGAGCCAAAAGATGAGATGTTTAGGGTGATGCGACATACCGGACCCTTACTGCCTGCTGATCAACCTCGATATGTCATGGGTGTTGGTAAACCTGAGGATCTCGTCGAGGGTGTTCGGCGTGGTGTTGATATGTTCGATTGCGTGATGCCAACCCGAAATGCCCGGAACAGTCACTTATTCACCGATACCGGCGTTTTGAAATTACGGAACGCAGTAAACCGGACGTATGACGGTCCAATTGATGACACCTGTGATTGCTACACCTGCAAGAACTACAGTCGAGCTTATCTTCACCATCTGGACAAATGTGGTGAGATTTTGGGCGCAACACTCAACACGATTCATAACCTCCGACACTATCAGCGCGTGATGGAAGGATTGAGAGGTGCAATTGCGGTGGGGCAGTTGGATCAGTTTGTTACTGAGTTTTACGCAAAACGTGGGATGACTCCACCACAAATTTAGACGATTTCTTAAGTTATGTTTACTCAGTAGCTTGGTGTTTATTTAGCAAAAAATTATATATAACAGTCACTTGATTTGTTTCTGTCTTGTCTTTGTGTTCGTGAATTACAATTTGCTCAGTTGATTGAGTAAATTTACTCAGTATCCCGATTATTCCGATAAATCTTCCTTTTGCAGAACGCGGAGCGACTAAGAAAGAAAGGTCGTCTACTGCATTTAGACAGGTTGTTATAAATTGATGCTTTTATCGGTCTTTAAGGGTTTTGAATCGTGACTCGAACCCATCGAGCGAATCATTGAGGCTGACCAATTCGCACTGGCCTAACGAATTCGACGGGTTTATGGTTATATTGCGGTGATCAAGGTTGCCTAAGAGTCTCGCACCCTGTAGTTTTACGCGACTTTCAAAACTTCACTGGATGATGTTGATATGATTTCTAGCGCATACGCGAATACGGCGCCAGCTGGCCCGGATCCAATGTTCCAAATCTTAATGTTGGTTGGCTTTATTGCCATCTTCTATTTCTTGCTGTGGCGTCCACAGCAGAAGCGTGCGAAAGAGCACAAGAACCTGATCGATAACCTCGCGAAGGGTGATGAGATTGCGACAGGTGGCGGCTTGATGGGCCGAATCACGAAAGTGACAGACGACGTAATCACTGTTGAAATCGCAGACGGCGTTGAAGTGTTGGTGCAAAAACCAGCGGTTGCCGTATTGCTCCCAAAGGGTACTTTGAAAGACTCAAACGCTTAATTGGATAAACTGTGATTCAACGCTTTTCACTTTGGAAGACGATCGTTGTGGTCGTCTCCCTCATCCTTGGTACGCTGTATGGCTTGCCTAATGGTTTTCCGGATGATCCGGCTGTGCAAATTACGTCAAATCGCTCGACGGAAGTCTTGGGTGAACTAGACGTCATCCGGGCTGAGGATGCACTGAAAAATGCGGGGATCACACCTATTGCTCGCGATTTCGAGGGTGCCCAAGCGCTCATTCGTTTTGACTCCGTTGAAACTCAAATCAAAGCAAAGAGCGTGATTCAGGCGGCGCTCGGTTCAGACTTTATTGTGGCGTTGAATCTTGCGCCAACCACTCCTGAATGGCTTCAGTCCATCGGAGCGAACCCCATGAAACTGGGACTTGATCTTCGTGGTGGCGTGCACTTCTTAATGGAAGTGGATCTTGAGGCGGCTGTATCGCAACGTCTCGATGCTTATGGCTCCGAGATTAAGCAGATGCTTCGCCAAGAGCGGATCCGTTTTCGTTCTGTCGACGTCAAACCCGGCGGTGAAATCGAAATCCGATTCTTAAATGAAGAGATACGTGCTCAAGGTGTGGAGCGTATTCGCTCTGAGTATTCAGGAGTCTTTGCGTATCGTGAAGAAGACCGTGACGGGGCAGCGTTTACAAACTTGCTACTCGCGGAAGGTGAGCAGACGAATATTGAAGATTATGCGGTCAGTCAAAACCTGACGACGTTGCGTAATCGTGTCAATGAACTGGGTGTATCTGAGCCGTTGGTGCAGCGCCAAGGTCGTAATCGGATCGTCGTCGAGTTGCCAGGTGTGCAAGATACCGCGACCGCTAAACGCGTTCTTGGAGCAACAGCGAATCTTGAGTTCAGATTAGAAGCCTTACCGGACACGCCGGTCCGTGAGACACAGCAATTTAAATTCCGCGCGAACGAGCGAGTCGCGCAACTCGAGCGCGATATCATCACCACCGGTAATTCTGTCAGTGATGCACGATCGAGCTTTGATGAAAATGGCATGCCTCAGGTCAATATCAACCTCGATGCATCTGGTGGTCGCCGGATGGCTGATGTCACTAAAACATCTGTAGGTCGCCGCATGGCCGTGATCTTTATTGAGTCTCGGACCCGTAATGAGGTGGATCGCCAGACTGGTGAAATGAAACAGATCCGGTACAAGGAGCAGGGCATCATCTCACTGGCAACGATTCAAGCAGTCCTTGGTAATCAATTCCGGATTACTGGGCTTGATAATGCGAGAGAGTCGTCTGAGTTGGCTTTGTTGCTGCGTGCGGGTGCGTTGGCAGCACCAATTTATTTTGTGGAAGAGCGAACCATCGGTCCGAGTCTTGGTGCTGAGAACATCGAGCGAGGCTTGAACTCTGTCATCATCGGCTTTGTATTAGTGATGTGCTTCATGATTGCCTTCTATCGCGGTTTTGGTGTCATCGCAAATGTCGCTCTGGCGGCCAATTTGGTGTTATTGGTTGCGATCATGAGCTTGTTCCAAGCGGTTCTCACACTCCCAGGTATCGCTGGTATCGTGTTGACTGTGGGCATGGCGGTCGATGCGAACGTGCTTATTTTCTCGCGGATTCGCGAGGAGCGGATGCGAGGTCTTGCCGATCCGCAAGCAATTCGCGTTGGTTTCGAGCGCGCATTCGTGACAATTCTTGATTCGAATATCACCACCTTGCTTGTCGCCATTATCCTTGCGGGCATTGGCTCTGGCCCGGTGAAGGGTTTCGCAATCACGTTGGCTATTGGTATTTGCACCTCGCTCTTTACAGCGACCTTGGTGACACGTTTACTCGTTGAAGGCCTTTTCGGTCACCGTCACATACCGAAGTGGGCTTTGTAAGCATGCGTATGGAAACTCCTTCAATTAACTTTATGGCCGCTCATAACATTGCGGGGTTGGTGTCTATCATCGCTGTCATTGCTTCAGTCGCTTTGATAGCAATGAACGGGCTGAGTTTCGGTCTCGATTTCACAGGTGGCTCATTGGTCGAGCTTGAGTTCGCAAAAGAGCCGGCGCTTGAAACAGTTCGAGAAATCTTAGTGAGTGCAGGTTTTCCTGATGCTGTTGTGCAGGCGTTTGGCGCACCAACGGATGTGATTGTGCGGCTCGCTCAAGACAACGCGCCTAAAGCTGGAGACGATGTCTTTGCTGCGCTTCAAGCAGCTGGCTTTGAAGTCGAATTGTTACGATCTGAGTTTGTCGGCTCGGCAGTTGGTGAAGAACTGAGAGAGCAAGGTGGACTCGGCTTATTGCTCGCGCTCGGTATTGTGATGCTCTATGTCGCGTTCCGTTTCCAGTTTAAGTTCTCTGTGGGTGCAGTGGTTGCATTGGTTCACGATGTCTTGATCGTGCTGGGGATCTTTGCATTATTTGGGCTCGACTTTGATCTGACCGTGTTGGCTGCAGTCCTTGCAGTGATTGGTTATTCACTGAATGATTCAATCGTTGTGTCAGACCGTATTCGTGAAAATTTCCGGATCATGCGGACCAACGATCCACTGAAGGTCATGAACGACTCAATCAACCAAACGCTCAGCCGGACATTAGCGACATCGATGACGACCTTGCTCGTCTTGTTAGCGTTACTATTCTTGGGTGGCGAACTGATTCATAACTTTGCGCTTGCCTTAACCATCGGTGTGGCAGTGGGAACGTATTCGTCGATTTACGTTGTGACAGTCGTTCTTCTGGTGATGAATATTTCTCGGGATGACCTGTTGGTCCCTGAGAAAGAGCAAGAGATCGACGATCGTCCCTAGGATTCACTACCTAAAGTCAATTAATTTCGCCGTCTGCGTGACTTTTGATATGTCGTGATAGCGTCTTCAAAGGGATCGGATCCACTGCATGATTTGGTTGGCGATGGTTAGGAGTGCGCTCTTTATTCGCCGAGTTCGAGGGCAGCGGGTCTCCGTCTGGCTTATCCTCCGCTCCAATTCGCTTATAAGAGCATGTTTGTCCAACGTAATGGACAAACCTTGGTGTGCCAAGTTAATTAGAGGCAAGAGGAAGGTCTCAACAATCGCCTTGGGCTGATAATTCTTCACCGAGCGATCACCTGGCCATCGATGCGCGATCATCGCTTGAGAAGCGTAATACCCCAACAATCATTTCTCGCCTTTTGAAGGACTTGAGCCGGAAAATCTATCTAAACAGTCAACTTTAGGGCGGCAAAAACTGGCCGTTTTCGTAAAAGTTCCTATCTTTTTATTAGACATTAGTCTAATACTCGGTCTGCAAATTTGTACAAAATCGAAGCAAAAAATGAGACAGCGAAACGCGATGCCAAAACGATCGTTCAAACTTTGCTCAACACGACCTCCCAGGTGGTCAAAATATGGCGTTATAAATAGGTATTTAAACTATTGATTTATATTACTTTATTTGACATGCGTTTTATGCGACGAAATCCTCTTGAAAAATACCCCGAAAACAGACGACGAAATTTCGCTAAAAAAGTTCCGCAAAATTTGAAAAAAATTATTTTCACGTGACACAAGGAACCTTGCTTCATGTTAAGAGCTTAGTTGATGCTGGTTGTTGAATCGTGACGGTTTGGTTACCTTATGGATCGTGGAAATCCATATGGATGACACGCCTCGGTAGGGCTAGCTTACCTACCTCTGGGGTAACCCAGACGAAGAGGATACTTAAGTAACCTTTAAATCTTTTAATGAGGGAATCTCAAATGAAAAAAATCATTGCTGCTGCAGTCGCAACTGCATTCGTAGCTCCAGCGTTTGCTGCTGACGTAACTGTGTCTGGCGACGTTGAGTTTGTATATGTTAACCAAGGCGGCGTTTTGTCTGGTGTGAACGGTGACCGTGACTTTAAAATTGTCGGGTCTGAAGAGTTTGACGGAATGACAGTCACTGCAACTCTCGACGTTGAAGACGCAGATATGGCTGCAGGAACTCCTGATTCAAAGCTTGCTATCTCTGGTGATTTCGGTACGGTTGAGTTTGGTGCTGGCGCTGGTGAAGCTTCTGCCGCTTATGAAGATGCAGCTGACGTTGCCGAGTACGGTGCGGGTGCTGAATTGTCTGATGGTTTCGCAACTGAAACTTCCATCGACTACCGCGGAACTGTAATGGAAGGTCTTTCTGTTGCTGCGTCTTATGGCATTAACGGTGCGGAAGATAAGACTTCTGTAGCATATGGTGCGAAGTACTCAATGAGCGGTTTCTCTATTGCTTACTCTACGATCGATGTAGATGGTCAGGATCAGGCTCCAAACTCATTGTCAGCGACTGGTACTTTTGGCCCAGTATATGTTGGTGTAGAGCGCATCTCGAACAACGGAGGTGTTAAAGACGCAGACATCACTTCTGTGGGTGTTACATACTCATACGGCCCTGGTAAAGTGTATTACGAAGCGAACAATAACTCAGACGCAACTGCTGATGTTGTAGCTTATGGTATTTCTTACAAGATGGGTCCAGTCAACACTTACCTTGGTGTTGTAGACACAGACGGTACTGAAGACAACGCGACTGCTGTTGGTATTGAATACGGTTTCTAATACCAGGCAGAGTTGTTTGTACGAAAAGCCCGGGTTTTCCCGGGCTTTTTTATTGTTGACTATCTGCGCGATTTACCGTTTTAAACCCTTTGACTGTGGGGATCTGTGGTTGTGACTGTGCCTCAATTACACTTGTGTTAGTAGCACGTGCAACTTGTGAATCTTCAACAGCTATTTGAGTCAGATGGCTATGGTTAGTTTCGATTGGAACGAGGGCTCGGAATTTGTCGTCTGCTGTGTTGGTCTCGACGTAAGTAGCGTCTAATTCTTTGAGTTTCAGTTCCAATTCAAGCATTCGGTTGCATTTTTCATTCAGAATGAATGCTGGATTAATGGCGTAGAGTATTTGATCGACCCCGGTTGTCGGCTTCAGTTGGCTGCAGTCCCCTAAAGCTACTTGAGAACTGAACAAGGCGGCTAGGCAGGTTGATAGTCGAACTGCCCGTATTTTCGTCTGTTGCAACATTTATACCTCTTGATCTTATCGTGACCGTGTCATGATGTTGGTTTGGTATGCGATAATGCACTGGTGAGATATTACCATTGAGATTAGATGTGCGCCGAATTCAGGTTATAATCGCTCGAAAATTTTTATTTCTCTTTTTGGTCGGAACATTCCTATGCAGAACGCATCCAATATCTATCCTGTATTGTTAGCGGGTGGTTCTGGAACTAGGCTTTGGCCGGTTTCGCGACAGGCATACCCGAAGCAGTTTATCGATGTGCTGGGTGTTGGTTGCTCGTTGTTCCAGTCTGCATTGAAACGCAGGGAAATGCTCGGTATTGAAAATCCTTGGATCGTTGTTGGAAATGAAGAGCATCGCTTTTTAATGGCCCAACAGGCGGCAGAACTTGAGGAGGATTTAAATTCAATCATCTTGGAGCCTGTTGGTAGGAATACTGCTCCCGCGATTGGGCTGGCGGCTTTACGAGCGCTGGAGATGGAGACTAACGCTCAGATCCTAGTGCAAACCGCTGATCATGCTATCGAGGATATGGATCAGTTCAATCATGCCTTATCCGATGCGATGCAAAAAACTGGTCCATTCTGTTTGTTTGGGGTCGAGCCTAGACGAGCAGAGACTGGGTATGGCTACCTTAAAATCCAAAATGATGATCAAAGGGTTTTTAGAGTGGAGGAGTTTGTTGAAAAACCTGAGAAAGAGCAGGCGTTGAACTTCCTCCAGTCCGGTTTGTACCTATGGAACAGTGGTATGTTCCTGCTTGACGCACAGGCCTATCTAGACGCCTTGGGTGAGTTTGAACCATTGATTTTGGATCGAGTGCGAGAATCGTGGTATTCACAAAAGATAGATGTCGATTTTGTTCGTGTGGAGAAAGATGCCTTTGCTTCAATACCGGCAAAGTCGATCGATCATGCGGTGATGGAGCGAGTTGAATATTTGGAAGCTGTAAGACTTCGTGCAACTTGGGATGATTTAGGCGCCTGGAATTCTGTAGCGAGCCATTTGCCGCATGATCAAGAGGGAAACTCGATCCTGGGAGATGCTATTTTGCATCGTTGTCAAAATGTGGTCGTGCGATCGGATGAACGGTTAATCGCTGCAATCGGGCTGCAAGATGTGCACATCATCGACACCCCTGACGCACTTCTGGTTGCAAAAGAAGATCAGCTACAAGACGTTAAGGCAATCGTCTCAAAACTCAATTCTGATGGACGGTCGGAAAGCGTTTATCACAAACAAGTTGCTCGGCCTTGGGGGCACTTTAAAACATTGGTATTGTCGGCAGGCTATCAAGTCAAAGAAATCATGGTGAAACCCGGTGCAAGCTTATCTTTGCAGCTTCATTATCATCGCGCTGAGCATTGGGTGGTCGTAGATGGTTCCGCTTTGGTAGAGGTCTCCGGTATCGAGACACTCCTTAGTGTGAACGAGTCGATCTATATACCCATCGGAGAAAAGCATCGGCTATCAAACCCAGGAAAGGTTCCCGTTAAGCTCATCGAAGTTCAGTCTGGCCAATATCTCGGTGAAGATGACATAGTTCGCTTTGACGACAAGTATGGTCGAGAGTAGTCGTTACTATGTCGAGGACCGCTTTGATCATTACCTGTTATAACTGGTCGCTAGCTTTGCAAAAGGTACTCAGTTCAGTGTCCAGGCAAACGGTAATGCCAGATGAGATAGTCATTGCTGATGACGGTTCGCGCCCCGTAATTCAGGAGACTATCCAGCGTTGGCAACCTATTCTTGGCGGTCGGTTGAAGCATGTGTGGCAGCCAGATGACCGATTTCGGGCTGCGAGATCCCGAAACTTAGCGTTGATCAAAACGGCCTGCGATCATCTAGTGATGATCGACGGCGATTGTTTGTTGCCACCCTCGTTTATAGAACAGCATCAGCGTTTGATCACTGATGGAGTCATGGTTGCAGGTGGACGATATCTATTATCCAAGGACGAAACGAGTCTATTACTTGATGAACCTATCGATAAACCAGTTCGTTTTGATGAGGTTAAGTTTCTGGTTGCGCCCGTGGGACCAGTTTTTCGTGACCGCGTCGGTAACTCTTGGCGGCAAGTGAGGACTTGCAATCTGGGTGTCAACCGGGCGGATCTCCTGGCAATTGGCGGATTTGATGAGAATTATATTGGCTGGGGCAAGGAAGACAGTGATTTGGTCGTGCGCTTGATGCGACACGGAGTTCGCATACGGTCTGGTCGGTTGGCGGTGTGCGTTAAACATCTTTATCATCAAGCGGCGTCGCGTCAATATCTGGAAAAAAATACAGAAAATCTTGCTCGATTGCTGACTGATGGGCGTTGCCTGTCTGGGGAAAGGATTGGTTAATCGATGAAAGTCTCTGGTTTTACGTTTTTGCGGAACGCGGTGATTAATGGTTATCCGTTTGAAGAAAGCATTCGATCCATCTTACCAATTGTTGATGAGTTCGTCGTAGCGATCGGTGTCAGCGAGGATGAAACTTTTTCGAGAGTAAAGGCGATCAACGACCCAAAAATACGGATAGTAGAAACGCACTGGAATGAGATGATGTCCGACCGAGGCTTCGTCTACGGCCAGCAAAAAATGATTGCTCAGTATCAATGCACTGGAGATTGGGCATTTTATTTGGAAGCTGACGAGGTGTTGCATGAAGCCGAGCTCTCCTCTATTAAAGCCGCAATGATGGCGAATGTAGATGATGTTGAGGTCGAAGCGCTGTACTTTGATTTTCTGCATTTTTATGGGACTCCGAACCAAGTCGGTATCGCGGGATATCGCCGGGCACCAAGAATCATTAGAAATACGATCCGCTCGATAGCGCCCGACGGTCTGTTTTGGGTCGTTTTAGATCACAATAAAAGCGCCCGTTATCCCCGAGCAAAATATGCGGGTGGGAATATTTATCATTATGGGCACTGTCGCTCCATTCGATCTATGAATGAGAAGCTATCGCGTGTTCGCAGATATTGGGGTGCAAGCCATGAGGGTTTTTCAACCTATGGAAAGATAGACCGAGCAGAAGTTGTTGCGTTTGATGGAACTCATCCTGAAATAATGACCGATTGGCTAGAGAGCGAGGCCGAGCGCGAATTTTTGTTTGACCCAGAGTATAAGCCCACTCGCCGTGATTTCCGAAATCGAATCAGATTTTGGCTTGAATCAAAGCTCGGAATTGAAATCAGCAAAAAACATTACCAGGCTCTCGATTAAGATGGTGGTTACCCAGGTTGTTCGCCGCTTCGGACGTGTCGGCGGGATGGAATCTTATGTTTGGAACTTGTGCAAACATCTGTTGCAATTTGAAGTCACTGTTAACCTGATCTGTGAGGAAGTTATTGAGCAACTGCCGGGGCTGGCTGAGTCAAATATTTGGCGTGCTGATCAACCGCCGAATGTGAGGCCCAGGTGGAGGGCAATGCGGCATTTCCAGAGTTGTGTCGAACACTTGATTCGCGGTGAGCCGCGAGCACGGTGGGGTGTCATTCACAGTCATGAGCGTTTGTGTTCACACGATGTGACGACAATTCATGGTCCGCTGATGGGGAATTATGACTCATTTGGATTCTGGGAGCGGTTGAATCGGCGCGTTGCTGAATGGTCCAAAATGGAGAAACTTGAGGTCTCTGGTGTGAATGTTCGAGCCGTGTGTTGCGTTTCTGAGATTGCTCGCAAACAACTCGTCCAAGAATACATTAAAGCCCCCGTTTGTTCGCAGATTATGTGGCCAGGGGTCGATGTCTTGAATGGGAGTACTCAGGGGGGTGGTAGGGATATCAATCGGATTTTCTTTGTTGGCAAGGAATGGAAGCGGAAAGGGTTGGAATTTGCAGTTGATGTGGTGAGGTCCCTTAGGGACGATTTTCCTCTGATGCATTTGCATGTGTATGGTCCTGAGATTCACCATGTGCCGCAGAAACTCAGGGGAGAGCAATGGATTCGGTTTCATGGGTTTGCGAAGCCACCATTTGAAACCTGCGGATTGTTGATACACCCAGCGATCAATGAGCCCTTTGGTATGGTGATCAGCGAGGCTCGAGCGGCTGGGGTTCCGTGTCTCACTTCGACGCAAGTTGGGGCAGTTGGGCTGGGGTTTGATGATGTTGTGGCTTTGAACCTTGATGACGGGCTTGACCTGTGGCGCGCAACGGCTCACGAGCTGTTGGCAAAGGCTAAACACGGTCCGCAAATTGTATGGTCTTGGTCTGATCTTGCCCGCGCTTATATGGATGTATATGACTCAGTATGAGCATCATTTTTTGGACCGCGTGATTCGCCAAAGTGTTAGGGCGTCGACAATCAGTTTTTTTGTTGTGGTTTTGAGCGCGAGCTTCGGGGTCGCGATGACACTAGGGTCGTCGTTTCTGCTTTTGTTAAGCTCGCTCGTGTTCATCATCAGGCATCGAGTTTCTCTAAATTTCTCGAGAATTGAGTGGGCCGGACTCGCATTGTTGGCCGTACTAGTTGCTCGAGCTGCCATCGAAGTGAGGTTGGATGGATTCATTCATATTCTAAATGAATACCGCTTACTTTGGATGGTTCCAATCATTTCTGTAGCGGTCGCAAAGTGTTTTGAGCAGAGAGAAATCATAGGCATCATATTGGTTTCGTCACTTATTTATATAGTGGGCAGCTCGCTGATGGTTGTATTCGGAGATCCGTTTGAGATCATCGTCTACAAGCGAGATGTTCAGCATTTTGTCGGGCCATACTTGAGTCTTGGTGGAAAATTTGTCCATGGGTTGTGGGCAGCCGCGGTTACAGCATTGGGATTGGCGATAGTTAATAAATTAGAATCCAATGTCAGTCGTATCGGGGTTTGCGTAGCTGTGGCGTATATCTTTGGCTACAGTCTGATCATTGAAGAGTCGAGAACAGGCTATGTCATGTTTGCCGCCGTTGGTGTTTTGATCGTATGGAAATCACAGTTATCGAGGCTTCAGTTGAGTCGCATAGGATTGGCTGTTGCGATTTCCGTTATTGCTCTGAGTATCATGGAATCGAGCGTACGATCTCAGTTGATTTTGTCGATTAACACCTTGTCTGAAGTGATGAGTGGCCGGAACATGGATGCGACATCAATTGGGCAGCGTCTGTTGGCATGGAAAGCGCTCTCATCCTTATCTATTCAAGAGCTTTTTCTTGGTTTAGGCCCCTTTGAAGCGCAAATACGAATCGATCAGTGGATTGAAGAGGGTTTGCTTTTAGGGGAGCCGGCTAGAGGGAAAAATTTACACTCTGACATTGCGCATTTGGTTTTGTCGGGGGGTTTAGTTGCTGTCTTTTGTTACGGACTGTTTGCTTGGGCTGTTTTTCGGGTCATCAAGCAGCACCCTTGTCGACCTAGCTCACCAACGCATGGCGCGATTTTGGGTTTGGCCATTGCCGTGTTCGTTATTTGTTTTGTTTCAGGTGTTGCTAATTCGACCCTATTAGATGTCCGAGAGCGCCATGTCGTGATGGTCTTTTTTGTTGCTTTTGTGGCGCTTTTACGGCAAGAAATATGGTTTAGTGAACATGTTTAATTGTCCCCCCATCGTTGTCAGCATGACAACCATCCCTTCTCGAGTCGATCGGTTAGCTAAGGTGGTCGATAGCTTATCATCTCAAACCTGGCCTGTTGCGGAGATAAGACTTTATGTCCCAGAGTTTTATGCTCGCTTTCCAGGTGACGTAGTGGACATAGGTCGAGTGGATCAGCGTGTCAACGTGATCGAAGTGGCGAGAGATTTAGGGCCATTGACGAAAGTTGCTTATGCCGTTGAAGATTTGAAATGTGAAGATGTGTTAGTTCTTGCGTGCGATGATGATATGAATTACGAACCTGATTGGGTGGAGCGCTTTGTTCGTGCGCATGAAGAGGTCCCAGATGCATGTCTCGTTCAGTCGGGAGGGTTCCTCAGTCAATTTTCCTCGCTATCAGAGAGTTTTTGCCCGAGCCCGCGGGCCCGCTACAAAGGGTTGGGTTACCGGGTTCGTCGCGTAGTGAGCTTGGGGTCGTGGAAACCGCGCTCACCTTTTAGGAAATCTGGTTACGTTGATATTGGTGAAGGTTGGGCAGGGTTCTTGTTAAAGCCAGGTTGGTTTGCCCTAGATTTTATGGATATTCCAAATGAAATTAGATTAGTTGATGACATTTGGATTTCTGCGTACTTGGCATCGAAGGGAGTCGGTATCTGGCTGATTGAAAACGCGTTACGCCCAGTAACCTCGGAGATAGCGCAGACTAACGCGTTGAATCAAATTGCTGAGTCGGGTCAAGAGCGTAATTACCTCAACAACAAGGCCGTGCACCTGCTTAGAGAACGTTTTGGAATTTGGCCGTAATTGTTTGAAAAAGTTCGTCTTGAATTTTCTCCGTGCAACCTATGAGATGCAGGTCTCTGGATTCGTTCCGAGTGACCGGATACGATTTTTGAGCGCTGAGATTTTTAAAGTCCATTGGGTTCTCAAGTATATCAAGCGGCAGGTGGTGTTTTGGTTATCATTACAGTTCTTGGTCGAACGCTCTACTCAACGATGTCTTGAAAATTCAACCCGGGTGCTCTGGGTTAACTTGGCAGCACCGAGTCTCGGTGACTCGCTAATGGATCTTGCGGGACGAGTCGGTTTGGATGGACGATCCGTCGATCTACTGACCTCTCGACAAAATATTTCGCTGTATCAGAGTGACGCGTTTTTTCATCGGGTAACATCCTCGGTATCCGAAGCGAGATCGTGGAATCGTGAGGCTCGTTACGATGTCATCATCCTAGACTCTTATGCTCCAAGAGTTTTGATGAAGAAGTTGCTCGTCAGTTGGATGACTCCAATCGCATCGATTTATGGTTTTATCAATGGGTTTGAGATTCATCGAACGTACTATTCATTTCGACGCCTTGAGTATTTGTTTGGGGTGACGGGAGATTATCGACTAAAACCTACGATGACTTTGCCAGCCTCTTTGCGTTCACCGCATAAGCAGTTTGGTGCAATTTGTTTTGCGATTGGCGGGGAGTGGGGTTTCCGAACCTATCGGTATTGGATTGACGTGATTCGACCTTTTGTTGATAAGTATCCGATTGTTCTTGTGGGCTCTGAAAATGGGAATGCGCTTGCGTCTGACATCTTACGAGAATATCCTCAGGTCTATTCGTATGTGGGAAAAATTTCACTTCTTGAAACCGCTTCAGTGATCGCGCGGACGCGTTTATTTGTAGGGGCCGACGGGGGACTCTGGCATGTAGCTTGTTCGTTAGATGTTCCGAGTATTGTGCTGTTCGCTGATTGCGCGCTGTTTGATGAATTTGGCCAACGCGTTGACCGCTCGACTGGCGATACGCATTCGTCGTCACTGTATGATGAGACAGCGGTTTCAAATATCTCAGTAGCGCGGATTCAAGCGTTAATGAATCAGCAACTGAGTCGTTCGGTTGTGAGCAAGTAGGGTTCTCGAAATGCTGGATATACAGCGCAAAAAATGGATGTCTAGCGGACAAATCTGCAATTGATGCGGCGTGAGTAGGTGTTAAGTGGATTGGACCCCACGGGTTTGGTTTGCTAGCATGCGCCCCGATTCATTTTGGTGTCAGCGCACATGCCGATGGTTAGTAGAGATATCCGGTTTGGTCTGGTTGGATTTTTAGTAGTGGTTATAGTCAGCGAGAACATTTAATTGGCAAAGACAGTGCTCCTCACAGGTGGGCTCGGGTATATTGGATCGCACGCGACCTGCTTATTGGCCGAGTCCGGGTATACCCCCGTGATTGTTGATAATCTGTCTAATTGTCGATTGGATACTTTGGACCGTATCCAAGCCGTGGTGGGTCGTGGCGTTCGATTCATCGAGGGTGATATCAGGGATAGTTCCTTGGTCTTCGAGATTCTTCAAGAGCATGGTGTATCTTGCGTGATGCATTTTGCCGGCCTAAAAGCAGTCGGGGAGTCTGTCGAAAAGCCCGAGCTGTACTATGACATCAATGTGGGTGGCGCCTTAAGTCTGATTAAAGCGATGCGAGAGGCGCAAGTTTTTGAGCTCGTATTCAGTAGTAGTGCAACTGTCTATGGAGACCCTCAATACTTGCCCATTGATGAATCACATCCCACGCATGGCGTTAGCCCCTATGGTCAAACGAAATTGATGATCGAGACGATCCTCAACGATGTCTGTACTGCTGATCCGAGATGGAGAGTTGCGAGTCTTCGTTACTTCAACCCGGTTGGGGCGCATGAGACTGGTTTGATTGGTGAGAACCCAATCGGGATACCAAATAATTTGGTGCCCTACATCGCACGAGTTGTAGCCGGCGAGATCAATCATTTAAGTGTTTATGGTAGTGATTATGATACACCGGACGGCACCGGAGTGCGCGACTATATTCATGTCGTTGATCTTGTTGAAGGTCATTTGGCAGCGCTTAAATTTTTAAACCGCGAGATTGGTTTTCACTGCTTTAACTTAGGCACAGGTTATGGATGTACAGTGCTAGAAATGGTGAGAGAATTTGAGAAGGCGTCGGGGCGGTCAGCCCCCTATGAATTGGTGGGTCGGCGCCCAGGCGATGTGGCTGCTTGTTTTGCTGAGGTTCAGAAGGCGAAGCAATTATTGGGCTGGTCGGCGAAACGTGATTTGGCCGACATGTGTAACAGTGCGTGGAAATTTCAGAGTAGGTGCCTGTGAAGATTATTGTGACCGGTGGTGCGGGTTTTATTGGATCGGCTTTGGTCCGATTCTTATTGGAACAAACAGAGCATCAGGTGTTGAATTTTGACAAGCTAACGTACGCTGGAAATCTTGATTCATTAACGGCAGTTTGTGACAGCGATCGGTACCAGTTTGTTTGTGCAGACATAGCTGATGCGAAATCTGTGAGTGAACTCTTTTCGAATTTTCAACCGGGTGCGATCATGCATCTTGCTGCAGAGTCTCATGTTGATCGCTCTATTGATGGTCCGATGGAGTTTGTACAAACAAACATTGTTGGGACTGCAGTGTTACTGGAAGCGGCAAGGATTTATTGGGCGGGTCTGTCGCCTGCGCGGCAAGCAGCATTTCGGTTCCACCATATCTCCACGGATGAGGTCTATGGAAGCTTAGGGGTGGATGGTCTTTTTACCGAAGAAACCGCATACGATCCAAGTTCTCCGTATTCGGCATCAAAGGCGAGTTCTGACCATTTGGTGCGTGCCTGGCATCGAACCTTTGGCCTTCCGGTTGTGATGACAAACTGTTCGAACAACTACGGGCCATATCAATTTCCTGAAAAACTGATTCCTTTAGTGATTTTGAATGCGCTTGAGGGTAAATACTTGCCGGTTTATGGGGATGGTCAGCAGGTTAGGGATTGGTTGTACGTCGAGGATCATGTGCGCGCACTGTATCGTGTGCTGAATCAAGGTGTCGTTGGTGAGGTATATAATGTGGGTGGTCACAATGAACAAACCAATCTGTCGGTAGTTGAATCGATCTGCGAGATTCTTGATCGACTGCTTCCGGAGCGCTCTGCTGAACTGTCTGGCTTTAAGTCACTGATTCAATTTGTTACCGATCGCCCGGGTCATGATCTTCGATATGCGATTGATGCCAGAAAAATCTCGGAAGACCTCGGATGGGAGCCTGAGGAAACTTTTGAGACAGGCCTTGAGAAGACGGTCCGCTGGTATCTCGATAACCATTCCTGGAGTCATCGTGTTCTTGATGGAACATATCGGCGAGAAAGGCTTGGAGAGCTCGCATGAAAGGAATAATACTCGCTGGTGGGGCAGGCACTCGATTGCATCCGGTTACTCAGGCGGTTTCCAAGCAGTTGTTGCCAGTGTATGACAAGCCAATGGTGTATTATCCATTGTGTACATTGATGTTAGCTGGAATCCGGGAAATTTTGATCATTTCCACGCCTCAAGATATACCGAGGTTTGAACAGTTGCTAGGTGATGGGTCGCAGTGGGGTATTGATCTTACTTATGCTGTGCAGCATACCCCTGACGGTTTGGCGCAGGCCTTCATCATTGGGGAGGAGTTTATTAACGGTCAACCAAGTTGTTTGGTGCTGGGTGACAATCTGTTTTTTGGTCATGATATGCATAATTCGCTAAAACGAGCAGCGAATAAAACTTTTGGTGCGACGGTCTTCGCTTACCCTGTGGTGGACCCAGAGCGTTATGGCGTTGTGGAATTTGATGAAAATGGTTGTGCGCTATCGATTGAGGAAAAGCCTTCGAGTCCTAGGTCGCGGTACGCCGTAACCGGTCTCTATTTCTATGACCAGCAAGTTGTTGATGTGGCTAAGTCAATTCGGCCATCTGCTCGTGGCGAGCTCGAGATTACGAGTGTGAATCAGTGGTATCTAGACCGAGGAGCACTTGAAGTGGAAACGCTGGGTCGAGGAATTGCTTGGTTAGACACAGGAACTCATGAGTCTTTGCTCGAGGCTGCTCAGTTTGTGCATACTCTAGAAAAACGACAAGGATTAAAAATTGCTTCTCCGGAAGAAGTCGCTTGGCGATGTAATTGGATAGACGATGCACGATTAGAAGAATTGGCACGTCCTCTCTCGAAGAGTGGATATGGCCGGTATCTGCTTGATCTACTAATGGCCAGCGTGTACTAGGGTCATGCATTCTATACAAACGGCCGTAGAGGGCGTCTTGCTTCTTGAGCCCAAGGTATATGGGGATGAACGCGGGTTCTTTTTTGAGAGTTGGAATCGGCAGGCGTTCCAAGACGCAACAGGATTGGATAGAGAGTTTGTCCAGGACAACCACTCGCGTTCGTCTAAAGGAGTTCTCAGAGGGCTTCATTATCAATTGAAAAAACCGCAGGGAAAGCTGGTTCGAGTTGTCAGTGGTTCCGTGCTAGACGTAGCTGTTGATATCCGTCGATCATCGCCAACATTTGGGAAATATGCTGCTGTCGAATTGTCGGCGGATAACAAGCGACAGTTGTGGGTTCCTGAAGGCTGCGCCCATGGATTCTTGGTTCTGTCTGCATTTGCTGACTTTTTGTATAAAACTACTGAGTTTTATGATCCAGCTGATGAGAATGCTATCGCGTGGAACGATGATGACCTGATGATTGACTGGAGCCTGGGGTCAGTAATTCCTTTTTTGTCAGAAAAAGATCGTTTGGCAGCCAAGTTTGCGGAAGCATCCTTATTTGACTGATTTGGATATATAGTCGTTGATGAAAATTTTATTAACTGGCGCGACGGGTCAACTAGGACGTGAACTGCTAACGGAATTGTCTAGTCTTGGGGATATTTGGGCGCCAAAACGGGTTGATTTTGACCTCGCCAGTCCAGAAAAATTACGGCAGTTAATGAGATGGTATAACCCTGATTTGGTAGTTAATCCCGCCGCCTACACAGCTGTTGATCAGGCTGAAAATGATGCTGACATGTGTATGTTGATTAATGCAGAGGCCCCAAAGGTCTTGGCTGAGGAGTGCGCCCGCATCGGCTCGCAATTCATACACTTTTCGACTGATTATGTCTTTGACGGCTTAAATGACGCACCGTATCGCGAGTCGGATCCCACAAACCCTCTTAGTGTTTATGGTGCTACTAAGTTGATTGGAGAGCACGAAGTTCTGGGGGCGTGTGATCGGAGTTTGATTGTGCGAACCAGTTGGGTCTACAGCCCTCATTATGGGAAAAATTTTTACACTACGATGCTTAAATTATTTTCGGACAAAAAAACTATAAGAGTCGTGAATGATCAGTTTGGTCGTCCAACTTCCACGAGTTTTTTGGCAGTCAACATACTCCATGCCATCAAATCATTAATTAAAAACCGTTGCGAATACAGTAAATATGGCATTTATCACCTTGTGGGCAAAGAGAGTATGAGCTGGTTTGAATTTGCCTGTCGAATATATTCTAAGCAACATCTATGCGAAGAGGAGCGTCCCTCTATTGAGATCCTTCCAGTATCGAGCAGTGAGTTTCCTGCGTTAGCTGCGCGACCACAGTATAGCGTTCTTGATAGATCGAAGTGGGCGGATGTTTTTGGGATTATTGAATGATTGCCGCAAATGCCCCTTCGATAATATGGCTTTTGGAATATATGAAACGACATTTCAATCTAGGTAATTTATGAAAAAAATATTGGTCACTGGTGCTGATGGTTTTATAGGGTCGCATCTTGTTGAGCTTTTAGTAAGATCTGGTTATGACGTTCGCGCATTTGTCTTGTACAACTCATTTAATTCTTGGGGGTGGCTTGATTCTTGTGACCCTGACGTTGCTGGACGATTTGAGGTGTTCGCAGGGGATGTACGGGATGCGCATAATGTAAAAAAAGGAATGGAGGGATGTGACGTTGTGATGCATTTGGCATCATTAATCGCAATCCCATACTCCTATCAAGCACCAGAGGCATACGTTGATGTTAATGTTAGAGGTACGTTGAATGTGTTGCAGGCAGCGAGAGATCTGGGTGTTGATAGAGTTGTACACACCTCGACGAGCGAAGTGTATGGGTCAGCACAGTTCGTTCCCATCACAGAGGTTCATCCGTTAAGGGGGCAGTCGCCATATTCGGCAACAAAAATTGCGGCTGACCAGCTCGCTTTTTCATTTTTCACTTCTTTTGAATTACCGGTAGTTGTCGCGCGTCCATTCAATACATTTGGCCCAAGGCAATCTGCGCGTGCTGTAATTCCAACTGTGGTCGCACAGATGGCGAGTGGTAGTCGAGAAATTAAATTGGGCTCTCTCAGCCCCACCAGAGATTTTAATTTTGTAAAAGACACAACAAGGGGGTTTTTGTCTGTTATGGAGAGTGACAGAGGTTGCGGACAAGTTGTGAATTTAGGAAGTGGGTTTGAGATTTCAATTAAAGATACTGTCACTTTAATTGCAGAAATCATGAACGTTGACGTCGATATCGTATGTGATAGCTCTCGCTTGAGGCCGGCACTTTCCGAGGTTGATAGGTTGTGTGCAGATAATAAAAAGGCGAGAGATTTGTTTGGTTGGGAGCCTGCTTATTTTGGGCGTGCGGGTCTGAAGGATGCGCTCCGAGAAACGGTAGAGTGGTTTGAAAACCCCGCGAATTTGAGCCTCTATAAGACTGGCCTCTATACGGTGTGAGTGATCTGTGAGACCGAATCCGGGTATTGATATAGAGACAGATGTCGTCAGAGCATTGAAGGCTGTCTTGGGTGAAGGTCTCTTTTCGTTGCATCAGCCTTGTCTCGCGGGAAATGAAAAAAACTATCTGGCAGAGTGTGTTGATAGCTCTTTCGTGTCGTCGGTGGGTAAATACGTTGATCAATTCGAAAAAGATCTTGCTAGGTATACAGGAGCAAAATATGCCGTTGCAGTGGTAAATGGAACGGCAGCTTTGCAAACATGTCTGGTTGTCTCTGGTGTTCGTCCCGGCGATGAGGTTTTAGTCCCTTCTCTTTCCTTCGTGGCGACATCTAATGCGGTTGTACATGCAGGTGCTATTCCGCATTTTGTGGATGTCAGTGAGAGAACCCTTGGCGTAGACCCAGATGCGCTAAGTCAATGGCTTGATTGGATCTCAGAGAAGACTTCGGAGGGGTTGCGGAACAAGGTAACGGGACGGCGAATATCTTGTCTAATTCCCATGCATACATTCGGACATGTTTGTGATTTGGAGGCCTTGGTTAAAATTGCGTTTGACGCAGGAATCATGTTGGTTGAGGATGCTGCGGAGTCACTCGGGAGCACTTATCAAGGTCAGCATGCTGGTACTTTCGGTATTTGCTCTGCCCTGAGCTTTAACGGCAATAAAATAGTTACAACCGGAGGAGGTGGGGCCCTGCTGACAAATGATCACAGTATCGCGACACATGCGAAACATCTGACGACTACTGCAAAAGTTCCTCACGCGTGGAATTACGTTCATGATGAGATTGGATATAATTTTCGGATGCCAAATATTAATGCTGCGTTGGGTTGTGCGCAGTTAGAGCAAATAGATAAGTTTTTGAGCAATAAAAGGCGCTTGGCAAAAAAATATGCGGAGGCGTTTCATCGTGTTCCGAGTGCTCACTGGTTTGCGGAGCCAGATGGCAGTGCCAGCAATTATTGGCTTCAGACAATCCTTCTGGATAAGGTGGCGACTGGTAAAAAAGAAAGCTTGCTGATGGCATTGAAAGAGAGTGGTTATGAAAGTCGCCCAGTTTGGACGCCAAATCACCTTTTGTTTCCATACGCTAGTTGCCCAAAATCTCCGTTAGGGGTTACAGAGTCATTGGCGGACAGAATAGTGAATATACCGAGTAATGTAGAGATTGAATGATGATAATAGGTTATTTCGGCGATGGGCCATGGTCTCATTTATCACTCACAAAAATTCTCTCGAGAACAGACGTTAAAGTGGCCTTTGTTTGTGCCCGTTTTGATAATCCAGATTTGGAATTAAAGAGGCTGGCGGATATTAATGGGATTCCTTTTTTTGTTTCACCGGATGTGAACGAGGCCTCGTTTGTTGAAAAAATTATTGAGGTTAAGTGCGACTTACTGATATCGATGTCATTTAATCAAATATTTAAATCCGAGATTTTGAACGTTCCAAGACTCGGCGTTATCAATTGTCACGCAGGTATGTTGCCGTTCTACAGAGGTAGGAATGTACTGAATTGGGCTTTGATAAATGATGAAAGTTCCTTTGGAATAACTGTCCATTATGTTGATGAAGGAATAGATACCGGGGATATAATTAGGCAAGAAGATTTTCCAATCACCGACGAAGATGATTATGCGTCTCTGTTAGCTAAAGCATATCAAGGTTGCGCTCAAGTATTAAATAAATCTCTTTCTGATATCGTGGAAGGCTCGGTTTCGGTGACGAAGCAAACTGATATTCATCCATTGGGATTTTATTGTTGTGTCAGAAAGAACGGTGATGAAATCGTTAATTGGAATCAGTCGTCGAGGAGTATATTTAATTTTGTGAGGGCGCTTAGTTCACCGGGTCCAAATGCAAGATCTAGTTGTGGCTCTAAGGAGTTGGTTATACACAAAGCTTTATTTGTTCCTGATGCCCCTGTCTACGTCGGAATACCGGGTACTATTTTGGCGAGGGATGAGCGAAGAATAGCTGTAAAAACCCTGGATTCTTTTATTTATATAGTTGATTGGGAAGTCGAAGGTAAATTGAACGTTGGAGATCGTTTACAGTGAGCGTTTTGATAATCGCTGAGGCAGGTGTAAATCATAATGGATCGCTAAGCACTGCAAAAAAGCTTGTAGATGTTGCGGTGGAAGCCGGCGCAGATGTTGTGAAATTTCAAACATTTCAATCTAATCTTCTGGCCACCGGATATGCGCCAAAAGCAAAGTATCAAGAGGCTCAAACTGTTAGTTCAAATACGCAGTTGATGATGTTGCAAGAATTGGAGCTAAGTCGACACATGCATCACGAACTCATAGAGTACTGTGCTGAAAAAGATATAGGCTTCTTATCAACAGCTTTTGATCTGAAAAGTTTAGAATTTTTACTTTCTCTAAAACCATTTTTTTGCAAAGTGCCGTCGGGTGAGATTACAAATCTCCCGTATCTGAGAGTCGTAGCTGATTCGTCAGCGCGGGTAATCCTGTCTACAGGAATGGCCTCTATGCACGAGATTGAACGCGCGGTAACTGTTCTTACTTCGAGAGCCTTGACGAAGGATGACTTGACTATCCTTCACTGTAACACTGAATACCCCACACCTATGAGCGATGTGAATCTAAGGGCGATGGAAACAATTCGAGATGCTTTTGGGTGTGAGGTAGGATATTCAGATCACACTTTAGGAATAGAGATTTCTATTGCGGCGGTAGCATTGGGGGCTACGGTCATCGAAAAACATATAACCCTCGACCGTCATGCGGATGGCCCAGATCACAAAGCGAGTATCGAGCCGGCGGAGTTAACGCAATTAGTTCGATCAATTCGTAATGTGGAATCATCTTTTGGGAGTGGCGTAAAGGAGCCTAGTGATAGTGAGTCCAAGAACATCGTTGTCGCGAGAAAGTCTATAGTTGCTAGTCGTAGCATTAGGGCCGGAGAGTCGTTTTCGGCTGAAAACATTACAACGAAGCGGCCCGGAAATGGGATATCACCTATGGAGTGGGATGCGGTTGTCGGTAAAACGGCAAGCCGAGACTTCTCTTACGATGAGTTTATTGAGTTGTGAGAAAAGTCTTGGTGGTAACCGGAGGGCGTGCTGATTACGGTCTTCTCAAGTGGGTTTTGAAAGGAATAGAAAGTTCGCCGGTATTACAACTCCAGTTGGTTGTTACGGGAATGCATTTGTCGGATAAATTTGGTCGCACAGTGGACGAAATAGAGGCAGATGGTTTTACCGTGACAAAGCGAGTTGAAATGCTTCTAGCGTCTGATACTTCGGTAGCTGTATCCAAGTCCATGAGTCTGGGAATTGCTGGTTTTGCGGATGCGTTCGAAGATCTCGATCCTGATGTGGTGGTTGTGCTAGGAGATAGATTTGAAATATTTGCCGCCACTGCAGCTGCAATGATAGCTCGCTTGCCGATAACGCATATTCACGGCGGTGAAGTCACTGAAGGGGCGATCGATGAAGCAATACGTCATAGCATAACTAAGATGGCGCATCTCCACTTTGTTGCGGCCGAGTCGTATAGAAAGCGAGTAATTCAGTTAGGGGAGCACCCCGATAATGTGGTTGTCGTCGGCGGCTTAGGCGTCGATGGAATTGCAAATCTGGAAAAGTTAAGTATAGAAAATCTTGAAGAGAGCCTCGGTTTTAGATTTTTAGATCGAAATCTACTGATTACTTTCCACCCAGTAACTTTGTCAAAGAAATCTAGTTTCGATCAGATGTCTGAACTTCTGGAGGCTTTAGAGCAATTTCCGGATGTTGGATTGATATTCACTATGCCTAATGCGGACCCTGATAGTGAAGTGCTGTTCGACATGATTAGAAGTTTTTGTTCGCGACGTGATAACGCCGTTTGTCACACATCGCTGGGGCAACAGCGGTATTTGTCGTCTATGAATTATGTCGATGCTGTTGTTGGCAATTCATCTAGTGGTTTGCTGGAGGCGCCATCGCTAGGTAAGCCGACTGTGAATATTGGTCAGCGCCAAACTGGCAGGTTAAAAGCTCCATCTGTCATCGACTGTGAAAATAACGCGGCAGAAATAGAGTTAGCCATTCGCCAGGTTTGGGATGTCGACTTTTTGAATTCCTTGTCTGATCTGATGTCCCCATATGGATGTGCGGGCGCAAGTGAGTTAGTGGTCTCGAGTCTTGAAACTTTTGACTTTCGAAGCGTTATGCAAAAGCGCTTTTTTGACCTCTAATATGCTTCCGAATACTCGGGGCTTCGCTATCAGAGGTGGGATGTTTTCACTTTACTACGAGCATGAACAGTAAAAATATGGAATTTTGGGAAAAAGCAGTACTGCATCGATCGGCGTCACTTAAAGATGCTGTTGAGAACCTTACTGCGACTTGTTTGCGGATTTCCCTTGTTGTAGACGAAGCTGGACTCTTAGTCGGAACCATCACAGATGGTGATATTCGAAGAGCGCTTATGAATGGCAAGAGTCTAACGGCCGACATCACTCACGTCATGAATCATAAGCCGCTGGTAGTTCCTCCCAATATGTCGGAGGGAGTGGTTGGTAGATTGATGCAAGCTAACGGTATCCTACAAATCCCGATCGTTGATTCAAGCGGAATTCTGTTGGGTTTGCACCTCTCTGATAATTCGATGGAAGTGAAAAAGGCGCGCGAGTCTCTTATGGTGATAATGGCAGGTGGAAAAGGTAAGCGTTTGCGACCGCATACTGAGAGCTGCCCAAAGCCGATGCTGCTCGTAGGAGATTCTCCGATGTTGGAGCATATCATCGTGCGAGCTAGAAACGATGGTTTTGTGAAGTTCGTTCTTTGCTTAAATTACCTCGGAGAGATGGTTCGAGAATACTTTGGTGATGGAAGATCTTTGGATGTTTCAATTGAATATGTAAATGAAGATCACCCTTTGGGTACAGCTGGTGCGTTATCTTTGCTCCAAGAAATCCCAGGCATGCCGTTTCTAGTGTCAAATGGTGATGTGCTCTCAGATATCAGCTACTCTAATGTTTTAAATTTTCACGATATTCACTCTGCTGAAGTCACTATGGCGATAAAAAAGCATGAGTACAAAAACCCATTTGGCGTAGTGAACTTAGATGGTATTTCGATAACGGGCATAGAAGAAAAGCCAGTTTCGGAGAGTTACGTCAATGCAGGTATTTACGTAATTAGCCCGAGGGTTTTGGGTCTGTTGAGGCGTAACGAATATTGTGACATGCCTGATCTCGTGAGCCGCGCATGCCAGAGTGGAATTCGTTGCGTTGGTTACCCGATGCATGAGCCATGGTTGGACGTTGGCAGAGAGGAGGATCTAATTTTGGCAAACTCTAATAAAAGGTTTATTTCTGATGTACCGTTGTAAAAATTGTTTGAATGCGTCTACGCGACCACGGATCGAATTTAATAGCGAAGGTGTTTGTAACGCGTGTCAGTGGGCCGAGGAAAAAAAAACTTTAGATTGGTCTGTAAGAGAAGCTGAACTCAAGTCCTTACTCCAAAGGCATTCAAAGAGTCAGGGTTTCGATTGTGTGGTTGCAGTAAGCGGAGGAAAAGATGGTTCTTACGTGGCTCACAATCTTAAAAATAAGTACGGAATGAATCCGTTATGCGTCACTGTGCGGCCGCCATGCCCATTGGATATAGGTGAGAGAAATCTAACATCATTTATTAATAGTGGCTTTGAACATATCCACGTGTCGGTAAATCAGAATGCTATGCGTGTATTGGATCGAATCGGGTTTTTGGAGCATGGGCAAGGTTACTATGGTTGGTTGATAGCTATTCATACTGCTGTTTTAAGGGTGGCGGTGAATTTTGGTATAGATCTAATCATGTATTCTGAGGATGGTGAGGTCGAATATGGGGGGGGTACAGCAAACAAGAATGTCGCCACCTATGGTGTTGACTACATGGAAAAGGCGTATTTGAATAATACTTATAAGTCCGTGATGGAAATGGCTGATTTACCTTTAAAAGATAGGTATTGGTTCGAGTTTCCGAACGAGCTCTCTGGTTTGAAAGAGAAGTTTGAAGTTGCGCACTTTGGTTATTTTGAACCTTGGGATTCATATCGAAATTATATGGTAGCCAAGGAGTTTTGTGGCCTCGAGGAACTTGATGAGGGCGTCATTGGGACGTTCACTAATTTTGCGCAAAATGATCAGGAGCTCGCCAGTCTGCATTACTATCTGATGTATTTAAAATTTGGATTTGGCAGAGCTACCCAAGATGCTGGAATAGAAATTCGCCGGGGAGCGATGACTAGGGAGCAAGCGGTGAATCTTGTCTCAATCTATGACAACTGCCCTCCAACCGATTCATTCGGCAGCTACGCCGCTTATTACAACATCTCCATGGATGACTTTCATAGAACCATTGATAAATTTGCGAATAAAGATTTGTTCTCGAAGATTGATGGGGTTTGGCAACCCAAGTTCCTCGTTGAGTAATTCATCTCATGTCAATTACAATAGTAGACTACGGAATGGGTAACTTAAGGTCTGTGGCGAACGCGCTGGAATTCCTTGGGCTATCGTATTCGTTAACTTCTGATCCGGACGAGGTGCGAAAAGCTGATAGCATCATAATCCCGGGAGTTGGATCTTTTCGATCGGCATCGGATATTTTTCAAAAGACTGGATTGTTAGATGCTGTTAATGAATTGGTTTTGGTGAGGGAGCGAAAGGTTCTTGGGATCTGTTTAGGATTCCAAATGCTTGGCCTATCAAGTTCTGAAGGTGGTGGGGCATCAGGCCTTGGCTTTATTCCCAGTCCAGTCCGTCGATTCATGCCAAGTGCTGATATCAAAGTCCCCCACGTAGGGTTGAATGATGTCAGTTTTCCTAAAGATTCTTTGCTTTTTAAAGGGTTAGAAAACCCTGCAAACTTTTATTTCGTTCACTCTTACATTATGGAATATTCGGCTTTGGGTGGTCTTGTAACAACGTGTGAGTATATCGAGAAATTTGTCGCGGCGTACGAAAACGAAAATGTTTTTGGTGTCCAGTTTCATCCTGAAAAGAGTCAGGCTAGCGGGCTGAGGCTTTTACTTAATTTTGCAAGGGCTTAATTTGTGCTGAAGAGTAGGCTTATATTCACTCTCTTATATGACAATAGCTTGTTTGCTTTGAGCCGAAATTTTCGATTGCAAAAAGTGGGTAATTTGGATTGGTTAAATAAAAACTACAATTTCCGCCAGATAGCACATTTTATTGATGAGATTATTGTTCTGGACGTGTCGCGCGAGGAACGAAATACAGGTGCCTTTTGCATGATGCTTCACGAGCTAACAAAAGGCTGTTTTTCGCCGGTTTCGGCAGGTGGTGGCGTTAGGTCGATGTCCCACGCTGATGCTCTTTTTAAGGCGGGCGCCGATAAAGTCGTCGTAAATACTGCTTTATTTGACTCCCCAGACCTAATCTTGAGGCTGTCAGAAAGGTATGGTCAGCAAAGTTTAGTTGGATCTATCGATTATAAAAGGGACCTCGAGGGTTCGTATCAGATATTTGTTGAAAACGGTAGTCGCAGACTGAGAGGTTCAATAAGAGCAGAGCTGGTTGGGTCTTCGGTGGCGAATGTGGGTGAGTTATATATAAATTCAATTGATAGGGATGGGACTGGCCAAGGTTACGACTTTGGGATTCTAAATGAAATTCCTGAGGAGCTGAAAGTACCATTGATCATGGCTGGCGGGGCAGGAAATAGCTTGCATCTACAGGAAGGCTTGTCATATCCCGGTATCGATGCTGTAGCAACTGCAAATTTGTTGAATTTTGTAGGGGATGGTCTAGAGCGATCTCGCCGAGATCTCATAAAAAGTGGGGTTGATCTGGTAGACTGGAGTGCGCCGGAAAATATCTTGACTCTCGGATCATGACGTAAGTAGTAAATGATAGATCGGGTATTGATTGTTGGCGCTGGTAGCATAGGGATTCGTCATTTGGGCGTGGTCAGGGAAGTTTTACCCTTGTCCAAGATCATGGTGTTTCGGCGTTATGAATCCAGAGATTTGTCTAACTCGGGGCTTTGCGATTTTGTAACCTGTTCCATGGATGATATTGAGTTATTTCAACCGCAGGTCGCAATAGTTGCAAATCCCGCTACGTTTCACGCTCAAATAGCTGCAGTGTTGATAGATCTCGGTTGTCACGTCTTAATTGAAAAGCCGTTGACTTCGTGTTCCGTTGATGCCAAAGAGCTCATATCAAAAATTTCGAGCAAAAAAAGAGTCGTGTCGAGGGTGGGCTATAATCTTAGATTTCTCGAATCGATGAAAAAATTCAAGAGCCTAATTGATGAGGGTGTTATTGGTGAGGTGCTGTCAATCCGGTGTGAAGTGGGACAAAGGCTAACAAAGTGGCGTCCCGCTGTTGATTACCGTTCGACCGTTTCTGCTCAAAGAAGTATGGGTGGTGGTGTTTTGCGGGAGTTAAGCCACGAAATAGATTATTTGAAATGGATTTTTGGTGATGTTGTTCGTGTTAACGCTTGGGTCGGCAAATTGAGTGATCTAGACATAAATGTCGAGGATTCTGCGCATCTTTGGTTGGAGTTCGACAAAACTGTAAATAATCTCGGTTTGATAGCGACTGTGAGCATGGATTTTATGAGGCATGACGATACTCGAAAATGCTATGTAATTGGAAGTGAGGGGACTCTGCTTTGGGATGGTATGCAAGGCAGACTGCAAATGTATAGTTGCGAAAATGATAAATGGAAGGATTTTGAGGTTAGTCCAGTCGATCGGAATGCATCTTACAAAATGCAGTTTCTTGATTTCTGCGATAGCGTTCGGCGTGGTGATACAGATTTAACTAGTGTGATTAATGGTTTGGCAGTTTTGGAAGTTATTGAATCAGCAGAGCGGTCAGCGAAGTTGGGGTGCTTTGTTAATTTGTCGGCAAGCGAAGAGCCATGAGAGATGTTGTAGGTTTTGTTTTTGCAAGAGGTGGGTCCAAGGGTTTGCCTGGCAAAAATATTAAAAACTTCTGTGGGAAGCCCTTGATCGCCTGGTCTATCGAGCAAGCCATCGCCACCCCGGGAGTACGCAGAGTAATTGTATCCACTGATTGTTATGAAATAGCTGATGTCGCTATTCGTTTTGGTGCTGAAGTTCCGTTTATTAGGCCCAAGGAGCTTTCAGGTGATAGTGCGCCCGAGTGGTTAGCCTGGCAGCATGCTCTCTATTGGTTGGAACAAGATGAGGGCGCGCTCCCAGATGCTATGTTAAGCGTCCCAGCTACCTCCCCGTTGCGCCTCGGTAAGGATTTGGAATCTTGTGTACAGAAGTTTTTTCTGGGTGCGGCTGACGCAGTCGTGACTATAACAGAGGCTTCTCGCAACCCATATTTTAATATGGTTACCGTTGATTGCGATGGGCGATTAGGTGTGGCGTCCAGTGGCTCGGCAGGTGTTTTTCGAAGGCAGGACGCTCCAGAAGTTTTTGATCTCACCACCGTCGCATATGTTATTTCCCCAAGGTTTGTTTTAAATAACGATTCAATCTTTGACGGACGCGTAGAAGCTGTTCATATACCGAAGGACAGGGCGATTGATATCGATACCGAATTAGACTTTAAGATTGCTGAATTCGTTTATTCCTTGTCCAAGGGGAACTAGCGTGTCGTTTTCTAAAACGCTTGATCTAACTGGTAGAAATATTCTGATAACCGGAGGCGCTGGTTTCTTGGGGCGCCAAGTAGCGGAAGCTTTAATCGAGAGAGGGGCTTCGATTGTTATTTTAGATCGGCCGGGACGTTCACTAATTGATTGTGTGCGATCATTCGGCGCGAAATATAAAGAGAATTTTTCATTTATTGAGTGCGATCTAGAATCAGAGTGCTCGCGGAACAGCGCGCTGGAGAAAATAAGGGAAGATCGACTTCGTCTGGACAGTCTGATCAATAACGCGGCGTTTTGCGGCTCTGAAAAGTTGTCAGGTTGGGCGAGCACCATCGAGAATCAGTCGCTGGAAACCTGGAGGCGTGCTCTAGAGGTGAATATTACAGCACCTTTTCACTTTTGCCGCGAATTGGCTCCTACTCTTGCGGAGAGTAGCAATGGTAGCATCGTTAACATTGCTTCGATTTATGGAGAGGTAGGGCCTGATTGGGGTTTGTATCAGGGTTTAGATATGGGAAATCCGGCGGCTTATGCGGTTTCGAAGGGTGGGTTAATTCAGTTAACTCGATGGCTTGCTACAACTTTAGCCCCAAGCGTGAGAGTAAATGCAGTTTCTCCTGGAGGATTGTATAGAGGGCAGAGTGAGGTTTTTGTGGAGCGCTACTGCCGAAAAACTCCGTTGAACCGGATGGGAGTGGAGAGCGACATCGTGGGAGCAATTTTTTTTCTTGTGAGTGAAATGTCAGTTTATTGCACAGGCCAGGTATATACAGTTGATGGTGGTTTCACTTGTTGGTGAGGTTTCGATTAATAAATGCAAAGCTAGATTTACTAGTAAGCTATTGAATAATTGTAGTTTTTAGAATGGAAAAATATGACTCAGGCAATTAGCTCCAAACGAGCTCTGATTACAGGTATAACCGGGCAAGACGGCGCCTATTTAGCTGAATTTTTGTTAAACAAAGGTTACGAAGTTCATGGTATCAAGAGGCGCTCATCGTCGTTCAATACTTCAAGAATAGACCATCTTTACCAAGATCCTCATGCCCAAAATAGGAGGTTATTCCTTCATCATGGTGACCTGACTGATTCGACTTCACTTATCAGGGTTCTTCAAGAAGTTAAGCCCCATGAGGTATACAATCTAGCCGCCCAAAGCCATGTGGCGGTTTCTTTTGAAGAGCCTGAATACACTGCAAATTCGGATGCGTTGGGAGCTTTGCGGCTATTAGAAGCAATTAAGATATTAGGCCTTGAGCATCACACTCGCTTTTATCAAGCGAGTACATCTGAGTTATACGGAATGGTCCAGGAGGTGCCTCAATCCGAAACCACTCCTTTTTATCCAAGAAGTCCTTACGCTGTGGCGAAATTGTACGCGTACTGGATTGTGGTTAATTATCGAGAAGCTTACGGAATTTATGCCTGTAACGGCGTACTGTTCAATCATGAATCTCCAAAGCGTGGCGAAACCTTTGTAACCCGAAAAATTACCAGAGCTTTAGCAAGGATTAAGTTAGGGTTGCAGGATTGTTTATACTTGGGGAATCTTGACGCGCGTCGAGACTGGGGGCATGCACGTGACTACGTTGAGATGCAGTGGCTGATGCTTCAGCAGTCGAAACCTGATGATTTCGTAATAGCTACAGGGCGTCAATTTAGCGTTCGAGATTTTGTCAATGTTGCCGCTGCTGAGTTGGGCATAAGCATTAGGTGGGAAGGGTCTGGTATTGAGGAGTTGGGATACTGGGGAGATGAGGTGGTTATTAAGGTCGATCCCCGGTATTTTCGACCTTCTGAAGTCGAGTCTTTACTCGGAAATTCAGCTAAAGCGCGTGAAGTGCTTGGATGGGAGCCTCGCATTAGTTTTGAACAGCTTGTTGTGGAGATGGTCCAAGCAGATTTGGCAATCGCTAACAGAGATCAACTTTCTAGAGAAAACGGTTTTCAGATACTGGATTTCAACGAATGACTTATTCGCCGCCGCCGAAAAAGGTCTTTGTTGCCGGGCACAATGGCATGGTTGGCGCAGCGATTTGTAGGCGGTTAAGTCTTAGATCTGACGTAGATTTAGTGACGAGAGATAAGAATTATCTTGACCTGTTGCGTCAACGGGATGTGGAGCTATTTTTTGAATCCGAGCGGCCTTCTGAGGTTTATCTGGCAGCGGCTAAAGTTGGTGGTATTTTTGCAAATAACGCCTACCCGGGGGATTTTATTTACGAAAATTTGGTGATACAGACCAACGTAATTCACGCGGCCTTTAAATACGGTGTTAAAAAATTGTTATTTCTGGGGTCAAGTTGTATCTATCCTAAACTTTGTTCGCAGCCTATGAATGAACAGGCTCTGCTGTCCGGTTATCTTGAACCTACAAACGAGCCTTATGCTATAGCAAAGATTGCGGGTATAAAGCTCTGCGAGAGCTACAACAGGCAGTACGGCGAGTCTAATGGAGTGGATTACCGTGCAATAATGCCGACGAATCTCTATGGGCGAGGCGACAATTACCATCCAGAGCATAGCCATGTGGTGCCAGGCTTGATTCGACGTTTTCATGAAGCCAAGGTTCAGAACAGCAAAGCAGTTTTGGTTTGGGGTGATGGGCAAGCGTATAGGGAGTTTCTTAACTGCGAGGATTTGGCATCTGCAGCTATTTTCGTGATGGAATTGGACCTATCGATATTTGCAGAAGTAGTTGAGCCAATGTGTTCGCATGTCAACGTAGGGTCAGGCTCGGAAATAAGTATAAGAGACTTGGCCGCCTTGATTAGTCGAATTGTTGGTTTTCGGGGAGAAATTCGGTTTGATTCTTCGAAGCCAAATGGCGCGCCAAGGAAGCATTTAGATTGTTCAAAGTTAAGTTCTTTGGGATGGCGACCTGAGATCGAGCTGGAGGAAGGTTTGGCTGAGGCATACAGCTACTTCTTGAGTGGTTTGAATGATCATCGATAAAAACTATCTTTTGAGTTACAAGTCTCTCATATTTCAGATGGTGCGTCGCGACATCTTGTCTAGATACAGAGGTTCTATGTTGGGGGTAGTTTGGTCATTTCTTACTCCTTTATCTATGCTTTTAATATACGTTTTGTTTTTTCAAGTTATTTTAAAAACTAGATGGTCGATAGGGGAGGGTGATACGGCAAACTTTGCTGTCATATTGTTTTCTGGGTTGGTGATCCACAGTATTTTTGCTGATGTTTTATCTAGGTCGCCCACGGCTATTTCGTCAAATCCAAATTATGTAAAAAAAATTGTATTCCCGCTCGAACTACTTCCGTTTGTGGGGACCATCACTGCATTAGTTCACGGTTTAATAAGCGTGATGGTTTTATTATTGGTTATTCTAGTTACTGAGAGATCCATTCCGCTCTCAATTTTGTGGATTCCGCTGATTTTGTTGCCTTTCGTGCTATTCCTATTTGGTATGTCTTGGTTTCTGGCTGCGATTGGCGTTTTTTTTCGAGACATTAATCAGATCACGGGCCCAGTCATTACGGCCCTTTTGTTTTTATCCCCAATTTTTTATCCGGTTAGTTCTCTTCCGCATTGGATGGCGGGCATTATCTACCTGAACCCTCTCACATTGATTGTCCAACAAATGAGAGTCGTCTTGATATTCTCTGATGCGCCGGATTTTGGGGCGCTATTGTTATACTCGGTGTTAGCTACCGCAGTGATGATGTCTGGGCTTAAATTTTTCATTTGGGTAAGAAAGAGTTTTGCTGATGTCCTCTAGTATAGCTGTTAGTGCGCATAGACTTTCAAAGAGCTTTCGCATTTATGAATCTCCGCTAGACCGTGTCAAGCAGGCCGTTAGTCCAGGTGATAGGGTTTGGTACAAAAATTTTGATGCATTACTAGATGTTTCTTTTGAGCTTAGGAAGGGAGAGACCCTCGGCGTAGTAGGGAAAAACGGAAGCGGAAAATCGACTCTTTTACAGTTGATCTGCGGCACGCTTACTCCTAGCTCTGGAGAGCTTCATACTGTTGGGAGAATTGGTGCGCTTTTAGAATTGGGATCTGGCTTTAACTTTGAATTCACGGGCCGAGAAAATGTGGTTATGAACGCCACATTAATGGGACTGTCCAGTCGAGAAATAGATCTAAAGATGGATCGAATTCTTGGATTTGCAGATATTGGTGGCTTTATCGATCGGCCGATCAAAACCTATTCCAGCGGCATGGTACTTAGGCTAGCATTTGCAGTTCAAGCGCAACTTGACCCTGAAATACTTATAGTAGACGAAGCTTTAGCCGTCGGAGATGCTAGGTTCCAAGCAAAATGCTTCGATCGATTGCGGCAACTTAAGGATGATGGATGCAGTATATTGCTGGTAAGTCATGCTACAGAGCAAATCGTTTCACATTGCTCGGAAGCTCTTCTTCTAGAGTCAGGGCGCGTATTAGAAATAGGTGAGCCCAGAAGGGTTATTAACCGATACATGGATGTGCTTTTTGGTCGAGCTCAGGAGCGTTCGCCGAGCACCCTCGAGTCTGGCTCGTCTTCTGTTAATAGTAATTGTGGCGACCGCTTGATGGATTTTAGCTCGAATGGCTTGAGTACGTCGGATGATTGTTTTCACTTGCGACCTTATTACAACAGCCACGAGTATCGTTGGGGGGATGGGTCGGCGTTGATCCTTGATTATCGTGTAAAATGTAATGGGATCTCTTTTCCTTCTGTATTTCGAACTGGTGACTCTGTCACAATTGAAGTAAGCGTTAAGTTTTTTGAGACATTGGTGTGTCCCGTTTTTGGTATAACATTTAAAACCACTGAAGGGATTACTCTGTACGGCGTTAATTCTGAGACTGTTGGCTTGAAATCTTTTAGAGAACAAGGTGAGGTTGGGAGTACTTGTAGGGTTTCAATAGATTTTTGTCTGCGGTTGGCGCCGGGAGATTATTTCTTGTCGCTGGGCCTTGCAACAAAGCAGGGTGAGTCGGTTGTTCCCCGCGATCGGCGATATGATTCTATTCATTTTAAAGTCGAGCCTGACAACTCATTCTATGGCCTTTTGAATCTGAATGCGTCTATGGCGGTAAATGACTTTGTCTCTTAAAGGTAAAACCGTAGTATTATGCTCCAACACTTCCTGGAGTATTTATAATTTCAGGAGCGGGTTGATTCGATATTTGCTAGGAAATGGGGTCAGAGTGATTGCTTTGGCTCCGGAGGATGAGTTCTCTGAAAATATAAGGGATATAGGAGCTGAATTCGTCGCGATTGACTTATCAAGCGATGGAATTAACCCTATAATTGACTTAAAGTTCATGTTGCGGCTCGCGCTAGAGTTGAGACCTTTAACGCCCGATCTGGTAATCAATTACACCATCAAGCCGGTCATTTACGGCGCCTTAGTAGCGCGCTTGCTTAGAGTGAAGGTGATGAGCGTGGTTCCAGGGCTCGGTTCAGTCTTCCTGGGTGGTGCAGCCCTAAGATTTTTTGTGACGATGATGTATCGCGTCACACAGCTTCGGGTAAGAAAAATTTTTTTATTGAATTACGATGATTATGGTTTTTTTGTCAAGGAAAGGCTAGCTCCCAGTTACCTTCTGGATGTTTTGCCAGGAGAGGGTGTTGACATTCAGAAATTTTTCCCACCTAAACAAGGGTTCATAGCTCTGCGAAAGAGCTTAGATACTAAGTTTTTGTTTGTGGGAAGGCTGATAGCAGATAAAGGTGTCTTAGAATTTGTTGAGGCTGCTCGCTTAATTAGAAAGGTTCGGGCTGACGTAAAATTCCAAATATTGGGTTATTTAGATGTGAAAAACCCTTCAGCAATTTCCCGCTCTTTGTTTGAAGGTTGGATATCAGAGGGCGTTGTTGAGTATTTGGGGGATGTCTCTGACGTGCGCCCAATACTGGCCAGCGCCGACGTAGTTGTGTTGCCCTCATACCGAGAGGGACTCTCCCGTTCGCTGCTCGAGGCGGCGGCAATGGGTAAGCCTATCATCAGTACTAAAATAGCTGGATGCAAAGAAATTGTGGATCATGGTCGCACTGGTTATTTGTGTACCCCAAGAGATGTGGCTGAGCTTCAGTCAGCTATAACCACTATGGCCGATCTCAGTTTTGATGAGCGATACGAGATGGGGCTAAGGGGTCGCGAAAAAGTAGAGCGTGAGTTTAGCGAGACTAAGGTGATCGAAAAATACTCGGCAGTTTTTGAGACTTTGATGTGATCGGTAATAAATCGCCGGCGGTAGCTATTATTACCGCTACACTTAATTGCGAGGGCGTAATTCATCGGCTGGCTCACAGCTTGAAAAATCAATCGGATCAAGATTTTGAATGGGTGATATGCGATGGGTGTTCAGTTGACGACACGCTAAAAATCGTCCAGGGATGCAACATGCCGCAGGTGAGGATTCTGTCCAGAGAAGATTTCGGTATTTATGATGCGTTAAATTATGCCATCCAGAACATTCAATCAAAATATTATGTTGTAGCGGGTGCTGACGATTCATTCGCGCATGATGCGATTAAATTGTTCAAGCAGTCTTTGATTTTTTCTCCGGAAATGGCAGTACATGCATTTTCAGTTTTTAAAGGTGGGCAAGTGATTTCTAGTTCATCCAAGCCTGCCTGGCTGATTGGTCATAAGGCGCTCGTTGCTGAGCATTCGGTGGCGACGCTATTTCACCGAGATCTACATGAGTTGTATGGATATTATTCCCATGATTTTTCGATAGCTGCAGATCACGACTTCATAATTCGGTGTTGGTATAACTCTGTGCAATTCATACGGCGAAGCGAGGTTGTAGGGGATTACGGGTTGCAAGGCGTGAGCAACCAGAAAAGTCTTTTGGCCGCTACTCAGAGTTTCGCTGTCCAATCGCAGTATTTTTTAAGATTGCCCCAGCTCGTATTGTTTGTTATTAGAGCTGTGCGAATTTTTTTAAGGAGGAGTTGATGCTCGATGGAACCACTGGGTTGACAATATTTGTGGGTTATGACGATAGAGAAATTTCATCTTGGCACGTTGCTGTTGAATCTATTCTGAGTAATGCGTCACTGCCCGTATCTTTTGTTCCTCTTCATCTGGATCTTCTGAAATCTGAATTTAATCGTGAGTGGGATAATAAGCAATCCAATTCATTTACGTATTCTAGATTTTTGGTTCCGCATTTGTGTGGATTTAAGGGGTTCGCATTGTTCATGGACTGTGACATGTTGATTACTCGAGACGTGAGCGAACTTTTGGAACTGGCGAAGTTAGACAGCAGTAAGGCTGTTCATCTTGTTCAGCATGACTATACCCCCAAGACTTCTAAAAAGTATCTTGGCGCAGCTCAGTATGCATACCCCAGAAAAAATTGGTCTTCGTTTGTTTTGTGGAATTGCGCACATCCAAAGTGCCAAATCATGACAAGAGATTTTGTTGAGAAAGCTTCGGCTGCAGAATTACACAGGTTTATGTGGCTAGAAGATTCGGAAATCGGTCAATTACCAATAGAGTGGAACTGGCTAGTAGACGAATGTGAGCCTCTGGACGGCGATGTCCTGCCAAATAATATTCACTGGACGAACGGTGGGCCTTGGTTTCAAGAGTACCAAAATGCGCCGTATTCGGAAGTTTGGGAAAATATGCTAGAGCGCGTCATATCTTGCGGTGGTAATCCAGTCTATTCACTGAAATGTGATAAATAGCTTTTCTCTAGATGATTGCTAACATCAAAAAGCCATTAGATACCTTCTTTGTCTATAAAACTTATTTAGGCAGGCACGTGTACTACGTTGCTGTTGTAGCCTTTGTGATATCAACTTTTGAGGGTTTTGGTGTCTTGTCCTTGCTGCCTTTATTAGAGGCGTTGGATGCAGGCGATTCTCAATCAGTTGTTATAGATTTCTACGTTTTTGAGTATGCCTTTCAGTTATTTCATTTGATTCTATTAGTCGCTCTTGTCTTCATTCTAAAAGGTTTAGTTTCATTTTCGGCTTCCTGGTACATCGCGAGCTTAAGTGCAAAATTAGAGAGAGATATTCGTGTTGAAATACTAAATGGTATCTCCGAGGCAGATTATGACTACGTGAGGTCGACCAAGACTGGTCATTTTTTGAATCTGATCACTACTCAGGTCGACCAGTTTGTTGGCTCGTTCATAAAATCATCCCGGCTGGCAAGCCTAGCGTTTTCACTCGCAGTCTATGCGGCGGTCTTAGGTTATGTCTCCAAGGAGATTTTCGTATTTTTGTTTTTCGCTATACCAACGATCTTGGTAGGGTTTATATTTTTAAACCGATGGGTGAGATCTATATCTATTCAGTATGCTGCTGCAAATTCAGTTTTACTGAGGGAATTAAATCAGTATCTGCTCGGGTTGAAATATCTCAAATCAACAGGGTTGTCAGGCATTTTTGGGAGTCGGACTATCACAGGGATAGAAACTTGCCGGTCTTTGCGGAGGAATGCGGGTGTCGCGGAAGGTATATCCCTCGCTACACGTGAGCCGATAGCAGTGGTCGCATTTTCGTCGATAATTGGTTTTTATATGTATTGGGATGGGTCCGCTAGGTTGGCGGAACTAGCGGTGGTTCTAGTAGTGTTTTACCGGGCATTCTCTGCACTATTACAATTTCAGCAGACATTATTGGCATTTTTTTCTCAAGCCGGAGGATTGGAGCAGGTCAGGCGGCAAATGGCTCTGCTTGCAGAATATCGGGAAATTTCAGGTATTGAGGGTGAAAAACCAAGCTGGGCAGATCAGCCATTAGACATTCGATTTTCAAAGGTGTCGTTTAGTTACGGGGAATCTAAAATAATTGATCATCTCTCGTTGGAGATTCCAGCCAACACTAGTTTTGGTATCGTTGGCCCTTCTGGGGTAGGAAAGTCTACTTTGATCGATCTCGCTATCGGTTTGTTGAAACCTGAATCTGGTGCTGTTTTCGTGGGTGGGGAGAATCTCCAGGATGTTGATGTGAATGCATACAGGCGAAAAATTGGTCTCGTATCTCAGGATTCTATGATTTTTGATGATTCTATTTTTAATAACATTGCGCTCGGTATAGAGAGCTATAGATCTGATGATCCACAGGTATTTAGTAGAGTAGTAGAGGCAGCCAAGTTGGCATGTATTCACGATTACATTGTTGATCTACCAGACGGCTATTGGACGCAGCTCGGCGAAAGAGGGGTCAGAATGTCGGGAGGACAGCGTCAAAGAGTTTGTTTGGCTAGAGAGTTGCTAAAAAAGCCAGCTATTCTTTTTTTAGATGAGCCAACCAGTGCTCTCGATATTGACACCGAAAATGCGATTAAACTGAGCATTGATGCATTGAGAGGAATGTGCACGATAATTATCGTGACCCACCGAGAGTCTTTGATAAAAGGAGTTGATAGCCGTCTTCGTTTCATGGAAGGTGGTTCTTATGTTCTTGATAAGCTGTCGAAGAAATTGGGTGAGGAAGTTTGAAATATATAGTGAGTATTGCGACGGGGCGGCTTGGAAATAATTTGTGGCAAGTTGTTGGCTTGGTGAATGAGCCACGGTTCATCGGGTATAAAAAATTATTTATTGGTTACAGTGAAGTTTTGAACACGATTGATGTTGGCGGCATCGATGATTGTTATTGGTTGGAAGTGGGAGCGCGCGATTCATTTGTTTTAAATTGTCTTAGATCGAGCATGTTTTTTCTTGCGAACAAGACTAGGCTTCTCGGTTTTATAAATTATGACCTTAGTGTGCGGAAAGGGGGCGTAGGGAATGTGTTAGTTTCTGCTCCGATATCTTACCTCCCAGCGAGTTGGGCCAATGGGAGAACAATTTTTTTACCTCCTTTACGTAAAGAAATGATCTCTCGGGTAGAGTCGTGGCTCGCTTCTAGAGGATTGATTAAGGAAAATTTTGCTTTGATACATGTAAGGCTAGGGGACGCTCTTCATTGGCCTTCTCCTGAGCGACCGATGGCTCTTAGTGGTGAATTTTACGAGGAAGCCATCCGCGATTTAAAAGTAAATAATAACATCACCAAGTTTGTAGTAATTACCGATGATGAGGAAGCTGCGCGACAACTGCTCGGCGAACCTGGCGAAAGGTTTCTATATACGAACAATTCGTTTATTTTTGACTTTACTATGTTTGCCTTAGCTCCAAATCTAATAGTTTCAGATGGAACTTTTTCTTTTTGGGGGGTGATGTATTCGAGGGCGTGCAGGGGGCTTCAATACAACGGAAACGCGCCATCATACTTTTTAAGGCCGCCAGTCAATCCGAAATGTTACTCATTGGATTGGTTTGTCGGTGGAGTACAAACGCAGTTATCGCGTGTCGCCTGATGCAAGGGTTGCTCGCCCAATCTGCAGAGGTTTTTCATGACTTGGACTGTTATAATAGCGCGCTTATACCCCCGGAATTGGCCCCACTGAATAGTTTTTATGGCATCGGCTCAGTGGTTCGCCGGTATGCGTCGTTGGAGATGAGTCAGCCGCTTTATTGCCATTGGCCACATGAGGTCTTGAACCAGCCCAACGGATTGTGTTCGTATGATCTTAACTGTCTCCCTCTAACTATGGCTTATTGTAAGTTCAATCTGATAAATCAGGTTTCTTTGAACGCAATACGACATGCCCCAGTTAAAGTAGCACCTTCTATCACTCCGTTTTCAATGGCTTTGCAATCACTTAAGGACGACGGAAGCTTAGAAGCGGATCGCGTGCCGGGTGCGGTTTATTTTCTCAGCAAGGGAACACTGAACAGATCGTTGAGCTCTCGTCGGGAATTAGAGGCGCAAATTGAACGAAATATCGAGCGCCTTCGGGTTCGCTATAATATCGTTAATGCGTGCGTATTCTGGAAGGAGTTAAAACAGGGGTTTTGGAGTACTACTTTATACAAGAAATTTGATAATTGTTTCTGCGCGGGTACACAGATGGACCCATCATTTTTGCTGCGTTCGGCTAAAATTATCGCCAGTCATGATACGATATGTGCGTCTCATTTCGGCTCCTTCGCAGTTTACGCTTCTATAGCTAAAGTTAAGTTTGAAATTATCAACGGCCCATCCGTCGGAGATGTAGGTCACTACAATATTAAAGAAAGAGCTCAGGAATTGAGCTTTTATGAAGAAATTTGTACGCCAGAGTACATTCGAGAAAAGAATGATGAAGCAAGGTTTTTATTCAGTACTCTGTCGGGAAGAAAAAAATATTTATTTTTTAAAATAGAAAACGCATGGAAAAACAGGCGATTATCTATTAATTAAATTAGAGGTGGCGCAATTGATTTCGCGAATAACTGAAAATCTGGGTTCAATTTTTTGGTCTTTGCTTTCATCTGACTTTATCAGATATTATTTTGTAAGAATTAGATATCAAATACTGAAGCGTAACCTTAGAGTTTTGGAGTCTTTTAAAGATACTGCGAATATTTTATATAATATGGATTTCAACAGAGCTTCCTTTGGCTGTGGCGGACGAATGGCTCTATTGCTTTTTCCGCTAAGAGCTTTGTTATTCCCTCTGGAAAAAAAAGCAAAGGTTTTGATTATTGGTCCTCGTACGGAGGATGATATTTTTTGGGCGCGAGCAATTGGGCTTCGATCTGCTCGTGGTTTCGATCTTTTTTCATACTCTCCATTCATCGATGTGGGTGACGCTAATAATATGCCTGAAATTGATGGGGCATATGATGCAGTTCTGCTCGGGTGGGTTACGCCTTATACGCCAACCCCAGAGAGGCTCATTTCAGAGGTTGAGCGTGTTGTCAAACCGGGGGGGTATGTAGGTGTGGCTTGGCATTGGGTTGCAGATAAGAAATATCTCGAGACTGATACGATCAGGGATAACAAATTAAATGAACCTGATGATTTTTTATGTTTATTTAAGTCGAAAGAAATTGTTTACAAATATTCCATTGACTCTGAGTTAGGCGGTGAAGATGGAAATAAAGCTTTCATTATAAAGGTCTGATCTTATGATTCGATTGTCGCGGCTTCAGATTTTTTGGGATTTAATTCGTCTTATTTTATTCGGCACGTCCATACCTTTTAAAAGTATATTTCTTTGGGGGGGTTTTGGCCTTTTCTGTAGGGTAAAATATATTTTTAGACCTTATGTTGAGGACGGTGTCGATCACAGGGCGATGGTCAAGGCATTCCGACATGAAGGCTTGGTATATCTCTCGTCGTTGAGTGAGTCTGAGGTCGAAATGTTGGATGAAGTGAATAGAGTGACTCAGACGAAATTTGGCCCGGCTAATGATAGTTATCAAACTCTTCCGCTCGAAGTTCAGGGCTCAGAGGTTGTAGACAATTTCATTTGGACATTTTTAGATTCGAGGCGTGGTGAACTAGAGTCTTTGATGGGGTCGTATTTCCAGACTTACTGGATTACAGCTTACAAAACGGTCTCGGATATCTGTGAGGACCGGGGCGGTTCGTTTCTGTGGCACTATGACGAAGATCCCCGTGAGCTGAAAAAAATTTTTATATACCTGAATGACACGTCAAGTCAAAACGGAGCTTTTAGGTATTTCGGTCGCAAATTTAGCGCCCACCTGGTGCGCCGACGAGGATTCATATCAAATACCGAGTCTCGGAGAGCGCATGCTCACAAGCTCGTAACGACCAAGGATCTAAAGCATGTGAAGGTCGCAGATGGTGAGAAGGGTGCGGCATTTGTTTTTGATAATAATATTATTCACAAGGGAACCATGCCTCTTAATGGAGAGCGGAAGGTTTTCTCAATAGAGATTTTTCCTAGTAGCAAACCGCTTTGCAGGGAGAACGTGAGAGCGTCATTGAACCTACCCATAACGGATGACTTTCCGGAAGCGCCATGGCACAACAAATATAATTTGTGATCAATCTATTGCCTTTTTGGTCGATTCGGATAAACCGTCGACTGATGGCCTGTGTGAACTTGGAAATATACTTTTTTAGGTTGTTAGAGCAAATACAATGAGATTTTTTGATTGGCAAAAAAAAGTTGAAAGATTTTCTGATTTTGGTAACGACGTTATTGTCATCGATGGGTTTTGGAGCTCCGGCAAATCTCTCATATCACCGATAGTTTGTCAGTATCGTGGCGTAGAGCGCGTTCGAATCGACGTTGTGATGGAATATATTACCTGCCTGCATGCGATTGGGAAGATCTCCGACGATGCGGCCACTTGGTTTCTTTCCACTCATGTTGATACTCAACAGTACAATAATGTTATCGGACGAGAGATAAACTTGCGTTGGGCGGACGATACTGGTCTTCATTGCGCTTCTGATAAGCTTGGTCTGTTGTTGCGCCTATTTCGAAAGGATGGAGATGGACGGGTCGGGGAAATTAGCGGTGATAATTTGGCATATGCTGCAATGACTCACCTGACAGCGCTTGCGCCTCAAGGTTTAGTTGATGCCTTGGGCAATCGTTTGAAGTTCGTGGAAATGGTTCGTTCGCCTCTTCATATGGTGGTAGGTACGGAGGCATATATTAAACGTTTCGATTCACCCCGAGAGTTTTCAATCGCGTATCGTGAGGAGGGGGAGAAAGTTCCATGGTTTATCTCCAGCAATCAAGGTTTTTATTCGGAATTGAACTCTACCGAAAAGGCGCTACTCTGTATCTCTAGCTTCTACAAAGGTCTGCAACAGACTCTCGACTTAAATGCAATACCGCCGGCTTGCTTGCGTATTATTTCGTTTGAAGATTTGGTTTGGAAAACGCAGCACAGTCTCGACATTTTATCTGAGTTTTTTGGGCGGCAATTGTCTGGTGGCGTTGAGCGAGTGTTGCGTCAACAAAAAATTCCTCGAAGTAACTTAGATAATGGGAAAGGGCATTCTTCTTACGGTTGGACTGCGTCTTCGGGTAGTGATGAAGAGGTGGTCGGGCGTCATTTACAGCACTGCTTGTCTAACTGCAGAGACGAAATTCTCGAGGATTACATTTGTATTCTGAATTGGTACTACGAAACGTTTCCCAGTCGGTTATCTGAGATGGTGAGCGTAAGGCTATTGCAAGCGAGGGTGGGTGCTTGATATGAGTGCGATAGATCTGGGGCTCGGATTAGTCAGGCTGAACCCAGCTGATAACGTTTATGTCAGTCTGGCAAATACCGCTGAAAGACAGATGGGGCATAAGTATGCCTGTCATCAACTGGAGATTGGTGATTTCGTTTTGAAATACGGTGTTCAGATCGGTGAAATAACTGAAAAAGTTGAGCCTGGGGAGCATGTGCACACTCATAACTTGCGTCCGTTAGAAGGAGGTTCCAAGAGGCAGTTCATCACCTTAGACTCGGGAGCGCTGCTTCCGTCTACCGGCTCAATCCTTTATTACAAAAATCCAATGACAGGTAAAATGGCGACTGCGCGAAATATTTTAATTATCAGTGCGGTCGCTTGCGTGAATCGGGTTGTTAGTGAGATTGCGCGCCGATTTGATTCGAATGAATATGGATCTGGATCTGTTAACGTAATAGGCCTTCAACACTCTTTTGGATGTGGACATGTTGCTGGTTCAGACGATCTGGACACTTTGCGGAGAGTGATTGATGGCTATTCTAGAAATCCGAACACATTCTACTGTGTGGTAATTGGTTTAGGGTGTGAAGATAACCAGGTGAAAGAGTGGGGGGAGTTTTCAGAGTTCGATTATTACCAGATTCAAGATATGACTGAAGAAAGGCTGGTTGCTGAGGTAGAGGCGCGGATAGCAAATAAAATTGTTGAATTCAATAAGCTAAATCCGATTTTGGCTGGAGTAGAGCATCTTACGGTAGGACTGCAGTGCGGTGGGTCGGATGGGTTGTCTAGTGTGACCGCCAATTTACTGTTGGGTTATTTTTCAACTGCACTGATCGATGCCGGTGCTACCGTGATATTGTCTGAAACGCCTGAAGTTGCCGGCTTTGAGGACTTCCTAGTCGGGTTATGTAGGTCTGAAGACGGTTCCAGAAAATTGAACTCGATTTTTGAAGATTGGGTAAAGCGAGGTAATGGAGCCGCCAACCCGGCGCCAGGAAATTACTCGGGAGGAATATCTAATCATTTCGAAAAATCGATAGGTTCGGTTTTAAAGTTTGGCTTTAATGAAATCGTTGATGTGTTGGAGTATGCAGAGCAATCAAAAGTTCACAAGGGTGCGGTATTTATGGACTCCCCGGGATATGACCCTTGTTCAGTTACTGGGCAAATTTCTGCGGGCGCTAACGCTATAATTTTTACGACCGGCAGAGGTTCAAATTACACAAACTCATTTCTTCCCGTTTTGAAAATTGGGAGTAATCCGGACGTGTCAAGTAAGCATTCTTTTATAGATGTTGATGCTTTTTCGCTCCTCAGAGACTTTGAGACTTCCGAATCTGTTAACAAACTATTTCATGAGTTGGTGCAAAAGATAAATTGTTTTGGTATGGACCGTTCATCCAGGCATTCTGATTTCATACCTTGGATCAAGGGAGGGGTCAATTGACTATATGAAAATCGCTGCAATGATCCCTGTTCGTGAGAATAGCAAAAGACTCAAAGGAAAGAATTTTCTGGAGTTGAATGGCTCAAAAATATACGAAATTGCCTTAAAAAAATGTGTCGAATCTAATATTTTTGATTTGATTTTTGTCAATTCAAGCCTTTCTTGGTTGGAACATGAATGCAAAGTGAACAACATCTCTCATTATTATCGTCCAGATGTATTATCGTCTAGTGACGCCACTACTGACCAAGTGGTTTTAGACGCTTTTTTAAATTTTCTAGATCCCTCCTATTTTTACTTGTTTTGGGTTAATACTGCTTCGCCGTTATCTTCCATTACAGATATTAGGACGACGGTTAATCATGCAATTAATAACAACGTCTCCTCAATAATGACTGTAGCTAAGACTCGGGGTCACGTGAGATATGCTGGAAAGTCAGTAAACTATGAGGAAGATAGTAATGGCTTCGCACAGACCCAGCGTTTGGAGAGTGCTATTTTATTTAACTATGCCGTGATGGGTTGGTCCCGAGCTGCAATTGCTGATCTTAAGGCGAGAAAGGCTTTTAATGATCGAACTGAGTTCGTTGAAACCTCTTTTTTTTCTAACATGTTGTTAAAAACTCCTTTAGATTTTGATCTGATTAGTCGGTTTTCTGGTTTGATTGCAGGTGCGAAATGAAATTATTGGTAATAGGTGCGGGGGTCTATGTTCGCGGGATCCATGACATTGAATCCCCTCTGGGAGCGTTTGGCGGAGCGGTTGTTAGAGGTTTTCGTGCTGGAATAATTTCAGAAGTCTTCATTCTGTCGACTTCAGTGAAGTCTACGGAATTTGCTGTTTCAAAGATTAACCGAAAAGCCGGAGCTAAAATTTGCCGCACTTTATTAATGTCGGATTTCGATGGTGGTTTTGTTGAGAAAACGGGAGTGCGTGCTGCTTTGATAGCAGTGCCGGATGATTTTCACCATTCATATATAAAAAAGTGCGGAGAACTGGGGTTGCATGTTCTGACCGTTAAACCTTTTGTTGAGAAGGTTTCTGAGGCCAGAGAACTAGCAGCGCTATTTCACGAAAATGGTTTGATAGGTGCTGTTGATTTTCACAAACGATTTGATCCCGCAAATATTTTGCTGAAAAAAGAGGTCGGGTCGTCAGTAGGGCAAATTTCTCGAATAATGATCGACTACTCTCAAGATCAAAGAGTTCCACTTATTGATTTTAAAAATTGGTTCGCTAGGAGTAACGTGTTTCAGTATCTCGGCGTCCATTATGTTGATTTGGTATTCTGGTTGACAGGTGCTAAGCCTGTAGAGGTTGACGTGTTTCCGAGTGGGCAGGCGTTAGCAGGTGTTTCGGGTTTTCCCGTTTGGGACAATATTGATGTATTCATTCGGTGGGAAACCGAAGGCAAATTCTTTAATTCAATACATTTGACTTCTTGGGCTGAAAATCACTCTGGCTATTGTCCGTCCCGACAAAAAATTGAGATTTTGGGTGGAAAATGCCGTTTGCAGTCAGAGCAGGCCGACAGAGGTTTCGCTAAGATAACGTCGACAGGACTTTCCGTTATAAATCCAAATTTCTGTCAGGAATTCGAATTAGGTAGAGGCTGTGACTATTTGGGTTATGGAATAGATAGTGTGGTGTCATTCTTAAGATCTGTTGCTCAAGGCGTTGAAAATCAGGATTTGGCCGTTGATAGCATTTGCACTTTTCAAGATGCGATCGTGAGTGTTGAAGTATGTGAATCTGTTAGGAGTTCTCTGCAACATGTATGACGTTGTGATCAGATGCCGTAATGAACGTCTTTGGCTTGACTCATTCTTTGAAGCACTTGCAAATCAGACGGTTACCCCTAACAAAATTGTGTTCGTCGATAATGGAAGTGAAGACGGGTCTGCCGAAGTTGCTGAAGACGCAGGCTGCATGGTTTTGGGGTATCCACGCGATCTACCATTTAACTATAGTCATGCGCTTAATATAGGGATAGCTGAGTGCGATTCGCAATATGTGCTTTTGATATCAGCACATTGTATATTGATCGATAATCTTTCTATCGAAACAATGCTTACCAATTTTGAAGATGTTTCTGTATCTGGGGTCTTTGGGCGCCAGGTCCCTACGGTGAACTCCAGTGCAGTAGATACCAGAGACTTGTTGACGGTTTTTGGGAGAGAAAAAATTGTATACGAGAAATATCCATTTTTTCACAATGCGTTCTCCTTGATTAGAAAAGAATGTTGGGAGAACTGTAATTTTGATGAGGGAGTAAATGGCATTGAGGATCGCCTTTGGGCGCGTGCGCGAGCTGACTCTGGTCGTAGAATTATTTACGAACCTGGGGCCGCGGTTTATCACGAGCATGGGTTAAATCAGGGCTTATCAAAGGGGCGTGCTGAACGAGTATGCAGGGCTTTGCACGTTTTGCATGCTGACGACATCTTTGAGTATCCTCCGAGCTTTATATCGCAAAATGATGCTTGAGATATTCAATTGACGAGTTCACCATTGCACATATTATTTTTTAGTCCTCATGCGTTTTTTGATGTCCACACTTTGCCGGAGCTTTTGGTGGCTGAATCGTTGGCGGTCAACGGTTCAGCTGTAACAGTTGTGACTTGTGATGGGACGTTTTCTGATCATTGCTTGTGTCATGCGCATGTTCCATACGAGGATGCTGTTGCCAAGAACCAAATTTGTGGCAAATGCCGTTCGCATTGCAAAACAAATGCCGAGATGTTCGATTTTAATTTTGTTTCGGTATCTAGTTATTTAACTTCTGAAGACTATCGAGAAGTCGCCGCGGTTTTGGAGAGTGTCGATGTAAAAAGCGCTCAGCAGCTAATTTTCAGGGGTAGACCCGTTGGTCAGTTTTCGCTATACGAGTTTATACTCAACCACAAGCTGTCAAGTCTAGATGTGCCCCTAAGGTTGTGGCCGGAGTGGAAGGCTATAATTAAAAACTGTATGTACATGACGGTTGTGAGCGAAAAGATTATAGCATCCGTCAATCCTGATAGGGTCTGTTTATACAACGCCTATTATTCAATTAATCGTGTCGTAGTGAGTGCTATGGATGAGCACTCTATACCGGTTTTCTCTCTGCATGCTGGTAGCCACCTGGCGAAGCGAACAGAGTTTATGACGATTTTTAAGGGATTAGATCCTTACCAACTTGTTAGCAGGCATCCTGTTGTGAAACAAAACCGGATAGTTCCTTGTGATGAATCGCAGGTTGACTCTATTAAGAAGCATATTGATCAAATGATTCAGGCGAAATCTCCCTGGGTTTACAGTTCGCGTGGATCCCGGCACTCTGCAACTGACTTGAGGAAGTTGTTTTCTATAGATGGTGCTCAGTCGGTTCTTTTGGTTGTGATGAGATCGGAAGATGAGAGATTTGCAGCGGAAGTTTGTGGGGTTGACGTCTTTACCCGCGGTGCAGTTTTTGAGTCGCAAGAAGAATGGCTTTGTTGGTTGATCAGTTTTGCCGAAGAGCACGAGCATTTCAAATTTATAATCCGGTTGCATCCTAGGGAGTTCCCTAACAAGCGTGAGTCCGTGTGTTCATCGAGAGGGCAAGAGTTAATAGCATTCATAGAAAATTGTGAGTGTGGCCATAATGTGGTGTTTAATAAACCTTCCGACAATGTCTCGATCTATGATTTATTTAAAGTGGCTGATGTTTGTCTAAATTCTACATCTACTGTTGGATTGGAGGCTTCTTTATTTGGTATCCCCGTCGTCGGGATGGGGGACATGGTGCTGAGTTTTGATCCGGCTCTACAGAAAAATCCTCATGATCGAGCGGAATATGCACGGCTTATTTTAGACGCCTCGTCTCAAGGGCGTTCGTTCGATCGTATAGTCCAAGCGTTTAGGTGGTTGAGATTTTTGACGGAGTATGTGGGTATTAGTATATCTGATGGATATAGCCCGAGTGAGGTGCGGCGAGTACGCCGGCTATATAGCCGTTTTTATGACAACATCTTTAAATCTCAGAATGGACTCAGTCTCACTTCGATCTTACCTTTAAAGTGTAGGCGAGGTTCTTTGGAGCATGGCGACTGGCTGAGGTATGCTATTGAAAATGACCTTGACAGTCATTTGGGTTATAGGCCACTAAACGGTGGTGATGAGAATATAGAGAGAGACTTGATTAAGATGGTCGCGACCTCTTACATGAGGCAAATATCTCGAGTAGGAGATTTTCCGTTGCTCGAGAAAGCCTTGCTCTAGGTTATTGTTGTTTTATTGTTTTCGGTTCTACAGTTGTTCTTGGGGGTTTGCATGGCTAGAGTGCTTGCAGTTGTTGTTGCTAGAGGAGGGTCGCTCGGAGTTCCGCGTAAAAACCTGCAGAAAATAGCTGGAAAGACCTTGGTCGAGCACTCCGTAGCGCATGCCCTAAATAGTGAATCCGTCGATCGGGTGATTTTATCAACTGACAGTAGAGAGATAGCAGAGATTGGTGCCAAGGCGGGTGCTGAAGTGCCCTTTCTCAGACCAGCTGAATTGGCTCTCCCGGAGACACTGGATCAGCCTGTTTTTGAGCATGCGATTAACTTTATTGAAAAATTGGATGGGTATGTTCCTGATGCTGTGGTTCATCTCCGCCCTACTGCCCCGTATCGGAAATGTGGCTGGATTGATAGCGCAGTCCGGATGTTTCTCGACAATAAGGAATGTGACTCAGTGCGCTCAGTGTCCTTGGCCGACATGCATCCTTACAGGATGTTTGATATTGACAAGAGCTCCGGTTTTTTGAAGCCGATTATGGGTCACCGCCACTCTGAGCCTTATACTCTGAGACGACAAGATCTACCTGAGATCTATTTTTATAACTGCGTTATTGACGTTACTAGTCCGGGGACGATAAGGGGTAAGAAGTCAATGACCGGCGACAACATTTTGCCATTCATAATCCCGCCGGATCTAGCTTTGGATATTGATACGCCTGCTGACTTAAACTACGTCCGCTATCTTGTCGAGAATCACATTGAAATTGATCATTAAACCTTGACATTAGTGGACACAGAACTCGCCCCGATAGCCTTGTTCGTATACGCGCGACCATGGCACACTCGCCGCACTGTTCAAGCTTTGCAGGAAAACCCTGAAAGTGGCAGAAGTGAGCTATTTATTTTTTCGGACGCCCCGAGAGACGCTTCTGCTTCGCGTGGCGTTGACGAAGTCCGAGAGTATATTAAAAATATAACAGGATTCAAATCTGTCAATGTAGTTGAGCGCTCGACCAACTATGGCTTAGCAAATTCAATCATAGCTGGAGTTAGTTACATGCTGTCCAGTTTTGACAGAGTTGTAGTTGTTGAAGATGACTTGCTGACTTCAAAATATTTCCTAGGATATATGAACAGATGTTTGGACTTGTTTGAGCAAGCATCCGATGTTGTTTGTGTGCATGGCTATAGCTATCCAGTATCAATTGATCATGTTGAATATTATTTTTTGAGAGGAGCCGATTGCTGGGGTTGGGCTACTTGGCGACGAGGCTGGGCTTTATTTGAGGAGGATTCCTCTAAGCTTTTAACCACCATCGAGGATCTTGATATTGCTGATCAAGTGAATCTGGGTGGAGCGATTAACATAACCGAAATGCTTCAAAAGCAAGTGTTGGGATCAATTGATTCGTGGGCTGTTAGGTGGTACGCTTCTGCTTTTATTGCTGGGGGTTATACTGTCTATCCCTCTAGAAGCCTGGTTCAAAACATAGGATTTGATGGCTCTGGCACTCATTGCGGGGCCATAGATGATTTTGAAGTTCAATTATCTCCTGCCTCTATAAATCTGCCGCTATCTGCGGTGGATGTTGTGGTTGAAGAAGACCCTCGGATATACCGAGCCATAAAAAAGTTTTTGATTCGCGAACGAAGAGTTAAGTGGTTGTTTCGGGCTTTGAGACGGGTCGCCTCAAGGGTTTTTAGATACTAGGTTTTTGGTCAATGATTGATTTGAAACATGTTGCTTGCCCTTTATGTGGCTCAAATAAAGCGCATCGCTCGTATACGTTGGATCGCTCTGAGTTGATTAGACTTTGGGATGCCATAAATGTTGATGTGCAAAAGTTGATTTCTCAAGATGTGATGTTGCTGAAGTGTCAAAAATGCGACCTTGGGTTTTATTACCCTCCGACGCCGGGAGATGATGAGTTTTACTCAGAGTTAGCCGCTTTTAGTTGGTACTATACTCACTCGGGTAAAACTGAGTTTTTAATCGCGGCGGCGCTTTTATCATCGGGGATGAGGGTGATAGATGTGGGCTGTGGCATTGGTGAGTTTTCGGAGAATATTCCTCCTGATGTTTCGTATTTAGGCGTCGACTTGAGCTCGAGATCTGTCGAAATTGCTCAGAAGCTGGGTCGCAATGTCAAGCAATTAGATATTTCTCAGGCTCTTGAGAGGGCGGGCACGGGTTACGATTTGGTAACGTGCTTTCAGGTGCTTGAACACCTAGTTACTATCGATGATTTTTTGGAAGGTCTTAAAGCTCTTTTGGCCCCTCAGGGACTGATGGTTATTGCGGTACCAAATAATGATGGTTTTTTAAGCGGTGCGATCAACAATCGGTTCAATATGCCTCCTCATCATGAGTTATTGTGGAATAGGCGTTCTCTCGAGTTTATGGCTGATAAATTTGGTCTTGAGGTGGTGCATTTTGAAAATGAATGCTTACAGGGAGTGCATTTGAAGTGGTATACCGCGATATGGTTTCGATCAACTGTAGCTAAAGTCTTGGGCATCCCATTGCGACCAATCTGTTTTAGCCTTTTTGAGCGCGTTCTTGGGAAGATTGGTGCTGGTTTTGCTTATTTTTGCTCGGGGTTCGTCAATGCCGGCTCTGTTCAAGGACATTCATCCGTAATTGTTCTTAGAAAGCGTTCAAATGCCATATAAGGGATCAAGAGTTTTAATTACTGGGGGTGCCGGCTTTATTGGGTCGAATCTAGCCAGGCGTTTGGTTGGCATGGGTGCCAAGGTGACTCTTGTAGATAGTTTAATTCCCTTATACGGTGGGAATCTGCACAACTTAGCTGATATAAGAGACCAAATCTCGTTGAATGTGTCTGATGTTAGAGATTGCCATGCGCTCGATTATTTAGTTAGAGACAAAGACTTCTTATTTAATCTTGCTGGCCAAACTAGTCACCTCGATTCGATGCTGGATCCTTTCACTGATCAGGCAATAAATGGTACGGCTCAGTTGTCGGTTCTTGAAGCCTGCCGCAAACATAACCCCAATGTTAAAATAGTTTTTGCAAGTACCAGGCAGATGTACGGCAAGCCCGTTTATTTGCCTGTGGACGAAAAACATCCGATTAATCCTGTCGATGTGAATGGAATCAACAAATTGGCTGGAGAGATGTACCATATCCTTTATGGAAAAGTATATGGTCTTAAGACTTGTGCCTTGAGATTGACTAATACATACGGCCCTCGCATGCGCGTTAAAGATTCTCGCCAGACATTTTTGGGCGTGTGGATAAAGCAACTCCTCTCGGGCGAGCGAATATCAGTTTTTGGTGACGGTTGTCAGTTGCGGGACTTTAATTTTATCGATGACTGTGTAGACGCATTTTTAACGGTTGCCTTGAGTGATTCAGCTAATGGAAAAATCTACAATCTGGGAAGTCAAGAGGTTGTCTCGTTGCGCGATTTGGCTGAGTCCATGGTGGGTTTGGGTTTTGGTGGCTCCTATGCCTTGATCCCTTTTCCAGAAGACCGGAAAGCTATCGATATAGGAGATTATTATAGCGACTTTTCGCTAATAGAGAGTGAATTGGGTTGGCGGCCGAAAGTGGCCTTGAGAGAGGGTTTGTCTCAATCCCTGCGTTTCTACAAAGCTAACCAAAAACATTATTGGGATGTGGCATGATATTAATGAATGATTTTCGGGCGCGTCCACTGGCGTTGAGGCGTCAAGTGTTAGACGCTGTCGAATCTTTAATGGATACCGGTAATTTTATATTAGGGGATAGTGTAGATAGATTTGAGCAGATGTGGGCCAAAGCTTGTGGCGTGTCTTGCGGTGTAGGGGTCGCCAATGGGATGGATGCATTGGAGATAGTGCTACGTTCGCTCGGGATTGGGGCGGGTGATGAAGTAATAACTACTCCCGTGACCGCATTTGCTACGGTCAATGCGATTTTCCGCTGTGGCGCCACTCCGGTTTTTGTTGATATTGATCCGGAATCTGGGCTCATGTGCAAGGATCGTGTCGTTGAGGCTCTGACAGAGGAAACTAAGGCTGTAATTTTGGTCCATCTTTATGGCTATCTGAAGGATATGCCTGAATGGGTTGAAATTTGTTCCTCGGCGGGAGTGTACTTGATCGAGGATTGTGCTCAGAGTCATCTAGCATCTTCGGATGGTATTACTGCTGGGGGGTGGGGGATTGCTGGAGCGTATAGTTTTTACCCGACCAAGAATCTAGGAGGTTTAGGTGATGCTGGAATGGTGGTTACTAATGATGGCGAATTGGCTGGGATAGCTAAAGCTCTTCGAAATTATGGTCAAACCAAGCAGTACGAGCATTCATATATTGGTCTGAATAGCCGTCTAGACGAGATCCAGGCTGGTATTCTGGAGGTTCACTTTCATGTGTTGCAGGCGGACACCGAAAGAAGAAAAGCAATCGCGAGAACATATCGCGACAATATTAGAAATGAAAATATAAAGTTGCTCGAAAAGCCGTTAGAGGAATCGTCTCACGTTTATCACTTATTTGTCGTATTATCAGGGTATAGAGACGCTTTGCGTGATCACCTGTTAAAAAACAGAATTCAAACGGGAGTCCACTACCCGAAACCAATGCATCTCCAAAAGGCCAGTCTAGATTCGACTTCGATTAATGTCGCTTTGCCAGACTCTGAGCGGCATTGTGGAGAGTGTCTTTCTATACCATGTTCACCACACCTTACTGATAATGAGGTGGAAAAGGTAGTTGCCGCATTAAATAGCTTTAGGCATTAACAAATGCGGGAACACTACATCACGCTTTTTAACTCACGCTACCTGCCCCAAGGCTTAGCGCTCTACACGTCGCTATTGCGATTTGCAGGTGATTTTAAACTGTGGGTGCTCTGCATGGACAGGCGCACGCATCAATTTTTTCAGAATGAGAAATTTCAGCATATTGAGGTAATTGGAATTTGGGAGGTAGAAGAGCTCTTTCCAGACCTCGTGAGATTAAAAAATGATAGGACAGTAGCGGAGTATTGTTGGACTCTAACGCCTTTTTGCCCCGAGTTGGTTTTCGACAGGGATGATTCTGTTCAGCGAGTTACTTATTTAGATGCGGATATTTGGTTTTTACGCAGTCCCGAACCAATTTTTCAAGAGTTCGAAGAGTCCTGTAAAGCTATTCTTATAACTTCACATGGGTATGCGCCTCACTGGGATCAGTCGGATTTATGCGGAATTTTTTGCGTGCAATTTTTGATATTTACCAAACAGCGTTCATCAAAAGTCCTGAACGCCTGGCAAAAACAATGCCTTGACTGGTGTTACGCTAAGCCTGAGCTAGGCAGGTTTGGAGACCAAAAATATCTGGACTCGTGGCCCTACGACTATAGCGATTTGGTTCACATACTAGAAAGGCAGCATTATTGTCTTGCACCTTGGAATGTAGATCGATTTAGTCAAAATGAAGCTATAATTTATCACTTTCACGGATTAAAGATATTAACGTCAAACTGGATCTCTCTAGGCGATTACCCCATTCCTGAAGTGGTACGCCATTCAATTTATAAAAAATACACTATCGATTTACTTCAGTGGATCGAATTTTTGTCAAATAAAAAATTGTTTTCTGCATCTTCCGAATTAGCTGTATTTTCTTCGATAGCCAACTCTTATGTTCGCAGGATTCGTCAGATATTCAAGAACTTAATTAACATATCAAATGTAATGAAGTTGAATGGGTAGACACGGGTTTAAAGCATCTATGAAAATGCTTGATAAGCTGCCAGGACTGATGATTTCATTATTTCTTGCGGCCAGTGTGTATTCAAATGCTCCAGCTTTCAATCACTCCGCATTTGCTATCCCTATCATCATTTCTTTCGTGATAATCCTATTGTGGGCTGTGCTTGCAGGACGATATTGTTTTAGCTTTGGTATTGGCAAGATCGGGCTTTTGTGTATTTTTTCACTAATTTTTTCATTTCTCTTTGTTTCAGAATTCAGTGTAAAAAAACTAATGTACTTTTTTGCTCATTTGTGGTTCTTGCTATTCGCAATATCTCTCCATTTTTTTGTTCGAGTAAAGAAAGTTTCTGTTGACTTTAGGTTCCTCTTTTTTTCTGTGGTTCCGCTGACCGTATTATCTTGTTTAGAGGCTGTTTTGCCATATTGGGAAGTTGATATCGGTTCATATATTCCGAGAGTTGAGCGTGCATTTTATATGATCGATTCTGGATTTGGGTTTTTTCGATCTCGCGGATTTAATTATGAATCAGCTTATTCTGCAATGTATATTAACGTGGTTTTTCCGATACTATTACATTATTTTAAAGAAGAATGGATGATTTTGGTGCCGCTATGGCTTTTTTTGTTGATATTGACGATGTCGCTTTTTCAGATCGGTCTTTTAGGATTACTTTTTCTAGCGTTTTTATTATATTTAATCATGAATGCAATAGTATGTTCGAAAAATGGTTTATTTTTCGGTTTAGTTAAATTTATGTATAAGTGGAGTAAGTGGGAGTTTTCATTACTTTCCTACGTTGTCATCACCTGTTTTATCCTACTTGTGTTGTCGAACTTGACTTTCTGGTTGAGTTGGATTCAAGCCTTCTATGATTGGTTCTTTTTGAATCTTTCAGGTGGCTCTTCTTCTGCTCAAGATCGATTATCTAAATTAAACGCGGCGTTAGGTTTTATTGATTCAAACGGTGCATTTGGTTTGGGTTTGGGCGGAATTCAGCTGGCAGGGCTTAATGGTATCTCCTCTTTTTATTTGGCATTGATTGTGCAGCTTGGAATTTTGGCGATTCCGTTATTTCTGTTTGTTGGTTGGTTATGTTATCTCGCTTGGCGTAGTGGTAGTGTGTTGATTGGATGTGCATTTGTGTGTGCTTTTGCTCATTTGTTAATTGTTGATACGTTCTACTTGCCTCAGGTTTTTGTTGCGCTGATAGCTGTTTACTTGCGTTGTCGAGACATTGGTTGTGTAGACTCTCGATGTTAAGTGTAATGGTTCAGTATTGGGGTAGTCGCGGTGCTGGTGTAAAGTTCTTTCATCAGGTCACCCACGAGTTGTCGCGTCGTGTAGATTGTGAACTATATGTCAGTGGCGTGAAAGGTATGATTGACCTGCCTCGTGGTCTTAATATCCGAAGTGTTCATGAGTGTCCATCTGCGTTTCGTAATTTAAAAGGTGTTTCTCTAATTTTCGCTGCTTTAAGAGCAATAGTGAGTTTTCAGAGATTTTTGAGGGGGCGCGATGTATCGGTCGTATTTTGTCCGATGCTCGGCTGGGCTACGCCGATCCTTGCTTTGATGGCCAGGTCCCGCGGAATACCATATATATTGTTGGTTCATGATGCTGTGCCTCATCCTGGGGAAGACTCCTTACGAAACCGCGTTCTTGTGAGGCTTTCGATTCTGACGGCTTCTAGTTGCCTCGTATTGTCTGAACATGTTCTTGGTCAACTATTAAAGATTCGGCCAAGAGTCGAAGCCCTAGTTGCGAGGCACGGGCCGATTATGCCAGCGACAATTCCATTGCAGAGAGTTCGATATGATGGCGAGAAAGGAAAGCGTTTATTGTGTATCGGCCGGTTGAAAAAGTATAAGGGGGTCGAGGTTTTTGCCGATGTGGTTATTCAATTGAGAACTAAAGGTTTGTTGGTGAGTGGAACAATAGCTGGCGAAGGTGATGTAAGTTCCCAGTTAAATGCCAAGATAAAACAGTATGATTTTTTAGAATTAGATAATACGTGGCTTTCGGATGAGAGATTCTGGCGATACTTATTTGAAGCTGATGTGGTGGTTGTTCCGTACATAGAAGCGAGTCAGTCGGGAATAATCGCTTCCGCATTGGCTGCATGTGTACCTGTCGTGATTACTCCAGTTGGAGGGCTTATTGAGCAGATAGATGCTGATAAGACTGGGGTGATTGCGAAGTCGGTATCAATCGGTGATATTGAAGAGGCGGTTCTGAGAGTAATCAATGACGATAAGTTTACAGAAAAGATCAGGAGAACTCAGAAAAAGGTGCTGATAGAGAACTCTGATTGGAGCGACATGGTGGACAAGATTATGCATATCAGTGAGCGAACGATGCGATGATTTCAGCTTTGGCAATTGCTACCTTGTTGGCTTCGATATTAGGTTTCTGGATACTGGCAAACCGTGTAGAAAAAACGGATGGCGGCGGTTTTGATAGTGCTGACAAGATTCAGAAATTTCATACATTGCCGGTTCCAAGGGTAAGTGGTCTTATATTATTTCCCGCTTGCACTATCTCTTTAATTATTCTGAAACATCTACAGTCATCAGCTGATTTCGGTCTTCTTTATAGCCTGTCTGCTTTTCCGGTTCTTATAGCCGGGCTCTATGATGATGTTAGTGGTCATTTAAAACCGATCATCAGGCTAATAGCCGCCGCTCTTGCCGCAGGTATATTCATATATTTCGCTGAGTCGATAATTGGAAACTTTGGTATAGATATTTTGGATTGGTTGACATCAAACGTACTGGTGGCATTAACCCTAACGATGTTAACAATTGTAACCGTTACTAACGGATACAATTTGATCGATGGATTTAACGGGCTCTCAGCGGCAACAGCTGTGGTATTTTTATTTGGTATTGGAGTCATCGCTTACCAGAATTCAGCTCCAAGCTATGGATATTATTCTTTAATATTTGGGATACCCCTTATTGCATTTTTGTATTTCAATTTCCCCAGTGGCTCAGTTTTCTTGGGCGATGGCGGTGCATATTTTATCGGATTTGTAAACGTGTGTATGTCGATATCCGTTGCTAGTTTGCCACAAGTAAGTTCAATGGCGGTCTTTTTGCTTTGCGCCTATCCTATCACAGAAACAGCTTTTTCATTTTTTCGTAAGTTGTTTACTCCGGGAAAACATCCTTTTTCCCCTGATGACCGCCATCTGCATATGCTTGTTTTTCGGGTTTTGGAAATATATTTTATTAAAAAGAAATTGAACGTATCAAGATATATGAATTTCATCAATTCGACGGTAACGGTGGTAATGTTGCCATTCATAATTTTGCCAACCGTATTTTCAATTTTTATGTTTTCTAATTCATTGTGTATGTTTTGGTTTTTTTTAGTTTGGGCAGGTTTTTATTGTCTTATATACTTTGTAATTGCGCAATTCCTTCGTAAAATCCAAGAAAAATATACGCTATAATGTTCTTTTCTTGGCTATCTTCTTCTATAATTTTATCGATTGTTTTCGGCCAACTGTTCGCTTCGATTTTCGTATTTGAAACTTCCGTTTTTTTATTTACTATTTTTGTATTTTTTTTAACATTCTTATTTTTTACAAGAAATTTTTTTTTCTCTATAGATTTATATCTAAAAAGAACGCAAGCGTTATTGGCTGGGTGTATAATTATTTTCTGGACTTGTTTATTTGTTGTTATTGGTCCATTTGATGTCGTTCCATCTGACATCATAAGTCATTTTCACAGCATTAAGCGTGCACTGATTCGATTGGAAGTGTGGGGCGTACAGCGTTTCGAGGGTAATTGGTTTTCAGACAAAGCGAATTTGTACGGGTACACAGTATTCGCTCTTGTGCTCGATTTGTTAAACCTTGATAACTTCAGTCGCATTCGTTTCTTGTCTTGGTTTTCTCCTCTTCTTCTCCTTTTAGTATTCATGGAGTGGAGTACTTTTATTTTCTCCAAGGCGATTTCCAGTCCCTTGCTCAATGCGCTTGCCTCGGCAGGAGCGGTCATTATGTTTCCATTAATGTTGGGTGTTGATTCATTCTCATATATTAGAGCATATTTTGCAGCGGCAGCTTGTTTGGGTATGATTCTTTACTTTTGCATTTGTTATTTATTTTTGCGCCTTTATCTTGGTGACTTTGGCCGTTCTGAGCGAAATACGGTTTTCGTATTCGTGTTATTGATTTTTTTTGCTCAGGTTCTCATTCACCCCCAAGAAGCATTGTTTTCTTTTTCGACTGGCATTGGATATATCACCCTCATAGCTATTCGTTCGTATTGTGGAAATGGTTCGGTATCTCATTGCGTAATCAGGCTGGGGCTTGTCGTTTTTCTTGGTGTTTTAGTTTCAGGGGTTAGTGCATCGATTTTCTATCCGGCCGTTGATCCCGGTCAATTCGTATATCATGCTGACTTAATATTATTTGATTTTTATATCATCGATTTTATTGAGCAGGGACTCAGAACCCTCGGATGGGCGGGGTTCGCTATTTTGGCGTTAGGCTTGTTGGTCCGGGTGCCAACATTGTCCATTCATTTTGGTGCCGTTTTGGTTGGTTTTCTTGTAACGGCAGGAAATCCTCTGTTTGTGCACCTGCTTATTGATTCTGGCCTCTCATCAGTGCTTTATCGTTTTTTCTTTATATTAATGCCTTCTTTGTGGTTTGGGGGCTTAATGGCAAAGTTCGGTCAGGTTGCGCCGGTCAGTCGAGAAAATGTGTGTAAGGCTGCCGCTGGTTTTGGACTATTGCTGTGCTTTTGTGTTTGGGGTCTTTCCAGTAAACGTGTCCAGTCTATGAGCCCGCTCCTTGAAGGAGAGCGAGTTGTCTGGTGGGAAGACCTTTTTGTGTATATGGAAGGTTTGGATCCTTTTAAGATCATTTATACAGATCCGGTCACGGGGTATCTGGTTAATGGGCTGTCTAATCAGGAGTTTTTTGGTTCGAAGTTTGTAGGTGGCAGTCATTTCGTGCCGATGGTCTTGGATAACTTCGTCCTTGAGAAATACGAGGAAAAACGTGGTACCTATTTGGTAGTCAATCTTCGCAACGGTGTCCCTGGTGATTTTTCCAAAGAGGTTGGTCATTGGCCGGAGGAAGTCTTGGATCTTCGAAAATACTACTCTTCAGATCTACTGAAATATATTGAATCAAGCCCTCTTGAGTTTTTGTTACAGTGGCGCAGTGTTGATGGTCGTATTTCAGTGTATTTAATTCGTTAATTCAGAGGTTTTATTATTGTGTTTTCGGAAAAGCTATCAGATTTGCAATATAAGTTAATTGAAGATTCGGGCGTTTGGGCTAGAGCTAATTATCGTGGCATCAGTTATTCGGATGGTAGTCCTGTAGAGGAACGAATTTTTGGAATAATCAACAACGCTGCCGATATAAGTTGTCTGTCGGATGAGCTCCGTCAACACTGTACTGATTGGCCCTCGACATATCATTTGTCTTCAATGCGTGGAAACTTATTGCATTCTATAGCCGGGTGCTTATCTGGCGAGGTCCTAGAAATTGGAGCTGGATGTGGTGCTGTTACCAGATACCTTGGCGAACTTGGCTCGCAAGTTTTAGCTTTAGAGGGCACGCATCGGCGGGCAAAAATTGCGCGAGAAAGGACGAGAGATTTAGAAAACGTAACAGTTATTTGTGAATCATTCGCGGAGTTCGATTTTAAAGGTAAATTTGATGCGGTCACTTTGATTGGAGTTTTGGAATATGCGCAGCTGTTTATTGATGGAGACGATCCAGTTGGCAGCATGATTGCAAAAGCGAAATCATTTCTAAAACCCGGTGGGACTCTTATTTTAGCTATTGAAAATAAGCTTGGGTTGAAATATTTCGCTGGATTTCCAGAAGATCATGTCGGTATTCCAATGTTTGGGATTGAATCTCGTTACGAGTCGAGTGGGCCAGTGACATTCGGTCGGCGTGAATTAGACGCTATCTTGTTAAAACAGGACTTTCAATATAGATATTTTCTCGCACCATATCCTGATTATAAGACTCCACTAGCTCTAGTTACACAAAAAGGTTTTGATGACAACAACTTCAATGTGGCTGATTTTGTTTTTCAGGCGGTCGGGAGAAATTATCAAGACGCGGTAGTAACCCCGAATTTTAGTCAGGAATTAGCTTTCGAAGCGATTGAAGGTAATCGCCTGGGGATGGATTTAGCAAACTCTTTTTTAGTTGTTGCATCGGAGAGTGAGTGTGATGCGGTGCCCAGCAATTTGCTGGCAGAATATTACTCCGCAGGCGGCAGAAATCGGCGATTTTTTAAATTGTCAAAGATCTTCACTGAAGGTGGAGACATCTTAGTTGATACTCAGCAGCCTTTTTACAACGTGAAATTTGAGGCTGGGCGTTTCAGATTTCATAGGTTATCTGCAGATAAATATATCTCCGGAAAGCTCTTAGTAAAGGATCTGGTAAAGCTTGTGTCTCAAGATTCGTGGACTTTCGAGGAGTTGAAGAACTTTTTTCAATCGTATCGATCAGCGCTTGCTGCGACCATGGACGTTGAGGAACGTGTTGATTTTTTGGAGCTGGGGCTGTGTCCTGTCGATTATCTCGATGCCTTACCCCATAATTTGATTCAACGGCCAGATGGAACATTTTGTTTAATCGACCGAGAGTGGGCTTTTTACGATAGGGTCAATTTTGCCTGGTTGATTTATCGTACGCTGATGATGCTGCCGAACCAGTGTACGGCATTTGGCCGTTTCGCTACGGGAGAGATTTGGACCTGGGATTTATTGGCTGAATCGATTACTGCCTCATTGGGTTTGAAAATTGATACGAACCTAACTGACAGATTGTGTGCTCTCGAAGCCGAATTCCAGTCATATGTGAGTGGCAGGCCGGCTGAAAAAATACTCCAAAATATACGTTTCTGGAGATCAGGGCAGTTGAATTGGTCGACTAAAGTGACGAGTAGAGTGGTTGATTTTCAAATTAATGCTGGTGTTGCTGAGGCTGAAAATGTTCGTTTGAGCTCAGTGATTGAACAAATTCATGGATCAACGTCGTGGAAAATTACCAGGCCTCTAAGAGGGCTTGTTTATGCATTTCGTAGGGTTTTTTCTTGTTATCGACTGATAAAAGGGTCGGTAAAAGGTGGTGGTATTAGGCTTACCTTGAGAAAAATTTTGTTTTTATTTCGTATGAAAGGGTTTGGAGGCATCCTGTCGAGAATCTTAAACAAATTCGACAAGGTGGAAAGCTGGATAGATTATGAAGATTGGCATCATTTTTTTTATGGCCTTTCGAGTACGCAGCGACGGAGTCTCAGAGAAATATCAAAAGGTTTCGACGTTCAACCATTGATATCAATAGTCATGCCTGTCTTCAATCCAGATATCGAGCATTTAGAACAAGCAATTAATTCGGTTTGTAATCAGGTTTATCAGAATTGGCAGCTATGTATTGCCGATGATGCGTCTACAGATCCTCGTGTTAAAACCATTCTCGACGAGTTTTCTTCCGATGATTCAAGAATTTGCGTTGTGTATAGAGATGTTAACGGCCATATTTCTGCCGCTAGCAATACAGCTCTTTCAATCGCGGAAGGTGAATATATTGGCCTTTTGGATCAGGATGATTTGTTGACCGAGGACGCTCTTTATCGGGTGGTTGAGGAGATTCAAAACTATCCTGCGACGAATATTTTTTATTCTGATGAAGATAAAATAGGTGAAGATGGCGTTGTTTTTGAGCCCTATTTTAAAAGCGACTTTAATTATGAGCTGTTTTTAAGTCAAAACTTAATTAGTCACTTTGGGGTTTTTCGGCATCAAATTGTGCGGGAGATAGGTGGCTTCCGGCTGGGTGTGGAAGGATCTCAAGATTGGGACTTGGCATTAAGAGTTATCGCCCATAGCGGCACCGGGCACATAAGGCACATTCCGCGATGTCTCTATCATTGGAGGGCGACCAAGAATAGTACTGCAGATTCTATAGAGGCTAAGCCTTATGCTATCGAAGCTGCGAAAAAGGCTGTTCAAAATCATGCTCATGAGTTAGGTTGGAACTGTGAAGTTACTCACTGTCCCGAGTTTCCGGTCTTTTTAAGGATCAGGCATGCAGTCCCGAAAACCCAGCCGTCCGTGGCGATAATAATTCCAACCAGGGATAAATTTAATCTCCTTAATGCTTGTGTCACCTCGATCCTACATAAAACACGATATAAAAATTACAAGGTAATAATTATTGATAATGGTTCAACTGAAGAGGATTCGCTCGCATACTTGAATGAGATACAGTCCCCGCAGGTCAAGGTTATAAGAGATGACTCAGAATTTAATTATTCGAGAATTAATAACCGTGCTGTTGACTCTATTGATTGCGATTATATTTGTTTTTTAAATAACGATGTAGAGGTGATATCGCCTGACTGGCTAGATGAAATGATTTCGTTTGCCCAGCGTGATGATGTCGGTGCAGTTGGGGCGAGGCTGTGGTATCCAAACCATACTCTTCAGCATGGGGGAATAGTGTTGGGTATGGGTGGCGTAGCCAGCCATGGTCATCACGGGTTGGCTTCGGGCTTGCCGGGCTACTTTGGGAGAGCGTCCCTTCATCAAGAATATTCAGCTGTAACGGGTGCGTGTTTAGTTGTCGGATACGATAAGTTCAAATCGGTGGGTGGTTTCGACGAAGGGTTGGCCGTAGCGTATAACGATGTAGATTTATGTCTCAAGCTTAGAATGTCTGGCTTTCGCAATATTTGGACGCCTTATGCTGAGTTGTATCATCATGAATCGGCCAGCAGGGGGTATGACGATATAGCTCAGAATGAGCGATTTAGGACGGAAAATCAGATTATGAAAGATCGATGGGGGGGCTTGATTTGGAACGATCCAATGTACAATCCCAACCTGAGCTTGACATCAACGGGTTTTGAGCTTGCAACTGCCCCTAGACATTTGAGTAGTAAATGATGAGTACGGTTACCGTTATTATTGTGAACTATAATAGCGGAAAAATGCTGTGGCGCTGTTTGAGTGCGGTAGAACAACAATCTGTCCAGCCGGATGAAATCTTGGTTGTTGATAATGCGAGTGAAGATCACTCCCTAGAGTGCCTGTCAAACTGGCCCAATGTTTCTGTAATCAAGATGGAACAAAATATCGGATTTGCTAAAGCAAATAACATCGCTCTGGAGCAGATTTCGACTGATTTTGTAGCCTTAGTAAATCCTGATGCTTTTCCTGAACGTCGTTGGTTAGAGTCTTTATTGGAAGCGGCAATAGTGAATCCCGCCTTTGGTTCGTTCGCTAGTTTTCAACTCAAAGATGATGAGATGGATGTGATTGATGGTTTGGGTGATTGTATTCATGTTTCAGGTTACGTTTGGCGCCGCCGGCATGGTAAAAAAGTAAGTTTTTCGGATAACTTAAGTAGGCAAGTTTTTTCTGCATGCGCTGGGGCTGCTCTTTATCGCACGCATGTGGTTAAACAAGTTGGTGCATTTGATGAGAAATTTTTCTGTTATTGCGAAGACGTTGACTTGGGCTTTAGGCTGCAGCTCGCTGGGTATCGCTGCTTATTTGTTCCAGATGCGAAAATAAAGCATATAGGTTCTGCTATAACAGGTCAAAACAGCACATTTACCATATACCACGGACATAGAAACTTAATATTTGTTTTATTTAAAAATGTTCCTGCTTCTGTTTTACCAATCGTTATTCCGCTTCATTTAATTGTAACTTTAATATTGTTTGCGGTTTACGCAAGAAGGGGGAAGTTAGGCGTTTTGTTGAAAGCAAAGCTGGATGCGCTGAAAATGCTACCTCTGTTCTTTGAAAGCCGACGTTTGATTCAGCGATCTAGGCAAATAACATTTTGGGAAACGCTTAAAATTTTTTGCATAAAACCTTTGATGTAATTATCTAATGGAAAATAAGGTATCAGTCTCCATCGTGAGCCATGGACATGGGTCTATGGTGTCAGATCTCGTTTCGAAGCTTGTAAAGTTAGACGCTGTATCGGAGATAATTGTAACGTTAAACCTAGAAGAGCAAATCGAGTTAATTCATTCCTCGAAGATGATTGTTTTAACCAATGATACCCCCAAAGGATTCGGTGAAAACCACAATTACGCGTTTCAATTAGCCTCAGAACATTATTTCTGCGTCCTAAATCCCGATATTGATTTTATTGGAGATCCATTTAAAAAATTGCTTGATCAGTTTGCTGAAGATCAGAATCTTGGCCTTACGTGTCCTGCTGTGTATTCAGTGGATGGTGTTGTAGCGGACAGTGTCCGACGTTTCCCCTCTTTTGTTGACATACCACTAAAACTGTTGAAAGCGAATGTCGGCAAGATCGAATTTGAAAATCCTTCAGCCCCGGTATCGGTTGATTGGTGTGCTGGCATGTTTATGTTGTTCAGTCGTAATGCATACATGGTAGTTCAAGGGTTCGATGAGTCTTTTTATTTGTATTATGAAGATGTTGATATTTGTGCAAGGTTATGGCGTTCGGGTATTTCAGTGGCTTGTAATCCTGCGGTTTCGGTTATTCATGATGCTAGGCGTGATAGTAGAAAGCATATTTGGTATTTCGTAATGCATTTAAAAAGTTTGATTCGTTATTTTTTTCGGTATGGGCTTAAGAGGATAGATTCTAGGGTGCGAATATGAAGGTTTTGGTCACCGGGGCCTCAGGTTTTTTGGGGTCTGCTATAGCGTCGTATTTGTTCTCAAGGGGTCACGATGTGGTGGGAGTGGTTCGTGACAAGAAAATAGATATTCAGGCAGAAGAGGCTCCAACCACTATTCCCGTTGGGCCATTGGAAAAAGTTGTAAGTTGGGAGAGTCTTTTGGGGGGAGTTGATTGCGTGGTACACTGCGCGGGACATGCCCAATCACCCCGCTCGTTTTCTCCAGAGGCTGATCGTGCGTACCTTCATAAGGTAAACGTAGAGTTAGTTAGGAACATAGCCCGCAATGCGGTTACATATGGAGTGCGACGGCTGATTTTTCTGAGTTCGATTAAGGTGTTGGGGGAAAAAACCTCAGATGGGATAAAATTTGATGAACAGTCGCCATACGATCCGTCGGGGCTTTATGCAGAAACAAAATGTAAGGGCGAGATTGCCCTGATTGAAGCGGCCGCCGATAGTTCTTTGCAATACGTCATCCTTCGACTTCCAATCGTATATGGAGCAGGCTCAAAGGGTAATTTGAGAAGCATGGTTAGGTTGATACGTAGCGGCGTTCCTCTACCTTTCGGAGCGATAGCAAATAAACGATCTTTTTTGGGGCTACGAAACTTGGTTAGTGCCGTTGACCGGTGTATTGAGCACCCCCAAGTAGGGAACCGGATTTTTCTCTTGTCTGACCGTCGAGCCCTTTCTACAGCTGAATTAGTTTGCTTTATTGCGAAGTCAGTCGGAGTGAGTGAGCGGTTGCTGTCGGTTAACCCGGAAATTTTGCGCTTGGTTGGCAAGAGTTTGGGTTTAGAGTCTTACGTAAGGCGTTTGGTAGATAGCCTAGAAGTGGATTCGAGTAAATTTCGTAATTTGACTGGTTGGGTTCAGCCTTTTTCTAGCGAATCTGAGATTGAGATGATGACTAGATCATGACTGTCATAAGAGTGTGCGATATAACTTTGGCGGCAGCTGGTTTAATCATAGGCTTCCCGTGTTTTATATTACTATGCGGCCTGAGCTGGTCGATTACAGGTTCGCCGATTCTTGTGCAAGAGCGCGTTGGACGTAATCTCAAGTTGTTTTCCTTGTTTAAATTCCGAACAATGCCGGTCGATGTGCCAACCGTGCCTACGCATCAACTGAATCCAGAATCATTAGTGCTCTCGCCAATAGCAGCGATGATGAGGTCGCTCAAGTTGGACGAGCTTCCTCAGTTACTGAATGTGCTTTTAGGTGATATGAGTATGGTCGGTCCACGGCCCGCTTTGCCGATTCAAAATGATGTAATAAGCGCTAGAGAAAAATTAGGAGTACTCAATCATAGACCGGGCATTACTGGAGAGGCTCAAATTCTCGGTATCGACATGTCTACGCCAGAAAAGCTTGCGAAAGCAGATGCCAGTATGATGAATAATCTTACGGTTAAAGCTTATTTCGACTATATTATGCGCACTTTTCGGATTTTTGGTCGTGGCGGCAGAATTTCACATAAGCCAATAAAAAAATGACTATGCGTGTGCTCGAGAAGAAAGATTTGTTAGCGCAAAGGGTTCTTGATTTTCCTCGATACATAAAGCGCTTGATTGCACTCATATTTGATTCCCTTTGTTCTATCGGCGCTGTTTATTTAGCATTTTTACTTAGGCTTGGTGATACTCAGTTTTTAGAAGGTGATCACTGGCAATTCGGCATTGCTTGTTGGATTTCTGTTTTGTTGACTATTCCTGTATTTGTGAGGTTCGGTCTCTATCGAGCGATATTTCGTTATTCGGGTTCGTTTGCAGTTTTATCTGTTCTTAAGGCGATAGCGGTTTATGCCAGCCTTTATATGCTGGTCATTACGGTTTATTCCATGCCTGGGATTCCGCGAACGGTTGGAGCTATTCAGCCGTTAGTTTTGTTTTTCTTGATAAGTGGATCTAGAGGGGTAGTGAGGTTATGGCTAGGTGGAGGTTATAAAGATCGAGCGATAAGAAGGGCTCTTCCGAAGTCTCTCATTTATGGGGCGGGTGTTGCTGGTCGACAGTTGGCCGCTGCATTAGAAAACAGTTTCGAAACGAGGGTGGTTGGTTTTTTAGATGACGACAGTCGCCTTCACGGCAGTTTTGTGGAAAATTTGCGCGTTTATCCTCCATCTAGGTTAGAGGAAGTTTGCTCGATACATGCTGTGAGCCATGTTCTTTTGGCGATTCCCTCTGTTTCGCCCCAAAGGAAAAAGATGATCTTGGAAATGCTTAGCGATCATCAATTGGTAATTAAAACTCTTCCTAGTATGGGAAATCTTGTGAACAGAAATGTCTCTGGTTCCGATGTTCGGGAGATAGACATTAGTGACATACTAGGCAGGGAGGTTGTACCCCCAATAGATACATTGTTGTCAAAAAACGTGGAAGACAAATGTGTGCTCATCTCGGGTGCTGGTGGGTCAATCGGTAGTGAGCTTGTTAGGCAGCTTTTCAGGCTTGGGCCCAAAACGTTGATTCTTTTGGAATCAAGCGAGTACGCGCTTTACGTTATTCGTGACGAAATTGAGCGAGCCAGTGTTGCTTCGACAAATTGCCCGGAAGTTGTTCCTATTTTAGCCTCGGTCCAAGACAGTATTAAGATGAATTATCTTATGTCTGTCTGGAAGCCACATACTGTTTATCACGCAGCGGCTTATAAACACGTTCCGATGGTGGAGCAAAATATTTGCGAGGGGATTGCAAACAATGTTTTTGGAACTCTTGCGCTTGCGCAAGCGTCCCTTAACCACGGAGTGTCGAACTTTATATTAGTTTCCACTGATAAGGCTGTGAGGCCTACAAATGTAATGGGAGCAAGTAAGCGGCTCGCGGAAATGTGTCTACAAGGCCTTTTTTCAGAAAATTTCGATTCTAGCCTTGGTGCAAAAACATGTAGGTTTTCTATGGTTCGCTTTGGAAATGTTATCGATTCTTCCGGATCAGTGCTTCCAAGATTCAAGGCACAGATTAAAAATGGTGGACCTGTTACTCTTACCGATGAAAAAGTGACGAGATTTTTTATGACGATTTCTGAAGCTGCTGAGTTGGTTATACAATCGTCATCAATGTCTTTGGGCGGTGATGTCTTCATTTTAGATATGGGCTCTCCGGTCAGAATTAAGGATGTTGCAATAAAAATGATCGAATACTCCGGTTTGACGGTGAAAAGTACAGCCAATCCTAACGGTGATATTGAAATTATAGTTACTGGGTTGAGGCATGGCGAAAAATTGCATGAAGAACTTCTTCTCGGTGAGTCCCCCAGCGTAACGGCTCATCCAAAAATACTTCGTGCTCATGATCCATTTATTCCATGGCATCAGCTTGAACCGAGGATTGAGATTCTTCGCCAAGCCCTGAGCCTTTCAGACGTTGAAACTGTCTTGGAAATTATGAAGGAGCTCGTTCATGGTTATCGAAGTAACGAAAACGTAGTAGATAATACTTATCTTAAATCCGTCTCTGTTGGTCGAGTTGCTCGCGGAGAAATTTAGTTTTTTGTTATTTGGCGCCAACAGCCTAACCATTAAAGGTAGAACCTAAGTGATAAAAAATGTTACCACCGGTTGCTGGCTACGGAACTCGTTTTCTACCGGCAACAAAATCCTCGCCTGAAGAGATTTACTTTTTGTAAATAGAACACTTAATGAGGATGCGGTCCATTAGGTCTGTAATGCAGGGCTTACGCGGATTGGCTTTGTGGCGGGACGAGGTAAGTGCGCGATTGAAGATAATTTTATAAAAACTACGAGCTCGAAGATCAAGTTCGGGGTACGGGTAAAGAAGACCTGATTAAACCGATCCGTGATTTCTTGGCATGTTGTTATTCATCTGGATCTGTTTGACTGAATACGTGTATTATCTGACGCGTTATAGGGGGTAAATATGCTGAGAATTAATGCCACCGCAGCTAGAGTTAATCTGAATAATCTGATTGGCGCAGTGTCAGCGAGTCATGAGCCGGTGGTGACAACTGGTAAACGTTAGAATTTGTAATATTCCTGATTCAAAAACTCAGAAACATCTTTCTCCTCATCAGGGAACCATCCTAAGTTGAGTACTTGGACACAAGCACTGACCTGGCCATTCAATCGGATGCGTTCGTTCACTACGCGATTCTCTCTGGTGTAGAGTGCTTCATGGTTGTCAACCATATGGCAGTTAACACAATGATCACCGTGGAGAAAAGCCCCGTTTTCCGCATCAGGTTTGTAATCTTCTGCGAATGCTTGGCTTGAAACAATTGCTGCAATTAATAGAGTCCGCATGGGAGACCTCACTGCTCTGGTTTTTGTAGGACCAATCGTACGATATGGCCAATTCCTGAGTGCCTAGCACCCTCGTCGAGATAGCATAGGCCATCAAATGCTTCCAATATCTGCAGCGTTTGGAAGTCATCAACTAATGCATCTAAATCATAAAGCAAGTCAGTGGTTTTAGGACCACCTGATTGATACTTTAATTGCGAGTGATGGAAGGCTTCTAAAATGAATAGCCCGCCAGGCTTGAGGGCGGCTTCTGAGCGTTCATGCACCAGTTTTCTAATGGCATCAGGTAAATGGCAATAGATGGAAACGATCAGGTCTTGGCTTTCCGCTTCGATTTCGTAGTGTTCGAGATCTGCCTGCACTGTTTGTATCGGGACGCCACGTTTTCTCGCCAAATCGCGTGCCTTATTCAATCCAATTTCCGATAAGTCGACAGATGTCACTTCAAAACCAAGTTCTGCTAAAAACACACCATTTCGTCCTTCGCCATCGCCAAGGGCGAGTGCTCTACCTGATTGCGATAAACGATGCTGATTCATGATGAGCCATTGGCAAGGTTGATCTCCAAAAATGTATTCAGGTGTTTGGTAGCGTTCATCCCACATTTGCTTCTCCGGCCCCGTTTGATGGTCTCACTTTAAGCAATACTTGGACTTTAGGTCGAGTCTTTTTCAAGCTTGGAATTTATTGCGCAAAGTGCCTCTATGCTCTCATTGATTGCAATTAGCCTTCGAGATAGGCAACATTGTTTAAACGTTGTTTAAACATTCCTTGAGGCTAGCAAATGTCAGTTGCATATCTCGATATCAAAAAATGGGGAAATAGTTTGGGTGTTCGTATCCCAGCAACTATCGCGCGTCAGGCTCGATTCAAAGAAAACCAAAGAGTTCGTATTGAGGTGGAGGGCGATCGGGTGACGATCACCCCAGCAAATGCCGATTTCATGACTTTGGAGGAACGGTTAAATGTTTTTGACCCGAATCAGCAGGGCGGTGAGGTGATGGTTTCCAAATCGATTGGAGCCGAAGTTTGGGAATAGCCAATCCTACAAGCTGGGTGCCAAGTCGCCAGGAAATCATTTGGATTGACTGTAATCCTCAGGTCGGGCGCGAAATGCGTGATGTGCACCCCTTTCTCGTACTATCTCCCCGGCATTTCAATGCAAAAACATCTCTCGTGATTGGATTACCGATGACTACGGCGGCCTACAACGAAAATAATCCGTTTGCGGTTGTTGTAGGGAAGTCTGAATCCCAAAAGACCAGCTATGTGTTATGTCATCAGCCCAAATCATTTGACTGGCGGCAACGTAATGCGGCGCCCCATCCTTTAAAAACTATTGGCGACGCTCCGTTTGCTGAGGTGCGTGCCATCCTTGACCAAATTATCCAACTGAGCGTTTTGTAAATTTACGTGTATTGGACTCTAGTACAGCTTTCATCTGATTTGTAAAACCGAGGCTAGGCTCTCCTTAATTCAACAAAGGAGAGTGTCTATGTATCGCATTCAATCGAAACAACAAGGTCAGGGTCTTTCAGAATATCTAGTTATCGTAGGGCTGATTGCTGTGGCATCTATCGCCGCAGTCGGATTCTTAGGGGGGACGGTTAGGTCAAAGGTTGCTGCAGTCGCGAGCGAGATTGCTCAATCAAAGACAAGCTCCTACGAATGGAAAGGGTGTGAATTAGGCAGTATTTCGTGTCATTATTGACCTTGATTAATCCCAATGTGGGACTATTTCCATAACGCGACAAATATTACGTTCAATTTTTTTTATTACGGTTCGAGGATTTAAGAGTATGGATTTGTTCCCAATTCGAAATGACTGCGACCATCGGAGAGCGTTAGATCGGTTTTCCTCGTTATCTGACCCAGAGCCTGAGCCTGGTTCAGCTGAAGAGGCTACTTTAGAGGCACTCGCAATCTTGATTGACGCTTATGAGCGTAAGCGCTATCCCCTCGAGCAGCCTGATCCCATCGATTATTTAAAGTTTGAGATGGACCGACGTGACTTGTCGGTATCTGATTTAGTTCCCTTTATCGGTCGACCGAATCGTGTGTACGAGGTGTTATCTGGCAAAAGGAGACTGAGTATCCAGATGATTCGCAGGCTTCACCGAGGTTTGGGTATTCCGCTTGAGGTCCTGCTTGCCGAGCCAAAGAGTGCTTAACCAACATTCGACACCGAATTGTCACATTGAATCTGGTATCTTTGTGACGTTTAAGTGACAAGTTCATGACATAGGACGCTTGATGATTCATAAATGTCTATTCCCGGTGGCCGGTTACGGCACACGATTCTTGCCTGCGACCAAGTCGTCCCCTAAAGAAATGTTACCAGTGGTGAATAAACCCTTGATCGAGTACGCGGTGCAGGAAGCTGTCGATGCAGGACTGACACGGATCGGTTTTGTGACCGGGCGTGGTAAGCGCGCGATTGAAGATCATTTCGATAAAAACTACGAACTTGAGGATCAAATTCGGGGAACAGGGAAAGAGGATTTGATTCAGCCGACGCGCGATTTGATTGATGCCTGTGAATTTTCCTACACCCGTCAGAAAGAAATGAA
>ENA-OUOG01000170-OUOG01000170.1-marine-metagenome-genome-assembly--contig:-NODE-170-length-82840-cov-6.159081_pt1 | contig 82840 bp, 40 predicted proteins | sample MGYA00248635_ERZ508505 | MGnify/ENA primary metagenome ERZ508505 (study PRJEB26176, sample SAMN06267871) | marine metagenome | isolation source: Saanich Inlet, British Columbia, Canada | place: Pacific... | reverse complement strand
GTCTTTCGCCGCGCCGCGTCGAACGACGACGGGCGACGTTCCTATATTTTTTCTCGCCTCGGAAGCGCTTCCGCGCTGATCACTAATGTTGAGACGTGATCGAGGCCTCGGTGAGAAAGAAGGATTGCGGGAAAAGCCGAAACCTCAAGGACGGGTGGCCAGTGGACCGTCATGTCGTTCGAGGGCCTGCCGCTGGAGTGCCAGCGCAACGTCCTCGAGCGGCTTCACTGGCGCGACGTGTGCGCGGTGAGCTCGTGCTCGCGCGCGCTGCGCGCGGTGGCGAGCGACGAGCACGACTGGCGCGGCCGATGCGCGCGACGCTTCACGAGCGCCGAGCTGGAGCGACTGGCGAGCGCGGCGTCCGGCTCGACGAGCGACGACGGGACGTGGCGAGGCCTGTTTAAACGCGCGGTGGCCCGCGCGAGGGACGGCGCGCGCGCGGCGGGACCCCTGCTCGCCGTGCCGGATAATCAGCGCGTGCACTTCCGCCAGTTCGAGCGCGCGCTGGAGCACCTGCGCGGGATGTCGCTCGCGTGTTTCGAGGAGTTCATCGGCGGCGAAAAAAACGCGACGACACGGCAACACAACGTTGTGTTGCTCGCGCTCGCCGGGCTCACGGAGTGCCTCGCGCGCGCGCCGGATTTTCCGGCGCGCGCGGACGAGGCGCTTGAGGTGCTCTCGAGGTGCGGCGCTCTGGGGGAAAAGCGCGTCCGACTGCAGATGTGGGCGCTGGGCAGACTCGACGGCTCGGCGCCGTTTCGGCTACGAGACGAAACCGTCGTGCACGAGGGGACGCTGCGCGAGCTCGTGGCGACGGGCGGCGCGTCGAACGTGTGGAACATCATGGCGCGGGGTATCAAGCACGAGGTGCGCGACATGGAGGTGGAGAGCGTGGGGCCGAAACCAAAGTCCTTCTGGGAAAACCTATAGACTATCAATAGACAATCATGTTTTCGGCTCGAAGTTCTTCTTGAACGTCTGCGCGACGAGCAGCGGGAACACGACGGTGGCGTCCGCGCACACCTTCACCGGCGTGGCTTCCGGCCGGATCTTCCCCCAGCTCACGGCTTCGTCCGGCTTCGCCCCCGAGTCGCTCCCGTCGAACTCCTGCGCGGTGTTGATGGAGACGGAGAAGTCGGCGCCGTTGCGCATCAGATTGGCGTTGTTGATGTGGTGCTTAGCGACGCCGCCGCCTAAAACAAGCATGCCCGTCTTGCGCGGCCGCGTGACCAGCCGCGCCTCGTCGTTCATCGCGCGGATGTCTTCCACTAAATCGACCACCAACCCAGGGTTGTTGAAGCTGTGGAAGTACAGCATGTCCCCGATGGAGCCGTCCGTCAACGCGGGGCAGTACACCGGAATGTCGTGCTTCGCCGCCCAGTAATACACCGACCGCGGGTCGTCGATCTCGAAACCGAGTCGTTTAATAACCCGCGAGGGCGTCCAGCGGACACCGTCCTCGTCCTGTTCCTTCTTCATCGCGTCCAGGATGGGCATCATCCAGTCCTCGAACTTGCAGTAGTTGTCGTTCGGCACCAGCAAGTTACCGATGCGGTTCAAGCCCTGCGACCGCAGCTCTTTGCCTTTCAGGCTCCAGTCGCCGAGGTACGTCGGCGCCAGGCATTTGATGAAATCTTCCTCCACGCCCCCCGCCGTCGTGACCAGCACGTCGATCATCCTGTGTTTCATCATGAACACCAGCTGCTCGCGCACGCCAGAGGAGATAAGGTTCGAGGTGAACCCGAGGAAGATCTTCGTGCGCACGCTCGCGCGGTACTTTGGGTCCTTCTCTTCCTCGGAGTCGTCCTCGCCCACCGGCTCGTCGCTCAGGCGCCATCGCAACATGCGATTCACCTCGTCCACCGCGCGACCGAGCTGCGTCGCCTGGAACCCCGAGGTGAGCATCGAGTCAAGCAGCTTCTGCAGATCCAAATCGCCCTCGAAGTCGTAGCCCTGGACGGTGGGCGTGCCCGCGGGCATCTCCACGGACTTGAGGAGCACCGCGTCGAGCGCGGACTGCGCCTCGTTGTCGGCGGGCTTTTCCGACATGGTTCGTGCGCTTCGGCCGCGAGGGGACCTCGACGGGGTTCGAAGGGGAGGGCACGCGCGCTTCGGAAGTGGCGACGAACTTTTCGTGGAACCGCGAGCGAGAGCGCGGGTATTCGCTCGAGCGCCGCCGTGCGCCGCGTCACGCGTTGTCCGTGAAGCTCCGAGGATTCGACGCTGCCGACGCCGCCGACAGTGGAAACCTCGTCGCTCGTGAATTTTGGGCACCCGCCGCTTCATTGAGTGACGCGCGCGATTTTCAAAGTCGTGGCACTTTGCGACGCGCGGATGATGGCCGCGGAGGGCCCCCCCGCGGGCGGGGGCGTGGCGTCGACCCTCGAGAAGGACCTGAAGGAGCTCGAGCGGCTGCTGAAGGCGGACGCGTCCGGCGGCGGGAGCGATGCCGCGGAAGGCAACGCCGCGCTCGCCGCGGGGTCGTCCGTGAAACAACAGCTTCGGGAGGTGCTGCGCAAGCTGATGGAGGCGTATTTCGTGCCCGCCGCGGTGCATAAGCGCGAGACGCGCTCGCTCCTCGGGTTGATGAAAGTCGCGCTGCAGCGCCACGCCGAGGTGTTCACGGGGAGCAGCACGTTCTGCGCGCGCGCGTTCGCACACCTCCTCCCGCTCGTCACGTGCGCCAGCCTCAGGTGCGATCTGGGACCCTCCAGACGATCTGGGCACCCTCCCGTCTCTCGCGAAAAACTTTTGTCGCGCGCGCCTCATCCGACGGCGCCTTTTTGTCTGACGCGCACCTTTCGCCTTTTTCGAAACGACAGCGAGAACGTGATGGAGACCATCGCGTGGTGTTTGTGCCAGCTCGCGACGCACATCTCCAACGCGGGCGACCCGGGGGCGTTCGCGGCGTTCCTCGCGGGCACCGCCGACCTCGCCGAGGACGCCGCCGCCGTGTGCGCCGCGCACGCGGGCGCGGCGGCGCATAGCTGGCGCGGCGGCCACCACGCCGGCCACGGGCACGTCTCCGTGATCCTCGCGTTCGGGGAGTCCATGGCGCTCATCGTCGCCGCGGAGAGCGGCCCGCAAACCCCGCCGCGGTCGTTCGCGGGGAACAGGCTTAGAGTCACCGGCGGACGCAAAAACGACAAAGAGAACGCGATCGCGCGTGAAAACGACTCGGCCATCTCCGCCGTCCGCGCGACGGACCGAGGCGTGAAAAAAGAGTTTGCGCAGACGTGCGCGCTCGCGCTGGAGGTTTCCGGGGTGGCCGCGGCGAGTGATTTGGCATGTGTGGCGTGCAAGCTCGTCGCGCACGCGCTGCGCGTCGCGCCGCAGACCTCGGCGTGCCTCTTGTCTGCGCGCGCGGCGCGCGCGGTGGCGAGCGTCTCGTCGTGCGCGACGGTGAGCCACGAGACGCGTCGCGCGGCGCTGGCGGCGACGCGCGGCGTTTTGACGGAGTGCGCCGCCGAGCTCGTCTCCGCGGGGTTCGTGCTGCCGCACCTCGCGGCGACGCTCCGCGAGCGAGCCGCGCTCGCGCCGAGCGCGACGCCGCCGTGCGGGAAGAAACGCGACGTGTTCGACGCCGAACTCGCCGCGTGCGTCGACGCGGCGGTCGAGCGTTTTCTCGCGCGCGGAGATCTCCGACTCGATGACGTTCCGAACGCGTCGTTCCGAACGCGCGAGACGAAGTTCCAGGAGCGACGCTCTTCTTCGCCGCGGAGCGAATACCACGACGCGCTCTCGCGTTCGCATAAAGCGCATCAAAAACAAAAAAGCGTCGCTCCTCACGCCGCCGTGCGGCACCTGGACGCGTTCGCGGCGGCGTGCGTGTCGACGCTGGAGGCGGGCGAGGGCGCGACGGGCGCCGCCCTGCGCGCGGCGGCGGTCGGCGCCGCGCGCGCGTGCGCGGCGACCAAGCCGAGCGCGGCGGCGGCGATGACCCCTCTGCTGGCGCACGCGGGGAGCGCGGATGTCGCGGACGCGCTCGTGGAGTGCATGGCGCGCGCGTTTCTCGAGGAGAGGAGGGAGAATCGAGGGAGAATCGGCGCTTCGCGGACGGGTGGGCGCGACGACGACGACGAGAAGGAAACGAGGAAGGCGTCGAAGCGTCGGCGGCTCTCCGCGGGTCCCGAGAGGGACGCGAGCGCGATCCGCGCCGCGCGCGATCCGGCGCGCGAACCGGAACGCGTTTCCGGTCCTACGGGACCCACTAACGGGAGGACGGAAGACGCGACGCTGGCGTGGATGGAGGCGTGCGTGCTCGCCGCGGCGGCCCAGCTCGGGCCCCCCGCGGGGCCGGCGGTGGGGATGGGGCCGTCGCCGGCGGCGCGCGCGCGCGCCGCCGCGGGCGTCGCGCGCGTCGCCGCCGCGCTCCGCCGGGCCAAGCCTCGCGCGGCGTTGGCGGCGACGACGCGCGACTGGCTGAAGTGGGCGCGCAGGGCTCACGACGTCGGCGACGGAGCCACCGCCGGGGCATACGCCGCCGTGCTCGGCGCCGCCGACGCGCTGGCGCGGCGACCTACGCCTCGCGACGTATTCGACGAGGGCCACTTTTTCGACGAGCGGGACCGACTCGGAGGTGCGTCGGTTTATTTTTTGGCGGACGAGGACCTCGGCGCCGAGGCGTTGCTTCTGTGGCCTTGGAGCGTCGGGGCGGACGAGGCTCCGGCGGAGGCGAAGCGCGAAGCGAAGGTCGCGGCGCTTAGAACGGCGCTGGCCGCCGTGGCGTGCCGCTCGGACCCCTCGGCGGCGGCGACGGCGGCGATGAAGCGCGCGCTCCAGGCGGGGTTCCACGACACCGACGACGCCGTGCGCGCGGCGGCGGTGAGTGCCGCGCCCGCGTCGCACCTGCTCCTCGGCCTCGGCGCCGGCGGCGCACAGGACGCGAGGACGCCCCTCGGCGTGATCGCCAAAGTCGCCGAGGCGAGGAGCACCAGCGCGCGCGTGCGCGCGTCGGTCGCGACGGCGGTCGGCGGGATCGCCGCGGCGGCGGCGGCGCTGGGCGGCTTCGCACGCGGCGGCGCTGCGGCGGCGACGGACGGTGTGCTCCGCGCGCTCGCGCGGGATACCGGCCAGCGCGGCGTCACCGCCGCCGCCGGAGGTGACATGCCCGCGCTCGCCGCCGCGGCGGCGTCCTTCGACGCGGGCGTCACGGAGGCGGTCGAGCGCGCGAGCGAGCGGTCGGCGGCGCGCGCGGCGACGGCGGGCGGCGGCGCGCGCGCGCGCCCCGCGGCGCCCTCTGGACACGGCGCGGCGCTCCCCGTGGCGGACGCCGCGCGTCTGCTCGTGACGATGCTTTCCCTGGAAGAGGACGCGGATGTTGCCGCGGCGGCGCTCGCGGCGACGCCGCGCGTGCTCCGCCACGCCTCGCGAGGCGCCGCGGCGCACGAGACGCCGGTCCTGGCGGGTGCGGCGTCGCTGGCGTCGGCGGCGACGCCACTGGCGCGCCACGCGTCGCCCGCCGTGCGCGACGCCTTTCTCGCCGCCGCGCCGGCGCTGGCGTCGCGCGGCGCCCTCCTGGACCTCGCCGCGCGCGACGCCGGTGCGATCTCCGCGATGGACGTCGACGGCCTCGCCGCTTCCGGCGACGCGCGCGAGCCGCACCGATCGGTGAAGGACGCCGGCTTGAATCTCCTGCAGCTGTTAAAATCCAACGTGGAGGACGCGTTCGACGCGGCGGCGCGCGAGTCGGCACTTCGCGCGTTCGCCGCGGCGGCGGCGGCGATGCCGCACTCAGACCACCTGGACGCGGCGCTGATCGTGATGGTGCACCGCCTTGACGACCCCGACCCGGGCGTGCGGGCCGCGGCGGTGGAGCTCGTGCGCGCGGCGGCGGCGCGCAAGGGCGTCCGCCCGAGGGAGCTCCTGCTCGGGAACCGCCTCGTGGCGGCGCACCTGGGCGTGAAACTCCCCAACGCGCCCGGCGTCCTGAGCGTCCTCTCCGAGGCGCTTCTGAGGGCGCCGGAGCGCGCCGTGCTGGTGGAGCTGCTCCCGGCGGCGGTCCCGCGGCTGGTCGAGCGGCGGGACGTCGACACGCTCAAGCTGTACGCCGCGAAGTTGGGCGCGGAGTACGACGTGGCGACCATTTTACACGACTGGTGCTACACCGCGATCGCCGATTTGATCAACAACGCCGCGGCGCGCCCCGCGGAGGAGGTGCAGGCGTCGATGGCGTTCCTCACCACGCACACCGGCGAGGCGCTCGAGGTGTTGGTGGCGGACCACAAAAAAGAGCTGATGCGCGCGTTGATCCGGTCCGCGGGCGCGGACGACGCGTCGGACCCGCACACGGAGGCGCAGAGGCTTTCGCAAGTTTTAGGGACGCTGGCGCGACTCGCGGCGGACGGCACGGCGACCGCCGGGTCGGCCAGTAAAACCTCGTTGCCCGCGGTGCACGACTTTTTGCGCCCGCACTTCACGTGGCTCGTCATGGGCGACGCGAGCGACCGCGTCGGGGACAGCGCGGCGTTGAGGCGCTTCCTGCGCTCGTTAACAATCATGGTCCACCTCATAGGCCCGCACTTACCGCAATTCGCGCCGAAGGTCATGGCGCACCTCACCGGCGCGCTGGAAAAACCGTCGGCGCGCGCGCGCGGCGACGCGCTCGCGGCGTGGCTGGTGGTGGTGAAGCAGCTCGCGAAGCACGCGCCTGAGCACTTACGCGCGGTCGCCGGGCGCGTCGTCGTCGCGATGCTCCCGCATCTGCCGGAGAGCGCGCTCGAGGCTCGCGCGTCGTCGTCTTTTTCGCTCAAAAAAGGTTTTTTGAGTCCCGAGGGTGTTAACGCCGAGACATCGTTTCCCGACGGTTCCTCGGCGCGGCGGGATGTGGCTTTCGCGAAAGCCGCTTTTTCTTTCGGCGAGGACGATGATCCCGCGGCGCCCGCGGCGGCGGCGGCGAACGCCGCGGCGGCGGCGGCGGTGATCGACGAGCTCGTGTTGCGCTCGGGCAAGCCCATCATGACCGGCTTCCTGGCGCGCCTGCCCACGCTCCCCGAGTGCGAGCGCCTGGCGCGCGCCAACGCCGCGGTGCGCGAAGAGCGGGGCGAGATCCCGCTCTCGTCGCTCCTCGGGATCCTGACGGACGGCCTGGAGGACGAGTCGCAGGCTGTGCGTGCCACCGCGCTGGGCGAGCTCCGGCGCGCGCTGCGCGCGGACCCGGCGGCGGTTTCTGACCTGCTCTCGAACGGCGAGGACGAGGGCCGGCGGGTGGCGGGCGCGAGGATCTCGAGCCGCGCGCCGGGCGGGCGCGCCCCCGGGGACGGGGACGCCGCGAATGACGCGCGCGACGCGTCGAATTTTTCGACGGAGCGATCCGTCGCGAGCTGGGAGACGAGCGCGGAGGTGGTCGGGCGGTGCATCGCGGCGCTTCTGCGGTGCTGCGTCTCGGAGAACCGCACGGCGATCTCGCTGCGGACGCAGCGGCTCGCCGCGGCGTGCCTGGGCGAGCTCGGCGCGATCGACCCCGGGCGCGTGGACCTGCCTCTGGCGTCCACGGAGAAGCTCTCCGCCGCTGCCGCCGGGCCGGCGCTGGCACGCAAGCTGCTGATCGAGCACATCGCGCGCACCGTGCGCGGCGCGGCGGACGTCGATATGCTGGACGCGGCGGCGATCGCCGCGCAGGAGATTCTCGTGCACGTACGGTGCCGCCCGGCGTCGGTGCGCGCGGAGGATGTCGAAGGCGGCTCCGGCGGCTCCGGCGGCGCCTCCGCGACTGGCCCTTCGGAGCGAGCCGCGATATCGAGGGACTCGAGCGCGTACGCGCGTCTGCCGGAGGGCGCCTCGCCTGAGGGCGAAGCGTTCTGGGCGAACCTCCCCGAGGAGATCCGCGCGCTGCTCGCGCCGGGTCTGACGTCCATGTACTGCCTGACGCGCGCCCCGTCGTCGCCGCCGACGCGGCGGCCGCTGTACCGCGCGCCGGGCGGGCCCTCGTTCCGGCGGTGGCTGTACGCGTGGTGCCGCGCGCTGGCGTCCGAGGCGACGGGCCCGGACGCGCCCGTCTTCGCGGTGTGCGCGGCGGGGATATTCAAACACGACACGCGCGTCATGCTGTTCCTGCTGCCGCGCATGGTGCTGGACGCGCTCGCCGCGCGCGACGCCGCGCGCGTGCGACACGTGCGCGAGGAAATCGTCGCCGTGCTCCTGGACGCCGCCGGCGCGGAGAAACCAACCGAGGGACCCGACGCGACCGCGACCGGCGGTCCGGCGGGGCACCGCCTCGGTGGCGGTTTTGGGATCCCGCATCACGCCGGCGCCTCCTCCGAGCAGGCTGAGCTCGCCGCGCAGGCGGTGTTCACGCTGCTGGACCAGCTCGCGGCGTGGAAGGAGGATGTCGCGAACGGCGCGTCAAACGGTTCGGGAAACGCGCCCGCGTCGCGCGAGGACGAGGAGACTCTCGCGTCGCTTCGCGAGATAATGAGGGCTGTGCCTCGCGAGCTGCTCGCGCGCGCGGCGCTGCGCTGCGGCGCGCCGGCGCGCGCGCTGCTTTACTTCGAGGACCACCTGCGTTTGCAGAAGAACGTGCTGAACCAGGCGGCTCTGCGCGACGGCGAGCCCGAGGGGGGCGGGCTGGACGACGCGTCGGCGGCGTTTCTCGCGGCGACGCATCGCGCGCTCGCCGAGCCGGACGCGCTCGAGGCGGTGGCGCGGCTTCGAGCTCGCGGCAATTCCTTTGAGCGCGAGTTGGCGAATTCGTCGTCGGCACCTCTCGCGTCCTGTGACGCGCTCGCGGCGGCGCGGCGGCGCGCGGAGGACGCGCTGCTGCAGCACGAGCAGGCGGGCGAGTGGACCGAGGCGATGACGCACTACGAGAGCGCTTCGCGGCGGCGGGAAAACGTGGAAGTCGGCGGCGATTTTGCGCGCCGTGAAAACTCCAAGCTCGACCCCTCCGAGCGCGGGCGTCTGCGGTGTCTGCAGGGCCTCGGGCATTTGCGCGCGCTGGAGAAGGAGGCGGAGGCGCTCATCGATTCCCGCCCGGCGGCGCGCGCCGAGCTCGCGGACATGGGCGCGGCGGCGGCGTGGCGCCTCGGGCGATGGGACGCGCTCGAGAACTTCCTGGACGTGCTGGACAAGGATTCCGGCGGCGGCGGGAGTTTGGAAAGCGGCGGTCTCAGCGGCGGGGACTTCTCCGGCCGCCCAGGCGGCGAGGCGGCGGTCGGGCGCGTGCTGCTCGCGCTGCACCGGCGTGACGCCGCCGGCGTGGCGCGCGCCGCCACGGCGGCGCGCGACGCGGTGATCACGCCGCTCGCGGCGGCGGCGATGGAGGGATCGTACCGGCGCGCGCACCCCGCCGTCGTGCAGCTGCACCTGATCCGCGAGGCGGAGGAGGCGATGGAGGCTGTGGCGTCGCTGGACGCGGCGGAGGAGACGCGAAACGGAGCGAACGCGGGTAGCGTCGCGGAACGCAAACGCGGTCGCGGCGTCGCGTCCGGACATCACGCGCGGGTTCCTCGCGATGCGCTCGGTCCCTCCTCCGCGTCCCTCGACGTGGGCGTCGAGCGCCTCAGCGACTGGGACCCGCGTCTGGCGCTGACGCCGTCCGCGATGGCGACGCGCGAGCCCATCCTCGCGCTCCGACGCGCCGCGTACGCCGCGCTGGGCGCGTCCGCGGAGGACGCGTCCGCGTACACCTGGCTGGCGCAGGCGAAGCTGTGCCGCGCCAGCGGGCACGCCGGCGCCGCGCAGCTGGCGCTCTTCGAGGCGCGCGCCGCGCTCGAGTCCGCCGGCGAGCGCGGCGACGCTCTCGAAAACGCGAAAGCGTCCTCCGGCGCGAAAAAAACAAAAACAGCGGCGGGTCTTCCCGCGCCCGGCATGGCCCTGGCGGTGGAGCAGGCGAAGCTCCTGTGGGCGACTGGACGGCAGCACCGCGCGACGGTGGAGATCCAGGAGGCGCTCGACGACGCGGCGCTTCGCGGCGCGGACCCGGTGGCGGCGAGCCGCGCGATGCTTCGTCTGGCGCGCTGGAGCGCCGCCACGGGCCAGCGCTCGAAGACGGACGTCCTGAACATCTACTCCAACGTGCTTCGGGACCAGCGGCACACGGAGAAGGCCAACTTTCACGTCGCGAAGTACATGGACGACTTATTAAAAGACGCGCAGAAGCGCGAGCGCGCGAAAGCCGCCGCGACGGATCGCGACGGGTCATCCCGCGGCGACGGCGACGGCCGAGAGGCGTACGGCGCGAGTCGCGGCGCCGCCGCGTCGCGCGCGGCGCGCTCGCGCGCGTTTGACGTGGACGAGCGCTCGCTGGATTACGTGGTGGAGGTGATTCAGCACTACGCGACGTCGTTAAGGCACGGGCACAGGCACGCGTACGAGAGTCTGCCGCGTATGCTCACGCTGTGGTTCGACGTCGGCGCGGCGGCGGCGGCGGCGGCGAACGGCTCGTCTTCGACGTCCAAGGAACGCAAAGTGGCGACGACGGCGACCAATTCGTTGCGCGATTTCTCGCAGAAGCTCCCGCTGTACACGTGGCTTCCCGCGCTTCCGCAGCTCACGTCTCGGTTGTGCCACCCGCACGGCGAGACGCGCTCCCTGATCCACGAGCTCCTGCACCGGTTAGTTCGCAACTTCCCCAACCAGGTGCTGTGGAGCATGACGGCGATGGCAAGGAGCACCCACCCCGATCGCTCGGCGTCGGCGCAGCGGGTGTTGGATCGCGCCAAGGAGGGCGCCGCGGCGAGCGCTCGGCCGCTCTTCGAGCAGAGCGCGAGCCTGTGCGACCAGCTTATTCGTGTGTGCGCGTTCTCTCCCAAACCGTTAGCCAACGGGCGCCCGGCGAAGAGTTTCTCCGTCAAGAGCGAGTTCCCCGCGTTGCGCCGGCTCACGCCGTGCGACGTGCTGGTGCCGAACCAAACGCAGCTCGCGCCGACGCTTCCGCCGTCGCGCGCGCGAAACGCCGCCAACCCCAACCACGTGCCGACGGTTTCCGAGTGGAACGCGTTCCCGGACGACGTCGCGACGATCGCCGCCGTCGAGGACGACGTTCCGGTTTTAAGTTCGCTGCAGAAACCGAAGAAGCTCACCGTGATCGGGTCCGACGGCGTCGCGCAGTCCTTCCTGTGTAAGCCCAAGGACGACTTGCGAAAAGATTTGCGCATGATGGAGTTCACGACGATGCTCAACCGCTTGCTGTCGCGCGACGCGGCGTCGCGCAAACGCCGGCTGTACCTGCGGACGTTCGCCGTCGTGCCGCTCACCGAGGACTGCGGTTTAATCGAGTGGGTCCCGCACACCACCGGATTAAGGCACGTGATCCAGGCGCTGTACGTGCGCGACGGCCTGTACCACAAGCGCACGCTCGCGGAGGTGAAGGAGACGCACGAGCGCCTCAAGGCGACGCCGACGACGTGGATGCGCGAGATTTTGAAAAAGTTTCCTCCGGTGTTCCACCGGTGGTTCCTGAACCGGTGGAAGGACCGGCCCGCGGCGTGGCACGGCGCGCGCACCGCGTTCGCGCACACCGCCGCGGTGTGGAGCATGGTGGGGCACGTCGTCGGCCTGGGGGACAGGCACGGCGAGAACATCCTGCTGGACCAGGAAAGCGGCGACTGCGTGCACGTCGACTTCTCGTGCCTCTTCGACAAGGGGCTGGAGCTCGAGACGCCGGAGATGGTGCCGTTTCGGCTGACGCAGAACATCATCGACGGGCTGGGCGCGGGGGGGTACGAGGGCGTCTTCATGCGCGCGAGCGAGATCACTCTGTCGGTGCTCCGCAGCCACCGCGAGGCGCTCATGTCCGTGCTGGAGACGTTCGTGCACGACCCGCTGGTGGAGTGGAGCGCGTCGCGAAAGGGGGGCGCGAGGGAAATGCGCGAGACCGCCTCGGCGGGGGGCCGGGGAAAGGAGGCTCTGGACAAAATCACCTCCCGCCTCGAGGGCGTGGTGGTCGGCGTGGGGTCGGCGCCGTCGCTGCCGCTGTCCCCGCAGGGGCAGGCGCGCCGTCTGATCGAGGAAGCCACCAGCCGCAAGGGACAGGGGAGCATGTACATCTGGTGGATGTCGTGGATGTGAGCGGCCTTTGAGCGGCGGGACGGACGCGGCGGAAGAACGCGAACCCCCCCGATGCGGATTTCCGTCACCACTACCTCGCGCGGACGCACGAGGTAGTGGTGACGTAGGCTGATACGAGCTAGAGCACGAGAATCATCGATAAAGTGAAGTCTTTCTTACATCGGCGCTCCTGTCACGATACGACCATCATGCGCCGCCCGCTCTCTCGACGCGCCACTCGGTTCTCGCGTTCCGTTTCTCGCGTCTTGTCGCGGCCAAAGGCGTTAAAAACGCATTACTCGCGTCTCGAGCGCGCGCGCTCAGTACCGGGGCGGGGGGCCCATGTCGTCGTCGTCGTTCCTGGGCGCGTTGGCCACGGAATTGAGGAGCCCGGAGACGAAGTTCACGACCCACAGCAGTACGAAGATCTGGATGAGGAACCCGAACCCGCCGAACCCGAACCCGAACCCGAACGGCGAGAACCCGAACCCGAAGGGCGAGAACATGGGGAAGGGCATGAACGAGCCGTAGCCGTACCCCATGCCCCCGCGCATCTGCTGGGGAGGGGGCGCGGTTCGGGACTGGCCGGACATCCCGCGGGGCGCCGATCTTGGCGCCGAGCGGAACGAAGAGCCGCCCATGCGGCCGCTGCTCCGCGCCGCCTCGGCGTACTCGGGGGAGACGGCGTCCGCGACGAACACCGAGCCGGCGACCATCGCGGCGAGCGCCAAGTTGAACCCGGCGGGCATCTTCTTCTCGGCGTCGTCGGCGGACGCGGAGGACGCGACCGGGGCGATGCGGACGGACGCCTTGGATTTAATCGCGGCGCGGGACCTACGAGGGAACACGGAACACGGAGTTGGCGTTTTCGTTTTGTCGTTCGGGGAGGTGAAGGACGTGGTCAGTCGCGGTCGGTCGTCGAACGCGCGGCGACGGAGGTGGCGAACGAGCGAGATATTTGTCCGCGGCAAGATGGACGCGGCGATCTGCGGGACGCGCGCGCACCTGACGGCGGCACCGGCGAAGGAGGCGCGGCGCGCGGCGACGGGGCGCGCGCGGACCGTCTGCGTCGGCGTTTCCAGGTTGGATCGGGGGAAAGGGACGGGGTCAGCGGTGCGTTCGGGGTGGGGACGGCGGATGGTGCCAACCGGGCGAGCGAACAACGAGATGCGCGCGCGATACCGGCGCGACGCGCGCGGGTTCGTCGCCCGCCGCGTTCCCGCGTCGCGCACCTGCAGGGAGACCGCGGAGGCGGTGATGGAGGCCATCGCGACACGGGGTTTTCTCTGACGTCCGTGAGGAGCGCGGCGAGGAGTGGTCCCCGAAGGTGGATCCGTGCCGAGACGTCGACGAGCTTCTTCGCGGTGGTCAGGCTGCGAGGATTCGACACGTCACCACGTGACTTCCGCGCCGGATTCGCGTCTGTCGACACGAAACGCGCTCGGGTAAAAAGGTCAAAAACGCGAAAGTTTCATTTCCGGACGTCAGACTAGACTCCGCGTCTGGCACGCCTCTCTCGCCAAACTCTCTTTTATTCGCGTGTGTTACGCCTCTCCTAGACGACCGACTCACAGCTTCATGAGCGTCACGGTGACGTCGTCCGTGGACCCCTTGGCGACGGCCATGGAGCAGAGCTCCTTGGCGAGCGACTCGGGCGTCGCGTCGCTCGGCGCGGCGAGCAAAAAGTCGGCGATCTCCTGGTTCTCGAATCCCCCGCCGCCGCCGCGCGCGTCGTTGGCGAAGAGCCCGTCGGAGGACATCATGACCCAGGTGTCTTTCTCCGTGAGCTGCTCGATGTAGCAATCAGGTTCGGCGTTCAACCCGAACCCGCTGCCGTAATCGGCGTTGCGCTCGCCGAATCCCTCAAACTTACCGCTCTCCTTCAAAAACGCGTCACCAAACGCGCGGCTCAACGCTAACACGCCGCCGACGCGCCACGACCCCTCCGTGAACGTCACGAGCGATTTCCGCAAGTTGGGGTTCCCCGCGTCGATGCGGCGGCGCTCCGCCTCATCGTCCGGGACGTGGTCCACGGAAAGCTGAACGGCTTTGCCGTCGCGCACCAGTAACGTGCGCGCGTCGCCGACGTTGGCGGTGCACAGCTTCGTCACACCGTTCTCCTCAAACAGCACGGCGACGACGGCGGTGGAGCCGCACTTAGCGCCGCCGACGCCTCTTTCGCCGAACGCGCCTAAGAACCCGCCGGGGGGCTGGATGAGCGTGTAGTCCGCCTTGAGGCACGCCTGGCTGATAGCCTCCAAACAGAAGTCCGCCTTGGGCCACTCCTCGAGGATCACCGACGCGAGGTTCGTCTTGAGCCACTCCGAGACGGCGAACCCGCCGTGGCCGTCGTACACGCCGTAGATGGCGTACGGCGAACCAGGAGCCGCGGAGGTGTTCACCTGGTGTCGAAAACGTTAGTAGCGTTCGTGTCAGCGCATGGGAAGGAAGATGTTTCACGCGCGTCCGAAGAAAAGAGCCGAGACGAGTCTCGGATCGTCGGAGATGGCGTGTGGTCGGATCGGTGGTGGTCGCGCGACGCCGCGGCGTCGCGACGACCGCGATTACGGAGACCCGTCGGGGTTGGTGCTTCCGAGCGGGACGAAATACGCACGTAAGACGCGAAGCGGTCCTCGTTCTGCTTGCGCACGGTGCCCTTGACCGAGGCGGAGCCGGAGCGCGACTTCACCGTGGCGGGCGTCACCACGCACGTGGCCGCGGGCGACGCGTCGGCGCGGACCGAGACACGCGCGCGCGCGCTGCGGGTCGCGGCGGGCGCGCGAAGGGACGCGGGGGTCCCGACAAAGGCGGAGGTGCACGCCATGTTGGCAGCGGAAGCGTGTGAATGCGGGTCACGCGACTCGGTGTGACGAGGCGCACGCGCAGGCCATCAAGATAGCGGAGCCGGCGATGTGAAGCGGAGAGGCGCTGAAATGTAAGCGTATCCTGTATGGCTTCGTAGTCACGAAAAAAAGACGAGATCCAACCACTGCCACTTGTTTTTGACGAAGAAGAAAAAGGAGTCGCACCGACGTTTCGCGCGCGCGCGCGTTGTGAGCGAAAGAATCGTTTTTTCATTGAGCGCTACATGTACCTCGCGTCGTCCTAAGCTTCGTTTGACAACCTCCTCGTCGATATCCATCACATCGGTGGTCGAAACAACAAAGTCTCCTGCAACGTTTAGAACTCCACCCCCGCCTCGCGGCACGCCTCCGCGACAGCCTTGACGCGGCCGTGGTACACGAACCCGCCGCGGTCGAACACCGCGGTTTTGATGCCCTTCTCCATCATCGTCGCCCCCAGCGCCGCGCCCACCGCGCGCGCGGCGTCCACCGTCTTGGTCTTCCACTCCTCCTTCCCGACAACCTCCTTGATGGAAGAAGACATGGTGCCGATCGCGCACAGCGTCTTCTGGTTCTCGTCGTCGATCACCTGCACGTACGTGTGCTGGTTCGAGCGGTACACCGAAATTCGCGGGCGCTCGGCGGTGCCGCTGAGCTTGGCGCGAATCTTCGTGTGGCGCTTCTGCCGGCGCTTCTCCTTGTCCGTCATCGCCGCGCGGGTTTCGGTGGAGACGGCGGCTGTTTTGGGTTTAATTAAAGGGAAGAGACGGAAGGAAGAGACGTGGGCGCGTGTGGTCAGAGAGGCGCGTCGTGTTCCGTCGCGCGAAGAGCGCGGCGAGCGAGAAAGAAAAGCGATTTCGAGACGCGATGGCGAAAACACCACGTTATCCACTGTGGCGCGAATCTGTCGCTTTCCGATGGCGACGCCGCATCGCGCCTCCGCCGTCGGCACGCGCGTCGTCCGGGACCGAACGGACCGCCGGCGGTCCGTCCGCGGCGCGTGCCGCTCGAGGCGAACGCGTTCGGGGTCGTTCGAGGCTCGCGGGGGGTGCCCGGGACGCGCTCCGGCACGGGCAAAACAAACCCTAAACCCGAAACACGCCGAGACGGTCGCCGGGATTTTTCCACGCGTGCGGGTCGGGAAGCGCTCGCGGGGGGAGGCGCGAGGGGAGGCACGCACCACGCCTCTGCTGCACCGGAGCAGTCACGCGCGTGGCAACGGCCGCGCGCGCGGAGAGGGAGAAAGCAGCAGCAGACATCTTGGACTGCGCGCGATGTGAGAATGGCCTCCGCGGAAAGTTCCCACGGGCAAAAGCGCGAGACGTGGCCTCCACTCGGTTTTCGCGTCTTTTTTTGCGTCTCGGAAACGTGCCGACAGTCTCCAAAACACGAGAACTTTTTCCAGACCGGTATGGCGCAGTAGTCTGGACTCTGGAAAAAGCCTTCAGCGGAGACCTTCGCGAAATGCTCAACTCGAGTCCTGCGAGACGTTTGCCGAGGAATCGATTCCGCGTCGCGCGGTGGCGGTGCCCTTCCCCGCGAGCGAAGCCGGAGGGATGGAGACGCGCGCGAGGTGAGCCGCTGAGAGTGCCGGTTTTTAGACGCGGTCGGGTCTCGGGCGCGCGCGTCTGTTCGGCGCGCTCCCGTCGGCGTCGGTTCGTCGCGTCGGAGCGCCCTCATCGTCGCGGATCGCGCTCGCGCGCCCACTCCGCGACGATGAAGGTGCTCGTCGTCGCGGGCACGCACGCGGGGGTGGGTAAGACCACCTTCTGCGTCGGGCTGATGGGCGCGCTGAGGCAAAGAGGGCTCGTCGTGCAGGCGTTCAAGGTGGGCCCCGACCAGCTCGACCCGCTTCTGCACGAGGCCGCGACGGGCCGGCCCTCGTACAACCTGGACGGGTACCTGCTCTCCAAACACGCCAACGTCGCGCGCGTCGCCGCGCTCGCCGAGCCGGGCGACGTGGACGTCGCCGTCGTCGAGGGCGGCGAGAGCCTGTTCGACGCGGACGACGCCGTGGTGGGGGAAACGGGAAGCACAGGACAGATGGCGAAATGGCTCGGCGCGCCCGTCGTCCTCGTGTGCGATTGCGACGCGCACAGCGCGCGCGGCGTCGCCGCCGTCGTGCGCGGCCACGTCGGGATGGACGACGAGCTCGCCGTCGCGGGCGTCGTGCTGAACAAGCTCGAGAGCGCCGCGCACGAGGCGGCGGTGCGCGAGGCGCTCGCAAAAGCCACGCCGGGCGTGCCCGTGCTGGGCGCGCTGCGCCGCGACGCCGCCGCCGCCGCGCTCGGCCCGAGCGAATCCGCCGGCGACCCCCGCGACGCGTTCGCCGCCGCCGCCGCGCGCGCCGCCGCCGCGCTCGGCGCGGGCGGCGGCGCGTCCATCGGGGGCGCGCTCGTGGGGCTCGGGAACGCCTTCGAGAGCGGGGTCGGGTCGCCGATGTCCGAGGCGGGCTCGGAGGGTGACTTCCGCGCCGAATCGGAAGGAAGGACCGAGAGGGACGGCGAGGACGCGAGGTCGTCGCGGGACTCCTCTCGCGTTTCCTCTCGGCGCGAGGGCGGTCGAAACTCGCGTTCCTCGGTGAAGACGGGGGGGAGCTTCGTGGCGGGGATCGCCGCGCAGCTCGCGCACGTCGTGGGCGAGGGCGTCGACCTCAACGCCGTGCTCGGCGTGGCGTGGCCCTTCGTCCCGACGCCGGCGGCGGACGAGAGGGACCCTCTCGTCGGCGTAGGACCGACGGACGTACCGCCCGCGCGCGACCCGATCGGCGGCGGACGAGAGGGACCGCGAGACGAGACAAACGAGACGAACGAGACTGTGGAAATCGGGAAATCGGATGAGGGTGAGGAAGCGTCTTTGTCGTCGCGTCTTGTCGCGTCCGAGACGGCGCGTCGCGAGACTCTCGGCGGCGGCGCGCCGACGCCGACGCGCGAAAAAAAAGAGGGTCCCGGTCCCGGTCCCGGCGCGACGGACAGTCCGTCGCGCGGCGGCGCGACGCCGAAGCGGACGCCTTCCAAGCGCGGTTCCCTTCGGGGCACTTTAGAGCTCGTCGGGAACGTCGCGTCGCACCTAGGACCGGCTTTGCGTCTCGGGCGAGGCGTCGGCGCGGGCGCCTCGCACTTGCTCCCGCGGCCTCTGTTCGCGGCGAGCGGCGGCGTGAGAATCGGCGTCGCGCGCGACGCCGCGTTTTGCCACTACTTCCGCGATAATTTGTTAGCGCTGGAGCGCGCGGGCGCTGAGTTAGTGCCCTTCTCGCCCATCGCCGGCGAGTCAATCCCCCCCAACTGCAAGGGCCTGCTGTTCGGCGGCGGGTACCCCGAGCTGTACGCGCGCGAGCTGGCGAACAACCGGTCGTTGCGCGCGGCGGTGACGGCGTTCGCCGCCGCCGGCGGCGCCGTCTACGGCGAGTGCGGGGGCTTGGCGTTTCTGTCGCAGTCGCTGGGCGACGGGTCCCTCGGATCGGGCACACCGCCTCGGCTTATGTGCGGCCTCGCGCCCTTCTCGACGCGCGTCGCGCTCGGCGTTCCCTCTCGAGGGAACGTCTTAGGGAACGGCGGAGGGACCACCGACGCGCACGCGAAAAACGCCTCGGGGTACGTGTGCGTCACCGTCCGCGAGGGGTGCCCTTTGTTCCCGGCAGGCGCCAAGGCGCGCGGGTACGTTAAGCGGCGGTCGGCGGTGGTGGCGGAGCCCGCGCTCTGTTCGGGCCCGGGTGTGGGCGGTTCCGGCAAAGCCGGCGAGCCTCCCCAAGAGACGCGACGCGGGGGGCACTGGTTCGCGGCGTACGACGTGTTCCGCGCGGGGGAGGAGGAGCACCGGTGCGGCGACGAGACCTCCGATTCGATTTCCACCTCGAACGCCTTCGATGAGCTCTCCGACGAAAAAAAGGAGGGCGTCGTGCGCGCGGCGGTGCGCGCCATCGAGTCGGCGTCAAAAAACATCACGAGCGACGATTCGACGATCACGGATTCGACCGAGACGAACGAAAAGCGACGCGTAAACGACGTCCCGGGCATCGGACGCGTGGAGGGGTACGCCTGGCGCAACGTGGTTATCTCGTACGTGCGCCTGCACTTCGGGGACGCGCCCGAGCTGGCGACGCACTTCGTCGACGCCTGCCGCGCGGTGCCGCAGGCGGCGGCGGAGGCGGCGGTGCGCGCGGCGGCGGCGGCGGAGGCGGCGCCGCCGCCGGTGCCCACCGGCCGCTCGAGCGCGCCGTCGCTCCCGCAGCTCGAGACGTTCGAGAAGCAGCTCTACGGGCGTTCCGGCGTTTCCCCCCGAATCGGCGGCGGCGAATCCTCGGACTCGCTCAGCACGCTCGACTCGGGCCGCGTCGACCGCGTCGGACCGGCGTCGCCCGCGCGCGCGCGAAACGCGCCGAGCGCCTCGTCGCGAGAGCACTCCGCGACGTCCTCGTCGGCGGACCTGGCGGCGCTGGCGGACGCCGCGGGCGAAAAAGCTCGCGCGCTGGACGCGCTCGGCGGGCTCGCGGGCAGCTCGGGCGCGCTGAGCTCGATGGGGAACGGATCGGGGTCCACGTCCCTGTCCCTCTCGACCGGGAACGGAGCCGGCCGCGGCGCGACCGACAAGCATTCCACGACGGTTCCCGCGACGGTTCCGTCTCCGACCGCGCCGCTCGGCGGCAGGCCCCCCGTCCCGTTCCACCACCGCCGCTCGCAGAGCGAGGACGTTGACGCCGAGATGTTCCACAACGCCGGAACCGACCGGAGAGCAGCGTCCGGGGAGACCGGCGCGTTCGACGAGAGTCTCGGCGGCCGGCGTCCGTCGCGGCCAATCCGTGACGCGGCGCGCGAGAGCCGGTCCGGCGTCTCGGCGTTCCACCGCTCGCACAGCGCGGCGTCCTTCTCCAGCGCCGCGACGAACGCGCATTCACCAAACACCGCGCATCTCGAGCTGGAGGCGTTTTTGTCTTTCCCCCCCATCAGCGGCTCGCAAGTCGGCCTCGCGTCGCTCAACGCGTCGCACTCGCGAGGCAGCGGGTTGTTCGGCGCGGCGGACGTCTCGTTCGGGGACCCGAACGAGTTGGGAAACGGCGCGCACCTACACACGCCCGCGGCGACGCCTCAACCCGTGCCCGACGCCGAGTGCGCCATCGCCAGCCTCTCGCCGGCGGCGACGGAGATCGTGCACGCGCTCGGTTTGCAGAGCCGACTCGCCTGCGTCACCGACCGGTGCGACTACCCCGCCACCGTCGCGCGCGCGTTTCCGATTGTGCTGCGCTCGCGCGAGCCGCGCGCGAACGGCGGTAGAAGAATGGGCGGCCGCCGCGAGAGCATCAGCACCGCCATGTACAACGCCGAGAAGGCAAACGCGACATCCGCGAACGACGCCGAGAAGGCGCGCGCCGCGCGGAACAACGGCGGCGGAGCTCGAACGGCGTCCGTCTCGGTGGACGTCGAGTGGCTGCGCCGGTCGAGGCCCGGCCTCGTGCTGGCGCAGGACGCGTGCGGGCGGTGCGTGGGCGGATCGGGCGACGGCGTCGTCGCCAGGGCCCTCGCCGCGGCTGGTCTGTTGGGAGAGGACGCGCGGGGATCCACGGAGGGCTCCGACGCGAGGGAAGGCGAAAGCGACGACGAGAGTCTTCGCCTCGGGGGAGGTGGTCGTCGCCCGGTGGGCGTGCTCGCGCTCGACCCGCAGAGGCTGGGCGAGGTTCTCGAGACGGTGAACCAGGTTGGCGCGGCGACGGGCGAGCGCGACGCGGCGGCGGCGCTGGTGGGCCAGTTACGCGAGCGTCTGCGAGCGGTGGCCGCGCGCGTCGCCCCGGCGTCGAGAAAGCCGCGCGTGCTGTCGCTGGAGGGCCTGCGTCCGTTCGCGGTCGGCGGCCACTGGCTCCCGGAGATGAAACAGCTCGCCGGCGGCGCCGACGAGCTGCAGGAACCGGGCGCGCCGGCGGTGGCGCTTCGGTGGGAACAGGTGCTGAGTTACGCGCCGGAGGTGCTCGTGCTGGCGCCGTGCGTCTGCGGGTCACCGGAGGAGACGCTCTTGGAGCTGGAGCGACTCGCCGCGCTTCCCGGGTGGTGGGCCATCCCGGCTGTGCGCGACCGCGAGGTGTACGTGGCGCACCACGCCTTCTTCAGCCGCGCCGGGCCGAGGCTGGTGGTGGGCGTCGAGCTGCTGGCGAAGATGCTGCACCCGTCGCTCGCCGCCGACGTCGCGATGCCGGAGGGGCACGGCGCGTGGAAGATGCGCATGGACCCGGGGAAGAGGTGCCGCCCGAGAAAGCTGAAGGACTTCTTCCACGAGTGGAAAGGGGGAGGCGTGGACGGATGGGGGGACTCGAGACCGTGAGGTGAGCGGTTTTACTGTTAGACTACTTGAAGGTTGTCCACTACCGACGTAACTCGTGAGTACACTAAAAGGAGACTACGTTCCGCTGTTCCCGCTCGCCTCGGGCGGCCTGGGCGGCCTCCCGCCCGCCCCCGCGGGCGCGCCCGCGCCGGGTGAGCCCTTCTTGGGCCAAACGTTCGCGGCGCGCGCGCGTTTGTGTGCGTGTTTCGTCTGCCCCCTCCCCGCCCCGGGCTCGAGCCCGATGAGGTCGCGCGCCAGTCTTTCGGTGTCGAGCGCGCCGAGGAAGTTTGCGACGCGTCGCCTCGCCTCGTACCCCTGCGGCCCGAGCAGCTCTCCGTGCTGGAACCCCTCGACCCACAGGACGTCCGCCGCGTCCCGGTTGAGCAGGTGCGCCGCGATGGCGTCCGGGTCGAGGACGGCGTCGTAGCTCTGCAGGACCACCAGCGAGCGCCGCGGCATGTCCTCGCACCACAGGCAGACTCTGTACCACCAGAACTTGCGGCTCAGCGCCACCGCCGTGCTAAGCTCGCGCACCACCAGCCAATCGCGCGCGAGCGTGAAGAGGAAGCGGGACACCAGGTCCGCGCGGTGGCGCCACGTCGCGCGCGGGTGCAGAACGCCGAGACGCGAAGGCGAAACAGACGGGGACGTCCCAGGCGATCGGTCGAGCTCGCCGAGCGAGCTCGGGAAGCGGTGAAAAGAAGAGGATGACTCGTTTTCGTCTTCGTCTCCGTCGCGCGCCGCGGAGGACGAATCGCGCGCGCCGCCGCCGTTTGCGCCCGCGGGCGGGAGTCCCCAGAGCTCCCTCCAGCGGTCCTCGAGCTGGTAGATCACCCTGGATATCACCGCGGGGAGCATCAGGCAGCTCGCGACCGGGTCCACTAACACCGCGGAAGACACTTTGGCGCGCTGGCACGCGCGAGCCACCACGAACGTCCCGAACGAGTGGCCCATCAGGCACGGCGAAAAAAGCGCGTGCCGTCGGCACAGCGTCTCCACGGCGTCCACCAGGTCGTCCGGCGAGGGCACTTTGAACACGGCGCGCAGAGACACCTCGGGGAGACACACGAGCGCGATCGGTCGATCCGGCCGCGCGCGTAGCAGATGCGCCACCGTCCACAGGTACGGAGGCAAACCGATGCCCAGCCCGTGAAGAAGCACCGCCGGCGTCGCCGGCGCCGTGCGCTTCGGGGACGGCGCCCACGTCGGGGTCGACGGGTCGCGCGCCGGCGGCGGGCGCGGATTAGGACGACACCCCGCGAAGCACTTCCGCGCGTCGTAAAAGTGCGCCGTCTTGTGCTCCTCCGCGGCGGCGCCGTTGACGTTGCCGCCGTTGACATGACCACCTCCACCTCCGGCCACTCCGGCGTTCCCGCGCGAAAAGTCGGACTCGTCGCCGCTGCCGCTCCGGCGGCGCAGCAGGTCCAGCGACCGGCGCAGAGGTTTGAGGATGCCGCCGCCGCGAACGTCGTGCCCTCCGTCGTCGCCGCACTCGCGACAATAAAAAGCCTCCCCGGACTCCCGGTTCTCGGACTCACGTAAGTCTGCGTCGTTTTCCAAAACGTTTTCTGGGTTTCGGTGTCGATGAACAGACTCAGCCTCCAGGCTGGAGAGCGCGTGCGTCGGAGATGGCCCGGCGGACGCGTCGCGGCTGGGCGCGCGCGAGCCGCGCCGCGACGCGCGTCCGCGCCGGGGGTGGGCATTTTCTTTTTTTTCGTCTTCGCCGCCCCTGAGCCAGTACGTCACACCCGTGTCCCCGCAGGCGCGGTGCTTGAACCCCCAGCAGCGCAGCACGACCCCCGCGAAGCTCTCCGCCATGTGCGAGTACGCCACCACGAGCAGGGGCTGGTGGAACGTGCGCAGCGGCTCGCGCATGTGGCGCATGAAGCGCAGCCCCTGCGCGCGCCCCTCCGGGATTTTGATGGCCCACACGCGCTCAACCTCTCCGAGCCACCACTCGATCTCCGCCTCGGACTCGTCGGACAGAGGCCCGTCCACCTTCCCGTAGAACCCGTACCGCACGAACTCGCGCACGTTCTCGCGGCGGATCGAGCGCGGGTCCGCGCCGCGGAACCACTGTGCGAGGTACGCGCGGAAGTCGGGGATGCAATCCTCCCGCAACCGCAAGAAGCGTTCCATGTGCTTCCTCCGGTCGGGATTGGGGGGGGGATCCGTGTAGGGCTCCTGCCTGTACCGCAGGTACCACCGGTGCACGAACCACGCCGCCTCGAGCGTCCAGTACCCGGTCAGGACCAAGGGCAGGAACAGCATGAACGGCAGGAACAGAAACGGCGCGAGCAGAAGCAGGAACACCACGATCGGCCCGCCGAAGCAGAAGTACGAGCAGGACCCGGCGACGAACGCGTCCCAAGGATGAGGCGCGGACCACCGGCTCACGCGCGACAGCCGGGGGTGCGGCGCCGGCCCGGGCAACGCGCCGAACCAGCTCATGTCGAACACCATGGTGTCGCCGCGGACCGACACCCACGTGCGCGGCCCGCGATACGAGCGCGGCGAGGAGTGACGCGGGCGACGAACCGCGCGGGAAATACGGATGTGCTGACGGGGACGGCCACGAGGGCGCGTCCCCGCCTCGAAAAAGTTACTTTTCTCGTCACGCGTCCCGAGGGAGGCGCCACACCCGGCTCGCGCCTCGGGAACGATGGCGACGGCGTCGAGTCTCGGTTTTCGAGCCGCCGCGCATCGCGGTTCGCGACCCGCGACCCGCGCGTCGCGGTTCGCGCGGCCGCCGCGACCGTCTCCGGCCCCGCCGCGACGTCGGGTGGAGGGACCGAGAACCGCCGCCGCCGCCGATGGCGCCCCCGACGCGACGCCCCCCGACGACGCGTTCGCGCTGGGGTGCCCGCACTTCGAGCAGTGCCCCGGGTGCACGATGGCCGAGCACCTGGACGAGCCGCCGACGCTGGCGCGCGCGCGCGCGTTCTTCGAGGCCCGGGGCGTCCCCTCGTTCGCCGCGCGCACCGGCGCGACGCGCGGGTGGCGCACGCGTGCGAAACTCGCGGTGCGGTCCGTTCACAGCGCGAACGGCGCTCACGGGAAGGCGGACCCGCTGGCGCTCGGCCTGTTCGCGCGAGGCACGCACGACCTGGTGGAGATCCCGGAGTGCGTCGTGCACCACCCGCGGATCAACCAGGCGGCGCGGTACGTGGCGGACGTGGCGAACGCCGCGGGCGTGCGGGCGTACGACGAGAAAACGGGCGACGGGCACTTTCGGTACGCGCAGTTCACGGCGGTGGCTTCGAAGGAGCGAGGCGCCGCGCACCTGGACGAGGACGCCACCGTGCAGGTGGCGCTGGTGTGGAACGGCCGCCCCCCGGTGGAGGGCGCGTCGATGCCCGCGGCGCTGAGGCGGTTCATCGACGCGCTGGTGGATGGCGACGAGACGGGTGAGAAACGCGCGGGGGGAGAAGACGTGAAAAAAGGAAAACTCCTGCACGGCGTCTGGGTCAACTTCAACGACTCGTCCACGAACGAGATCGTGAACGCGGACCAAGAGCGTTGGCACCACGCACACGGCTCCAAATACGTCTGGTGCACACACGGCGACGCGCGCGTGTGCTACGCCCCCGGGTCGTTCCTGCAGGCGAACACCGAGGCGTACAACGCGTTGCTGGCGTCGATGCGACAAAACGTGCCAAACGGAAGCGCCGTCTCCGAGCTCCACGCGGGCGCCGGGGCCATCGGTCTGAGCCTGGCGGCGTGCGAAAAGCTCAACGGGAACGAGGACGAGACGTCTACGTTTTCCCTGCGGTGCGTGGAGATTGTCGAGGCTGCGCGGGAGACGTTCGAGGTTTCCGCGCGCGAGACGTTCGGGGAGAGTTCCTATGGGACCCTTTCGCGTTTGGGAAAGGTTTCGTTTCTCGTCGCCGCCGCCGCCGACGTCGCCGCCGAGGCGGTGATTGACGCCGACGTCGTCGTCGTGGACCCGCCGCGAAAGGGCCTGGACGCGCGGACGCTCGCGGCGCTGGCGGGTCACGACGGTGCTCACGACGGTGAAGGCGTTTCTGACGAGCCGAACGAGGTACCAAACAAGCCACCGGATTTGTCCACAGACCCGCGGCGCGGGAAGCAGGGCGCGGCGGGGTCCGGACGCAAAAAGCGAAACAAACGTAATCGCCGCGCTAAGAAGCGCCTCGCGAGCGAAGACGTCTCGTTCGACGCCGCGTTCGTCCCGGCAACGCCTCCTCCCCCCGATCGGCTGCGGACGCTGATTTACGTCTCGTGCGGGTTCGCGTCGTTCGAGCGCGACTGCGACGCGCTCATCGCATCCAAGCAGTGGGCGTTGAGACGCGCGGAGGGGTTCAACTTTTTCCCGGGGAGCGACGCGCTCGAGACGCTCGCCGTGTTCGAGCGCGTGGAGCGTTAGTAGACGACGCGGAACGCGTCAAAGTTCATAACTGTACGCTTTACGAGACGGATGTCGTGAAAGAAATTTCGGCGAAACGATGGGACTCTTCGAAAGGAACGCGCGCGATGTGCTTCGATGTGCAATCATAACGATCCGTCTCTCACCCTACGACCCTACGGGTCTCCTCTCTTTGTTTTGAGAGGACACTTCCGAGCTCGACGCCGTGATTTCGGCGCTTCCAATCGTCGGACCCGACCTCAAGCTTAGAAGAGCGCCTCGTCGGCGACATCCTGCTTGAGCTGGAACTTGCCAGCCTTGACAATCTCCCGGAGCCCGTCGCACGTCTCGTCGTCCAGCCCGAGCGCGTCCTGCAGGTTCTTCTGCTCCTCCTCGCCGGCGCCCTCGTTGGCGAAGACGCTGTAGATGTCCTGGAGCTCCTCCTTGACGCCCCACTCGAGCTTGGACTCGGGCGCCACGCCGTGGCACGCCACCAGGTTCTTGGCGGACTTGACCACGTCCGCCACCTTCTTCTGCCGCAGCTCGGCGACCGCCGCCACCATCGTGCTGCGCTTCTTGTCGTTGGCAATCTTCAGAAGCTCGGTCTTGGCCTTTGTCGGCTCGATGCCCAGATCGGCGGGGAGCGTCACCGAGAGCGCCTCGATGTCCGCCGCGCCCGAGCCGTCCGTCAAGCGCGACTCGGCGTTTTTGCGGAACAGCTGCATGCGCTTGTCGGGGGAGATGACGTTGTCGATTTCGACGCCCTCCTCCTTCATCTTGCGCACGTCCGCGATGGAGAGCGTGCCCATGGCGATCTGCGCCTGCATCGCGCTGAGCATCTTCTTGCTCGTGATGCCCTTGATGATCTTCTGCGCGTCCGCCTCGGGGAGAGACAAAGACGTCTGGATCTCCTTGAGCTTCTCCGCGCGCTCGGCGGTGAGGCCCTTGCCGTCGGCGAGCATCTGCTCCGCCTGCGCGCGAAACGCCTTGTCCGCCAACCCCTTGTGCACCGAGCCAACCTCCATCTGGTTCAGGCCGAGGATGTCCCCGAGCTGCGTCAGGCGCGTGAACTCGGACTGGTCGCGCTCGATGGTGATCTGCACGCCCATGGGCGCGTTCACGGTGTCGCCCTGCATGCAGAACATCAGGTAATCCTGGTAGATGCCCTGCGCCGTCACGCTGTCCATCTCCTCGCGAAGGGTCACCGTCTTCTGGTACGTCGGCTCCTCAACCTTCACGACATCCTCCTTCTTCTCCTCCTCCTTCTTCTCGTCCGCGGTCTCCTCCTTCTTCTCAGCCACGGCCTCGTCCTTCTTCTCCGCGTCCGCGTCCGCGTCCGCGTCCTCGGCGTCCTTCTTCTCCTCCGCCTCCGCCTTCGCCGCCGCCGCCTTCTCCTCCTCCTCCTCCTTCTTCGCCGCCTCCTGCGCCTCCTTGAGCAGCTCGGCGAGCTCCTTCGCCGCGTCCTCCGCCGCCGCCTTGGTCACGTCCGAGACCATGGGCGAGACCACGGTCTGGTTGAAGAAGACCATCTTGCGGATCTCCTTGCTCTGCTCAATCTTGTTCTGCTTGGTGCGCGCGACGCGGATGTACGCCATGAACGCCTTCACGACTTCGCCCTTGAGAATCTCGAGCGCCATCTCGTCGGTGAGGCGCACCGAGTTCTTGGCAGCCTTGCACCGGTCGCGGAGCTCGGGCGTGAACGCCTCCGTGCCCACGGACATCGCAGCCTGCACCTGCGACTTGTACACGGCGCCGCAAATCTCGCGCGTGCACGCGTCGACGACGTCCTTGGGCACGCACAGCAGCCGGCGGACGCGCGAGAGCGCCTCGACGTCCTCGTCGGTGAGCGACTTCTTCTCCATCACCTGCTCCATCTTGGTGCGGTAGTTCTCCTTGTTCACCTCGGCGGCGATCTCGGGCGGGAACTGCAGCGCCTCGCAGATCTTCTGCAGCACGGCCGCGGGCGACTCGGCGTTGTCCAGCGCGCCGGACTTCACCGCGTCTCTCAGTTGCTCGCGGTACACCTTGGTGGTCACGTCGATGACGACATCCTCTGCCTCCTTGTTCCCCATGCCGAACAAAACCTTGAGCGCGCCGGCGTGCTCCTTGAGCTCCGCGGAGAACGTCCCCTCCTCGCACCCTTGCGTCAAAAAGTTGGTGAACAGCGTCTTCGCCTCCGAGGTCTTGTCCGCGAAGGACGTGCCGAACAGGTTGACGGTCGCGAGCCCGGGGAGCGCGCCGGACTTGGCGGCGAGCGTCGCGTTGTACTCGAGCACCTCGCGGAGCAAAGCGTTGGCCGCGGAGTAGTCCGAGTTCACCGTGCGCGCAGACGCCAGCTCGGCAGCCTCCTCCACCTTGCCCACGACGTGCGCCTGCGCCATCGCGTGCACCACCTCGGCGGCGTCCGCGTCGGACAGGTTCACCTCCGTCTGGAACGCCTTGGCGGCGGCGAGCCCGGCGTCGTCCAGGTTGGCAACCGCGCCCGACTGCTCGAGGCGCGTCCGCAGGAGGTTCGAGGCGCTGTCCTTCATGGCGAGGCTCACCTGCGCGTCGGAGACGCGGAAGATGCGGTTCCAGGGAAGCAGGAACTTGGCCTGCGCCTCGCCGAACGTGCGCGTGGAGATGTACACCAGCTTCTGGAACTCGCGCCGCGACTCGAGGTCGGCGTCCTTGTCGCCGAGCTCGATTCTCTTGCGGAACAGCCGGCGGCCAACCTCGATGTGCGCGTTGGCGGCGTCGGCATCCTCCAGCCCGAGCTGCGCGCGGAAGTTGCGCAGCGCCTCGGGCTCCCAGCCCTGCACGGGGTCGTCGCCCATGGGGATCACGGACATCAGGTAAGCGTCGTACAGCTCGGTGACGCCCTCGGGGCACTCCTTGGCCATGTCCTTCATGCCGAACTTGGCGCCGATGGCGTCAACCTCGCTCTTGGTGATGGTGGCGGGGTCGCGGTTCATCATGCCGTTCCACAGCGCCTTGGGCGCGGCGGAGACGCGCTTCTTGTCCGCGGTGGCCACAGCCGCCGCCGCGGCGGCGCCCAGACCGGCGGTGAGCACGGCTTTGCCGGCGTTGCCGCCCACCTTGCCGCCGACGCCCGCGCCGATGGCGAGACCGCCGCCGACAACCGCGGCGTACGCCGCGAGGCGCGCGCCGCCCAGCGCCGTCTGCTGCTGCTCGAGCTGGTCCATCTCCTTCTCGAACGCGTAGGGGCTGGGTCGCGAGCCGCCCTGTGTTTTCGCGTGGACGGGAAGATTTTCGGAGGGACGTCAGCGAACGCGCGTCGATCGATCCATCTCGATCTCGAACGAATCTTGAAAATATCGAGTCTCCACGGAGCTTACTGTGGAGCGGCTTCCGAGGAAAAGGGGGAGGACGACGCGCGAGCGCGCGCGGACACGCGCGTTCGGGCGGGTTCGACCGCGCGCGCGGCGCCGCGCGCGGCGACACGCGTTCCCCGTGCGCGTTCCGCGCCGCCGCGATCAGGAAAAGAGACGCCGCCGGGGGCTCGGTCGGGTCGGCGGGTCGGCCGCGCTCGGCTTTTCTATCCATCCAGATAGAGCACACCGCCGAACCCTGGGGTCTCGGTTCGCGACATCTGCGGTGCCGTGCGCCGGCGACCGCGCGGAGAGGGCGGTGCGAGCTATGACGTACCTCAGCCGCGGCGCGCGTGACCGCGCGCACGGGCTTGGCGTTGGTGCGCGCGAACGCGGAGCGCCGGGGCACCTTGACGCCGCCGCTGAGGAAGCCGGAGGCGCGACCGGCGGTCGCGCCTCGCGGCTGGCTCGCGACGGGCGAGGCGGCGACGGCGGAGACAACCGCCTGGCTCGCCATCGTGCAGGGTCTCGGAACGGCGCGAGGTGTTCGGGTCGAAAAGTTCGACTCCCTTTCGGTCGCAACGAAGTGAAGCGCTCGACTCGCGGTGCAAACAGGCAATGCGAGCGTCGTTGTGGCCGGGACGCGCGTTCGCCGACGCGCGTGGGTGGCGGAAAATTCGCGAGATTGCTCGCGTGCGCTTTTGCTTTCCACAGGCTCAACGAGATGACGGAAAAAACGCAGCAGGTTTCGAGGGGCGTTGATCGATGGTTGATCGGTCGCGTCTTCACCGGTGTTCCCGATGGAGCCGCGAAACGCTCGGTCGACCGGCAAGATCTCCGTACCGGCTTGGATTTTTTTCCCGGCGAATCATTGGTCTAGGATTCCCGGGGCGTTATGATCTCCCCGTCGAGTCATCCGTCGAAAGCGCTTCGAGCGCGTGCCATCGACGCCTCGCGCGCGACGCGCTCGCGCGCCCCCACTCCGTCGCGCGCGCTTCGACGCACACTCCCGAGCCCGACGCGATGTTCGCCACGACATCCGCCTCCGCCGCGACGCAGCGGTCCGTCCTCGGCGGGCGACGCGTCGCGCCGCGCGCGACGCGCGCCACCTCCGCGGTTCCCGCACTCGGTCGTCGCGACGGCCGATCCGCGGTGGTCTCCGTGCGCGCGGAGTTCAGCGTGAGCAAGCTGACGTCCGTTTTGGCGAAGAAGACGCAGAGCGACCTGGACCGCGTGTTCAAGGGCACGAGCAAGACCCGGGACAGGCTGAGCTACATGGACGAGGTCCTGGCGCTGTGGCGGCTGGACGACCTGGAGGACACGCTGGACGAATTGGAGGAGACGCTGTTGTCGGTGGATTTCGGACCCGCGACGTCGGCGAAGGTTTTGGACGAGATCCGCGAGCGCGTCGAGAAGGGCGAGATCAAGACGGGCGCGGAGGTCAAGGCTGGTCTGAAGACTGCCATCGTGAACATACTGACGCGCGCGAACGGCGGGAAGAGCGGCCCCGCGTCTTTGACGCTGAACGAAACCGCGGGCGAGCCGAGCGTCGTGTTGGTGGTGGGCGTGAACGGCGGCGGCAAGACCACCACCGTGGGCAAGCTGTCGCACCGGTTCGCGAGCGAAAGCGGCGCGAAGGTGATGCTCGTGCCGGGCGACACGTTCAGAGCCGCCGCCGCGGAGCAGCTCGCGACGTGGGCGGAGCGGAGCGCGGGCGTCATGGCCTCCTACAAAGAAGGCACCAAGCCCGGCGCGCTGTGCTACCAAGCCGTGGACGAGGCGCTCGCGATGGGCGACGTGGACGTGGTGTTAGCGGACACCTCAGGGAGGCTGCACACCAACTGCGACTTGATGGACGAGCTGGTGGGGGTTAAAAAGTCAATAGGCAAGAGGATGTCAAACGCGCCGCACGAGACGCTGCTCGTGCTGGACGGCACCACCGGCCTGAACATGCTGAACCAGGCGCGAGAGTTCCACGCCGCGGTGAACGTGGGGGGGCTTATTTTGACCAAGCTGGACGGCACCGCGCGCGGCGGCGCGGTGGTCTCCGTGGTGGACGAGCTTGAAATCCCGGTCAAGTTCGTGGGCGTGGGAGAGGGCATGGAGGACCTGCAGACGTTCGAGCCTGTGTCTTTCGTGGACGCGCTCTTCCCGGAAGACGAGGCGTGAGGAGGAGAGGCGAGGGAACTCGAAAAAAACGGGAAGGAAGCGCTTTCGTGAAGCGCTGGAAGTGTAACTACATTGCGCATTCTGAAGTCACGTCGTTCGAGCTGCCGCTCCGGAGGAAGCCACGCGCGCATCGTATCTCCCTGTCGTCCTCGCTCACCCGCCTCCGCCGCCGGTCGGCGAGGAGACGCGTCTCGGGCGCCGCGCCGGGTCGTCCCGCGCGAAGCCGAAGTCGTCGGCGTCGCTTTTTTTCTTCTCCGCCTTCGGCGGCAGTTTCCGGAAGGACGACTCGCCGACTCTCTTCAGCCGCACCGCGCCGAGCACGCACTCCGGGAGCTCGTCTTCTTCCTGCCCCTCGAGCATGAACACGATTTCTTCTTCCGAGCACGCGCTCGCCCACTTGAGCGATCGGTACACGCGCTCCATGAACGGCGACTGCGCGAGCTCGAAGTCCACCTCGAAGTAATCGTCGCCCCCGTGGTACTTGAGCCCGCCGCCGCGGCCCAGCTTTTTCCCGAGGATGATCGGCCGACGCGGCACCGCCGTGCGCAGCACCCAGGGCGCGTCCAGCAGCGCGCACACCATCTTGAACTTCGCGTCGCGCGTCGCGTTATCCGCGGCTAAGAAACGAGAGAGCGTCCGCCCGAACGGCGTGTCTCTCTCGTGTCGCAGCAGCGCGTCCAGGCACATCCCCGCGCGCGCGCCCGTCGGCTGGAAGTAGCATGTGATGCTCACGAACGGCGGGCCGGGGTTCTGGAACTGGAACGCGAACGTCCACGGTCGGCGACGCGGCGGTGTCGCGATCGAAACACGTTTGTGTTTGTCGTCGTCGTCGTGTCCGTTCGTCGTGTCTTCGCCTCTCCACGCGCGTCGCTGGCGGTTGAGCCAGCTCTCCGGCCGTTTATTCGCGACGTCGTCGCACGGCGCGTCGTCGAAGGTGAAGAGATCCACCTTGACGCACTCCATCACCGGCGTCGCGCTCGTCTGCTTGCGCCTGGTCCGGAGGTACGCCGGCCCGCGCACCTTGAGCCAGTCCATGATCTCTACGTCCCCGGACCAGTGCGCCGCGGACGCGTCCGGCGCCCCGTGCGCCACGAACGCGGAGGCGCGAGGGAGCGACGCGTCGAACGAGGCGCGGCGGGACGTGGAAGGCACCTCCTCGCGGCACCTCAGTCGGTCGCTTCCCCCGACGCGGATCCACGCGTCGTCGTCGCGCGGGTCCTCCTCGCTTCCCTGGATCGAGAGCAACGCCTCCGCCATCGCCTCGGCGTCGCCCTCGCTCGCGGTCTCGTAGTCGGTGTCCTCATCCGCGGTCGGACGCGGGACTCGGTCGCCGTTTCCCACCGAGGCGTGTAGAATTTCCGGCCCCACCTCGTCTCCGCCCAACCGCTCACTCGGCCCAGATGTCGACGCCTCCCCGGCTTCTCCGCGCGCGCGCCGCGACGCGGCTCGCCGGCCGAAAAGACGCCGCAGGTTGCTCCCCGCCGACCACGCCTTGGCCGCTCGAGGCATGGCGCCGCGCCCCAGGAACTGCACTGCAGCAGACGCTTTTTGCTTGCTTTTCTCCGGCGCGTTGCGCGGTCGAAAATTGAAGATTGACTGACTTGGCAGTTTTGGCGTGATCGCTTTTTGTGTGACTGGATGCTCGGTCTCCATTTTTCGGCGGGAGACGCGCGAATCGGGCAGAAGAGGGACCGCGGCTGTGACGGGCGGGTGTCGAGCGCGCGTGCGCGCGCGTCGGTGTGTCGAGCGTGCGCGTCGCCTGAGACGTGAAACGTGTATCATAGTAGTTATTTGGTGTCAAATTCCTTACAACACCCACCCGCGTTGTCGCGCCGCCGCATGATAAAAAGCGCGCGTCGGCGCGACCCGTCGCATTCGCCTCAGCGCGGCTTCAATCGCTTGAAGCGCCTTACATGAGGGACTTGGCGGCGGCGACGGCAGCCTCGGTGGTGATGCCGAACTCCTTGTACAGGATGCCGGCGGGCGCGGAGGCGCCGAAGTCATCGCGGCCGATGGACTTGTGCGCGTACTTGGCCCAGCCGAAGGTGGAGCCCGCCTCAATGGAGACAATCGCCTTGCACGACTTGGGGAGGATGGACTCCTTGTACTCGTCCGACTGCTCCTCGAAGAGCTCCCAGCAGGGCATGGAGACGGCGCGCGCCTTGGCGCCGAGCTCCTTGGCGGCGTTGACCGCGAGCTCGAGCTCGGTGCCGGTGCCGATGATGATGCAGTCGACGTCCTCGCCGGCGGCGGGGCCGGCGACGACGTAGGCGCCCATGGTGACGCCCTCCTTGGAGGTGCCGGGCAGGTTGGGGACAACCTGGCGGGACAGCGCGAAGGTGGTGGGGCGGTCCGTCTGCTCGATGGCGATCTTGTACGCGCCCGCGGTCTCGTTACCGTCGGCGGGGCGCATCATGAGCATGCCGGGCATGGCGCGGAACGACGCGAGGTGCTCGATGGGCTGGTGCGTGGGGCCGTCCTCGCCGACGCCGATGGAGTCGTGCGTCATCACGAACAGCGTGGGCGCGCCGGAGAGCGCGGCGATGCGCATGGCGGAGCGCATGTAGTCCGAGAAGATGAAGAAGGTGGCGCAGTAGGACTTGAAGCCGGGCGAGTGGAGCGCGATGCCGTTGGCGATGGCGCCCATGCCGTGCTCGCGCACGCCGTAGCGGATGTTGCGCTCGGCGGGGGTGTCCTTCTGGAAGTCACCGAACTGCTTCATGAGCGTCATGTTGGAGGGCGCGAGATCCGCGGAGCCGCCGACAAAGCCGGGGATGGCGCTGCCGAGCGCGTTGAGCATGGTCTGCGAGTGGATGCGCGTCGCGACGCCCGAGTCCTCGGGGGTGAAGTCGGGGAGGGCGTCGGCCCAGCCCGCGGGGAGCTCGCCGGTCATGATGGAGTTGAGCTCCTCGAAATCCTCGGGGTACTTCTCCTTGTACGTGTCCAGCTTCTTGTTCCACGCCGCCTCAGCCTCGGCACCCTTGGCGGTGCAGTCCATGGCGGTCGCCACGTCCTCGGGCACCTCGAAGGGCTCGTACTTCCAGCCGAGGTTCTCGCGCGTCGCCGCCGTCTCATCCGCGCCGAGGGGCGCGCCGTGCACGTCGTGCGTGTTGTTCTTGTTGGGGGAACCGTAGCCGATGAGCGTGGTCACCTTGATGAGCGAGGGGCGGGGGTCAGCCTTGGCGTTGTCGACCGCCTTGCGGATCGCGTCGATGTCGGTGTTGCCGTCCTCGACGTGCTGCACGTGCCAGCCGTACGCCTCGTAGCGCGCGCACACGTCCTCGGTGAAGGAGATGTCGGTGTGGCCGTCGATGGAGATGTGGTTGTCGTCGTAGAACGCGATCAGCTTGCCGAGCCCCCAGTGCGCGGCGAGGGACGCGCCCTCGCCGGACATGCCCTCCATGTTGCACCCGTCGCCCATGATGGAGTAGGTGTAGTGGTCAACGATCTCGCAGTCGGGCTTGTTGAAGCGCCCGGCGAGGTGCTTCTCCGCGAGCGCGAGGCCGACGGCGTTGCAGATGCCCATGCCGAGGGGACCGGTGGTCACCTCGATGCCGTTCGTGATGAAGTTCTCGGGGTGGCCGGGGGTCACGGAGTCCCACTGGCGGAAGTTCTTAAGGTCGTCGTTCTGTCGTGGCGCGAGCGCGGAGGGAAAAACGAAACGACGAGGTCAGTCTTCGGTCGTTGTCACGACGGCGGAAAAAACGACGGGCGAAAAAAAACGCGCTCGCGCGAGGCTCCAGAAACTCCTCCAGGCTGGCTTCTTCCGGAGACGCGCCGAGTGGATATTTCGCGTCGATCGTGCCACGCGGGCGCGCGCCGCGCGCGACGCGCCGAGCGTCCCTACGCCCGCGCGGAGGCGCGGAGACCCTGACGGAGGTGTGCGCATCGCGCAGCGCCTTCGCGTCGCGTCGCGCCGAGCGTATCGCCGGCGTCGTCGCCGAACGCCGGCGCCATCGGCGCCGCAGAAAGCCCTGGCTGAGCTTCGTTTCCGCGCAGGCGACGATCCACACCGTCGCTTCCCGCTATACGGATAAAATAATGGCGCAATCGGATCGGTCGTGACGCGGTCGGGGACGGCGCCGCCGCGCGCGCGTCGACGCGCCGTTCGCGGTGAGACGCGGGATTCAAATCGTGGACGTACCGACACGGAAGGGTAGCCGGTGAGGTGCATGAGGGAGTACTGGAGCATGCAGCCGTGGCCCGCGGAGAGCACGAAGCGGTCGCGGTTGAACCAGGTGTGGTTCTTGGGGTTGTGCGTCATCGCCTCGCGGTAGATGACGTACCCCATGGGGGCGCAGCCCATGGGGAGACCGGGGTGGCCGGAGTTAGACTTGTTGATGGCGTCGATGGCGAGGAAGCGCACGGTGTTGACGCAGTCCATGACGGTGTCGGCGGAGACGTCCGCGGGCGCGGCGAGCGCGGCGCGGACCGGCTTCACGGCGCGAGCGGAGACGCGCGCGGAAACCTTCTTCGCCTTCGCGGTGACCTTCGCGCCGGCGAAGGAGGCGTTGAGCGCGGCCATCTGGGAAGCAGCGGCGGCCATCTTTCCTTAAGTGTAAGGAGGGAGGTGGTCGTGTGTGCGGAGGAAAGTGGTCGCGCCACGCGCGCGGCTTCGGGAAACGGCGAGACACGCTCCGCGATTCCGACACCCAGTTTCGCGTTTCGCGATGGCTTTTCGGATGAAAACGGGCTCGTGTGGCTCGAATCTGTCGCGTGTCGGGACAACTGGCAAGAGGCCGATTATTTGAGGAAACAGACCCAAAACAGACCGTCATTCTGAGAGTGTTCGCGCTCGAGAGTTTCTTTTCTGGTTTTGTCATGGTTCGTGAATCGTCGCGCTCGACGCCGAGGGTTCCACCTCGCGCCCGCCGACGCGAGAAAATGCGCCAGAAGGCGTTTTCGACGCACCGACGGAGCCGCGGCACTCGCCGACCGCCCTCAAGCGAGATGGCGATGCCGTGCTGCTCCGCGTCTCGCCCCGGCGACGACGCCGCCTCGCACAAGCGCGCGTACCTGTTTCTCTTCTTCGTCTCCCTGCTCGCGTCCTGGATCCTGCGCGACCGCGTGGCGGTGACATCGAGCGTCGTGCCGGGCCTGCGCGGCTGCGGCGAATCGAAGAGCGCCTCGTGCGACCACGAGGTGGTGACCCGGGTGAGTCTCGGGACGGCGATGTTCTTCCTGACCCTCGCGGTGCTGATGTGGGACTCCCCGGACACGAGCTCGTGGAGACACGCGCGCGTGCACAGGGGCTCGTGGGCGGTCAAGGTGCCCGCGTGGATCGGCTCCATCGTCCTCGCGTTTTTCGCGCCGGACGCGCTCAAAGACGCGTACTTCCAGGTCGCGCGCGTCGGCGGCGCCGCGTTTCTGCTCGTGCAGATCATCGTGCTGCTGGGAACTGTGTACGAGACGAACGAGCGGTGGCTGGCGGCAGCGACGAGCGGTGAGACGAACGCGTCGCGACACGCCGCGTGTTTGCTCGGCGCGACGACGTTGGCGTACGCGTTCGCCGCGGCGTGCTTGGCGTACGCGTTTACACGCTTCGTCTTCGTCTTCGACTTCGACGAGTGCGCTTTCAACGCCGCGACGCTCGTAACGGTGGTGATCGTCGTCGCCGTGACCACGTTGATTTCGCTTCGCAAAGAAATCAAGGCGGGGCTCTTCACCAGCGGCGCCGTCGCCGCGTACGTCGCGTACCAATCGCTCTCCGCTTTACAATCGCTTCCGTCCGACGCGACGTGCGCGGCGAAGACGTCAACCGGTTTTGGTCCGTTTGGCAACCGCGAGGCATTCGAGATTGTCGCGCTCGTGCTGGCGCTCGCCGCGCTCGCCTTGAGCGTGGCGAGGGCGGGAACAAGCCACGACGCGTTCGGGCTCCCGACGATAATTCCCGGAACGGCGGAACGAGCGGAGAATTGCGGGAAAGAAAACGCATCAGACGAGAACAAAGTCACGGCGCGTCGCGCGGCGCAAAAGCGCGTTCCAGTCGCGCCTTCGCCCGAGGGGTTCGGTTTGCGCGACGTGTCTCTTTCGGATGACGAGGAAGAGACCGTAGTAGAGGACTCAAAAGAATCGACCACGATCAACCCCGCCGCGGCGACGTACTTCCACCTGGTGTTCGCGAGCGCGTCGATGTACGCCGCGATGGCGCTCGTCGGGTGGCAACGCGTTTTAAACGACGTCGAGCGCAACGCGCTGGACGTGGGGTGGGGCTCGGTGTGGGTGAAAATCGGCGCCGCCGCCGTGGCGGGCGCGTTGTACGCGTGGACGCTCATCGCGCCCGTCGTCTTCCCGAACAGGGAGTTTTAAGGAGCGTGTCGTACGTGATAGAAAGGTGTGCGTTTCGTTTCGCTAAAAAGTGTTTTTCAGTCATCACAGGGGAAGGCTCTACCACAACGCAGCTCCTATCACAGAGCTCTCGCGTAGCGGCGTTTTTCCTTCACGCGTCGGAGGTCTCGTCGCGCTTACGCTTGTGTTCGCCCCCCGGACGCGCCGCCTCCGCGTCCTCCTCCTCCTCCTCCTCCTCCGGGTCGAAGTCGACGACGCCCGTGTCGTCGCCGCCGAGCGCATCGTCGTCCTGCGTCACCTCTGAGTCCTCCGCTTCGATCACCTCCAGGCCGAGCGCGGACGAGTCCTCCGCGCCCGCCGACTCGGCGGGCGCCGTCGCCGGCGCCGCCGCCGCCGCCGCGCTCTTGTCGCCCTCCGCCGCCGCGTTCGCCGCCGCCGCCGCCGCGCGCGCGCGCACGGCGTCGGCGTCCGCGCCGCTGAGCGCCGCGTCCGCGGCTCGGTACGCGCCCGGGACGTACCCCCCCCGGCTGCGCTCGCCGCGCCCGAGCGCGACGCCGCTGAGCGCCTGCGCCTCCGCCGCCTTCTTCGCCTCGGCGGCGTCGCCGGCGCGCCCCGGCTTGGGCTTGGCGGTGGCCGCAACCGCCTCGGCGCGGTCGGCGGCGTCGTAGGTTATGAAGCGCGGGGTTTCGTTCGCCACCGCCAACGACCCGGGCCACAGCGTTTGGTCGTTATCCATCGCGTCGAACAACTCGATCTCCTCGGGCGTCCGCGCGATCGAACGGTTCAGCTCGCGCATGCTCGGCGCCGCGCACTTCCTCGCGCCCGCCGAAGCCTGGTCCTGCATCAGCTTCTCCAGCGTCTCGCGGCGCTCGGCGTGCGTCGTGCGCTGATCGAACCTCCCTGCGTTGATGATCTCGTCCGCCATCTCGATCTTCTGCTGCTGGATCACGTTTCGGACCACGGACTCGATGCTCTCGGCGTACCGGCGATTCCCGCCGGTGCCCCACGTGCGGTCGTCCAACGAGAAAGAAGGCGTCTGTTCCGTCGGCGCGACGACGCAGTCGTTAAACGCCGCGCTCCCGACGCCGCCCTCGTCTCGCCCGGCGCCGACGACGTCGACGACGGCTTCGAGGTGGATGCAGCGCACCTCCCGCTTCTGCCCGATGCGGTGGCTGCGCGCCACCGCCTGCTCCTCGTTTTTCGGGTTCGGGTCCGGGTCGTACACCACCACGGTGTCCGCGCTCTGCAGGTTCAAGCCCCGTCCCGCGGCGCGGATGGAGAGCAGAAACAGAAACTTGTTCGAGTCGCGGGCGTTGAATTGGGTGATGGCCGTCTCGCGGTCGTCCAGAGACGTGCTCCCGTCGATGCGGCACCACTCCAACCCGACACCCGCGTCCGTTGAATCACGACGCCACTTTAAGTACACCTCTAGTAAATCCAGCAGTTTCGTCATGGTGGAGAACAAAAGCACTCTGTGGCCGGCTCTTCGCAGCTTCACCAAAAGCCGGTCCAGGACCCACAGCTTGCCGCACGCGCGCACGAGCGCGTCGCCGCCGCGCCAGTCCCCGCCCTTCTCGGCGGGGTAGTTCAAAGCGGGGTGGTTGCACAGCTTTCTTAGCTCCATGCACCGGTTCTGTAACGGGAGGTACCCGCGGAAGTTAGCGCGCGCGGCGAGGCCGATCTTCGCATCCGGCGCGACGCGGATCGTCCCGGTGGTTGAAACCCAGTCGTACACCGAGGCTTGGTACGCGCTGAACGGGCAGTGCACGGCGATTGTGACCTTCGGCGGGAGCTTCCGCTCGACGTCCTGCACTAAGCGCCGCAGCATGAACGGCTCTAAGATCTGGTGCAGCCGAGAAACGACGATGATCTTCTTCTCTTTCTCCATCCAGTCCTCTTCGCCCGAAGCGTCGGCGAGGTTCGCGGAGCTCGCCGACTTTTTACTCGCCGACGTGTCCCCGAACCACTCGCGGAAGATCTTGGCGTTGTCGAACACCTGCGGCAGCAGCAGGTTGAGCAACGACCACAGCTCGTTGAGGTCGTTCTGCAACGGCGTCCCGGTCAAAAGCAGTCGGCGGACGCATCGAAACCGGTCCAGGTCCCTCGACAGCCGCCCTTCCCGGTCCTTCAGCCGCTGCGCCTCGTCGATGATGACGTACTGCCAGTTGACTTTGCTCAACTTCGCGCGATCGCGCATGATGAACTCGTACGTCGTGACGAGCACGTTGAACTTGAGCGGCGTCACCTGCTCGGCGAAAATCTTAGCGCGCTCCTCTCGGCCGCCGACGTAATACACCGTCGCCAAGTTCTTCAGCCACAGCTTGATCTCGGACTTCCAGTTCACGATCACCGCGTTGGGCACGATGATCAAGTGCGGGCCGTAGTTCTGCTTGCTCTCCCACAGGTACGCGATGAGCGCGCACACCTGCACGGTCTTGCCTAATCCCATCTCATCCGCCAAAATGCCGTTCAGCCGGTTGTTGTACAGAGAAATCATCCACTGCAGCGAGACGAGCTGGTAGTCGCGCAGCGTGCCGGCGGTCAACATCCGCGGCTGACGCACGATCTGTTCGCTCTCCGTGTGCGCGAGCGCGTAGTACTTCTGCTTCGAGTCCCCGCCATCTTGCTTCTTGGCGACATCCAGCAGGTCCTTCCCGCCCGCCGCCGCCGCCGCGTCCGCGGCGGCTTGCGCCGCCGCCAGAGCCTCCTCCTCCGTCGCGCCCGCGGCTTCCGCCTCGGCGGCGGCGCGCGCCGCGGCTTCGGACCTCTGCTGGTCCAGCTTCAGCGCCGCGATCTTCCCGCCGAGCTGCGACAGGTACCCCTCCGTCTTCTCCAGGAACTCCTGCAGAGACGCGTACCGCTGGTCCGCGCCGGACAGACCCTCGGCGTTCGCGCCGAGCCCCTCGGCGCCTTCGCGGCCTCGCGCCTCCGCCAGAAGCTGCCGGTACGCCTCCATGTCGTTCGCCTTGAGCGCCTCGACGCGACGCAGGTACTCGGCGTTGGTCGGTGTTTTACCGCCGCCGTCGCCCGTCATCTGCGCGGCTCGGGCCATGGAAGCCGCCATGGAAGCAGCCTGCTCGTCGCGGCGACGCCGGATAAAATCCTTCGCCATCTTCTCGTGCGCCTTGGCGACGAATCGGTTGCGCGCGACGGCGAGCTCGCGCGCGTCGCCGGCGGCGTCGGCGACGACGCGTCGCCACTCCTTGATCTGCTTGAAGTGCTCCTCCTTTTCCCGCTTCTGACGCTTCACGTCCTCCTTCGCCGCGAGCTCCTTCTGCTTCTCGCCCTCGCGCACGAGCTTGCGGTACTGCCGCTCGCCCATCTCCGCCAGCTCGCGCTGCGCCGCAACCAGCCGCGCGCGCACCGCGTCCTGCGCGCGCACCAGCGCCAGGCACTTCTCCTCGACGCGCAGACGGCGCTTCTTCCCGCGGATCTCGGCGAGCGAAACATTTTCACAAAGCTCAGCGGCGTCCAGCGCTTTGAGCTCGTCTCGAATCGCGGCGGCGCGCGCGAAACGGAAACGCTCGAGCCGGCGATCCGCCTCGCCCTCTACGGCGGCGCGCGCGTCGTAGTGCAGGGGAATCGGGCGCACGCCCGAGTTCCGTAACGCTTCCTCGTCCGCGGCGGTGTTTTCAGGCGCGCCCTCGTCCACCAGCTCGAAGACGGCTTTGCGTCGCGCGGGCCGGTACCAAGAAGGCATCGTCGTGACGCTCGGCGGCGGTTTCCATTTCTTTTTAGCCTCGCCGGCGCCGCGCGGAGTATTCGCCGCCGGCGATCGGACGGCGCCGGAGTGGAAGCCCCTCTCCGCTTCCGCACCTCCGTACGCGCCGGCAGGCGGCGCTAAACCCGCGTGGCTGGCGGCTGTCGCTTTGTTCTTAGCGCCGGGGGGTCGGCCCCGGGGATTGCCGGTGCCCGCGTGCGGCGAACGAGAGGGCACGGCGAACGCAGCGTTTATGCCGGCGCGCGCCGCCGCCGCCGCCGCCGCGCCGGCGCCCATCGCGGCGCCCATCCCCGGGAAAGCCCTCTTACGCTCCGCCATGTGCTGCGCCGCGGTGATGCCCGGGCGACCGGGCACGGCGAAGTCCCACTCGTTGCGCTTCATCTTCTTAAACGCCACGATCTGCGATCGCAGGCGCTGGAGCTGCTCGGGCGCGAAGCCGGAGATGACGCGGAAGTTATGTTTCGCCGCCGTCGCGCGTTGCTCGGCGCCGCCCCCCGCGTGACCGGCCCCCGCCTGTCGGGTCGGGAAACGAAAGGGAGGATGGGAGGGGTGTCAGTTCGAGCATCCGCGGTCCTCGATTCGCGCCGAGCGACCAGCAGAGGTGCGGGCTCCGGATCGGTGCCGAGCGCCAGAAAACGCGAGATCGCGCGCGCGGATTCGCGAGATCGATCAAACCTAAAATGCGCCCGAGCAGCGCGGCAGGGGAGGAGGTGGAGGAAGCGGACGCACCATCGGTCGGCCCGGGGGGGCGCTCATCGCCGCGCCGCGTCGCTCGCCGGACGAGCCCGCGCGACAGACGGTTCAAAACCACCTGCGCGCGTCTGTCGCTGGTCGGCGGGCGCCCGACGAAGCCCACTCTGACTGACTTGTGACGGGAATAATTTTTTTCTGCGCGGCGCCCCGGCGCGCCCAGTCACCCGAGGCCCGAGCGAGACGCGACAGCAGATCCTGCCTCGTGGCGCAGCTGAGCCGCAAGTGAAAAAAGCGCGGGTGCCGCGTCACCGTGCACAATCTCTGTGCACTCGCGCGTCTCGGAGCAGACACGCAGACGCCGACCCTTCGTCGCAGCGAGGTGCGTCGATATCGTCGCTCCGACGCGTCGCGATCCCACGACTGGCCGCGTTTCGGCGCCACGTTTCGAGAGCGCGCGTCTCCGAAGGCACTCGAGCGGGCATCGACCACGCGCTTTCTCTGCACCGAGCCGGCCAATAAGCACGAGGCTGCGCGTCTCGGGAGCCCAAAGGTCGCGTCGGGGCGGACGCGATTCGCGTCCGTCGATCGCGGGCGCGTCGCCGCGTCGGACTCCAGACGCGCGCGCGGCATCCGCCTCGATCCGCCGGAGGCTCAAAAGACGCACCGCGCCCTCCCTGCCGCGCCTCCGCGTCATCGATCCCCGACACCCGTTCGACCCCCGACGCGCTTTTTTCGTGTCTGTTTCTCACCGGCCGCCCTCCCCTCTCGACTCGGCACCCCGGCAGCCTGCCAAAAACTCGAATCCGAAGATGAAAGTCACCGTCGCCACCACCTCGGCGGCGCGCCGTTCGGGCGCCGAGCTCAAGGCGTTCGACGTCAAGGCCTCCACCGTCGTCGAGGGCTTCACGGTGACGTGCACCGTGAAGCCGGCGACGCCCTCCGTGTCGTTCGAGCCAAAAGTGCGACTCAACACCAAGCCAATCTCCGCGACGGCGGAGGCGACCGTCGCGAAAGACGGCGTGACGCTCTTCCTGGACAACCTGCAGGATTTGTCCAAAAAGAAATTCGCGCCGCGCGTCAAGGCGGAGCGGAAGGTGACCGTCTCCGGCAAGGCCTACGCCGTCGACGCCGAGCTCGCGCTGAAGGGCAACGTCAAGACCGCCGATGTGGTCACGGTGAGCGTCAAGGCGCCCGCGGTCGCCGGGTTCGTTCCCAAGGCGTCGTACAGCACCGGGCCGAAGGGCGCGTCTGTGACGATGACCGGCGACGTCGGCGGCGGCGACACCAACGTCGAGCTCAAGGCGGAGCACTTCCCGAAGAAGGCGGGCGCGAACGTCGCGCTCACCGCCACGGTCACGCAGAAGCTTCCCGAGAAGATGAAGGCGAAGCTGACGCTGAAGGACGACCTGTCCGGCTCGGTCGAGCTCCACAAGGGCGCGGCGTTCCTGGAGGCGCCGCTCGGGAAGGGCGGGAAGCCCCCCGGCGTCGGCGACGTCGTGTTCAAGTACAAAAAGACCTTCGAGTACGACCTGTGAGGACTGACTTTTCGCGCGTTCGCGGAGGCACCGACGCGTCGTCGTTCGGACAGCCCTCTCTCGAACGCGCGACGACGCGAAAGAGGCGCGGAACCGCCGCCCCTTCCGCGTGAACGACGGTGTTTTACGGTAGTCTACGATAGTCTATATGATAAGTCTACGAAAGCACTCGCTCTTCGTCAGTCTTCGTCCTCCTCTTCTTCGGCCGCGTCGAATTGCGCGGCGTCGGCGTCCTCGAGGCACGCGCGTATCAGCTCCATCTCCTCCGGGCTGCACTCCTTCCACTCACCACAAGTGAGCCCCTCGAGCCCGATGCCCATGATCTCGGTCCGGTGCAAGTCCCGCACGACGTACCCGACAGCGTCGAACATGCGCCGAATCTGCCGGTTGCGGCCCTCGCGCAGCGTGACGCGCACCGCCGCGAAATTCTCCTTCCCGTTTCTCTCCTTCACGAACGCGACGTCGCACGGTAACGTCCGCGCGGTCACGATCCTGTCGACTTTGTCCCTCCTCACGGGCGTGCTGATCACGACGCCCTGTCGTAAAATCTGCAGGTCCGCCTCGCGCGCCGGGCGATCCAAGCACACCACGTACTTCTTCTCCTTTTTGGCGCCCGCTCTAAGCGCCGCGTTGGGGAGGCGCCCGTCGGAGGTGAGCAGGATGAGCCCGGTGGAGTCCTTGTCCAGCCTTCCCACCGGGAACACGCGCTCGGGGTACCGCACGGCATCCAGGATGTTCGTGCGGTCTCTATGGTCCGTCGTGCACGTGATACCCCGCGGTTTCCAGTACTTGACGTATCGAAACGCATCGAGCGAAGCGTCATCTCGATTCTTCGTCTCCCAGTCCACTTCGTCGCCGTCCAGGCGCACGACGTCTCCAGGGAAGACGCGCGCGCCCGCGGAGACCACCGCGCCGTTCACGGTGACCCGCCCCTGGTCCACCAGCTTGTCGCTCTCGCGCCTTGAAGTGAAATCCTTGAAACACTTGTTCACGCGAACGCCGGTTTCAGCGAACGAAGCTCCGCTCGCGGAGCTCGCGTCGGCGTTTTTCGTTTGTGTTCGTCTTCGGTCGCCTCTGCCGAATCCCCTGCCGAAATCCCCTCGAGAGGTCACGACGTCTCCCCCGCGCGCGCGCACGTCCACGACGCGGAAGTCCTCGCCTTCGTCCAGGGAGGCGGTGGATTGCGCCCACGCGCGGGACCTCCGAGGGCCGGCGTGGCGCCAAGCGCCCTCTTCGCCGCGCGCGGACCCGCGTGGATCGTCCTCTTCGGGGCCATGCTCGTCGCGCGCGATGCGCTCGCCCCAACCCACGCGACCGGGGCCGGCGTCGTCGCGAACGCGCCTGCCTCCGTCTCGGCTGCCGCGGCCGCCGCGGCCGCCGCGAACGCCGCTACCGCCCGCCCGCCCGCGCGACCGCCCGCGCGAGGTCGAAGCCGACCGGCCTCCTCCGCGCGAGTAGGCGAGCGGGACCACCGCGCGACGAAGCGGCGGCGGCGGCGGTTGGCGCTTCGCGAAATCGCGAAGAGTCGAGTGCCCCCGCGTGGGAGGCACCACCCACGGCGTCGTCCCGGCCGGTCGCGTCCCGCGACGCGCGGCTGGGACCGCCACCCCCACGGGCGCGAGCGACGCCATGGTGTACGCGCGACCGAGACTGCGGCGGAGGATGCCGGGAAGAGCAGCTGAGACGACGAACGGAGGGGTTGTGCTGCCTCAAACGTTGTTACAACGAGAACGGCGACTCAGATCACTCGTGATTGCGCAAACGACCTCACAGCAGTTTGTTTACTTGGGGAGGATGACGGCGTCGATGATGTGGATGACGCCGTTCTTGCACTCGACATCGGCGGTGGTGACGGTGGCGTCGTCGACCTTGACACCCTCGGAGGCGTCGATCTTGACCTTCTGGCCGTTGACGGTCTCGGCCTCCGTGAGCTTGACCACGTCGCCGGACATCACCTTGCCGGCGACGACGTGGTAGGTGAGAATGCCGGCGAGCTTGTCCTTGTTCTCGGGCTTGAGCAGGTCGTCGACGGTGCCCTCGGGGAGCTTGGCGAAGGCGTCGTCGGTGGGGGCGAAGACGGTGAAGGGGCCATCGCCCTTGAGGGTGTCGACGAGGTCGGCGGCGCCGAGGGCGGCGGCGAGGGTCTTGAAGCTGCCGGCGCCGACGGCGGTGTCGACGATGTCCTTCATCTCCTCCTTCTTTTCTTCCTCCATCTTGGGGAGGATGACGGCGTCGATGATGTGGATGACGCCGTTCTTGCACTCGACATCGGCGGTGGTGACGGTGGCGTCGTCGACCTTGACACCCTCGGAGGCGTCGATCTTGACCTTCTGGCCGTTGACGGTCTCGGCCTCCGTGAGCTTGACCACGTCGCCGGACATCACCTTGCCGGCGACGACGTGGTAGGTGAGAATGCCGGCGAGCTTGTCCTTGTTCTCGGGCTTGAGCAGGTCGTCGACGGTGCCCTCGGGGAGCTTGGCGAAGGCGTCGTCGGTGGGGGCGAAGACGGTGAAGGGGCCATCGCCCTTGAGGGTGTCGACGAGGTCGGCGGCGCCGAGGGCGGCGGCGAGGGTCTTGAAGCTGCCGGCGCCGACGGCGGTGTCGACGATGTCCTTCATCTCCTTCGTCTCCTTCTTTTCCTTCTTGGCGGGGGCCGTCGCAGCTTTTTTAGCGGCGGCAGCGCGAACCGGCGCGCGCGCGGCACCGCGGCGGGCCGAGGTGCGAGCGGAGGTGACCACGCGAGCGGGGGTCATGGCAGTGGAGAAGGAAGTGGCCATCGTGTTCGGGTGGGGTGGGGGGGGGAGTGTGGACGTGCGTGGAAAAGTGACGTCGACAAGAACCGTCACGCGCTTGTTTATCGAAAAAGCGACGCGGAAAAGAAACGCGTGACGGTTTAGAAGCTTCGAAAGGTCTCGAAAGAAGGATGACGTCGCCTCGCGAGAGAGCAACCTCGTCGGGCTAGGCAACTCCCTCTCTATGCGCTTTGTTCGGCGGCGGTGAGCTCGCGGGCGCCGCGCGTCGGGCGGCGCGCGACGAAAGGTGGCGTCGCGACGTGGGCACCCCACCTTCGATGCGACACAATCGTCGTCGGTAACGCTTCGCGTACGCCCGATCGGACCCAGCCTTGCCACACGACGCGTTACAGGAAACGTCCGCCGCGCCGTGGAACAGGCGGCGGACGTCTCCTGTCCCCGCGCCACGCGCGCGCCGATCGACGGGGGAAGATGAGCCCCCCGTCGAGCGGAGAAAGGCGGCGGGTCCGGAAGCGCCGCGTCCACGCGAAGCGCCTCCGCCGCCCGAACCGAAAAAGCTGCTGTTCTTGCTCTCAGACACGTCAGACGGTGCGATCGCGAAACACTGAACTTTCTCACAAATAAAAACCGCACGGGAGGGGCGTTTCAATTTCGAAACCTCTCCGGCGCGCGCGTCGTTCCTCACGCGCCTCTCCCCGCGGATGGGCCGTCGCTCGTTCACTTCGTTCACTTCGTTCACTTCCCCAGCACGTCGATGATGTCCTGGAAGTCGGTGACGAACCAGTCCGCGCCGTTCGCGACGGCGTCCCGGACCTGCACGCCTCCGTACCCAACGAACACGTCGGCTCCGCCCGGCGCGCGCGACTCGAGATCCGTCGCGCCGTCGCCCACCATGCCCATCACCGAATGGCCGTCCGTCTTCTTGATGTGCTTCACCGCCTCGGCTTTGCCGCCGGCTTTGCTGGTGAACTCCTCCGGGTTAAACGAGTCGTACGAGCCGTCATTCTCACAAAACCGCAGGTCGTTCGCGAAGACGTTCGAGCGCGGGACGTCCAGCGCATCCGCCACCGGGTTGATCATGTGCCGGAACCCGCCCGACACGAGGTACACCGTCTTACCGTCGCGCCTCAAAGCGTCGAACAGGTCTTTGATCCCGGGACTCAGCTTCGGGGGGTTGTTCTTCACGAACGCCTCGACCGAATCTCGCGTCGGCTGCATCACCCGCAGACGGTTCTCCAGCGCGTCGCGGAACGACACGTTCCCGCCCATCGCCGCCGCGGTCATCGCCGCGACTTCCTCGCCCTTTCCGAGATACGCCGCGAGTTCGTCGATGCCCTCGTCGACGCACACCGTGCTGTCCACGTCGAAGCAGAACGCGGTGGACTTGGCGATCAAATCGAGGACGTCCGCGGAGGGTTCTCTGCGTTCGTTCGGAAACATCGTATGATGGAGGCGATCGATCGAGAAGGGGTCAGTTCGCGTTCGCGCGAGGCATTCGCGCGTCGGGAGAATTTCGAGTCCCTTCGAGCTTCCAAGAGGTGCGCGATCTTTTTCACGCCAAGCGCGTGGGTTCGAAAACGGGGATGAGGCCGCGCGGGTTTTCGCGGTGCGAGCGCCGCATCGTATGTGGATCGAACCGCGTACCTGTTGGACGTGGCCGGCATCGAGGGCGCGGCGACGTTGATGACGACGCGGCCGCGTCTGTGCGCGCGGGAGACGCGCTGGTGGCGCGCTTTCAAGTCGCGGGGAGCGACGCGCGCGGACGGATGCCAAGTCTGAGCGACGGCGAACATACGGTTGGACGTGCGGAGACGCGCGCGCGCTCGGCTCGCGTGTGGTGTTCGAGAGTGGGCTCGACGCGCTCGGCGCTCAGTGGTTCACCACCAGCGGCTCTTTCGGTGCGAGTTTCTTCGCCTCGGTGGCGAGACGAGCGTCTCTCTGCGCGGCGGTTTCCACGGAGACGAGGTGCTTGACCTTGTCGATTTGACCACGCACGGCCTCGTTGTTCGCGACCTGGACCTCCTGTCTGACCTTGTGCAGGCCGAGCGACTTGAGGGTCTGGATGTACGTCTGCTGCTTGCCAGCGAGTCCGCGACGCAGGGTCACGTAGAGCATGTACCGTCGGCGAGAAAACTCGGCGCGCGGAGCAATGCCCTCGCGCGGACGAGGACGAAAAGAAGGGCCACGAAAACGCGCTCGCCGCCGCTTCGAGCGCGCAGAGCCCTCCGATTTCATAGCCTCGAGATGCGGAAACGTCGTCTCACGGCAAAAACGAAAACGTCGACCGGCAGGAAAAAACGATTTCACCGGCAAGACGCCGGTGAACTTTTCTCGCTCGCGAGAGTTCAAAGCGTTTGACCGACGACGTGCTAAAACTTGACGCGAAGAGGCGTGAAAATTTTCACACGCGACGCTTATCTAAAAAAGCGGCGCGGCGGGCGTTACAACTTCTCTCTCGTTCGTGTGTTCCGCGTCTCCCTTACTCGTCGCGCTGCAGGGACTGCGCGTCGCCGGCGAGGCCCATGGCGTGCAGACCGTTGTCCACGTACACGAGCGAGCCGGTGATCCCGGACGCGAGCGGCGAGCACAGGAACGCGGCGGTCTGGCCAATCTCCATCGCCGTCAGCGGCTTCTCGCTGAGGGGCGCGTTGGACATGGAGTAGTTGATCATGTCGTCGATGAAGCCGATGGCCTTCGCGGCGCGCGAGCCGAGGGGGCCCGCGGAGATGGTGTTGACGCGGATGCCCCACTTGCGGCCCGCCTCGTACGCGAGCACCTGCGTGTCGGACTCGAGCGCCGCCTTCGCGGAGCTCATGCCGCCGCCGTAGCCGGGGATGATCTTCTCCGAGGCGAGGTAGGTGAGCGAGATGGCGGCGCCGCCCTTGTTCATGATGGGCCCGAAGCGCTGCAGGAGGGACACCTTGGAGTAGGAGGACGCGGAGAGCGCGGCGAGGTAGCCGTTGCGCGAGGTTTCCAGGAGGGGCTTCTGCACCTCGGGGCCGTTGGCGAGCGAGTGCACGAGGATGTCGATGGTGCCGAAATCCTTCTCAACCTCCTTAGCGCACTCCGCGACGGTCCAGTTCTCGTTGCCGGCGTAGCGCTTGTTCGTGCGGATGTCCTCGGGAACGTCGTCGTACGTGTCGAAGACGGCGTCCAGGGGGTACACCTTGGCGAACTCCATCAGCGAGCCGTCGGACAGCTTGCGCGACTCGTCGAACTTGCCGCGGCGAAGCGACGTCTCGAAGATGTTCAGCGCCGGCACCCAGGTGCCCAGGATCACCTCGCACCCGGCCTCCGCGAGGCACTTGGAGATGGCCCAGCCGAAGCCCTGGTCGTCCGCGACGCCAGCCACGAAAGCCTTCTTGCCTGTGGGGGCACGAGAAACGAAGCGGGGGAGGGGAGGGACGTCGAGTCAGTCAGCGAGCGCGAACCGCGTCGACGACGACAAAAGCGAACGGTGGTTCCGGAGGAACGTCGTTTCTCGATCCGGTGGCGCGACGGATGCGCCGATGCGCGATTTTTCTCGCGCGCGCGCGCCGGAGACGGCGCGCCGCGCGCGCGTCGACCGACGACGCGCGACGGATCAATCGGGGTGCCACGGGACGCGCGTTTCCGCGACGGATCGCGCCCTCGGCGATGCGCGGGAACGGTCGAGTGCGGCGCCGGAGACGCGAACGAGTCAGTCGGGAACGCACCGCGAAGGTCGATGGGAAGACCGCCGTTCGAGGCCGCCGCGCGGACGGTCATGCGGTTCGCGCGGACGGGCGCGGAGCGCCCCGCCTTGCGGGCGCCGGTGCGGAGCACGTTGGCGGCGAACTGCTGGGTGGCCATGGCGGAGGACATGGTGCGTGAGTGATTCGACGCGTGCGTGTCAGTGATCGGCCGGCCGTCGATGCACGACGCTTTACCGATGCTTTTTATCCGAGTCGGCGAAACCTTTGGCTCAAAATCCAAGCTCGGAATCGGATTTGCCGACTGGACGCGCAGTCACCTGAAAACGAGTGCCAGCCAGTGTCGCGCAAGTCGATTGTCGAGCTCGACATCTGTCCCGGGCACAACAACCCGCGCACCTTCGCGGCAGCGGTTCCGTCCCTTCCGTTCCTCCCATCGCGACATGCACGCGCTGTCGACGTTGAACCCCGGACACGCGCTCGCGGCGCGCTCGGCGCTGGCGACGACTGTATCCCGTCCCGGGAAGCCTTCGTCTCGTGCCGTCGTCCGCCAACGCGGACGAACCAACAAGGTGTTCGCGGCCGCGTCGTCTTCCGACGAATCCTCTCGCGCGGTGTCGCGCGTGAACGTCGCGACGGTCGCGTGCACGTCGCTCGCCGCCGGACTCGCCGCCGCGATGCCCGCGCTCGCCGAGGAGGCTGCGAGCGCTGCCGCCGAAATCTCCCCCTTCGCGGGCGTCGTGGACATCACCGTCCTGGGAGTGGTTGGGCTTCTCGCCGTGCAGGGGAACAAGAAGGCGGAGGCGGCCAAGGCGGCGGGCGCCGGGAAGGGAGCCAAGGGGAAGAAGAAGCGGTAGAGGCGTCCGAACGCGCGCTGGCGCGGCGCCGGTTGAGGGGAAGGCGCGAACTGGCGGCATGCGGGGTGGAGATGAAGTGGTAGACTTTTACGTTCCGGCACGTGTTTGCGACTCTCGTCGTTGTCGCGCTTGGCACCTTGAAAAGTTTATTTTCATTTCAAACATCGCGTAGGCACCTCTCATCAGCGATCTCGCCACTCCCGGGCACGCGAGGCTTGTCGAACGCTTCCGAGGAGGCGCGCGAGACGGTCCCGCGTCGGGCGCGATGCCGGGCGACATACGCAGCTTCTTCGGGGGCGGTGCCAAGAAGCCCGTCTCGCCCAAGCCCCCCGCCGCGCCGGAGGCGAAAGCGGAACCGAAGGCGGATGTGACGATGGTGGATCTGACGGACGACCCCCCGGCGCCCGCGTCGGGAAACAAACGCAAAGCGCAGGATGACGTGGACGTACGTGCACGCTCGTCTCTGCGCGTTTCTGGCTTTCTCGGCGATGTCCTCGGCGTCTGCCTTCCCCCTCCGGTCACTCGGACGACCCGCTCGACGCGATCGGAAACGACGATCTCCACCGAAAAAAAACAGAAACGTTCGGTTCGATCGCCGCGCGGATGGATGACGCGTTTTCCAATCGACCCCGCCGCGCGTCGTCTGACCCGTCCCCCTTCCGTTTCGAAAAAAACGCCCAACCAACGCAGTTGACCGCGGAGGACCCTCCCTCGGTTTCGAAGAAGGCCAAGGTCAAGACCCCCACGAAACCCAAGCAAAAAAGCACGCCGGCGAAGCGCACCCCGACGAAGAAAGAGCCGCCTCGTTTGATCCCGAAACCGCCGGGCTACCCCAAACCCGATAACGAGCTCAAGTTCTCCGTGCTTGAGTCCACGGGCGCGTGGGCGGCGAACGACTCCAGAGCCGACCCTCCCAACAAAGGTCAAAAGCCAGCGCCGCGCGGGCCCTCGGACTGCCTCGAGGGCGTCACGTTCGTGATCACCGGCATCCTGGACTCGCTCGAGCGCGACCAGGCGGAGGACTACGTCAAGAGGCACGGCGGCAAGGTCACCGGCTCCGTTTCCGGGCGCACGTCGTACGTGCTGGTGGGCATGGACTGCGGGCCGTCCAAGATCAAGAAGGCCAAGGAACACGGCACTACGCTCATCGACGAGGACGGGCTGTTCGCGATGGTGCAGATGTTAGCGGACGCCGCGCCCGAGAAGCCGGAACGAAAACCGACGCCGGCGGATGAGTCTATGGAGCCGAACGCGAGCGCGCCGCCGCCCGCGCCGCCGCCCACGGCGGCTGGCGGTTCCGGCGGTTCCGGCGGTTCAAACCCTAAACCCGCGGCGGCGGCGGCGGACACGCAGCCCTTGTGGGTGAACAAGTACAAGCCCTCTCAGCCCGCGCAGCTGATCGGCAACGGCAAGAACATCGCCGACCTGCGCAAGTTCTTGAGCACGTGGAACGAGATCCACGTCGCCGGCACGCACCCGTTGGCGGACGCGAAGGGCAAGGATAAGCCCATGAAGGCGGTTCTCATCTCCGGCCCTCCCGGGATCGGCAAGTCCAGCGCGGCGACGATCATCGCCAAGCAGCTCGGGTTCGAGGTGACGGAGGTGAACGCCTCGGACACTCGCGGGAAGTCTTCGAGCGACGTCAAGGATGGCGTCGGGGGTAAGGCGTCCAACGCGATTCGCGAGATGGTGACCAACCGCGCGATGAGTTTCTTCGGCGGCGCGCCCAAGAAGATGTGCCTGATCATGGACGAGGTGGACGGCATGTCCGGTGGCGACCGCGGCGGCGTCCAGGAGCTCATCACCTGCATCAAGCTGTCCAAGATCCCCATCATCTGCATCTGCAACGACAAGTACAACCAGAAACTCAAGTCGTTGCAGAACTACACTCAGGACATGCCCTTCTCGCGCCCGACCAAGCCGCAGATCCTGAACCGCATGCTCAAGATCGCCGCGGACGAGGGCATCTCCATGTCCGCCGCCGCGATGGAGGCGCTCATCGAGACCACCAACAACGATATTCGCCTGATCATCAACCAGCTGCAGATGCGGCGGCTCACGAAGCAGTCCTTCGAGTACGACGACATCAAGGGTTTGTCCAAGAAAGACGTCGACATGGGCCCGTTCACCGCGGTGGATAAGCTGTGCGCGCCCAACGCCGACCGCATGTCCGTGAACGACCGCCTGAACCTGGTGTTCCAGGACAGCGACATCATCCCGCTGTTCATCCAGGAGAACTACGTGCACTACCGCCCCTACGCCGCGAAGGACGAGCTGCACCGGCTGCAGCTCGTCGCGAAAGCGTCGGCGTGCATCAGCGAGGGCGACGTCATGAACAAAAGCGTGCGCGCGAAGCAGAACTGGGGCCTCATGCCGTACGCCAACGTCATCTCTAGTGTCATGCCCACCAGCGTGTTGCGCGGGAACAGGGAGGTATTCGGTTCGTTCCCGGGCGAACGCAACTTCAACCGCTTTCCGGGGTGGCTCGGTAAGAACAGCACGCACGGCAAAAACAAGCGGCTGTTAACGGAGTTAAGATCGCACTGCGCGGCGGGAGGCGCGTTTAAAGGTGACTTAGAGTCGTTGCGCGGCGAGTACGTGCCTTTACTGAAGTCGCTCATCACGCGCCCGCTCAAGACAAATCAAGCGGGCGGGAAGGAAAAGGAGGGCATCCCGGAGGTGATGGCGGTTATGGACGCGTACTCGCTGACTCGTTTGGACTGGGAAGCCGTGCAGGATGTCTCCAAGTTCAAAGGTATAGGCGCTTTGTTCGCCGACCCCGCCGCCGGCATTCCCACCGCCGTCAAGTCCGCGTTCACGCGCGAGTGCAACTCGGGGTCAAGAGTCGTGCACTCGGGGATCCTCGTGCAGGAGGCCAAGAAGGGCAGGAAGCGCGGCGGCGGCGCGGACGACGACGGCGACGACGACGGCGACGACGACGCGGAGGAGGCGGACGGGGACGGACCCGCCAAGCCGAAGCTCTCCGCGAAGAAGCTCGCGGCGATGGGCTTCGTCGCGAAGGATGACGGCAAGAAGAAGCCGGCGGCCAAGGGCAAGGGCAAGAAGCCGGCGGCGAAGAAGAAGTGACGAACGGCGCTGCGGAGGCACGGAGACGTGGTACGGGAGAACACGGGCGGGAGACGTCTTTCCGGCCGCGCCGCGCGTTTTCGTTCTCGCGGAGCTCTGCAAAAAAAAAAATTTTGCCTCGCCGTTTCCTGAAAAAAAACGCGTCTGTTCTGATCGCATTTTCACCAGACTGTTCGCGCGTGCGAGACGCGGACCCGAAACGCGTGCGGCGACGGTTCGCGCTTCTCGAGGGCGGCGAGCGACACGTCGCACGTCGGAAGGTTGGATAGGACTAAAGCTAAAGCGGAGCGGCGGAGCGGCGGCCATCGCACTCCGCCGGTCACGCGCACGCGTCGACCATGTCCGCCATGGCGCTCCAGACCTGCAAGATCGTCGCGCGCGGCTCTGCCGCGTCGCTCCGCGCTCGATCCGGCGCGTTCAGCGTCGGCAAGGCGGTGTGGTCCCCCGCGCGCGCGCGCTCGTTCCGCGCCACGACTGTCACCTCGATGGCGCTCAAGACCGGGATCGTGGGCTTGCCTAACGTGGGCAAGTCCACGCTGTTCAACGCGCTGGTGGAGAACTCCACCGCGGAGGCGGCCAACTACCCGTTCTGCACGATCGAGCCCAACAGCGGGATCGTCCCCGTGCCGGACGACCGCCTGCAGGCGCTCGCCACCATCAGCGGCACCACCAACATCGTCCCCACCACCTGCGAGTTTGTGGACATCGCCGGCCTCGTGAAGGGCGCCGCCGACGGCGCGGGCCTCGGGAACAAGTTCCTGGCGAACATCCGCGAGTGCGACGCCGTCGTGCACGTCGTGCGCTGCTTCGACGACGACGACGTCATCCACGTCGACGGCAAGGTGGACCCGCTGTCGGACATCAGCGTCATAAACTTCGAGCTCGCGCTCGCCGACATGGCGCAGATCGAGCGCCGCCTCGAGCGCCTAGGCAAAGGACGCGCCAAGTCCAACGCCGAGAAGGAGAGCGAGCAAGCAGAGCGCGACGCTTTGGCGAAGCTCTCCGAGTCTTTAAACGAAGGCAAACCCGCGAGGCTTGTGGATTTAACAGACGACGAGTGGGCGTTGGTCAAGGACCTCATGCTCCTCACCGCGAAGCCTTGTATCTACGCGGCGAATGTCAATGAGGACGACCTCGCCGACGCCGGCGCTTCCAACGAGTACGTGAAGTTGGTTCGAAAACACGCCGAGGAAGAGGGCTCTTCCGTGACCATCATCTCGGCGCAGGTGGAGTCCGAGCTCATCAAGCTCGATGAGGACGAAAGAAACGAGTTCCTCGCGGACCTCGGCGCGACGGAGGGGGGGCTCAAGAGCCTGATCCGCAACGCGTATACGCAGCTGAACTTACAGACGTACTTCACGACGGGTGAAAAGGAGACGCGCGCCTGGACGATCAAAAGAGGGTTCACCGCGCCGCAAGCCGCGGGCGTGATCCACACGGACTTCGAGAAGGGCTTCATCAAGGCGGAGACCGTGGGGTACGACGACTTCATCGCCAACGAGGGGTTCGCGGGCGCGAAGGAGAAGGGCGTCTGGCGCCTCGAGGGCAAGGAGTACGTCGTCAAGGAGGGGGACGTGCTCGTGTTCAAGTTCAACGTGTGATGGGCGCCGGAGGGCGTCCTTTCGAACGCGACGGGCTTTTTTGACGAGTCATAGTCCTTTACCATAACTACTCTAGCTAGAGCTATACGATGTACCGCGCGATCAAGCTGCGTGACGAGCGTCATCGACTCAAACGACGCGCGCGTTCGGGACGCGGTCCGCATCAGGGTGACTCATCGTCGTCCGACGCCCCGCGGCGGTCGCGGCGACCGCCGACGGCGCCGAGCGACGAAATCGTCGCGCCCGGAGGCCAACGCCCGACGTTTCGCGTCGTGTCGACGCCGCCACCGCGAACCTCTTTCGCGGACCTCTTGCCTCGCTGCGCCGTGGGCAGACCGCGCGTGACGTGCGCGTCGCGCACGTCGGAGAGCGCGTTCGCGTTCGGCGCCACGTTCACGAAGTCACCGACGTCGCCGCTCCCGAAATCGACGCGGCGGCGCTCCGCCGCGGCGAGGCCGCGGACGGGATCCGCCGTCTCGGCGAACGGCGCGTTCGCGGAAACGTCGTCGGCGTCGCCCTCGCCCTCGTCTGAACCCGCGGAGTTCTCCGAGCCGCTTCCGCGGTGCGAACGCCGCGGCGTGGCGTCCGCGTTTTCCCAATCCGCGAGCGCGGCGACGGGCGCCGACGTCGGCCGCGCCAACCTCTTTTTGAGTCGCGCGGCGACCCGCCGCGCTCGTACCATCCGCGTCGCCGCCGCCGCGAGCTTCGCCGCGACGTCGTCGCCGTTTGCGTCTTCGTTTTCGCCTTTCCGACGTCCCGACGCTTCAACCGGTTCCGTCTCCGGGAACGACAGAGCCGCGCGGAACGACGATTCCGCGCGGCCCGCGGACGGGAACGGCGGGCGCTCCGCCGCGTCCGGCGACGGCGTCCGAAAACGTCGCCGCGCGCTCTGTCCTCCATCTCTCACGGCCTTTCTCTCTTTCCCTTGTCCCCTCCCGGGAGAAGACATGTTTCGTGAACGCGTCGGTCGTCCGCCTTCCTTTTCTTCTCGGTCCGAGTCCCATTCGCCGCCGCCGCCGAAGACGCCGTCCAAACGCGGGTCGTCGAGATGGTCGAAATTTCGACGGGCGTCGAAATCGTCGCGCTCGTCCCCGTCGTTAAAAAAATCCTCCACGTCTTCGTCGCGCACGGCGCGGCGCGCGCCGCTCGGGTCCACGACGTACGAGCGCCACCGTCCCTGCGCCGTGCCGAGCGCCTCCTCGATGAACCCGCCCTGCACCGCGGGCGCGCGCCGGAACTCGAACACGGGCACCGGGAGTGGCTTCCGCGGCGGGGGACTACGCGTTCCGTCGCCGAAAGGTTCGTTCAAATGATCGCCGAAGAAACGGTCCGACGCGAAAGACGAAGAGCGTTTGTCTCTCTTCCCGAGCTCTTCGTCGAAACCGGCGCCGACGTCTTCCGCGTCCTCCCGCTTCTCCGCGCACGCGACGCGCGACGCGAGACGCCCGCACCCGCCGCAGAGCAGGCCGAACGCGCACAGGGAGACCGCGGCGGCGGCGACGCCCGCGAGCGCGCGCAGAGCCGCCGCGCTCGGGTCCGCGGCGTCGTCGTCGCCTTCCGCCGCCGCCGTCGCGTTCATCGGCGGCGGCGACGGCGGCGACGGCGCCGCGCGTCGTCTCTGCTTCACGCACAGGCCTCTCGAGCGCTCGAACCCCGCCGCGCACTCGCCGCACGCCGCACCCGTGTACCCCCCGTTCGGAAAGCACGCGCACTGCCCGGTGGCGGGCAGACACAGCCCGTGCCCCCCGCACGGCGCGTCCGATCCCTCGGGCGCGGGGCACGCAACCGGCGCGGGGCAGTCCTCGGGGCAGCACGTCGCGGCGGCGCGCGCGAGCGCCGGGCCGAGCACGCCCGTTCCGCGCTCGCCGTGCGCCTCGGCCACCACGCGCACGCTCTCTTGCCACCCCGTTATTCCTTTAACGACGGCGGATTGGTCGTACGCGTCGATGCGCGCGGCGACGGCGTCGACGTCGGCGACGACGCCGCCGGGAACGACGGTGCGTTCGACGGGACCGTAGCCGCAAGACTCGAGCGCTTCGCAGAAACCGTCGCCGCACGCGCCGGCGCGCGCCGCGCCTAAAACGCGCCGCGCGCGCGTGTTCCACAGCGCATCCGTCGCGCCGAGAACGTCCGCGCTCGTAAAGGCGCGGTTCGAACGCGCCTCGAGCTGCGTAAGGCGCTCCAGCACGAACGACATGAAGTCCACCGGGGAAGTCTCCGTCACTGATCCGAAATCGAACGTCGACGTCGACGTCGCGACGCGTTGGACGCGAACGGGAAACGCCGCCGCGATCGGGTAGTACGTAGTCTGCGTAGAAGACGTCTGCGTAAGATGTCTTCTCAGACGCCTCCCAACGACCTCCGTGCTGTTCGTGCTGTTCGCGGTCGGCGGGGGAGGGGGCGGCGGCGACGGCGAGAAAGGGGGGGGTGGGGACGGAGAACGCACGCCGGGGGGGTTGGGCGGCGGCGGAGGGTACGCGCGCGGCGGCGGGGGCGCCATCGCGCTCGTCGCGAACGACGTCGTCCCCGAAAGCCTCGCGTTTTCGTCCAGGTACGCGTCCGGAAGACGCTCGTCGGAGGTGCCGTTGGACGCGACGGCGCCCGACAGGTTGAGCGCCAGCTCGGCCCACTGCCACAGGTGCGCGGCCACGGCGGCGTCGCCCGCGTCCTGGACGTCCTCGGGGACCACCACGGACATCTCGACCCACACAGGACAGCTCTCGCCGGTTCCGTCGCACGCGCCGCAGGCATCGAACACACCCGACTCGCAGCAGAACCCGCCCGCGTCCAGACTCCCCGCGCAGCACTTCCCGGTGATGTCCACGGCGACGCCGTCGCCGCCGCACGACCCGCACGCGTCCACGGCGCCCGACGCGCAGCACGCGCCGTCGCGATCCAGGCGCGCGACGCCGAGTTGCGTGTGGCAGCACTTCCCGTCGGCGTCGACGACGCCCGGGCAACACTCGCCGCGATCGTCGGAGGCGATGCGCTCGCCGTCCAGCACGCCGCAGGCCTCGTCCATCTCGCACCGCGTCCCCGCGCGCCCGACGTCGCACGCGCACGCGTTCAAAGTCGCGTCGCACGTCCCCGCGAACGAACACGCGTCGGCGCCGTCGCAGAAGGCGACGGCGACGCCTTCGCACGCCGACGCGCCGCAGGGCACATCCGCGAGAGGCGCCGAAACGAGGTCTTTCGTGGAAACGAGCGCCTCACACTCGCTCAGCGCCACCTCGGTCAGATCCGTCGCGCGAAGCTCATCGTCGCCGTTCCCTTCCGCGCCGCCCACCACGCACCGCACCGCGCGTTTTAAAAAGCCGCCCCCGCACGTCGCCGAGCACGTCGCGTCGTCGAACGACGAGACGTCCCATCGCGGCGACGACGGACACGCGCGCGTGTTGCACGGGGCTGTTTTGTTGGGCGCCGCGCCTATGAAGGACGCGTAGCTCTCGCACACCGCGTCCGCCACCACCGAGCGCTCCGTAGACCTCGGCGCGGCCGGCGTCGGAGGGTAGGGCGGGTCGCCCTCCCGGAGCGGCGCCGGCGGCGACGGCGGCGGGCGCGGCGGCGGCGGGGGCGGCGGCGGCGGCGGCGACGAGAGGTTGTACGTCTCCGTGAACGGTGGAGGGGGCGGCGACGGCGGAGGCGGCGAAGGGGGAGGAGGCATGTCTTCTCCTCGCGGGTAGAAGGACTCGGTCATCTCCTCCCACAGATCGTCCCGCCGGCTGCAGAAGACGTGTCTTGTCTTGACGCCGCCCCCGCACGCCGCGTCGCACTCGGACCACGGCCCGACGTCCCAATGGTGATACGTGCACCGCGTCTGCGCACAGGGCTCGACCGAGTCCGGTCTGGACATGGACGCGTTGAACGCGAGGCACGTCGCGTCAGGGACGACCCGCCCGGCTTCGACTCTCTCTTCGTACAGACGCTCCAGCCTGGCGGACGTCGCGTAGTTCGCGTCGCCCGCGTCGTCGCGCGCATCCAGCACGTCTCCGAGGTGCACGAAATCGTCGGACGGCGCGACCGCGCGACACTGCACCAGCCTCCTCCGCTCGCCCGCGTACCCGCACGTGGCGTTGCACTCGCCCCATGAGCCGGCGGACCACGCGTACGTGGGGCACGCGCGCCAGTTGCACGCCTCCTCGTCCACCGGGGGGGAGGCGCCGCACCCGTCGGCGTCCGCGCACGTCACCTCCCGGTGCCTCGTGCCTCCGTCGCACGCGCGCGAGCACTCAGACCACTCGCCGACGGTCCAGTGGCCGTCCGACGCCACCGGCGCGGCGCTCGCCAGCACCAGCGCGCACAGCCACGCCGCGCGCGCCGCGAAGACGCGCATCGCGGCGCACACCACGGCACGCGCCGACGCGTGTGCCCCGATGTCGACTCGCAAATCTCGCAACGGCTGTGTCAGGTGGCGTTTTGTTTTCTCGTTTTCGGCGAAGTCGTGTTTCGGCGCACGCGAGCGAGACGACCGGCGACGGTCTGTTGACGAGTCATTTCCCCCGTATAGCAAAAAGCGGCCGCCGCCGCCGAAAAGCGCATTTTGCCCCACTCCCCGCCACACCCCGGGCGCGCCCTGCGACACCGCCTGCCACGATGGCGAAAGGTACCACCCCGAAGCGCGCGACGCGCGCTTCCGCGCGGAACAAGGGCGGGCACGAGTCATGGATGGACGACGAGGTGGACGAGCACCACCGCTCGCGAGACAAGATCTCTCTGGACCCGGATGCCGATTCCGACGACGACGACGACGCCTTCGACGAGGGCGCGGGCGTGATGGACATAGAGGCGGACGACGACTCGGACGAGGACGACGACTCGGACGACGAAGAGGACGACGAAGACGAGGACGACGAGGACGACGAGGAAGATGACGAGGATGACGCTGACGTGCCCGCCGGCGACGACTCGGACGACGGGGAGGAGGAGGCGGCGCTCATCAAGGCGATGCGCGCGCAGCAGCGTCGCTTGGACGCTCGCGGCGCGACGCGGCGCACCGCGGACGACGACGACCTGGATGCCTCAGCCTCCGATTCGGACGACGAGGCCGCTGGCATTCGGGGCAGCAAGAAGGACGACTTCTACGGCGACGACGACGTGGACCACGAGGGCCAGAGTGACGAGGAGGAGCGTGCCGACGAGGAGCGCGAGGCGCGGCGACTGCAACGCGCCGCCGCCGACGGCATGGACGCCGGAGACTTCGACGCCTTCTCTGACGAGTCGGACGAGGATGACGACGCGTCGGACTCGGAGCGCGAGACGCTCGGCGCCAAGGCGCGCGCTCTGGCGAACCAAGGCGCCGAGAAGAAGAAGGAGAAGAAGGGGAAGAAGAGCGCGAAAAACGAGGGCGCGGCGGTTGAGTCGCTCGGACGCGACGCCGTCGCCGCCGCCGCTTCAGACGCCGTCGCGTCGGACGCGCCCGAACTCATCGCGCTGACGAAGGAGCTCACCAAAACGTTGGACGAGATCACGCAGAGCGTCGAGCCCGTGATCGCGGCCGCGCGCGCGGGCGAGCTCGCCACCGCGGAGGGCATCTCGTACCTCGACGCTAAGCACTTGCTCATGCTCTCGTACTGCATCAACATCGTGTTTTACCTGCTGCTCAAGTCCGAGGGGAGGTCGGTGCGCGACCACCCCGTGGTGCTCCGGCTGGTGGAGATCCGCGCGTACCTGGAGAAGCTGCGCCCGATCGACAAGAAGCTCAAGTACCAGATCGACAAGCTTCTCAAGATGGCGGACGGGCCGCGAAACGAAAAAGGCCTCGGGGAGGGCGAGGACGAGGACGAGGACGACCCGTTGCGTTTCAAACCCAACCCGGATGCGCTCGTCGGCAAAACAGACGAGGAGGAGGGCGTCAACGCCGGAGGCGCGTACCGCCCGCCCAAGATGGTCCCCACCGCGATGGACGACTTCGAGGAGGGTGGGAAGTCCGCGAAGCAGAAGCGCAAGGAGAAAGAGGCGCGACGACGCGCGTCGAGGTCGGCGCTCATCAAGGTGCGCCGAATGACAACATTTCCGCCGACGAACATTCCGCGTTTGGTTTTTGGTTTGGGTTTTTTTTTGCCACTCAACTTCCTCGGTCTTCGGCGCGCTTTCGTCGGCGCGCCGCTCCATGGAGATCGAAGGCGACCATTTCTCGTGGCACACAGCGCACGTACCAAATCTTGGGCAGGGTACCGCCCTCCACGCTGTGGGCGACTATCCAATCAAGAGCTGGACAGTCTTTCTTTTTCTTTTCGTCGAAGACGAAAGCGGAGACGTTTTGCTCACCGCTCTCCCCGCCACCTTCCGCGACGACTCGCTTCCGTGACTAAAACATAAACCGATCCCGATACGACAGGAACTCGCGCAAGAGCTCGGCGAGGCTCCCGAGGAGCTCGGCGGCGACGTCGGCGACACGTCGAGCGCGTTCGCGAAGCGCGAGTTTGCGCGCATGGAGGCTCGCGCGAAAATCGAGGAGGATCTTTTCACCCGCGTTCCGCTTTCGAAAACGGAGCGGCGCCGCGCCAAGGCGACGACGCGCTCGATGAACTCTTTGGCGAACGTGGGCGACTTCGGGGACGACGTCGCCGACTTGGTGGAGGTGGCGGAGGAGCTGGAGGGCCAGAGGGGCAAGAGGCAGAGGCTGGTGGACTCGGTGACGCTCGCGTCGGGGTCGGAGGCTCGCAAAAACCAAAAGCCCGTCTCCGGCGAGCAGGACGTCCCGCTCAGGGACTCGCTCGGGGTACGCGTCCCGCGCTTTTTTTCACCCGCGTCTCTCGTTTTCTTTTTTTTTCTACGCGTCTTCCGAAGCCGTCTTTCTTTTTCCGAACAGACCCGCGCTCGTGGACGCGCCGCGGCCGCGAGCGTTCGGGAACGCATCATTCGAAGCGTCGATGACAGTTCTCCGTGGTCACTCGGCGTCAAAAATGATGCCAGACGGACCCACTCGCTCGCCGAAGTTCGGAGGGCGAGGCGAGTCGCCGCCGCCGGCGTCAAAAAATTTAGCGCGCCGACGCGCGGAGACGCCGCCGAACATCTCGTCGTCCGTCTCCTCGGGAGCGCGGAACCGTCTCTGACCCGCGCGTTCGATCATCTTTTCCCTCTTTCTTCCTTGGCGTTTAACAAAAAACGCGATACGCGACGAACAGGACCGCCGCAACAAGTACGAGCGCGGCGTGAACAAGAAGCTCGCCGAGCGCGCCGCGGAAGAGAACGGCATGTACGACGACGAGCCCCGACGACACGTGGAGGAGGACGAGGAGTACGTCGCCGCCGCCGCGGCGCGCGACGCGCGCCGCGCGGCGAAGGAGGAGAAGTACCGCCGCAGCGCCGGTATCGTGGCGGCGATGGAGGAGGAGATGGACGCGGACGAGAAGCGCGACGTGGGCGGGAAGATCATGGCCAATCGCGGTCTGACGCCGCACCGGAACAAGGACCACAAGAACCCGCGCAAGCGTTTGCGCGGAAAATTCGAAAAGGCGGTTGTGCGCCGGAAGGGCCAGGTTCGGTCGATGCGCGAGGACCAGGGCGGGTACGGGGGCGAGGCGAGCGGGATCAAGACCAGCGTCACAAAGTCGCGCAAGTTCGGCGCGTGATGACGACGGCGGCGCGTGTCGTTCGTTTTTCGTTTTTTGTGATGATACGTATCGTGTGTCGAGTATTAACCCCGGTTTCGTTTCGTGTCGAGTAGTGTCTCGCGTCGCGTCGCGAACGTCTCGACGCTCTCGTCGCCGTCTCGTCGACGCGACGCGAAGGCCTCGCTCTAAATACGCTCTCTCGCCGCTTCTTCGTAAACGATGGTCGTCACGCGACGATCTTGGACGATTTCGCGGTGAGCGAATCCACGACGCGGTCCATGTTAGCGATGGTGTCCAGCGTGGCCTTGTACACGGCGTTCTGCTCCTTGTCGTCGTACACGATGAGACACCCCGCGCCCTGGTCCAGGATGCCCTCGAACTTGCCGTCCAGGATCATCTGAGACAGCTTGGTCTCCACCTCGGCGAGCGGCAAGTCGATGAGCGTCGCGACGTGCGCGATTTCGACGCGCGAAAACGGTTCGATGACTCTCAGGAGGTTCTGCTCCATGAGCGAGTCGCGCAGCGCGCCGAGGTGCGCGGCGATGATGGGGTCGTCTTGAAGTTCCTTTTCGTGCGACGCGAGCACGAGCTGCAGGTCCTTCAGCGAACGCGCGCCGTACGCGCTCGCGACGGCTTTCATGGCGTCCAGCTCGGCGCCCTGGTGCTTGATCCCGCCCTTGGCGGCGGCGAGGTTCGCAACCTCATCCGCCTGGCCGCTCATCACCTTGCACATGAGCATGTACTTCAGCGCGCGCTTCGCTCGTGCGTCCTCCTCCAGGTTGTTGAGCTGCTCGAACGCCTCGAAGAAGTACGAGTACGCGGTTTTGTAATCCTTCTCCTCCGCGTGCAAGATGCCGCTCTGCGAGTCGATGACGCACTGCGCGGACGGCGGGACGTAGATGGCGTTGCCGTTTGTCCGCGCCGCCGTCAACGCGGCTTTCGCTTTGGGCATGTTCCGCAGCGCGTAGTGGATCTTGGACTCCAGCAGGTGGATGTCCACCAACAGAAGCTTGTCGTCCAACTTCTTCACCTCGAACCCCAAGGCGCCGATCAGCTTCAGCGCCTCCGGGTACCGTCTTAACTCAAGAAACAGCGCCGCTAAACGAAGCTCGACCCTGTGCCGGAGAAACGTTCTTTTCTCCTCTCGCGCCCACGCGACTTGCTCCTCGCACACCTCCACCTGCAGCGCGTCGCATCCAGGCACGGTGGCCAAGACGTCGATGATCCCGCGCACGATCTTCGCCGTCTTAGCCTTGGGCACAACCTTGAACAGAGGTCGTAGTTCGGTCAGAACGCTTTTAAGCGAAACCGCGTCGCCCGCGCGCGCTAAGAGCTTCGCCAGCCGATCCACCGCGCTCTCCTTCACCTTGACGCTCTCGGCGTCCGTGCCCCCCGCGCCGAAGATCACCGAGCGGTACAGCTGCGTCGCCCGCGCGGGGTCGGAGGCCTCGGCATCCGCGGCGGACGCGGACATCGCGGCGAGCTCGGAGGCGCTCATGATCACGGAAGTGACGTCTCGATCGAACGGAGGGAGGGAAGAGGCGCGAAGATCGATCTCGCCTTCCTTCCGTTTGAAGCGCCGCGCCGAGGTTCTCAGATCTCAGCGTTCGAGCCCGACAAACGCGCGAGCGGGGGTCGCCGAAGGGGTCGAGTCGCGCGGGACACTCGTCCGTCCGAGATGTCGCGCTCGCGAGGTGCGGGGCGAGGCGCGTTGTGGCGGCTGGGGTCCGAGTGTTGTTCGCCAGGGCGACCACGATGAGCGGACGTTCTCAGATGTGACGAGACCCACGCGTCAAACCTTTTGGAGCGAAGTCGTCGAGGCGGCACTTTCTGTCGCTCCGGTTTCACATTTTTGGATTATTTCCCTATGCGTTTTTAGTCTCCAAGAAGAACGTTTCGAAGAAAGAAGGGGAACTTGTATCAGATTTCCAAAACGGTCGACTCGACGGACGGGTCATCCACGCGCACGCGCACCGCACGCGCTCGAACATGGCCGAGGAAGAACCCCCCGCCGAGGCTCCCGCCGAGGTGCGTTCGCGCGACCCTTCCCCTCACGCGCACGATAGCACCCGTCGTCCCCTCGTTTCCTTTCCGACGGAAGATGCCTTCCTTCGTCTCGCGCTGACGCCGACCCATCCGACGCAGGAGCCCGCCGCTGAGGAGCCGCCCGCCGAGGAGCCCGCCGCGGAGGAGCCCGCGCCCGCTGAGGAGCCCGCCGCGGAGGAGCCCGCGCCCGCTGAGGAGCCCGCGGCGGAGGAGCCCGCCCCGGCCGAGGAGCCGGCGGCCGAGGAGCCCGCTCCCGCGGAAGAGCCCGCGGCCGCTGACGAGCCCGCTCCCGCGGACGCGCCCGCCGCGGAGCCCGCCGCGGAGCCCGCGGCCGCGGCCGAGCCCGCGGCCGCTGCGCCCGCGGCGGCGAAGCCCAAGGGCGTGCCCGTGCGCCAGTACCTGGACGAGACCGTCGTGCCCGTCCTGCGCAAGGGCCTGCGCGAGCTCGTCAAGCAGCGCCCGGAAGATCCGTTCGAGTTCCTCGGACAGTACATCAAGGACAACAAACCGAAATAGACGTCGTATCAGGCGCGCTTCTTCTTCTTCGTTCAGCTCCAGCGCGCGTGTGTCGACGACGACGACGCGCACGACGAGCGCGAAGGAGCGGAGGCGCGGAGCGAACGTCGACGACGCGCGCGTATCGTCGCGCGGTCCGTGTAAAAAACAAAACGCATATCAATCAATCTAACGCCTCCTACCGCTCCGTCAGTCCCGCGCGTTCGCCCCGCGGGTCCAGCACCTGTCGGTCGCGCAGACCGCGCTCGTCTCGCGCGAGCTGCGCGAAGTGCGTTCGCTCCGAGTACTCGAACGGCGCGTACCGCGCCGGCCGAGTCGCCGAGACGACTTTTTCCGAATCCTCCTCCGCCATCTGCGCCGCGGCGAGCGCCGCCGCGTCCACGCGCGCGTCGTAGTCCGGCGCGTGGAAGAACACCAGGGAAACGCGGTCGCGTTTTGCCTCCTCGACGTCGCGCACGATGACCCTGTGCCGCGTGCTTCGCCAACGGTCGTTGGTCCAGAACTGCGTCGCGTCGCCGAGGTTGACGAGCAGTTTTTTTTTCATCCTTTCCGTTTCGTCGTCGCGGTCCGCGGCGTCGTCGGGCACGTCGATCCACTCGTTCGCGCTCGCGCCGCCCTCCGGCATCACCTGCAGGCCCCTCGGCCCGTCCTCGAACAGGAGCACCGTGACGTCCGTGGGGTCCGTGTGCGGCCTGACGCGCTCGAGCGGCGATTTTGACACGATTTCGACGCGCGACGCTTCTTCTTGGACGGGCGGGTAGCGCAGCGCGACGAGGTTGGAGACGTGCTTTCTCGAGCTTCGCGAGAAAAACGTCGGAGGCGCGCCCAGCGCCTCCGCGAAAGCCCTGTGCAGGACGTCCACGAAACCGACGACGGCTCGGTAATACGACTCGTACGCGTCTCGGAAACCGCTCGGGGTACTCGGCCACCGGTTGCGTTCGCCGAAATACAGCGCCGCGCGCGCGTCGGCGCCGACGTAGTACTCGTCGTTTTCGTCGACGTCCACGGGACCGCACGAGAACTTCTCGTGCATCGAGCTCGGGCGCACGGCGTTGTCGCACCCGCCGACGGGTATGTACCCCTTTTTCAGGTCCGCGACGCGCATCTTCGCCTCGAGGGGCTGCTCGAAGAACCCGCGCGCGTGGCGCAGCGCGTCGGAAAGCACGCGCTCTTCGATGCCGTGGTTGGACGCGAAGAAGAATCCGACGCGCTCGCACGCGTCCGCCACCTGTCGCACGACGCGAGCGTGCGCCTCGGGGTCGCGCCCCTCGAACGCGCCGAAGTCGATCGTCGGCACGGAGACCGACATCGGGACGACCGCGCGAGGAATCGGAGGGGCACGACCGACGCCGCGCGCCGGGCCGAGCCGCGCGAGCGGTCGAGTGACGATGTTTTCGGAAGCTTCGCTGAAAAAGTCGTCCATCGAAATACAAACGTGTCGCTTCTTTCCGTCGCGTCACCTCCTGTCCGTCTTGCCGATCCCCCGCTTCCCGCTGAACAGGTGCTTGGGCATCTTGGTGATGATCGTGCGGTCCGCCTCGCCGATCTTCGCGCGCTTGTTCATCTTCCTCTGCGCCTTGTCCGCCATCTTCTGCGCGCGCATGCGCTCGTCGTCGTCGCGCAGACCGACGCTCTTCGAGCGATCCGCGCGATCCACGCGCCGAGCCACCGAAACCGAACGCGACTTCGAGCTGTGTTTCCGCGGCTTCTCCTCGTCGTCGTCCATGGCCTCGTCCGTCTCCGCGGCGCTCCGCGAACGTTTCCGTAAACGACCCTCGCGCGCGACGCTCCGGTCCCGCGCGCGCGCGATCGCGCGCGAAGGATCCACGCCCATCGCCTCGAGGCTCTCCTTCATGCGTTTCGTCGTCGCGCGTTTCGCGGGGTCGGCGTGCGAAGCGCTCACCGTGCGCGGCAGCGTGGGCGCGTTGTTCCCCGCGCTCTTCTTACGCCTGTGCGTCTCCACGAGCTCCTTACGTCGGCCGCGCACCTCCTTAAGCAACGCCTTCTCCTCGTCGTCCATGTCGGGCTCAGCCTCCATCTCCGTCTGCGCCTTCTCCTCCGCGAACGCCGCTTCGAGCTCATCCTCCTCGCGCTCGAGCTCGGCGAGACGCTCGTCGATCTCGGGGTCGATAAAGTCGGCGACGTTCTTGCCGTTGAAAATCTCGGGCATGATGTCGTACTTCCAGCTGTCGTCGTCCAGCTGGTAGTCCTTGCGCAAATCGGCGGAGTACACACCCGCGCCGCCGTTCAAATCCTGCAGCTCCTTCTCGGTGACAATCTTGAGCGACCCGTCCGCCTTCTTCAAGCGGTTGAGCGCGACGGAGTGCGGGATCACCGCCGGTCTCGCCACCGCGTCGCGGGGCTTGGGCTGCGCGACGTGCAGTCTGTTCAGAACCTCGCCCGCCCTTCTGCTCGCGAGCTTCTGCTCGACGCGCGCGGCGAGGAGCTTATCGCAGCACACCTGCTTGACGAGCGAAACGCCCTCCTCGTTGAGCGTGGACATGGTGGGCAGGTCATCCTCGTCGTCGCCCTCCATGCGCAGCGACGCGGGGCCGCGCGCGGCGTCGCGCATCGCGTCGATCAAAGCCGCGTCCTCCGGCTTCAAGTCCTCCAGCTTACGGACGTCCGTCTTGTTGATCGCGACGACTAAAGGCTTGTTCGCGAATAAAGGCTTGATGCTGTGGAACAAGTCGCTCTGCTGCTTGATGGTGTACCCGCACTGCTCGCTGGCGTCGACGATGTACAGCACGACGGCGCGAAGATGCGCCATAGCGGTGATGCTCTGCATCTCGATGGTGTTCCTTTCCTCAAGCGGGCGGTCCAAAATCCCAGGCGTGTCCAAGACTTGCCACCTTAAGTACTTGTAGTCCGTGTGGCCGACGTAGATGCTCTTGGTGGTGAACGCGTACGGCTGCACCTCCACGTCGGCGCGCGTGACTTTGTTCATGAAGGATGATTTCCCGACGTTGGGGTACCCGCACACTAAGATCGTGCGCGTGTTGGGGTCTATGCTCGGCAGACGGGACATGTGTTGTCGTACCTGCTCGAGGTACGCCAACGACGCGGCGTGTTTCTTCATGATGGTGCACATGCGGCCGAGCGCGGCGCGTTTCAGCTGTTTGCACCGGTACAGAGAGTCGCCGTATTTCAGCAGCTTGACGTAATCTTTCGCGATCTTGTCGATGATGTTCCTCGCCGTGTTGAGCTGGCCGAGCGCCAGCTTGTAGTGGTCCTTGTCGTACAGCACGTTGAGCAGGTCGGAGTAGAACGGGTGGATGTCGTCCACGCGAGGGAAGTCCTCTAAAATGCGGCTCAGCTTCTCGTTCCAGCTCGTCTGCGTGAACTTCACCTTGCGCATGTAGAACTGGCGGATGCGCGTGATGGCGTACCCGCGATGGACCACCGTCGGCGTCTGGCGCTGCGTCCGGGAAAGCACCACATCGATGAAATCCTTCGCCGTGGGGACCTGCGTTTCGAGCGGCACCGTTTCGTGCGGGAGACGGGAGAGGTCAGTCGCCTTCGCCGCGGAAGGAACGGGGGGGACGACGCGCGACGACCGAGGCGCGCCCGACGAAGAACCCGACGCCGCGGCCTCGCGTTTCGCAGACGCCTCTCGGCGGAGGCGTCTCCGAGAAGAGCCTCGGCGGCGGCGGCGGCGTCGGCATTTCTCGAGACGGGCGGCGGAGTCGCGCGGCGGGTCAACGCACCGTGGTGATCTTCTTGAAGTTATACTGCATGCTCGCCATGGCTGCTTCCGTCTTCCGCGCGCACCTCTCGAGGGATGGGCGGGCGCGTGCCTCGCAGTGCCCGACGCGGGGCGCCGTCTTTCGCGCTCCTCCTTCCGACGCGAGTTTTTCGCTCGGCTGGCGCGAGAGGCGGCGGACTCGGGCGAGACCCACTCCGTATGCGCATTTAGTCTGATGAATGATAATGTGACGATTTTTGGAATTTGGCAAAGCCCTTCTAGTGTCGAAAAAATGTCTAATGAAAAAATGAAGAAACGCATCTTTTTCACCCGAACGTCCCTGTGACGGCGACGACGACGACGGAGGTCACTAACAGACACAGCGACCCTGTGTTCCACCGCTTCGCGATTTTAGGCGCCCCCTCGAACTCCCTTAACACTAAAGACCAACTCTGCGCGGTGAACACCGTCGCGCTCATCACCACCGGCCACGCGAACACCGCGCCCGTCCGGCCTAAAAGCACCGCGGCTATGCCGTACGTGTGGATGTGAAACGGCATCGCCAACGCCATCAACGCGCACATGAAGACGGCGTGAAGGGTGAGACCCCAGGAGTTTTTTATTTTTTTCGGAGGCCCCGCGTCGTGGAATGCCACGTCGCTTTCCCTTTTGTGGACATCGTCCGTAAAAACGACGAAAAACCGACGCCAGGTTCCGTTTACACGCAACAAGTACCCCGAGTACGCGAGGTGTCCGAACGCGTTGCACGCGAAACACAGCAACCACACCGGCATCGCCGCCGCCGCGTCGGGGACGCCTTTGTTTTTCGCCAGGTCCACCACCGCGCCGCCGAACACGAACGCGAACTGGAGCATCGAGGATAACACGCCGCCGGCCAGGCACCACAGAATGCTGACCCAGAAGGAATCGGAGGAAGAGCCTTTTACGCCGGATGCAGATTCGCGGAGTTTCGCGTCTCCGCCGCGGTCTTTTACGCCGCCGAGACCCGCCTTCGCGACGACGTCGTCGGAACGCGCGTGGTCGACCACCTCCACGTCCACGTGCGTTTGCTTTTCCTTCTCCAGCGCGCGGTCTCTCAAGAGCCCGGCCCTGCCTCCCGCGACGAACCCGGCGACGCCCAGCGCCACGCCCAGCGCCACGCCCGAGGCTTGCGTCGCGGTGAGCTCGTCGGCGTCGAGTATGGCGGGCAGCGCCGTGCCTATGACGACGATGATGCCCATGACGATGCTCGTCCCGAGCGCCACCCCCAGCCGCTTGATGGCCTGCCCGAACCCCACGCCCCCCCAGCCCCACGCCAGCGAGGGCACGCAAATCGCCCACAGGTGCCTCGGCTCGGCTTCCGCGAAGACTTCCGAGAGGACCGATGGCCCCACCACCGCGAGCACCAACGCGGTGTTGAAGATTGGGATGAGGACGTTCGCCACGAACCATATGTTCTCCCACGCCCACACGGTTCCCGCGTACACCGACCGCGGCGCATCCGGCTTCGTGGGGAGGTTCCAGCTCCCGTTCGCCAGGCCGCTGCACACGGCAGCGGCGACCCCCAGCGCGGCAGACATCGCGGCGAGGAATGACGTCTCGAAAACGCGTGGATGGAACATGAGAGCGGGCGCCGGCGGCGGTTGGCGATCGCGGATGAAATCGACAGACGCGTAAAAATCGAACAAGTCTTCGTCGCGCGCCTCTGAACCTAGACTAGACTAGTCACCGCTTAAAGGAGTCGTCCTCATCGCGGGAACCGGGTCGATCGCTACGTCGTCCCCCTGGACTCTTCTTCGTTCCCCTCGCACCCGATCCCCGCGAGACGCGCGATGGACCCGAGCAGCGCTTCCCTCCGAAGCGTCTCCGCCGCGACGCGCCGCGAAACGAGCGGCGCCGCGAAATCGGCGTCGTAGCCGCGCGCGACGCGCGCGAGCGCCGCGGTTCGCTTCGCCGCGGCGATTTCCGCTCTTTCCGCTCTTTCCGCGGCCGCGAGCGAAAAGGCGAAGCTCGGCGGCGCCGACTCGGCGTCGAAAACCAACGAAGAGCCGGACGCGTCAGAACCGCTCTGACCCGCCGCGCGTGTCGCAGACGACGCGCCGCGCGCGTTCGCGCGACGCGCCTTTTCGCTCTGAGAAAACCTCTTCCCCGGCGAAGAGGTTTTTTCTTTGTCTTCTCTCGCGCGTTTTTTTCTCCTCGCCTCGCGAGACGTCCTCTCCGCCCGCTCCGGCGTTTTCTTCGCGCGCGCCGCCTGGGCCACAACCCCGGGGCCCCCCGGCGCGAACGTCACCGTCCCGTACACGCCGTCCGGGTCGTCCGCCGCGCCGAACCCCAAAAGCGCGAGCTCAGCCTCCAGCCGCGCCGTCTCCTTCGCCGCGTTTGTGAGTCGCGCGTCATCCACGTACCCGGCGAGCCGTTTCGCGTCCCTCCTCAGTTTCGCCGACGTCGTTCTTTGCAGTCCGAGCTCGATGGCGGCGGCGCACTGCTTGCGCAGCGCCTGCGCGTAGTCGTGCTCCGGGAACGCCGCCGGGCACCGCAGCGAGAACCACAGGTACAGGTCGTACGCGGCGTGCGCCTGCTCCAGAACCGAGAGCTCGCCCTGCGTCCGCGGCGCGCGCGGCTTTGGCTTTGGCTTTTTCGTTTTCGTTTCGGTTTCGCCGAAAAGAAAAGGGTGCTGCACGATTCGCACCGACACGCGCCCGCGTTTACAAAACGCCTCCGCGAAGGTCACGAGCGCTTTGCTTCCGAAGCCTTGCAAGTCCTCCGCGCTGCACGGCGCGACCGCGAACATCCAGTGGTCCTCGAGCGTCAACGGCAGGTGCTGCACGAGCCGCGCCGCGGCGATCATGTCGTCGCACGACCGCGCGAAGTAGTGTTTTGGAACGACGGCGTCGCGTTTAAACAAAACGAGCGCGTCGGCGAGGGAGACGTTTTTGTTAAGGTCGGCTTCGAGGAACAACGCGATCTGGTCCAGCGTGGGCGCGACCGAGGCTTTCGTGAGATCCACCACGGGCGCGTTTACCGCGTCCCGCAAAGACCGAAGTTCGTCTCGGCGCATGGTGGTGGCGCCGCCCTCGCTGGCGCCCATGCCGAACCGACCGGCGCGGCCGGCGATCTGCTTCGCCTCGGGCGGCGCGAGCGCGCGGAGATGCGAGCCGTCGTATTTTTTCAACGTCGTGAACACCACGCGCTTGATGGACAGGTTCAGCCCCATCCCGATGGCGTCGCTGGCGATGAGCACGTCGTACCCGGAGTTGGCTCGGTCGTTAAACAGCTCAGCCTGCCTGGCGCGCGCCTCCGGAGGCAGAGACCCGTAAATCACGCACGCGCGGCGACCGGCTTGCGTCTCGACGTCCTTCTTCAGGCGGTGCACGGCTTTCCGCGAAAACGCAACCAGGCAATCGCCCGGTTTCACGTCCTCGACGCGCCGCAAAGGCTCGCTGAGCACCCTCAGAGGCTGCAATCGCTCGTACCTGTGCACGACCAGGGTATCGCCGAGCTCGCTCGCGATGGTCTCGATGAGCGGCACCATCGCGGGGTCGCCGCACAGGTGCAGCTCCGCGGCGGGCAATCCGAGCACGGCGCGCGTGAACGCGTACCCTCGCGCGGGGTCGCCGAGAAGGTGCGCCTCGTCGATCACCGCGACGTCGATCGGCTTTCGCACGTCCGCCATCTCCACCGTGCACGCGACGTGCCTCGAGCCCTCGATCACCTTCCGCTCCTGCCCCGTGACCAGGTCGCAGGTCAGGCCGAGCCCCTCCGGGTCCGCGTTCAGCCCCTCCGCCACCTCCCACGCGAGCAGACGCAGCGGAGAGCAGTACACGCCGGAGTCGGCGCGCTTCAGCCTCTGCACGGCGGCGTGCGTCTTGCCCGAGTTGGTGGGGCCGACGTGCAGGTGGATGGACCGCCGCATCGCGCGCGCGGCGGGGTACCACCGCCCGGGGTCGGTCATGTCCAAAACAAGAGCCACGAGCGACTCGGGAGACGCGTCGGTTTGGAAAAAGTCGAAAGGCGAAGTCATTCTCGACGCGTCGGCGCCGGAGACGTTCGATTTCGTCTTCGTCGCGTTCGTCGCGCCGCCGCTTCGCGTCGTCTCCCCCTTTTTCTCGTGCGTTTCGTTGACGAACGAACCTTCCTCCGTCGCCGCCGCGGCCGTCCGCGGCATAGGCTGCGTGGGCACGCCCCGCGCCTTCGCCTCCGCGTTGTACGCCGCGACGGCGTCACGCACGGAATCGAACGTGCCCAAGGTTTTCTGTTTCTGCCCGCCGCCCGAGATGCGGACGGACACGCGCCCGTTGGGCCTTACGGTGATGCCTTTCAGCTTGGGTGTCGACGCGTGCTCGGGACTGACATCGCGCGCGGCCGCGCGCGTGGCGAACGACGCCACCCCGAAGCGGCACGCGCGCGTGTCGCGCCACGCGACCCCGTCGCGATCGAACCACGAAACGCGAGAACCCGCCGACGCCGACCACGGACGCGACGACGCGCCGCGCTTCGAGCCCACCGCGAGCCCGACCGCGTGGCGCGGCGCGGGACCGAGCGAGGCCAGCGCGCGCGCGACCGCGCGCGCGACGTCCCGGCGCCGGCCCCACATCGCCGCGAACCGCGAACCGGCGGGCGCCCACCGACTGTGACGATGGAGAGCGCTCGGGCGGCGGAGTTTTTCTGCGGACCGGCGCTCGGGACGACGACGACGATTTCGGCATTTTGACGCTCTCGATGGCGTTCGGCGCCGACAACACGACGACGAAGGTATTTTTGGCGAAAAAGCGCGGTTCGTGATCGAAGCGTTTATACACAACCTCGACCGTCAGAGCTACGTTAGAGCGGCGCGTCTTCTGTCTCTCCCGTACGTGCCGCGTCGCCGGAACCGCCCCCGTCAACCCGTCAAGATGGAGCCGCGGTCCCGGCGTCAAAAAGTCGTCGGATTCCTCGCTCAGAGGTTTTTCGGAAAGAGCGAGGAAGACGTGTCAAATGCTAAAATGTCGGCGGAAGCCGGCTTCCGCGCGTCGTGAGGTGATGGCATCACCGCATCGGTGAGAGACGATGCTCGCCTGATTCACCTCTACATGCCCGAGCCGACCCTCTGCGTGATCTTGCCGTGCGCCCAGGCCGCCGTCTCCCGCAGCTGCTCGTCCTGGTTGGGGTCCGCGCACTCCTGCAGGAGCTGGCGCCAAAACGGCTTGCGGGCGTACAGCTGCCCGATGCCGTCCATGGTGTCCGCCATGTCGCCCATCACGCCCACCATCGCCCGCGTGACGGCCTCGTCGCGGTCGGCGTCCTTGTGCACCTCCTCGACGAACGCCAAGACGAACTCCGCGTGCTGCATCAACAACGCGATCTTGCTCTTGTCCTCCTTGAACCCCTGTAACATCCCCGCGTACGCCTCGAAGATGCCGTTGCGCAGCGCGTTGTTGTAGTCGATCATCTCCTCGTCATCCTTCGGCTGGGACATCGACAGCTGCGTGGCGGACTGAAGCATCGGCGCCACGTACGCCAGGTACTTCTCGAACAACGGGCCGATCGCAAGCGCGATGTCCCCGAAGCACGACAAGATGGGCGGCTTGACGCTCCGGTGTAACTGCGTGCTCTGCAGATCGGCCAGTAACTGCTGGACGATGGGGTCGCACCAGCGCGCGACTTTAGCGTCTAACGCGCGGCAAATATCGCCGACGACGCCGACGGTGACGTTGCACACCTCGTACTCCTCGTGGTTCTTCAACCCGACGTCGATGAACGGGAACAGCGCGTCCACGTACTTCTCGAAGTACTCGCCGCAGGCGTACGCCAGGGCGCCCACGCACAGCATCGCCTCCTCGTGCACGGTGCTCGCGCGAACGCCGAGAACGCGGAGGAGCATCGCCATGATCTGGTCGGCGTACTGCGCGACGAGCGCGTTTTGCGCCTCCGCGCCTGACGAAGACATCTTCTGCACGATCGTCTGCAGCGTGCCGCACAGCAGACCTTGAGTCTCGCCGAGCTTCTCCTTCTGTTCCGCGGACGCGCCCGGCTGCGCGATCGCGTCCAGAGTCGCGCCGAGCTTCTGCATCACCACCGGGATGAGGTGTTGCACCACCGCCGCCGCCTCCGCGGTGGACGCGCGGATGATCTCGTTCAGGCTCTCGTACGCCTCCATGCGCAGCCCAAACTCGGCGTCGCCGCGCTCGGACGCCACGAGCAGCGCCTGCACGGTGCCCTGGAAGTAGGGCGCGAGGGCCGCGCGCATGGGGTGCGAGTCGTCCTCGCCGCAACAGGAAACCGCGAGCCGCTGCAACGCCCAGCACGCCTTGCCGGCGACGAAGGGCTTATCCTGCAACGCGGCGACGAGCGCGGTGAGGATCTCGTTCAGGTTCGCCGGAGTCACCACCGGGGGCGAGGCTGCGCCCACGAACTCGAACACCCTGCCGATGGTCCACGCGGTGGTGTCGCGCACGTGCGAGTTGGCGTCCTTGGTGGCGGCGAGCAGGAACGGGAGCGCCTGGGACGCCACCGGCGCTAACTTATCGCCGTCCGGGCCCTCCAGGATGCTCCCAAACGCAAACGTCGCCGCCTCGCGCGCGCGCCACTCTGTTTGGTTGGAGATGTTGGCGGTGATGAACGGCATCACCGCGTCCACCACGGGGTCGCGCACGCACGTCGCGACGAGCCCGAGGCACGTCCCGCCGGCCATCGCGACGTTCCAAGCGTCGTCACCGTCCTCCACCTGGTCCTCGTCCTGCTTGGTGAGCGTCTCGAGAAGCATGGGTACGAGCTGGCCGAGCGCCTGCTCGACAAACTTGTGGTACACCGGGGGGTTCGAGCCCCCTTCCTCCAGCTCCTCCTGGATCGCCACCTCCTCCTCGCACACGGCGCTCCAGAACTCGATCGCCTGCAACGCGACAGCCTCCTCGTCTTCTTTGGTGGCCTTCGTCGTGAGGTTGAAGATGGCGGTGATGTACGGCGCGAGCTTGTCGTAGTAGTTCTCGGCGACCCCGACCAGCACTTCGTACGCCGCCTGCCTGACGCGCACGTCGGGACACACCGTGCACTCGCACGTCACCTGCATGATGTGGTCGCGCTCGTGCTGCCGCTCGAAGTTCTGCTCCGCGAAGTACATCGCGTTGGAGAGCGCGACGGTGGCGGCGAGCCGCACTTCGACATCCGGCTCCTCTTTGCGCATGCCGGAGAAGATGGCGGTGAGCATAGCGTTCACCTCCCCCTCGCTGAGGTGATCGGAGTCGATCTCCTCGCAGATGTACCCCAGCGCCTCGAGCGTCGCCTGACGTAAACCCGCGGGCGCGCCCGTGTTCGCGACGTTCGATTGTAACCCGGTCACCAGGTCGGGCCACTGCTTGGCGGGGATCTCCGCGCCGGCGATCTTCGCAACCGCCTGCGCGCCGGTGTGCCTGATCTCCGGGGTGTTTGAGCCCAGCGTGTTCCACACCTGCTGCTTGATAGCAGCTCGCGTCCCGGCGTCGACGGCGAGCCATTTCTGCTGCAGGTCAGCTTTTCTTGTCTCGTCGCGCGCGTCGAGGGCGTTTTTCAAGATCAAACCCGCCAACCGCCGCACTTCCGGCGGTTTCTGCTCGTTGGCCAGCTCGCTGGCGAGCCCGGTGAGGAAACCCGCGAGGTTAGACTCCTGAGCGTTCTTGAGCTGCTCCTCGGCAGCCTGGCGCGCGCCCGCGTCGGCGCTCTGCGTCGCCGTGAGGATGGCGGTGATGTCGGCCATCGTGCGATCGATCGGTCCTTTTCACGTCTCGGTGACTTCCGAACCCTGCGCGAAACAGAGGCGGGAAAGCGGCTCGCGATCGCGCGGCGCCGGGCGTGGCACGCGGGCGGAACGCGACACGGCGGTGGGGTCGCGCGCGCCGACAGCCGCTCGAAGCGGAAGGAAACGTCCTGTGCGGATCGTTGTGGCGGTGCGGCGAAGGGCGGGGCGGATGACCCGCGATCTCCCTGCCTCGAGAAACGCGATGATGTCTTCGTTCCCCGTTCCCGCCGAAGTTTCCGCGCAGTGCGATCGTCGATCTCTCGAGGGGTTGTTCCGACCGTTTCGCGTCGCGCTTGTTTTTGTTGCGCACTTTTTTTTTCGGCGCGTGACACTTCCGGTGGCGCGCAGGGCGGCACCATGATGGCGTGCCTCGCCCCCGCGGTCATCAAGAGCGCGCTCAAGAAGCGCAAACGCTTCTCCGCGGAGGGGGGCGAGCACACGCCCGGCGCGGTGGGCGTCGGTTTCAAGACGCCCTCGACGGACAAGAGGGTGCGCATCGGCGACGGGAAGAGCTGCGAGAAGGCGGTGGGGAGCGCGGATCCGGACGTCGACCGCACCCCCATCGAGTTGCCGTTCCACTGCGACAACTGCGGGCACTACATCCTGACCACCCGGTACAACTGCGGCAAGTGTGCGGACTACGACCTGTGTGAGGCGTGCTTCGAAGCGCGGCAGAACGACAAGAAGATGTGCCCGCACAAGCATCACGCCTCTCACTTTGTGGTAGCGGCGGTGGACGAGCTTTTCCACCAGGCTGAGGGAGGCCAGAGCGAGGGGGGGGAGGAAGAAACTGACGCGCGCAAGATCGAAAACCCTTCGCCGCCTCTGGGGAGCGGGGAAGACGCTAGCACGCCCGCGGGGGTGGGTGTGCGAGGGTGGGACGAGACGTCCTTCGTCACCCCAGGGAAGACCAAGCCCGACGCCGTGGCGGAAACCGTGTGAGAACGAGAGGACATTTTTTCAACGAAACGACCCATCTTGCGAATAGAGTCCTTCGCGGCGGGGCGGTTGCGCGCCCCGAACGATGCGACGGCTTTCCTATCCCGTCGGGATCTTCCGGCGGTACCTCGACACCCTCCGGAATACGACATTCGAGAAGCGCGCCTCGCCGTGGCGCCACCCCGCGACGGAAACGCGGCGAGACTGAGACGTTTGGTCCGCCTGTGCTCAGTTTCTTCCACCCTCGAACCCGCACACCTGAATCCGCTCGCCGATTCCGCCCCGAATCGACGATTCTCGCCGCGCATTATTCCACGCGCGCGGTGTCGGCGGCGATTGGGAGACGTGGGACGCTATGAGCGGTCGCGGCGGTCGTGGCGGGCGCGGGGGCGGGGGCGGCGACTTCGGGGGCGGGCGTGGGGGCGGGCGCATGACCGCCGGCCAGCGACCGGTCACTGAGGGCACTAGGATCCACATCGACGTGCAGCTGGAGCGGTTCAAGGCCTCGGACGAACACGAGATCGTCTTCCCGCCCGACATGAGCAACCACGACCGCGCGGTGGTCCACGCGTGCTGCAAGAAGCTCGGTTTGAAGAGCAAGTCCCACGGCAAGGGCGAGGCGAGACGCGTGCACGTCACCAAACCGAAGGAGTACAAGCCCCAGGACCACGAGGACCTGCACGACCTGAAGCTCCACCCCGGCTCCTTGGAGGCTCTGTCGTCCCATTTCCAATCGTTCCCGCAGACCAGCCGCGAGCTGGAGATCGCCGCCGCCGGCTCGCTGGAGGACGCCTGGGACGAGGTGGACGGCGTGGACGGGAGCGATGCGCGTGGGATGAACGGCCAGGGAGGGCCCCACACGACGACGACGACGGGACGAAAAGGGAAACGCCCAAGAGGACCGCCTCCTTTACTCATGCGTCCGTTTGCGAACGTCGCGCCGCACGAAGCGTCTCGCAGAGCCGAGGCGTTTCGCGCGCGCGTCGCGTGTGACGCGTCGCTCGCCGCGATTCAGCGCCAGCGCGAGGCGCTTCCCGTGCGCGCGTTCCGCGATTCGCTGCTGGAGGCGACGCGAACAAATCAGGTGGTACTCGTCGCCGGCGCCACGGGGTGCGGCAAAACCACGCAGGTCCCGCAGTACCTGATCGACGACGCCTGGTCGAACGGCGCAGGCGCGGCGATCATGTGCACGCAGCCGCGTCGCATCTCCGCCATCACCGTCTCCGAGCGCGTCGCCGCGGAACGCGGCGAAGTGATCGGCGTCGGCGCGGTGGGGTACCAGATCCGCCTGGAGAGCAAAGCCTCGTCGGAGTGCTCTTTGCTGTTCTGCACGAACGGCGTGCTTCTGCGCCGGCTCACCTCCCCGGGCGCGGATTTAATGCTCGCCGCTACGTCGCACATCGTGGTGGACGAGATCCACGAACGCGACCTCTTCGCCGATTTCCTCGCCGTCGTGCTTCGCTCGGCGCTGCAAAGACACCCGCACCTCAGGCTGGTGCTCATGTCCGCCACCGTGCGCGAGGACTTATTTTCCGAGTACTTCAACAAGTGCCCGGTGATCCGAGTCCCGGGGCGCACGCACCCCGTCGCGGACTACCACCTGGAGGACATACTCGCGAACGTCGGCTACGGCGGCGCCGGCGCCGGCGCGGCGACGAGGCGCGCGCCGACGGCGGACCCCGACTCGCCGGAGGGGAGCGCCGTGCAGGCGGCGACGATGCGCGCGTTTTTGGAGGGCACGGACGAGAGTTTCGACGAACTGATGTCTACCATCACAAACGGCCGAATGAACGGGGGGTTCGCGGACGAGCAGGCTTTAGCGGGCGTGGCGCACGCGGGCACGGGCGCTACTCCGCTCATGGCCGCCGCGGGAAAAGGGAGGCACGTCGAGGTTTCGCGTTTGCTGGGGTGCGGCGCCGACCCTTGCGCGACGTCGCGCGACGGGGGGACCGCCGCGGACTGGGCGCGCCGCTTCGGACACGAGGACATCGCGTTGACTCTCGATGCCGCGCGCGAGGAGCTGGCGCGAATCGCGAGTACCGAGCAGAGCGCCGTGAGTCTGTCGGCGTATCAGCTCGCCGCCGACCCGGACGAGGTGGATTTGGATTTGACGGCGGCGCTTTTACACTGGATCGTCGCGACGCGCGCCGAGGAGGTTAAACGCGAATCGGGCGGTGTCGGGCCGGACGGCGCCGTTTTAGTCTTCCTGCCCGGGTGGCACGAGATCTCGCAGCTGCGGGACATGCTCGAGGCGGACCCGCGGTTCGGGAAGGACGTGCTCGTTCTGCCTCTGCACTCGATGGTGCCGCCCGCCGAGCAGAAGCGCGTGTTCAAAAGGCCGCCGGCGGGCGTGAAGAAGATCGTGCTCGCCACCAACATCGCCGAGACGGCGGTGACCATCGACGACGTGGTGTTCGTGGTGGACTCCGGGCGGTTAAAGGAGAAGTCTTACGATCCTCACACCGGCGTCTCGACGTTACAAGCCGCCTGGATCTCGCGCGCCTCCGCGCAGCAAAGGCGCGGGCGCGCCGGACGCGTGAGACCGGGAGAGTGTTACCGGCTGTACTCGTCCGCGCGCATGGCTTCGTTCGCCGACTTCCAGCTTCCCGAGATGCAGCGCTCACCGCTGGAGGAGCTCTGCCTGCAGGTGCGCATGCTCGCGGAGGCGTCCAGCCTGGGCGGCGACCGCGGCGGCGCCGCCGCCGCCGTGGGCACGGGCGAGGGCTCGACGGCGGCGTTCCTGGCGCTGGCGCCGGAACCCCCGGTGCCGCGAGCGATTGAACACGCCGTGACTCTTTTGCAAAACATCGGCGCGCTCAAAGAGGACGAGAGCCTGACTCGGCTCGGGAGGCATCTCGGGGAGATGCCCGTGCACCCACGCGTGGGTAAGATGCTTCTGTATGCCACACTGTTAGGGGTGTTGGACCCCGTCCTGACGGTCGCGTGCGCCGCCGCGTACCGATCGCCCTTCGTGGTGTCGACGGACGGCGGGCGCGAAGCCGGGAAAGCCGCCAGGCGCGCCTTCTCTGACGAGGCGGGCGGCGGCTCCGACCACCTCGCCGTCTCGCGCGCGTACGTGGGATGGGAGGCGGCCCGTTCGGAGGGCGGCGGCGGCGGCGAGAGGCGGTTCACACAGCGACACTGCTTGAGCGGCGCTACTCTGAACATGCTCAAAGGTATGAGGCAGCAGCTCATAACGGCCCTCACGAATCGCGGTCTCATCGCGTCCATCCACGAAGCTTCCCGAAACGCAAACGCCGGCGCTCTCGTGCGCGCCGTGCTGGCGGTGGGGATGTACCCCCTGATCGGCCGATTGCTGGTCCCGCAGCAGGGCGGCGCGGGGGGGGGGCAGAGCGCGGGGGGGGGGCAGAAGGCCACCCTCGCGACGCTGCGCGGCGAGAAGGTGAAGATCCACCCGCACTCCGTGAACTGCAAGGCGCACGCTTTCGCGAACGACGAGCGAGACGGCCCGACGCTCGTGTGTTACGACGACATCACGCGCGGCGAGTCGCAGATGTACGTGCGCGAGTGCACGACGGTGGCGGCGCCGGCGCTCGTGCTCGTCACCGGGAACCTCGCGGTGGAACCTCTGCCGCCCTGTTCGATGCCGGACCACGACGAGAGCGACCCTGTGGCGGTCCGCGAGGCGGAGGAGACGCGGCGCGACGCGCAGGCGGCGCAGGACGCGTCGCGTTGCGCCGTGTTGGTGTGCGACGACTGGTTGCGCTTCCGCGTGCCTTTAACGGTGTTGTCGCAGATCGCGTGTCTGCGCATCCGGCTCGCGAAGGCGTTCGCGGCGAAGACGCAGAGGCCGCACGAAGCGCTCGCGCCGGACCTCGCGGACGCGCTCGGGGCGGTCGCCACGGTGCTGGCGCACGACGGGGGGGCGGCGGCGGCGGGCGACCGCGCGGGCGCCGCGCTCGGCGCGGGGGGGTACGGCGCGGCGTACGGCGGCGGCTTCGCTTCGCGAAACGGCGGCGCGAACAACCAGCGCGACGGCGACTGGCAGTGTCCACGCGGGTGCGGCGTGGTGTTCGCGTCGAAGCCCGCGTGTTTCCGGTGCGGTCTGCCGAAGGGCGCGGCCGCGCCGGGTGGGCGGGGGGGGGGAAGGGGACGCGGAGGCGGCGCGCGCGGAGGCGGCCGCGGCCGCGGCGTTCCAACCCCGCGCTCGAGTCGTTGGAACTCGGGCGGCGGCGGCGGCGCGGCGCGCGACGATCGCTATCGATGATCGTTTTATCTACCCGCGGCTCGTCATGTTACGAAACGGTACATACTATCATAGCTCCTATCGTCATCGTTCGTGTGTTCTGTTGGAGTTGGACGCGTCCGCTCTCTCCGCGTGCTCTACGACGCCCCTCGTCCCCCGGTGACGGTCTGCACGGACCAGCCTTGTCTGTGCAGGAACGATTTTCGCGCGGCGATCATCGGGGGCGTCGGGCGCGGCTCGAAAAACACCGGCACCGCGTCTTGCGGCGCCGCGTAAAACGGAAACACGCCACCCAAAGCGTTATCGTTATCGTTCCTGGTGCTCGGGCCGTCGTAGTACGTCGTGTCGGCGTCGTCCGTGTGTTTTTCGGAAGTGTCAGACGATGAGCGATGAGAATCGAGTCCATCGGCGTTTCTCTCGTTTCTCGTCTCTGAAAGAAGCCCGTCCATGACGGCGGCCATGGCGGCGGCGTCGGCGTCGCGTTCGCGGCTTCGCGCGTTTGTCGCGGCGGCGCGCGCGCGGGGCCGCGGCGGCGGCACGGGATCGCCCGCCACCGTGACCGCCTGTGTCCAGCCGATCCTGGGCTCCCACCCGTTCGCGGCGAGCATGCTCTGCACAAGATGGTCGTCCAGACCGGGCGCTACTCTGAACGCGTGTTCGAACCGCCGCGCGCGCGCAAACGCCTTCAAGTCCCGCGCGCCGCTGAACCCCAGCCCCCGGTTCCGGCGGTGGTCCCTGAACTGGTCGTTGGAGCAGATCCACGCGTCTCTTTCCTTGGCGTACTCGATGATGGTCAGGTCATCCGAAGCGCGCCCGTTTACAGAGCCGGAACCCCTGTCCACCATCGTGATCTTGCCTTGATCGACGAGATCCATCAGCCGCGTGTTCACCCAAACGCCTTTGCCGATGTACTGAACGCACTCGGCGTTGAGCGTCGCGCGGCCGCCGC
>ENA-OUOG01000169-OUOG01000169.1-marine-metagenome-genome-assembly--contig:-NODE-169-length-82841-cov-5.093857_pt1 | contig 82841 bp, 72 predicted proteins | sample MGYA00248635_ERZ508505 | MGnify/ENA primary metagenome ERZ508505 (study PRJEB26176, sample SAMN06267871) | marine metagenome | isolation source: Saanich Inlet, British Columbia, Canada | place: Pacific... | reverse complement strand
ATGAGGTGGCCGAGGGCGACGGATTGCTTTTCATTCTCCGCGTACTTCTGGGCTTCCTTCAGCCAGTAGACGGCTTGGGCCAACGCGTCGCCGTACAACCCGCCGACGCGGTAGGGCTGCTCGACGACCTCCCCTTGCTCGTTCTTCACGAGGCGCGAATTGAGGCTGTATTCGACGGGCGTGCGGTCCGTGGGATCTTCGATGGACGCGTAGTAGGCCTGCGCTTCCTCGGTGGTCACGTCGGGCGCGTAGAAGTTGATGGCCGAGCCTTCAACGAGGCCTTTCGACTTGTCCTGTTCCACTTTCTTCGGGTCGACCGTCGGGTCGAAGATGACCGCGAGGAGGGTCTCGTCTGCAGTTTGGCCCGTGGCCGCGACCCATTCCATGAAGGCTTCCTGGCTGAATCCAGGCGTGAACTTCATGTTGCTGTAGTGGTGGTGGATGCCGTTGGAGAACCAAAACCGCTTCAGGTACACCACGAATTCCTCGAAATCCTTCGTCGTGCGGTCCCCTTCGTAGCTGGTGTAAATCCCCTCGAACAGATCGCGCAACGTCAAGTTGTAGCGGTAGTTCTGGTCGTACATGATGTCGCGACCGCTCAATCCCGCCTGGTTCAGGCAGTAGACGAGGGCCTGCTGGCGCGGGCTCAACTGTTCCCAGCCGGGCACTTGGTAGCGAATGAGTTTGAGGTCGGCCACTTGTTCGGTTTGCCAAACAAACTCCTCCGCCACCGGCGTTTCAGCTTCCGGAGCAGGGGCGTCGCCACATCCCGTGGCGAACACCACGCCAAGTGCGGCGAGGTAGAATGGGAATTTAGTCATGTGAATGGGTTGAAATCGCGGGCAATTTAGCGACCGGACGGCAAAGTCCCCGCACGCGCGGTGGTGTGTTGCTATCTTTGGCCGACCACCAACGCCCCTGAGTTGCGCAAACTGTCCCTGCTCTTGTTGCGGGCGTTCCTCGCCCCGTTTGCCGTCACCTTGCCGGTGGCGCTGTTCATCTTGGACATGCAGTTCTTGTGGGTGTACGCGGACGACCTCATCGGCAAGGGGCTGGAACCGTGGATCATCGGGAAGTTGATGGTGTACGCTTCCGCGCGGCTCGTGAACATGGCGCTGCCGCTTGCCATCCTGGTGGCGTCCATCATGGCGCTGGGTTCACTGGCCGAGCGCAATGAGCTGACGGCGATGAAGTCGTCGGGGTTGTCGCTTTGGCGCATCCTGCGGCCGCTGATGTGGACCATGGTGGGGATTTCGGTGGGCGCGTTTGCGTTCTCGAATTCGGTTTGGCCTGCAGCCAACCTGAAATTCAGGGCGTTGCTGTTTTCGGTGACCAAAAAGAAACCGACGCTCAACCTCCAACCCGGCCTCTTCTACACGGGCATCGAGGGCTTCGCAATCCGCGTCGACGCCAAAGACGACGACGGCACGCTCCACGACGTCCTCATCCACGACAACCGCGAGGCGAGCCTAGGCGCCACCCGCGTCATCCGCGCCCGCCGTGGCCGCATGGACCAACAAGGCGACTTCCTGATGCTCCACCTCGAAGACGGCTACAGCTACGAGGAAGACCTCGAACAGGCCAAACGGCGCCAAGAGCGGCTCCACCCCTTCATCTCCTCCTCGTTTACTGCCCAAACCCTCGCCATCGACCTCGGCTCCCTCGACTTCAATCAGGTCGACGAAGGCCTGTTCCAAAAGGTGCACGAAATGATGACCATCCGGCAGCTCGAACTCGCCATGGACTCGCTCGCGGGCGTGGCGGAATCCCGGCTGCAGGACGTGGCGCGCTACGGCGAGCGGAACGTGCTCCTCTTCCGCGATTCGCTGCGGCTCGATTCAGGGCGGGTGGTGCCGGCGGTTGCCGCGGCGGGGCCGGGCGTGGCGTTGGCCGGGCTGTCGCCGTCGCAGCGGCGGATGGCCTTCGATGCGGCGCGCGAACTGTCCCGCAATGCGAAGCAGGGCATCGAAAACGCCCTCGATGATGCGGCCTCGAAGCACCGCCTCCGCAACCGGCACGCCGTCGAGTGGCACCGGAAGTTTTTCCTCGCGTCGAGTTGCATCCTCCTGTTCTTCATCGGCGCCCCGCTCGGCGCCATCATCCGCAAGGGCGGGCTGGGCATGCCGACGGTGGTGGCCATCGGCATCTTCCTGGCTTACTACATTGTGTCGATTGTGGGGGAACAAATGATTAAATCAGGGACCCTCGAACCGCTTCCGGGCATGTGGCTCAGCACCGCGTTGCTCCTCCCGGTGGCGGTTTGGCTCACCCGCATGGCGATGCGCGATGCCCACATCCGGAGCATCCGCTGGCCGTGGAAACGCTTGCAGGCCAAATGATGCGCATCCTTCAACTCTGCCACAAACCCCCGCGCCCCAGCCGGGACGGCGGCTGCCGCGCCATGGACGCCGTCACCCGCGGGCTACTCGCTGCGGGCAACGAAGTGCGGGTCCTCGCCGCCTGCACGGATAAGCACCCCTTCGTGCCCCCATCGGACGCGGCGTACGCCGAGGCGACGCGGTTCGAAGCGGTCTACATCGACACGCGGGTCAACGCGCGCGACGCGCTGACGCACCTCATTTCCGGAGAGAGCTACAACGTGGCGCGATTTCACCACGGGGACCTGGAGGAGCGACTGCGGTGGATTTTGCAGCGGGAGGTGTTCGATTTGGTGCTGCTTGAGAGCCTCTTCACGGTGCCGTACCTGCCCTTGATCCGCAATTACGTCGACGGGCCGGTGGTGCTGCGGGCGCACAACGTGGAGCACCGAATTTGGGAAGGGCTCGCCGCGGAGACGGAAGCGCTGAGTCGCCGGCTGTACTTGAAGTTGCTGACGGACCAACTCGCCCGCTACGAAATCAGCGTGCTGAACGACGTCGATGCGGTGGTCGCCATTTCGGACGAAGACGCGGCCATCTTCCGCGAACTCGGCTGCAAGCGGCCGATTCACGTCACGCCGTTCGGGTACGACGCGGGGGCGATTCCCCGTCCAGAGGGGCGTTTGCCCGACCACGTGTTCCACTTCGGCTCGATGGACTGGGAGCCCAACCGCGAGGGCGTCCGGTGGCTGCAGGAATCGGTGTGGCCCACCGTGCGAGCTGCACGTCCGGATGCACGGTTGGTGCTGGCGGGGCGGAATTTCCCCGAGGATTGGCCGGCGGGGCCCGGCGTGGAGGTGCTGGGGGAAGTGGACGATGCGTGGAGCATGTTGAACCGCAACGGCATCATGGCCATTCCGTTGCACGCGGGCAGTGGGGTGCGCATCAAGGCCATTGAAGGGTTGTCCACCGGGCGCCCCATCGTTTCGACGCGCTTGGGGATGGAGGGCTTGGGGCTTGAACCGGGGGTGCATTACCGGGAGGCCAACACCGCGGAGGCCTTCGCTGCGGAACTGCTCAAGGCGCTCGAGCACCCCCGAAATGCCCTGGAAATGGGTGCGCGCGGGCGGGCCGCGGCCGAAGACCGGTTTGAAAACGCGCACTTGATGGCGGGGCTGCTCGTGTTCCTTCAAGAGCTGACGGAATGAAGGTCGCGGTGTTGACTTCGCGGTGGCCGTGGCCGTTGGAGAAAGGCGACAAGCTCCGGCTGTACCACCAGTTGCGGGCGTTGAGCGAGCACGTGGAGCTGCATTTGGTGTGCCTCGTGGACCGGGAACCGACGTCGGAGGAGCGGGCGGCCTTGGCGCCGTGGGTGTCGGGGTTGCACGCAGTGAAGCTTTCGCCGTGGCGGCGCGCCTTGCGGTTGGCTTGGGCGCCGTTGAGTTCGCGGCCGTTCCAGGTGCACTGGTTTTACCAGCGGGGGGCGCATCGGCAGGTGTTGCGGGTTTTGGGCCAAATCCAGCCCGACCAACTCCTCGCCCAGCTCATTCGCACCTCCGAGTACGTGAAGGAGCTGCACGAAATCCCGCGCACACTCGATTACATGGACGCCCTGAGCGCGGGCATGGCGCGCCGAGCGGAAAAGCACCGCGGACCGCGGCGCTGGTTGTTCGCCCTCGAAGCCCGGAGGCTGAAGCGCTACGAAGCGAGCGTCTTCGATTACTTCGACGGCCACAGCATCATCACCGAGGCGGATCAACGGTCCATTGCCCATCCCGACCGCGCGCGCATCGCCATCGTCCCCAACGGCGTCGACACGGCCTTTTTCCAACCGGCCCCGACCCCGCCCTCGCTCCCCTTGACCGCGAGCTTCATCGGCAACATGGCCTATCCGCCCAACGTCGATGCCGCCCTCCGGCTCGCCCTCGAAATCCGCCCCCTCGCGCCCTCTGGCGTGCACTGGCTCATCGCCGGCGCCACCCCCACCCCGGCCGTCAAAGCCCTGCACGGCGGTTCGGTCGAAGTCACCGGTTGGCTCGACGACATCCGTTTGGCCTACCACCGGTCCCACCTGTTCGTCGCCCCCATCGTCCTCGGCTCCGGCCAGCAAAACAAGCTCCTCGAAGCCATGGCCTGCGGCCTCCCCTGCATCGTTTCCCCCCAAGTCCGCCACGGACTCGGCCCCAACCTCATCGCACCCGACGCCCCCCTCAACCCCGACCGCATCGCGACCGCCCACGCCATCCTCGCCGACTCCCCCCAGGACTTCGCGGACCGCATCGCGGAACTCGCCGACCACCCCGATTGGCGCGCCGCCCTCGGAAGAAATGCACGGCGGTTTGTCGAAGAACACGCATCGTGGTCAGTCGAATCCGTCAAGCTCCTCGCTACATTCGCAGCAGTGCCGGATGAAACCACCCCGGCCCTTCGGACCCCATCATGAGCAATTCCTCTGACATCAGCATGATCGCCGGCATCCCCACACTCAACGTGGGCGACTTCCTGAACGGCGATGCGGAAGCCCGCAACCGCTTCATCGCGCAACTCGGCGCCGCCTATGAAGGCATCGGCTTCGCTGCCATCCACGGCCACGGAATCCCAGACGACCTCATCGAACGGCTGTACGACCAATCGAAAGCATTCTTTGGCTTACCGGTTGAGACGAAGCAGCGGTACAAGCGTCCGGAAACGAACAACCAACGCGGGTACGTGGCCTTTGGCACCGAGCACGCGAAGGATTCGGCGGCTGCAGATTTGAAGGAGTTTTGGCAAGTCGGTCAGCCCACGCCACCGGCGGACGGCAACCCCGACGAATTCCCACCGAACTCCGATTGCACGGAATTGCCGGAATTCGGTCCCACTGCGAAGCAGGCGTTCGAAGCCTTGGAGTCGCTGGGGTTGGTGATGCTGCGTGCGATTGCTTTGCACTTGGAACTGCCCGAAGGGTACTTCGATGCGTGGGTCCCGGGCGGTTCGAGCATTTTGCGGGCGATTCACTACCCGCCCATCACCCACGAGCCGGAAAGTTCCGTGCGTTCGGGGCAGCACGAGGACATCAACCTCATCACGCTGCTTGTGGGCGCATCGGCCTCCGGGCTCGAAGTGCTGAGGCACGACGGCGCATGGATTCCGGTGACGGCCCTGCCCGAGCACATCGTGGTCAACGTGGGCGACATGCTCCAACGGCTGACGAACCACCGATTGAAGTCCACGACCCACCGCGTTGTGAACCCGCCACGGGAGCAATGGGGCTCGCCGCGTTTCAGCATGCCCTTCTTTTGTCATCCCCGTCCGGAGATGCGGCTGGACGCCTTGCCGCACTTGGTACCTGCTGGGGAGGAACCGAAGGAAGCGCCCATCACTGCGGGGGAATACCTGCACCAGCGGCTGTTTGAAATCGGCCTCGCGAAGGGCTGAAGTTGACCTCGTGACCCACGTCACGGTATGCCGGTCAGTCGGGGCGTAACCTTGCATCGTCAACACACAAACTAGATGCGATGGAAACCTTGGAATTGATTGCAGTGCTCGGATACGCGGCCGCCTTGGTGGTGGGTTTGGTTTTGGGCCTGATTGGAGGAGGAGGAAGCATCCTGACCGTGCCGGTATTGGTTTACTTGTTGAAGGTCGATGCGGAGATGGCCACGGCTTACAGCTTGTTCGTGGTGGGCGTTTCGGCGGCCTTCGGGGCCGTGCAGAATTACCGCAACGGGCTCGTGGACATGAAGACGGGCATCGTCTTCGCGCTGCCTTCGCTTGCCGCGGTGTACGCGACGCGCCGTTGGATGATTCCTGCCATTCCCGATTCGTTTGACATCGCGGGATTGCCTTTGACGAAAAACCTGCTCATCATGGTGCTGTTTGCCATTTTGATGATCGCCGCTTCGGTTTCGATGATCCGTGGCCGCAAGGAATCGAAGGAGGAAACGGGGCAGGCCAACTGGTGGCTCGTGCCGATCGAAGGGGGGGCCGTCGGAGTCCTGACGGGAATGGTAGGTGCCGGCGGCGGATTCCTCATCATCCCGGCCCTGGTCGTCCTGGTGCGGATGCCGATGAAGGTCGCAGTGGGCACGTCGCTGATGATCATCGCCTTCAAATCCATGATCGGATTCGTCGGCGACCTCGGCACGGACAAGGTCATGGACTGGACGTTGCTCGGGATTTTCACGTCGTTGACGGTCGTCGGCATCCTGCTCGGCATGCAACTTTCCAAGCGGATCGACGGCGGCGCACTGAAGAAAGGATTCGGTTACTTTGTGCTCATCATGGGAGCGTTCATTCTTCTGAAGGAAATCATCTGATGAGATGACGGGCCTCAGATTTGGCCCAAAACCGAACCCCGAAATTTGAAAAAGAAACAATAAAAATAACACATCATGCACATTGAGCAGATTTACACGGGATGTTTAGCGCAAGGCGCTTACTACATCGAAAGCAACGGCGAAGCTGCCATCGTGGACCCCTTGCGCGAAACCAAGGATTACATCGAGAAGGCCGCCAGCCGTGGTGCAAAAATCAAGTACATCCTCGAAACCCACTTCCATGCGGACTTCGTTTCGGGACACGTGGACTTGGCCCAAAAGACGGGCGCTCAAATCGTCTATGGTCCGACGGCGACGCCGGAATACGACATCCACTTGGCTGAGGACGGTGAGGAGCTGAAGCTGGGCGACATCACGTTGAAGGTGTTGCACACGCCCGGTCACACCATGGAGTCGACGTGCTTCCTCCTGCTGGACGAAAACGGCAAGGAGCACTCGGTGTTCACCGGGGACACGCTGTTCATCGGGGATGTGGGGCGTCCGGATTTGGCCCAAAAAGCGGCCCACCTCACCCAAGAGCAGCTCGCCGCCACCCTGTTCCACAGCCTCCGCGACAAGGTCATGACCCTGCCGCACGAGACCATCGTCTACCCCGGTCACGGCGCCGGCTCCGCGTGCGGCAAGCACATGAGCAGCCAAACCTGGGACACCATCGGCAACCAAATCGCGACCAACTACGCACTGCGCGCCGACATGACCGAAGAGGAATTCGTGAAGGAAGTGACCGACGGCTTGCTGCCTCCACCGCAGTACTTCCCGAAGAACGCGGCGATGAATAAAATGGACATCGTGTCCATCGACAACGTCCTGGAGCGCGGAACAGTGGCCCTCGATCCGGACACGTTCGAAGCGATGGCGAACCACGAAGGCGCAATGGTCCTCGACACGCGTTCGCAAGAGGACTTCGTCGCGGGACACGTGCCCAACTCGATCTTCATCGGCATCGACGGCAGCTTCGCTCCGTGGGTCGGTGCGTTGGTGGCGGACTTGAACCAGCCGCTCGTCCTCATCACGCCGGAAGGCCGTGAGGAAGAAGTGGTGACGCGCTTGTCGCGGGTCGGATACGACAACACGCTCGGTTACCTCGAAGGCGGCCTCGCTGCTTGGAAGGCGGCGGGCAAAGAGGTCGGCACCATCGAACAAGTCACGGCTGAACAAGTCGCGGAAGGCTTCGAAGGCCGGGATTGGGAGTTGCTCGACGTGCGGAAGCCCGGTGAATTCGAGGCGGAGCACATTGACGGCGCGAACAGCTTGCCCCTCGATTACGTGAACGAGAAGATGGACGCCATCGACCCGAACAAAACGTACTGGGCGCACTGCGCAGGCGGCTACCGTTCGGTCATCTTCAACTCGATTTTGAAGGCGCGGGGCTTCCACAACGTGGTCGACATCGCGGGCGGTTTCAAAGCCCTCGAAGGCACGGCTTTGCCGAAAACAGATTATGTTTGTCCTTCAACTCTGAAGTAATCATTCGTGGAAATATTGACTGCTCCTTGGCCGTGGTACATCACCGGTCCGATCATCGCGATCACCATGGCCTCGCTGCTTTTCGCTGGTAAGCGCTTCGGCGTCTCCAGCAACTTTCAGACCCTCTGCACCATCGGTGGTGCGGGGCGCCTTTCGGACTACTTCAAAATCGACTGGCGCGAACGGAAATGGAACCTGGCATTCGTGCTGGGTTCCATTTTTGGTGGGACCTTGAGTGGGTACGTGATGCGCCCTGAAGTGCACGTGGACCTCGCCGAATCAACCGTGGCGAAAATGAAGGAATGGGGGATTGAAAATCCGGGCGAAGGCCTGGCTCCTGCCGAAATCTTCGGACCCGAGGCGTGGACGGACCCGTGGGCACTCGTGGTGCTGCTCGCTGGCGGCTTCCTCGTTGGCTTCGGAACGCGTTATGCGGACGGATGCACTTCGGGGCACGCCATTTCGGGCTTGTGCAGCTTGCAGTTGCCGTCGCTCATCGCCGTGGTCGGATTCTTCATCGGGGGCCTGTTGGTCACCCAATTTGTCATGCCCTACCTCTTTTAATCATGTGGAGATTCATACTCATCGGAATGGTGTTCGGGGTCGCATTGACCCAAGGTGAAGTGGTGAGCTGGTACCGCATCACGGAGATGTTCCAGTTCGACAGCTTTCACATGTACGGGGTCATCGGCTCGGCGGTGGTGGTCGGCGCTTTGTTTCTGCAAATCGCTAAGGTCAAAAATTGGCACTCTGTCGCTGGCAAACCGTTCGACGTGTTCCGCTATGAAGGCAACTGGAAGCGCTACCTGATTGGCGGAACCATCTTCGGGATGGGCTGGGCCGTGACCGGAGCTTGCCCAGGACCGATGTTCATCCTCGCCGGGGCGGGGGTTTGGCCCATTTTGGTGGCCATCCTCGGCGGCATTTTGGGAACCCTTGCTTACGCAGCGGTGCGCAAGCATTTGCCGCACTGAGCTTAGCATTCGTTAGCAAGCGGCTTTTGGATTTCTTTGCGCTTTCTCGGCGCAGTTTTTTGCGTGCGAATTGTTCTTTTGAAGACAAATTCAACGCACATGAAAACCCTCCTTTCGGCTTTTTTCGGAGCGCTCATTGGCGGCGGCCTCATTTGGGCCGCCGTTGCGTTGCCGGTCTTGCGGCAAGAAGCAAACGACGCGCAGGAATTCATTTCAGTGAATTGGGTTCCCGATCAGGCATCGAGCTCGGCGGCTGCCCCCTTGCCCGTGGCGTCGGCGCCAGCGCCCGTGGTAGATTTGCGCGAAGCCGCGCGAGAAAGCGTCCATGCAGTGGTGCACGTGAAGACGGTGTCGCGTGCGGCTGCGCCCTACAATCCTTGGATGGACTTTTGGGGCATTCCCAATTCGCCCCGCATCCGCCAAGGCTCCGGTTCCGGGGTCATCATCGATTCCCAAGGGTTCATTTTGACCAACAACCACGTCATCGACGGCGCCGACCACATCGAAGTCAGCCTGAATGACCGCCGTTCGTTCGAGGCGGAAGTGGTGGGCACGGATCCGGGAACGGACTTGGCGGTGCTGCGGATTGCGCAGGTGGATGACCTGCCATCTCTGCGGTTCGGATCGTCCGACGACTTGGAAATCGGGGAATGGGTGTTGGCGGTGGGGAACCCGTTCGATTTGACCTCGACCGTCACCGCCGGAATCGTTTCGGCGAAGGCGCGCAACCTGCAGCTCCTTCGACCGGATTACCGCAACGACGTGTTCCCTGTCGAGTCGTTCATCCAAACCGATGCAGCAGTCAACCCCGGCAATTCAGGCGGAGCGCTGGTGAACGCAGCAGGGCAACTCGTGGGCATCAACACGGCGATTGCTTCCCAAACCGGCAGCTACGCGGGATACGCCTTCGCCGTGCCTGCATCCATTGCCCGCAAGGTCAGCAGCGACCTGATTGCCTATGGACGGGTGCAACGGGCCTTCATCGGGATTTCGGGAGCGGGCGTCACGCCGGAGTTGGCGGAAGAAATGGGACTGGATGCGGTGCAGGGGGTTTGGATTCACAGCCTGAGTGCAGGAGGAGGAGCGGAAGACGCCGGCATTGAGCCAGGGGACGTCCTGATCCGGATCAATGGGCAGGCCGTCAACTCGATTGCGGAACTGCAGGAGGAGGTTGCCCGGCACGATCCCGGCGATACCGTACTGGTTGAAATCCAAGGTCATGACCGCCCCATTCAAGTCCAGTTGCGGGACGTTCATGGGGGCACCGAAGTGAAAGACCGCCTGCAATGGAATCGCGAGAACACCTGAGCGCAACCCCTCGCCCATTCCGTCCGTATCTTCGCCCAGCATGAAACATTTGGTACGCAACATGGCCCCGTTGATTTGGGCAGCGGTGCTGGCAACCAGCTGGCAAGGATGTGGCGAGGAATCGGCCACGTCATCGGCAGGAAACGATGCCGTCGCCCCCGAAACCACGGGCAGCGTGGTGACCGCGAACACCCCGGTCACCATCACGCAAGCGCCGGCTGCAGCGCTGTTTTTGGACCAAGACCAGGTCGATGACATCCTGGACGATTTGGGCAGCTATTTCACCGCCCAAAACCAAGGCGACTGGGATGCGATCCTTGATTTCTATCCCCTTCATCGCTCCCCGATGGATTCCACCACCCGGGCCACAACGATCGAAGGCATGAACACGTGGTGGGAAAAGGGCCTGCGCAACCAAACCGAGCTGGCCGACCTCCTGTACGCTTCCACCCCGTATCGGGATGACGATCAGGACGTGGTCCTCTTGAACCTGGACCTCGTTCACCGCGTCATTTTCATCGATTTCGAAGGGAACCCATCGGGCATGAAAGGCATGGTGGAATCCAATTATGGCAAAGGCAATGCCCAGTTCTTCTCGGAAGAAGGAGACCCGAAGGTGGAGTATTGGGAAGTGCGTGGGGACAACCGGTTGTGGGCGGTCAAGGAAGTGGGCAGTGACCATTGGTGTTTTCTCCCTGCGAACTTCAATGAGCGTGGTGGAGGGCAGTTCATGACGGTGGACGCGATGACGACCTTGTTGCGTCACCGCAGCGAAAACGACCCCAACCGACTGCGTTAACATGAAGGCGTCATTGCCCGTGCCTTGGCACATTCGGGATGAGTGGGCGCCCTTGGAAGCGGTCATGGTCGGCATCGGGCGGGGCATGGGCGGGGTGCCGGACATCGAGGAAACCTACGATCCGAAATCCCGTGAACACGTGCTCGCTGGCACCTACCCCACCGAGGCAGATGTGACCCGCGAACTCGATGGGTTGGCAGAATTGCTGGACAAGGAAGACGTGCTCGTGTTGCGTCCGGACACGTTGGGCATCAACCAGGTGTTCACGCGCGACATCGGCATCGTCATCGGCAATGAATTCATCATGACGCACATGGTGGAGGACCGGCGGCCGGAGCAACAAGGGCTGAACACCATGCTGCACCGCAACCCGGGACGGGTGTTGCATCCGCCGGCCACCGTTCGGATGGAAGGCGGCGACGTGATGCCGATGAATGGAAGGCTCTGGGTGGGTTACTCGGGGCCGCAGGACTTCGAACGGTTCACCACGGCGCGCACGAATGCCGCTGCGCTGGATTGGCTTCAAATGGAGTTCCCGGATTGGGAGGTGCGCGGATTTGAATTGGCCAAATCCGATACCGACCCGCGTCGCAATGCCCTTCATTTGGACTGCTGCTTCTCCCCGCTCGGGCTCGGCCACGCCATCTTTCACCCTCAGGGATTGAAGCACGCGGAAGACGTGGAGTTCATCCGGCAGCAATTCCCGGGCGACAAGCGGCTCGAAGTGACGGCGGAAGAAATGTACCACATGAACTGCAACCTGTTTTCTGTGGCGCCCGATGTGGTCGTTTCTGGGCTCGGATTCAATCGGGTGAACGCGCAATTGCGCGATTGGGGTTACCGAGTTTTGGAACTGCCTTACAACGAAACGGCGAAAATGGAAGGTCTACTTCGCTGCACGACGCTTCCGCTTCGCAGAACCCCTTAACTTCGCGGCGCAATAGCGCTGACGATGCAAACCACTTCTCATTTGGTGATGATCCGCCCCGCCACGTTCCGGAAGAACGAGGAAACGGCGACGAACAATTTGTACCAACGCGAACTCGCTGGCCTTTCAGCGAACGAAGTGCTCGATCGGGCCTTGGATGAATTCGACGGATTCGTGGCCGCTCTAGAGGCTGCGGGCGTTCAGGTGCACGTGGTGGAGGCCGATCCCGAGGTGGATGCGCCCGACGCGTTGTTCCCCAACAACTGGATCAGCTTCCATGCAAATGGTCGGGTGGGCTTGTACCCGATGTTCGCCCCGAATCGCCGGGTGGAGCGCCGCGAGGACGTGGTGTTCGATCTCGAGCTGCGTGGATTTGGGGTCGAAGAGGTGGTGGACTTCACTGAGTTTGAGGGGCATGGCGTGTTCCTCGAAGGAACGGGAAGCCTCGTCCTCGACCGGGTGAATCGACGCGCATATGCCGCGCTTTCGGAACGCACCCACCTCGATGGGCTTCGCGCGTTTTGCGAGGCGTTCGACTACGAAGGCATTCCGTTCACGGCGAACCAAACCGGCCCCACCGGTCGGACGCCGATTTACCACACGAACGTGATGATGAGCGTGGGCACCGCGTTTGCTGCCGTTTGCCTCGACTGCATCGACGATGTGGATGAACGTGCGATGGTGCGCGAAGCCCTCGAAGCGGATGCGAAGGAAATCGTCGAGTTGTCCGAAGACCAAATCAACCAGTTCGCCGGCAACATGCTCGAAATCCAATCGGCCGAGGGCGCGCCCCTCATCGCACTGAGCCGCCAAGCATTCAACGCATTGACTTCCGATCAGCGAGCGGTGCTGGAGCGGCATGGCCGCTTGGTACACGCCCCGCTTGAGACCATTGAAACCTGTGGCGGCGGCAGCGCCCGCTGCATGCTCGCTGAGAATTTCCTGCCCCACCTCACGGCCTAACCCATTACCATGACCACCGACTTGCACCTCCAACACCTCGTTTCCGAGGCCGTTCAAGCGTGTTTCTCCGCTGAAGTGGCCCCGGCCGACATCCAAATTCAACAAACCCGGAAGGAATTTGAAGGGGACCGCACGGTCGTGGTGTTCCCCCTTACCCGTGTTTCCAAACTCGCCCCGCCAGCCACCGCGGAAGCGCTGGGAATGCATCTTGTGGAACACGCTCCGGTCGTGGTGGCATTTCAAGTGGTGAAGGGATTCTTGAACTTGACGTTGGCGACGAGCCATTGGTTGACGGAGGTGGAGAAGGCGTTGGGCGATGCGCGGTTTGGCCTGCAGCCGGCCGGCAGCAAGCCCCAAGTGCTCGTGGAATATTCTTCGCCCAACACGAACAAACCGCTGCACCTCGGCCACCTGCGGAACAATTTCCTCGGGTACGCGGTGTCGCGCATTCTCGAAGCAAATGGACACCCGGTCGTGAAGGCCCAAATCATCAACGACCGCGGCATACACATCTGCAAGTCGATGGTGGCCTGGCAGCATTTTGCGGACGGTGAAACGCCCGCGTCCAGTGGGTTGAAAGGCGACAAATTGGTGGGCAAATACTACGTCCTGTTCGATCAAGAGCACCGGCGCCAAACGGAGGAACGGAAAGCCGCTGGCATCCCGGAAGAGGAAGCCAAGAATGAAGCGCCCATCTTGGTCGAGGCTCGGGAAATGTTGCAAGCATGGGAGGCCGGTGATGCGGACGTGATGGCCTTGTGGAAAACGATGAACGAATGGGTTTACGAGGGATTCGGGGCGACTTACGCGGAGATGGGGGTTTCCTTCGATCAGCTGTACTATGAATCGGAAACGTATTTGCTCGGCAAATCGGTGGTCGAAGAAGGGCTTGAGCGCGGGGTGTTTTTTAAGAAGGAGAACGGAAGCGTTTGGATCGATTTGACGGAAGATGGGCTCGACGAAAAGTTGTTGCTACGAGCCGATGGCACGTCGGTCTACATGACGCAGGACATCGGTACGGCCATCCAACGTTTTCGGGACTTCCCGGATTTGGACCGCCAAGTCTATACGGTGGGCAACGAGCAGGAATACCACTTCAAGGTGCTGTTCCTCATTCTGAAGAAACTGGGATTTGAACAGGCAGAGCGCAATTTCCACTTGAGTTACGGGATGGTGGAATTGCCCGACGGGAAGATGAAATCGCGGGAAGGGCGCGTGGTGGACGCGGATGACTTGTTGGAGGAGATGGCGTCAACCGCTGCCGAAATGGCGCAAGAACGCGGGCGCATCGAAGAATTGTCGAAAGCGGAACGTGAGGAGTTGTTCAAGCGCGTGGGCTATGGGGCGTTGAAGTACTTCCTCTTGAAGGTGTCGCCCGTGAAGGGCATGCAATTCGATCCGGAGGCATCGATTGACTTTTTAGGCAACACGGGGCCCTTCATCCAGTTCAACTTCGTTCGCGCGTTGAGCATGTTGCGCCGGGCGGGCAGCGATTTGGAAGGGAATTGGTCGGTCAACCCGGACACTTCCATCGACAAAGAAGAGGTGCTGCTCATCCAAAAGGCCATCGAGTTGCCTGCAGTCATTGCGGAATGTGCTGCGTCTTATGACCCTTCGCATTTGGCCAACTATTGCTACGATTTGACCAAATCCTACTCGTCCTGGTACAACAACCACCCCGTGCTGAACGAGGAAAATGAGGCCATCCGCACGACACGGCTCGCGTTGAGTGCCTTGTGCGCGCGCAACCTCCGGACGGGAATGGGCCTGTTGGGCATCGACATGCCCGACCGCATGTGATGGGTCAAGGCAGCTGAACGAATCGCTGCAGGACTTGATGTGGCGTGACCAACCGGTAGCTGTTCCGTCCTGAAGGCTTTCCCGCCAAATCGAATTCGATGGTGTGTTCACCTGGCTCCATCGTTTGAGCCCACATCGCCGTGGTTTGGCCATCGGGATGTTCCCACATGCACGTGACCTCTACGACATCGGGAAAGCGCAGTTGAACGAGGAGGACATCCCCGCGGCGTTCGTCCCGCTCGGACGCAAATTCCGTGTACATGCCCTGCGTCTCATGCTTGCGTACCGCAGCGGCCATTCGCTTCATCAGGATGTAGATCAACAGCGCAATCAAGGCCACCAAGAGGACCCAGCTCAACACACTCAGGCTCTCGGTTAACCGACTGGCCTCGAGTTGCAATCGAAGCGGGGTGGTCATAGGCTCATGATGCCTTCGATTTGGCCTGCAGCTTCATAGCGCAAAAAGACGTGCTCAGCGCTGGGCAGGACCTCCCGAATGGTGAAGGAAATGTAATTCCCATTCCGGGAGTGCCGTTCAGAGACCTCCGCCCCTACCCCGAAGTGCGCTTTCAACTCAGCGATGCGCGCTGGATCATTCGGCAAAACGAACTTGAAGGTGAAGGCACTGGGCCAATCGTGAAACGCATCCAATTGTTTGCGCAACCGCTCTCGTCGCTCTTCTGGGGTTTCTTCCTTGCTCATGGTACAAAATTAAGCGGAATGTCGCGGTAAAAATCAAGAAGGGGCCGCATCGAAATGCGGCCCCCCCTCTAGGATTCGGTCTTGCCAGACTCGAAATCGTTCATGCCATTCGGCTCGTATGCTATCAGTTGCAAGAGGTTCCGTAGAACTGGAAGAACTCAAGCAAGTCGTTCACGTTGACTTCGCCGTTCTCGTCGAGGTCAGCTGGGCACGGATCTGGGTAATCGCAACCACCTGGGTAGTTCGCGTTCACATCGTAATCCAATCCCTCTGGATCCATGCAACCCACGATCACGCAGCTACCGTCGTCTTGACCGGCAACGGGGTTGTAGTTCGCCGCGCTGGAGTCGGTGCAGCCTTCGTAGATGCAGCTGCCATCATCAACAAGGGCTGTATCGTCGTAGTTCACCGCGTCTGCGTAGGTGCAACCTGCGTAGAACGTCACCAACACGTGCTGGTTGAACGTCGTGCTGTTGCCGCATGCATCCGTGATGGTGTATACGCGAGACAATTCGAATCCGTACACGCCTGAAGCTGCATACGTGTCTTCGGTTTCAATGCTGTACTCGCTGCAATCTTCAATCACTTCCAGTTCAACCAACTGAGGCAGTGCTTGGTCCGTGTAGTACACCAAGCTGATCTCGTCGGATCCGATGACTTCAGGTGCGGTGTTGTCCTCCAACGTGATGATTTGAACATCTTGGGAGAAGTTGCCGCAACCATCCGTTGCTGTCCAGGTACGGGTGATGATGTTGTCATTGAAGCAAGCACCTTCGCTCGTTGAAACCGCATCCTCGTAGGTGAGTTCGATGTCAGCAGAGCAGATGTCAGCAGCATCGGTCACTTCACCCGTCAAAGAGAGGTCGGACAAGTCGATTCCGCATCCCAACGTCACGTCAGCAGGTGCCGTGAAGGTCGGAGCAATGTCATCCGTGAAGACGATTATTTGCGTGCTCGAAGTGCTGTTGCCGCAGGCGTCAGTCGCCGTGAAGGTCCGCAAAATGTTCATCGCACCCGTGCAGCTCATGGACGAATTGTCGTCGATGTAATCCACCGTTACAGCAGAACAACCGTCCGTCGCAGCCGGGAGGTCGGTGGGCAACGCCTCACCACATCCCAATTCGATCGTTTCAGCAACCGCTTCCATTTCAGGTGCAGTCGTGTCGATGAACTGGATGAACTGGACCGCAGAAGCTGCATTGCCACATCCATCCGTGACCGTCCACGTCCGACGAATGACATCGTCGGCGAAGCAACCATCAGCACTCGTTTCAATGACGTCCTCATGAGAAACCGTCAGTTCACTCATGCAGTTGTCGGCCAAGTCCGTAGGCTCGCCCATCGCTGCAATCGAAGCATCCGCGCCGCATTCGACCGATGCATCAGCAGGGGCCGTAAAGGTCGGGGCCTCCGTATCTGCGTAGGTGACGGTTTGCGTCGCAATCGCCGTGTTGCCACAACCATCCGTTGCCGTGAAGGTGCGAATCACTGCTGCCATGCCCGTGCAGTTCGTCTCGCCGGCTGACTCAGACACCGTCACCGTGACATCGCTACACGCATCCGTTGCCTCGGCCATGTCCGTTGGAATCGCATCACCGCAAGCGATGGAGACGTCCGCAGGCACACTCGTGAAGACCGGCTCCACCTCGTCAACGATGGTGATGGTTTGGGTTGCGGTCGTGGTGTTGCCGCACTCATCTTCAGCAGTCCAAGTCCGGATGATCACGTCACCAGCGAAACAAATGTCCTCACCGGCAGCATCGCTGTAATCGATCGTAGCAGAACCGCATCCGTCCATCAAATCGGTCACGTCACCCGTCAAGGTCAAATCCGTTGCGTCCGCACCGCAAGCGATGGTTGCGTCAGCAGGAACCGTGAACGTCGGTCCCGTGATGTCTTCGACGGTGATGTTCTGGACGATGGAAGCTGAATAGCCTACGTTGTCCGTAACCGTCCACGTCCGGACAATGCTGTAGCTGTTGGGGCAAGAGCCCGGAGTCACCACGTCGACAAAGTCGAAGTCGAGTTCCGAATCGCAATTATCGGATGCCACAGGGAAGACGTATTCCGTTTGGATGGCTTCGCACGTCGTCGTGTAGTGCTCGACGCTCTCGATGACAGGAGAGCTGTTGTCGAACAAGCAGACGTCATCGCAAGACGCTTCGTTCGTCACGTAGTAGCAGTTGCCGTCGTCGGTGACCGCTTCCTCGTCGTAGTTGCAGGCCATCTCATCCGTACAAGCACAGTAGGGAGAACCCCATGACATGCTGACGTACTTCGTGCTGCCTGCAGCCAAACCTTCTGGGAAGATTTGTGCATACAACTGGATGTTCAAGGTGCCCGGCGTCGTCAACTGAGCAACCAGCACTCGGTTGTCGTCACCTGCAACACCATAAGCGTCACTCGTTTCAGCAGACAAGTACCAACCGCTTCCGACCGCGTCGTCGATGACAATGTCCGAACCGGATTCAAACGTTCCGATCCACTCTGGGTCAGAACCTCCCAATTGAGTGGGGACCTGGATGGAAGACACGGGCGTGTTTTCTCCAATTGTAACCCAAGAATCGTACTCCAACGTTGGGAATGACGCGAACAACGCGGCATTCGGCCGGAATTCCGTTCCATAGATGTCTTGGAAGAACTGGCTAGAAGAAGCCAACACAATCGGATTTAAATCGTTACCGAGCAGCGCATTCAGGCGGTCCGTCGGGTTCGCCGTCGTCACGTAGACGCGGTAGGTGCTCATGCCTGGGATGCCATCCACGGCCACTTCTTCGATTTCGATGCCGTACTCGTCATCGCTCGAGAAGAGGATCGGGCAGCTGCAGTAGTCACAGAAGTCCTGTGAAGGCTGTTCCGCCGTCGGATCGTAGTTGCAAGCCGTTGCATCGTTGCAACCCTGCAACGCATCGCAAATCAAGTCGCTGTTTTGGTCGAGGCAGTTGCCATCGCAATCGTAACCGAAATCGGCGTAGGTGCAGGAGCCATTGTCGGTGACTGCGTTGGGTGCGTAGTTGCACGCCAAGGCATCCGTACATCCCGAGCAATCTTCGGTGAAGAAGCAAGAGCCATCGTTGTCCGTAGCGCCGAGGTCGTAGTTGCAGGCCGTATCATCCGTGCAACCAGGAACTTCGTCCTCGTCACAAATGCCGTCACCGTCTGCATCGTTCAAGCACGCACCGTCACAATCGACGAACGAATTTCCAAAGATGTCCTCAGGGAACACACACTCCGCTTCGTTGGAGTAGGTGGCTGAAGCGTCGTAGTTGCAGGCCGACTCGTTCAAGCAGCCGCACGAGTTGGTACCGAAGCTCAAGGTCAGGTATTGCGCGTCGGCACCGACACCGTTCGGGAAGACTTGCACGAACATTTGTCCTGAAACTTCGCCATCCGTGGTCAACTGAGCCACCAACACGCGCTGGTCTTCACCCGCATATCCATTGGAGAATGTGGGGAGGGTGAACCAAGAACCTCCGAAGAAGCTGCTGATGTCCAAGTTGTTTCCTTGTTCGAATGAAGCAATCCACGAGTCGCCTTGAGCTTGAACGAAGGTGATCTCCGATTGACCAGCTGCAGGCAACGACTCGATGCCCATGGTCAACCAGCTGTCGTATTGGAGCGACGGCATGAAGCCGAAGAACAACGGGTTGATTGAGGCCGCAGAGTACGAACCGAACTGTTCCTGATGGAAGCTCGTCGTGGTGTTCAAGAAGGTCGGAACCACTTCATCACCCGCAATGGCGGAAACGAAGTCCGTCGGCGAAGGCGTCGTCACGTAGACGCGGTAGGTGTTCAGGCCTGGGATGCCATTCTCCACGTGCAACTCCAACTCCAAACCGAAGCCATTCTGGCCGCCTGCAGTGTTGCCGCAAGAGCAGTAGTCACAGGATCCGTCTTCGTACGTGGCGGTCATGTCGTAGTTGCAAGCCAAAGCGTCCGTGCAACCGAGGATTTCATTGACCACAATGGCCTGGCTCGCAAATGCCGTGTTTCCACAAGCGTCCGTAGCTGTGAACGTGCGGGTAATGGTCGTAGCCAAATCACCCACAACTGGTACATCGCTGTACGTAATGGTCGGCTCGCTGCAGTTGTCCGTAGCTTGTGCCAAAGCCGTTGGGAGTGACTCCCCGATTTCCAAGGTCACATCCTCCGGAACCGATGTGAACACAGGAGATTCGTTGTCAACAACGGTCATGGAGTGACTCCGAACCGTGATGTTGCTGCATCCATCCACCGCAGTGAACGTGCGAACGATGGTGTAGTTGTTGGGGCATGCACCGGGCATGATCGTTTCCACAACGGACACCGCCGCTGAACCTTCGCAATCCATGGCCGCTGGCGTCGCCAATGACATGTCATCCGAGCAGCTGACCGTGACGTCCGCTGGGAAGTCAACGAATTCAGGACCCTGGGTATCCACGATCGTAATGGTCTGGGTTGCCGTGTCCGTATTTCCCGCATCGTCGGAAACGGTCCACGTACGCAACACACCGTTGGAAGCCAAGCACGTTACTTGGTTCGCCACTTCAAAGCTGGCCGTTTCACCCTCGGTGTAGACGGCATTGCCCGAGAACGAAATGACCAACGCACCGTTGCTGGAAGTCGCTGACAATTCCGCATTGGGAGCGATTCCGTTCGAAACCACTGAGATGGCCCCGAAATCAAATCCAGCCGCGTTGTCAATCGTCAGGGTAGCGTAATCGTATGCGTACGCTCCAGTAACCGTGCCCGTCACCGTCAAGGTAATCGTTGAGCCATCGATGTCCACTTCGAAGAGACCGCGGTGCGATACGGGGTTAGAAACCACATCATCTGCTGACATTTCCAAACCTGACCCCACCGTCACGCCTTCCGCAGAGACCACGTAAGGTTGACCGAACAAACCTGGCAAGTTCAAGCCATAGCTCGCATTCAAGTCAAGGGTTACGCCGTTCAAGCTCGCAGAGTTACCGAGCGGAGCGTCCTCGTACGTCCAAGACAATTCACCGTCGCAGTTGTCCGTTGAAGCGGTCGGCTCTCCCGTAACGGATGGGTCAATGCCTTCAGCGCATTCAACCGTAACGTTCGCTGGTGCGACCGCCACCGGTGCAACTTCATCGACCAAGGTCAAGGTCTGCACCGCCGTTGCCGTGTTGCCCGCAGCGTCAGTTGCGGTAAAGGTCCGGGTGACCACAAATGTGCCCATCATGGATTCGATCGCGTCCTCATACGTCACAACCACGGGCAGTCCGCATCCACCATCCACTGCAACCGCCATCTCCGTGGGGAGATCGCTGTCGCACGCCATTGCTGCGTCAGCGGGAACCGAAGTGAACGTCGGTGCTTCAGTGTCTTCCGTCATGTAGTTGAAAGGAAGGGTCACACGCTGATCCACACCTTGGTCTCCTTGGTCGAAGATTTGAACGTACAACTGACCGCTGAGCATTCCGGTGGTTGTGAATTGGCCAACCAAAACGCGGTGGTCATCGCCTGCAACGCCGTTGTCGTAGTCCGCCGTAACGAACCAGCTGTCGCCCAGCGTGCTCGTGAGGTCGATGTTGCCTCCAGCTTGGAATACCTCTGCCCAATCCGTTGTGCTGGCCAATTGAGGTGAGCCATAACCTGCTGGCAGGATTGAAGACTCCACACCGAGCGTCACCCAGCTGTCGTACGCAAGTTCCGGGTAGACCCCGAAGAAGGCGGGCATCAAATAGGTCGGGAATGGCGACGGCGACAGCGTTCCTTGGAAGAACGACGTGGTCGTGTTGATCATGGTCGGGAACTCCGAAGTACCCGAAATGGCCGATACCAAGTCCGTTGCATCATCCGTGTTCACGTACATCCGGTAGGTCGTGCCGTATTCTGAAGTCGCGTGCTCCTCAATGGAAACGAAGTAACCGTCGACTTCCGTCGTGCTGTAGCAGCAGTAATCGCAAGAACCATCGTTGTCCGTAGCACCTGAATCGTAGTTGCAGGCATCCGCTTCCGTGCAGCCACCCACTTCGAATTCATCGCAAACGCCATCCATGTCCGCATCGTTCACGCATGAACCGTCGCACGTGTAACCCGCATCCGGGTACAAGCAGAGGCTATTATCGGTGTCGGTGGTCGAATCGCTGTTGTAGTTGCAAGCGGTTGCGTCCGTGCAATCGACGACTTCATACATGTCGCACACTCCGTCACCGTCTGCATCGGCCAAGCAATTGCCTTCGCAGTCGTAACCCGCCGTGGGCCAAACGCAAGGAACAATGTCCGTAGCACCCATCACGTAGTTGCAGGCGCCCTCCACCATGCAACCTACAATTTCATCTTCATCGCAGACGAAGTCACCATCGGAATCGTTGAAGCAGTTTTCGTCGCAATCAACATAGTCCACGCCGTAAACGTCAATGGGGTACTGGCAGGTACCATCATCCCAAAGGGCATTCTCATCGTAGTTGCAGGCTGATTCGTCGGTGCAAGCGCACATCGGGGTGCTGAACGAAGCAACGTATTGAATTTCATTCTCTTGCACACCATGCGGAAAGACTTGGATCAGGGCCGTTCCGCTGAGGTAGCCGTCAGTAGTGAATTGACCAATGAGAACACGGTTGTCATCGCCTGCAATGGCATTGCTGCCACCTGGCTGAGCAAACCATGCACCACCCGTGAGCGTAGAGATGCTGATGTTGCCACCGGCTTCAAAGGTGGTCGCCCAATCTTCACCCGGAGTGTTCGCCAATTGCGTTGCGTTTTCACCCGTTCCCGCAGGGCCCGTCAGGCCGATGGTCACGTACGAATCGTACTCCATCTCAGGGAAGGTTGGGAAGAAAAGCGGATTCAACGGCTGTGACGTAGCCGCACCCTGGGGGTGCTGATAGAAGGACGTGGTCGTCGCCATCTCCAGCGGGCTCGTCTCCAAACCAGCTACTGCCGACAAGGCATCGCCCGGGTTCACCGTCGTTGCGTAGACGCGGTAGGTGCGCATTCCAACGACTCCGCCAACAGCATGCAACTCAACGTCGATGCCGTAGCCTTCCGTATCAGAGGTCAATGCGTTACAGCAGTAATCGCACGAGCCATCCTCGTCCGTTGCCCCTGAATCGAAGTTGCACGCGGTGTTGTCCGTGCAACCGAGATAGATGCAAGAACCATCATTGATGGTCGCCTCTTCCAGGTAGGACGGTGAAGCTGGATCGGTGCAGCCACAAATTTCTGACGAGAACGTGAATTGGTGCGTGAACGTTCCACCTGCCGCAGCTTGAATGGTGACATTGAGCGCTCCGCCCAAGTCACCATCGGTGGTCAATTGCGCCAACAACACTTTTTGGTCGTCACCGGCATAACCGTTCGAGCCCCCGTTGATGAACCACCCACCATCGATGCCCCCCCCTACGGTGAAGCTGGAGCCGTTTGCAAAATCAGCAGCCCATGCGGACTCTGCTTGCAACGAAACTCCTTGTTGACCTGAAGTGGGTTGGCCCGTCAAACCGATGGTCACCCAGCTATCGAACTCGAGCGCTGGGAAGAAACCGAACAATGCAGGGTTGATCAGATTCGACGTGTTGCCTCCATATTGGTGCTGGTAGAATGAGCCCGTGGTGGAGAGGGCCACGGTCCCACCATCACCACCTGACAGCACGGAGGACACATAGTCACCCGCGCCAGGCGTATTGAGGTAGACCCGATATGTGGTCATACCAGCGAGCCCGCTGAGGGCTCCAGAGGCGTCGGCGCCGAATGTTGCGAGCTCTTCGACAGACAACTCAAAGCCCGGGTGGTCAGCCGGTTGAGCGCCATAGTCGTAGCAAGCAGTCTGGGCGACTAATTTGCCTGAAACACTTGAGAATCCGACAAGTGCAGCAAGCAGGAAGTAGAATTTCGTCTGCATTATTCCTAGGTTAAGCGACCGAAAATTACGAAATATCGACCCAACAAACAAGCACAACGGCGGGAAAATCGCCTCCGTCGAAAAAAAAAGACGATTCGACGCATGAAGAAGCCCCCGCTAAGCCCTGCAATACTTGCGTATCTTAGCGGTCTACAATCTCAGCAGGATGTTCGATAATCTACAGGAAAAATTCGACCGTGCATTTCAAATTTTGAAAGGACACGGCTCCATCACAGAGGTGAATGTGGGCGATACGTTGAAGGAGGTGCGAAAAGCCCTGCTTGACGCCGATGTCGACTACAAAACCGCCAAGGAATTCACCCAACGAGTCAAGGAAGAAGCCCTGGGGCGAGAAGTCTTGACCTCGCTTAAGCCAGGCCAACTTCTCGTGAAAATCACGCACGAAGAATTGACCAAATTGATGGGTGAGGCTGCAGCAGATTTTCGCGTTCAAGGGAAGCCTGCCGTCATCCTTTTGGCCGGTCTGCAAGGCGCCGGAAAAACCACCCATGCAGGCAAATTGGCCAAGCTCATCGAAGAACAGTTCAAAAAGAAGGTGTTGCTCGTCGCATGTGACGTTCACCGTCCCGCCGCCGTAGACCAATTGAAAGTGGTGGGAGAAAGCGTGGGGGTCGAAGTGTACGCTGAGCCGGGCGTTTTGGACGCTCCGGGGATCGCCGAGCGGGGGTTGGCCCATGCCAAATCCAGCGGGCACCAAGCCGTGATCATCGACACCGCGGGGCGTTTGGCCATCGACGAAGACATGATGCGTGAAATCGACCTCGTGAAGGCCGTGGCCAAGCCAACGGAAACCTTATTCGTTGTCGATTCCATGACAGGTCAGGACGCCGTTCGAACCGCCGCTACCTTCAATGAGCGATTGGATTTTGACGGAGTCATTTTGACCAAATTGGACGGTGATACACGCGGCGGTGCAGCCCTCTCCATTCACTCCGTCGTGGGCAAACCCATTAAGTTCGTCGGGGTCGGCGAAAAGATGGACGCACTTGAGGTCTTTCACCCCAACCGCATGGCGGAGCGCATCCTGGGCATGGGGGACGTGGTTTCGCTCGTAGAGCGCGCGCAGCAAGTCATTGACGAAAAGGAAGCCGCCCGCTTGGAGTCGAAAATTCGCAAGAACAAATTCGATCTCGAGGACTTCCTTCAGCAAATCCAACAGCTCAAAAAAATGGGCAACTTGAAGGATTTGATGAGCATGATCCCCGGAATGAGTAAGGCCCTGAAGGGCATCGACATCGATGACAACACGTTTAAACAAGTCGAGTGCATCATCCAGTCCATGACGCCCGAAGAGCGCGCAAATCCGGGCATCATCAATCCGGCGCGAAAGCAGCGCATCGCCCGGGGATCGGGAAAAGACATCCAGGACATCAATCGCCTGCTCAAACAGTTTGAAGACATGCGGAAAATGATGCACACCATGACCAATGGCGCGGGCGGCAAGCGCAGCCGGGCAGCCGGGTTATCTGCGCTGCGCCGCTAATCCTCCCCCCATGCTCCTCGACGGTAAAAGCACCTCGCTCGCAATTCAATCGGAACTGGCTGAAGCCGTGGTACAGCGGGTTGCGGAAGGCAAAAAGCGGCCTCATTTGGCTGCGATTTTGGTGGGCAACCACCCGGCAAGCCGGGCGTATGTCGGGCACAAGGTGAAGGCCTGCGACCGCATTGGATTCGAGAGCACATTGGTCGAATTGCCCGAATCGGCGACCGAAGCCGAATTACTCGATTCGGTTCGGCAGCTCAACGAAAACGATTCGGTTGATGGGTTCATCGTTCAATTGCCCCTCCCCGATCACATCGACGAACAGCGCATCATCGAAGCCATCGCACCCGCAAAGGACGTGGACGGTTTTCATCCGGTGAATGTGGGGCGCATGACCCTCGGTCTGCCGTGTTTCTTGCCTGCCACTCCGGCGGGCATCCTCGAATTATTAAAGCGCTCGGGAATTGAAACGACGGGCAAGCACGTGGTCGTGGTTGGTCGCAGCGCCATCGTTGGCACGCCGATTTCGATTTTACTGAGCCGATCGGGAGAGCCGGGCAATGCGACAGTGACGTTGTGTCATAGCCGAACGGTGGATTTGGCCTCGATCACCCGTCAAGCGGACATCCTCATCGCGGCCATCGGCAAAGCGCATTTCGTCGGTGCAGAGCACGTGAAAGAGGGTGCAGTCGTCGTGGATGTAGGCATCAACCACATTCCGGACGCCACGAAGAAAAGCGGGCGGCGCATGGTCGGTGACGTGGATTTCGAGGCCGTGGCACCGAAGTGCTCGGCGATTACGCCGGTGCCGGGGGGCGTGGGTCCGATGACGATTGCTGCGCTGTTGCAGAACACAATGCGAGCCGCGGCGCGCGGATGACGCAGGAGGATCGCCGTTTCATGAACCGGGCATTCGAGCTCGGGGAGCGGGGGCGCTTGTTTTCCGCGCCCAATCCGCACGTCGGGTGCGTGATTGCCGCGAAGGGTGAGGTGTGGGGCGAAGGGTGGCACCACCGGGCGGGGGAACGGCATGCGGAGGTGCATGCTTTGGCTCGGGTGACGGCAGATCGAAAGGAGCGGCTTGCGGAAGCCACGGCGTACGTGACCTTGGAGCCCTGCGCGCACGTGGGGAAGACGCCGCCGTGCGCGGATGCGCTACTGGCTGCAGGGGTGGGACGGGTGGTGGCCGCAGTGCGCGACCCGTCGCCTTGGGTGTCGGGGGCTGGGTTTGATCGGCTCGCTGAAGGTGGGGTCGAGACCCAATGGGCAAGCCCCGAAACTGCGCAGCTCGCGCAGGTGTTCAACCGCCGGTTCTTTTCGCGCGAGCGGCCTTGGATCGTCCTGAAATGGGCGGAAACCTTGGATGGTTTTCTCGGCCCAAAAAACGCAGCTGCACAGCATTTCATCACCTCTCCATGGGCGCAGCGACTGACCCACCGATGGCGCGCTGAGGAACAGGGCATTCTGGTCGGTCGCCGCACGTGGTTGACGGATCAGCCGCTGCTCGACGTGCGGAAAGCACCGGGGAAATCGCCCGTGCGCATCGTGCTCGCGCCGAGCCACCCGCGCAAGGCGCCACCGGACATTTGGTGGGTCACCTCCCCGGAGTTCGTGGAGGGACCGCGGGATTTGGCTTGGCTCCCCGAGGACGGCCTCGACTCCTTGGTGCGGACGCTTCGCGCCGAGGCGGGCGTTCATTCCCTGCTCGTCGAAGGAGGGGGCGCTACCCTTCAGTCCTTCGTAGACGCCGGTTGCTGGGACGAATGCAAATGGTGGGTTGCGGACGCCCCCTTGGGCGCCGAAGGAGTCCCCGCTCCTGTTTGGCCCGATGGTCCCGGCGCTTGGCGCGAACACGGACGCGGCCCAGCCGAAACGTGGCACCGGTTCATTCGCCCCCTGCCGCGCTAACCGGCGAGGCCAACCCGTCGGGCGTCATCGCCCACGTACTGCCGGTCAGCCGACTTCCCCAAACCCCGTCCACGTGGCGCGCATCGTCCATCCAATCCTCCAACGACGGGTCGATCCACACCTCCTCTCCATCGGGCAGGTACAGGGTGATGCGCACGTTTTGGCCTCGATAGCGATCGTCCATCGGAAACGCGAACCCATCGGAAAACGTGACCGCATTCCCTTCGACGTCCACCTCGAAATCCATGCGCTGCGCTCGCGCCCGCGCCGCCCGCCGATTCGCCCCGTGCGCCTCCGATGCCCATTCGAGCCGAGCCACCCCGTTGGGCGCTCGACGCACATCGATTTCCACGTCGTCCATCCAAATCCTGTCCTCCCCCACCACCCAACTCAAATCCGTCCCCTCCCAAGTCACCGGATTCAATCCCGCCAGCGAATCCACCGCTGCCAACCGCAGCACCCGCGGCCCATCGGCAGCGGGCAGCTCCAACCGGTTCATCACGGTGCCCTCCCGACCGAACTCCATTCCGAGGCGCAACCCGAGCCCTGTGCCCATGCCTACCCCCATCAACGTAACCACCGCTGAAAACGCCAGCACCCAACCCAAGCGCGCACCCCGCCGCAGCGAAGGCGCGAGCAGCCAAGCAACCGCCGAGGCCACGAGTGCCACCGGCAACGCGCAAATGAGGGCGAGTGCGGTCCATGCATACGGCATGCCGAACCCAGCAGGAAGCGTGGATCGCGCCAACGCCAGCAACTGATCGCCCGCCTGGAAACCCATCGGCTCCCAGGAAACGCCGCCCACCCCAGTCAAGAGCCCCACCACGCTCAGCAGCAGGGCCAGCGAAAGCAAAACCAACAAGCCCCCCACAAGCCGACCGAATACCTTGACGATCAAGTGGAAAATCCGTTCCAGAAAGGCGAAAGCGTCCTGAACGGCTTCCCGGAATCGACTGGATTTGACGCGGTTTGACATGCCGGACAGTTCTTCGTTCACGCGGCGCTTGATGTTTTCGACGGTGGGTTCGGCGCCGTGCATGGCGAGGCGGTCGGCGCGGGATTTGGCCTGGGGGATGATGATCCACAAAATCAAGTAGAGCGGAATGGCAAACCCCACGGTCAACAAGGCAAGGAACGCGAGGCGAACCCACGTGGCTTCGATGTTGAAGTACGCCCCTAGCCCCGCTGCCACGCCGCCGATCATGCCGGATTCGCGGTCGCGGAACAGCTTGCGCGCCGCACGGGGCATGGCCTCTCCATCCTCCACGAAATCCTCGGGCTGACCGAGGCGACCTTCGGCCCATTCAACATCGGATTCGTTGACCACTTGGCGTTGGCCCGCGAGCCGTTCATCGAACAATTCGACCAACCGCGCCTCCACGTCCGAAAGGATTTCCTCCGCTCCTTGCGTGCCTTCTAGCGCGCGCCGAAGGGCATGCAAGTAAGCAAGGAGGCGTCGGTGGGCAGCTTCGTCAAGGTGGACGAGCCGACCTGCGAGTTCAAGGGTGGTGGTGGTGTTCATGATTCGGGAGCTTCAAATGAGGGCAAGGCATCGACCGCTCGGACAAACCGCGTCCATTCGGCATCCAAGGCGCTGAGGAATTCAGCACCCGCGGGGGTGAGTTCGTAATACTTGCGGGGCGGGCCGGACTTGGACTCTTCCCAGCGATAGGCGAGCAACCCGGCATTTTTCATCCGCGTCAGCAACGCGTAAAGGGTGCCCTCAACGACGATCAAATCCGCGTCCTGCAGGGTGGCCAGCACGTCGGAGGCGTAGGCCTCTCCTTTGCTCAACACCCGAAGAACGCACAATTCGAGGACGCCTTTGCGCATTTGGGCACGGGCATTGGAAACCTTCATGGGGCCAAAGGTATGGTTTTCGTTAGGTACTTTGCAAAACATAGTACCTATTTTTTCAACTCACCGACTCGGGGACGGTGGTATTTTCGCCTACAACATGGGATACCTCCTTCTCGCCATCCTGCTGGCCACGGCGATTTTCGCCGGCTTCCGCGTGTTCCCGAAGTGGGGCGCGGACACCTTTCAAGTGATCGTCATCAACTATGCGGTGGCCGCCGGATTGGGTTGGTGGCTGGCGGGTGGCTGGCCTACGCTCCTGCGGGCTTGGGGCGATGTGTGGGTGTACACAGCGGTGGTGGTGGGTTCGCTGTTCCTGTATTTGTTCCACCTGATGGCCCGGAGTGCGCAAGTGAATGGCTTGACGGTCACGACCGTAGCCGCCAAATTGAGCATGGTCTTGCCCGTTCTGGTGTTCCTGGTTGCTGATCCCACGGACGGGTTAACCGTTGCGAAGGCCGCTGCGCTGCTGATGGCCCTGCCTGCGGTGGTGCTCGCTTCTTGGAAAGCCGATGAGCCTTTCCGGCTGCGCGATGCCCGGATGCCGCTCATCATTTTCTTCGGCGGTGGGCTCATCGATTTGATGTTCGGGTGGTTCAGCGGGCCCGAACACATGCGCGAGCCTGCGTTCCGTTACTTGTTCACCACGATTCCGTTCACGATGGCGTTGACCATCGGCTTGGGCCTGCTCGGAGCCAAGCGATTCCGCGGCGTGCGACTGGACACCGCGACGCACCGCAAGGGCGTGACGTGGGCGTGCGGGCTGGCCCTCGGCTTCATCAATTTTGGCTCGCTGTATTACCTCCTTCAGGCGTATTCGGCCGTTTCACTCGACCGCTCCTCCATCACGCCCCTCATCAACCTCGGCATCGTCCTCGCCAGTGCTGGAGTCGCCCGCGTCGCTTTCGGTGAACGGCTCACCCGCCGGAATGCCCTTGGACTCGCGCTTGGGTGCACGGCCATGGTGCTCCTCTTTTTCAGCTAAAAAAAAGCCCGGTTCCTTCGAACCGGGCTTTGCATGTCATTCTTCTGCATTGCGTTGAGCACGCTGAATGGGATTTTCTCCTCCCCCGCCCCATTCTTTCTGCTTGAACACCTCGAAGCGCGTCGGCTCCGGACGTGGAGGCCACGCGTTGTCGCTCATGTCGACATCCGCCGTTTCGAGGTAAGGATCGAGGACAATGCGCACTGCCGGGCGATCCGTCACGAAGACCTTCGTCACCGTGGGCTCGCTCATCTTCCAGATCTCCGCTGGAATGCGCCGCACTTCCCGCTCGCCATCCTCGTACTCGAACTCCACAATCAGCGGCATCACCAAGCCGCCCTCATTGCGGAAAGTGATTTCATAAAACTGCTTGTCGGAAGACAGCAACGCCTTCTCCTCCTCCGTCAACTCCGCCATCCACTCTTCGTACGCTTCCCAATCCAAATCCAACACCTCAAACCGATCCCACTGCGTGTAAAAATCATGCAACGACGGGTCCGCCTCCAGGTACGTCTCTCGGATGAACTCCTCATCGCGGATCAAGCTGATGTCCGCCGGTTCGCGAGCCGCTTTTGCCCGATTGAATTCCGCTTCGGTCTGCGGATTGCCCGTGTCCATCTGCATCCACCGAACGTGGTCAAGCGCGATGTCCACGTGGTCGGTCGTGTAGAACCACCCGCGCCAAAACCAATCCAAGTCCACGCCGCTCGCATCTTCCATCGTTCGGAAGAAATCCGCCGGCGAGGGGTGCCGGAACGCCCAACGTCGGCTGTATTCCTTGAACGCATAGTCGAACAACTCACGGCCCATGACGGTCTCGCGCAAGATGTTGAGCGCCGTTGCGGGCTTGCCGTATGCGTTGTTTCCGAATTGGTAGATGGACTCGGAGTTGGTCATGATGGGGCTGATGCGGGATTTGTCCCCTCCCATGTAATCGCGGATGTTGCGCGCACTGCCACGACGAGTCGGGTAATCGCGATCGAACTCCTTTTCGGTCAAATACTGAACGAACGTGTTCAGGCCCTCGTCCATCCACGTCCATTGGCGCTCATCCGAGTTGATGATCATCGGGAAGAAGTTGTGCCCCACCTCGTGGATGATGACGCTGATCATTCCGGTGCGCGTGCGCTCGCTGTACGTCCCGTCCGGCTCCGGTCGCCCGCCGTTGAAGCAGATCATCGGGTACTCCATGCCGATCCACTTCGTGTGGACGCTGATGGCCACCGGATAGGGGTAGTCGATGGTGAAGTGCGAGTACGTCTTCAGGGTTTGCGCCACGGCTTTCGTGGAGTATTGTTCCCAAAGCGGGTTCCCTTCTTTCGGGTAAAAGCTCATGGCCAAAGGCGAGCGCTCGCCCACCTTCACGGCCAGCGCGTCCCAAATGAATTTCCGGCTTGAAGCCCAACCGAAGTCGCGCACGTTTTCGGCCTCGAAAATCCACGTCTTCTCCCCGCTCGCCTTGCCCTTTTCGGCCTCGCGGGCCTCTTCCTCCGTCACGATCATGACGGGCTGGTCGTACGTCGTGCGGGCGCGTTCGTAGCGCCGGCGTTGCTCGGGGGTGAGCACGGATTTGGCATTGACCAATTCTCCCGTGGAAGCCACGATGTGATCCGCCGGAACCGTCAACTCAACGTGGTAATCCCCGAAGTTGAGCGTGAACTCGCCGCTGCCGAGGAACTGCTTGTTCTGCCATCCTTCGTTGTCGCTGTAGACGACCATGCGGGGGTAGAACTGGGCGATGGTGTAGATGTAGTTGTCTTCTTCGGGGAAGTGCTCGTAGCCGCTTCGGCCGCCGATCTTCATGCGGTCGTTGATGTTGTACCACCATTCGACGCTGAAGGTGAACTTGCCGCCGGGCTTCAACGGCTGCGGCAGCTCGATGCGCATCATCGTTTGGTTGATCGTGTAGTCAAGGGGCGCGCCGCCGCTCGTGACCGACTCGATCTTGAAGCCCCCGTCGAAGGTGGGTTCGAGCTTCATCACGTCGTCGAACGACATGCGGTCGCTGATTTCCGACTGGCTGATCTTGTAGGAGTCGGAGTCGAGGGCCCGCATGTTTTGGTCCAACTGAAGCCAAACGTAGCGCAACTCATCCGGGCTGTTGTTCGTGTACGTGATGGTCTCCTCGCCGTCAATGCGCTGGTTCGCGTCATCGAGGTGGATCTTCATGTCGTAGTCGGCTTTCTGCTGCCAGTATTCGTGGCCCGGTGCGCCCGAAGCGGTCCGGTAGACGTTGGGCGTGGGCAGCTCCTGGCCCAGTTGGCGGAACTTGTTCGTGTTCGTGCGGGGAGGCTGGGCTTCGGGAGCGGGATTCTGCTGTGCGAGCAGCGGGCTCACGGCGAAAAGCGCAGTCGCAAGGAGCGCAGCAAGGCGGTTCACGTGGTTCACTTCTGACGAATTTTGAAGCCCCAAGATACGGGTTCTCCGCGTGCTTTGGGCGATTACTCAGGCCAAATCACCTGCCCCGACTCCGTGCGGTCCACGTCGAACGCGAGCGGAACCGCCTCGCCCCGGATGTCGCCGCTGCCGTGAATCCCGAGGTAGGCGTAATCGGTGGCGTGGAAGCGCAGTTCGTGGGCGGAGCTTTGGTTGAGGAAGGCGCGGCGGGCGAGGAGGCCGGAAGCGTCTAGGGTTCCGAGGCCGGCGACGTAGGCACCGAGTCGGTCGGCGGAACCGGTGAGGGTGAGGTGCGACGGGCCGGCGTGGAGCCGCGCTTCGAGCGTGTCCACGTGGGCCGAAATGGCGGTGCAGCCCGCGGATCGTCGGGCGTCGAAGGACCACAGGCCGTCGCGCGTTCCGATTTCCCATCGAAAGTCCCCGGTGCCGGTGTGCTCGACGGTCCGGAGGTCCGGTGCCCAAACTTCCACCCGCAACCGAATGCCGAGGTCGCGCACCCAATCGCACGTGTTGGCGTCGCCGAGGATGAGCTCGCCCGCTTCGAGCTCGGTTTGGGCGTGGGCGACGAGGTTCGCCGGTCCTTCCCACCGCCACGCAACGCGCCCGCTGTCGCCGTCCGCATGCAGCACGACCTCCACGCCCTCGGCAATCGTCAACCGCACCGCAGGCGCCTCGAACGCCCCCGCGACCGCGGTGTCCCCCCCCGCAGCGCGCAGGCAAGCGGGCGACTCCGGCCGGTTGCAGCAGGCCAGCAACGAAGCCAGCAGGAACGCACCGAGGCCAGCTGGGATGGCGATGCGGGCGGTCCGGCGGGTCACCCGTGCTGGGATTTGGCCCGATTCCAATACGCGTCCATCTCCTCCAACGTCATGTCCTTCAGCGCCTTGCCCTCCGCGGCCACCGCCTCCTCCATGTGCATGAACCGCCCGCGAAACCGGCGATTCGTCCGCTCCAACGCCTCGTCCGGATTGATGCCCACGAAGCGCGCGTAATTGATTAGCGCGAAGAGCACGTCCCCGAACTCATCCGTCGCCCGATCCATCGCGCCCGCCGCCAGCTCCTCGCGGAACTCCCCCAGCTCCTCCTGCACCTTGTCCCAAACCTGATCGGCGTTGTCCCAATCGAATCCCACGCCCCGAACCTTGTCCTGGATCCGGTACGCCTTCACCAGCGACGGCAGCGAATTCGGCACCCCTTCCAGCACGGAACGGTTGCCCTCCTTCAACTTCAGCTGCTCCCAATTCGCCTTCACGGTCTCCTCGTCGTCGGCCTTCACGTCCCCGTATATGTGCGGGTGGCGGGAAATCAGCTTGTCGCAAATGCCGTTCAGCGCATCGGCGATGTCCCAGGCGCCCTGCTCGCTGGCAATCTTCGCGTAAAACACCATGTGCAGCAGCAAATCGCCGGTCTCCTTCTTGATTTCGTCAAGGTCCGCGTCCAGAATGGCATCGGCGAGTTCGTACGTCTCCTCAATGGTCAGGTGGCGCAGGCTTTCGAAGGTCTGCTTGCGGTCCCACGGGCATTGTTCCCGCAGTTCGTCCATGATGTGAAGGAGGCGCGCGAAGGCGGCCTGTTGGTCGGCGAGGCTGTGCATGGGGACAAAGGTAAGCCGCTGCCGTACCTTGCGAACATGTTGCGCGTTGCGTTCCTCGCGGGGCTGTGTACCCTGTCGTTCAAGGTTTCAGGCCAAACCGAGTTCCAGCTCATCGGCGGCTTCGTCCTCCCCCACCGGCCCGAGATGGCCCGACTGGTAACGGGCCACGCAACCGGCTTCTCCCTCTCGCGCTGGCGCGAGTCGAACGGAATCTGGGCTTCCGAGCACGGCCGATGGGGCATCCGCCAAGGCGCAATGCTCAGCGTCCTCGACGCCGGTTCGCCTGAACTCGGCGTCCAAGCGTCCGCGCTTTGGCTCACGCGATTCCCCCTCCGCGATCGCAGCCACCTCGAACTCGGCCTCGGGCCCGCGTGGACCTCCCGCTCATACCGAACCGACGGCCCAACCTCGTTCGCCTTGGCCGGCCCTTGGAACCTCGGCCTCCATGCCGGACTCGCCCGGCGAATCCGGCTCAAAGCGCCCTTCCATTTCACTGTCGGCGCCGCCCTCACCCACCTGTCCAACGGTGGCATGTTCCAGCCCAACCTCGGCACCAACGCCCTGACCGCTCGTGTGGCCTTCCACTGGGGCAGCGTGCCAACGCAATACCCACAAGTCGTGCAACCTCCGGGCACCTTTGAGCGCGCGAACCGTTGGCACCTCGGCCTGCGGGTGGGAGCACGCGACGCGGGCTTGCCGGGTGGCCCCCTGCACCCCGTCTCCACCCTGCGCGTCTTGTGGGAACGCCGCGCCCAAGTCGTCCATCACGGGCCTTTTCCGCGCCGAATGGGTTGGTCACCGGTGGCGGCTGCACAACTCACCCTGAACCAAAGCCGCAGGCCGGAATCGCCAAGCAATCCGGCTGCAAGGTGGCAACCTGCGGTGCTGGTGGGAGCGCGGTGGTGGGTAGGAAAGGTGGCCCTTCAATTCGCACATGGGCACCTCCTTGCGAATGCGTCGCCGGACTTTGGACCAGACCATTTGGACGCTGCGTTGGTTTGGCGGGTGCGGCCAGAATGCATGGTGGAATTGGGCCTGCGCGCCTTCAGCATGCGAGCCGAACACCCGGTTGTGGGAGTGACTTGGACGCCCGTTATAGACAATTGGTCCCAAAGAACGAAAGGAAGATGAGCAAATCGGAGGTGGCGATCGTGCCGTCTCCGTCTACGTCTGCGGGGCAAGTTGCAGGTTCGGAAGGAATGCACGTTCCGTCGTCGTACAAGGCAGCGGGATCGAAATTGGGCGCGTCAGGCCACGTGCACCCCGCACAGGAAGTGATTTCGCACGACCCATCATCCACTGTGGCCTCATCGTTGTAATTGCACGCAAAGGGATAGGTGCAACCCCAGGTCGCTGCCTCCGTTGTCCCGCCAAAACCTTCCCCAAACAACCCGATGTGCTCAACGGCAGTCCAACAGGTCGCCCAGTTCCCACCTGCCGGGGCAAACGCCCCGATGTAGCCCACGGGATCGAACCAAGAATCCGTCGGAAAGTACTGCGCTTCCAACGCATAGGCCATGTTCGTGGGGCGCAAGTCGATGGGGTCGGTCACAAAGCCACTGTCGGTCTCGAACGCCGCATCGAGCATCGGGTCCACCACGAGGTTGTTGTTGTCGATGAAATGGGCTTGCACCGTCGCGGTTCCATTCCAAACGAAACCGAAGTCGTACGAGATGAGTTCTTCGATGGCGTTGGACGTTCCGATGTCCCAAAACCGGTTGTTTTCAATCAAGATTTCGCCGAACGTCATCAGCTCCCACGCATCGCACGGATCGGCGTCCGAGATCTGAATGCCGTGCTCGAAATTCAACGTCAGGCTGTTGTGCAAGCGCATCCCTCCGCCGTGGTGCAGCCGCCACGCCATGGCTTCTCCCCTTCCCAACACCGTGCAGTTGTAAAGCGTCGGAACGTTGAATGGCATGAAGGTCATGGACACGTCGAAGTCGACGTAGTCGTCCCCCTCGATGTCCGCTCCGTACGTTCCCGCTCCGTTCAGCTCATCGATGACGAACAGCGCATGCTGAACTCGGCCCTGCCATCCTTGATCCGTCTGCAACGGGGCCTCTCCATTGAAGGCGCACACCACGTATTTCAAGTCCACCAGTCCTCCCATGACCTGCAGGCCGTCGTTGGCGCTAGCAAAGCACTCGATGTGGTCGATGACCGTGCCGCTGCCGACTCCGCAGAGCTGCAAAGCATTCGTTTCATTCGGGTTGCCAAATTGATTCACCCCCAACCGCGTTCCCGCATGCCGAATGCTCAGGTACCGGAGCGTCCCGGAACTTCCTGTTGGGTCGGTGTTTCCGCCGTAGGCATGTCGTTGTGCCCCGCTGAAGTCCAGCACACCCTCCGCCAAATCGTCGCCGTCCCACGTATTGATTTCGCCTGCACCGCAAACGATGACCCCCCCCCAAAGTCCGTGCTGATCGAACCCTGTGGAATGGTCCATCGGATCGCCTTCGTACGTGAAGACAATGGGGCACGACTCCGTTCCTTCTGCAATAAGGGTGGCGCCACGAGCAATGACCAAACTGCCCGGCAACTGGGAGAATAGGTAGTCAATTCGCTGGGAGGGATTGCCGTTGCCTAAGGTGTAAGTAAGGGTGTCGGTGACCACGCTGGACCGGCCCTGGACGATGGTTCCGGGCTCAATGGTCAGTACGTCGCCGGGGTTCACGTAAACCGTTTCCGTGAGGACGTAAATCGTGTCACATGACCACGTCGTGCTACCGGTTCCGTTGCCGGCCTGGTCACTCACGTATTGAATTGGACGTTCAGAAACGGGTGCGCATTCGCAGGGGCCAAGGGGTTCTTGGCCGAAGGCTGCAGCGACGGGGACTGCACCCAAGCACGCCCAAAACAAGCGAAGCATCAAAGGGGACAACATGAGTGGAAATTTGGCACGTTCAAGATACAGCCCCAACGACGTCTCACCAACGAAGCGGAATGGACTTATCTTTGAACCATGGAATGGAAAGTCGTCCTTTTAACCGTGGGGTTATTGGCCCTCGGTTTTGCTGGCATCGCCATCAAGTTGCTGGTGAAAAAAGACGGGGAATTTGCAGGGACCTGTGCGAGTGCGAGCCCTTTCTTGAAAGAAGCGGACGGGGGGTGTTCGGTTTGCGGAGCGCGCCCCCAAGAGCAATGCCTCAAGGAAGGGGCCTGACCTCAAGCTTCAGTTCAAGGGGATGAGTCCATCCCCCCAACCCGACGTCATCCACGTGTTCCAGCCTCCTCCTTCGTTCGCGATGAGGAAGATGGCTTCGAGTTGCTGTTCGGGATGTGCTGTTTGGTAGCGTTCGATGAATGCGGCGCCTTCATCGGGCCCCATGACCATGCACGCCGTAGCGAGGGCGTCGGCTGTGGCCGCCGTGCGCGCACGAATCGTAGCGCTCAGCAAGCCGTGCTGAACGGGATACCCCGACACAGGATCAATCGTGTGGGAACGTCGGATGCCGTCTTCCTCGTAGAACTTCCGGTAACTTCCGCTTGTACAGAGGGCCAAATCCGAAACCGCGATGATCGCTTCCAACTCGCGGTTTTCCGATTCCGTGAACAGCGGTTGGTCAATGGCGATGTGCCACGGTTCTCCCCGGTCGTTGACGCCCGCACAGCGCACTTCGCCTCCAATTTCCACCATGGCGTTCTCGATGCCGGAATCCAGCAGCCATTCCATCACCAAATCCACCGTGAACCCTTGGGCAATGGAGTTGAAATCGACCTTCGAGCCCGCGAATCGCTTGCGCACGTGCGTGGCTGAGATCGCGTGGTCCCGTTCCACGTGGTGGACGTCGATGACGCCGCGCCCCATGCCCACCAAAGCAAGCGCGGAATCCACTTGCTCGGGTGTGATTTGGCCTCGTTCAGACAAACCGAAGCCCCACAGCTCGACCAGCGGCAAGACCGTCGGATCGAAGGCGCCCCCTGTCTCCACGTGCAACTCCTCACTCATCAGCCAAAGCGAAGAGAAAATGAACGACTCATCCTGAAACGCATAAAGCGTGTCCAACCGGTCCCAAGCGTTCACCTCCGAAATGACCGAGGTGTCCCACCACAGGTTCGCCGCCTCATCCACCGCTCGGAGGATGCTATCGAGCTCAGACTGCGGCTGCAACTTGGGGGCCTCGTACTTCACCAGATACGTTGTGCCTTGCGTGTTTCCACGGTGCTCGTAAAAGACCAAATCCCGTTCCCCGACCTCCCCTCCACATCCCCAACCGAACACGACAAAGGCCGCACCCCAAGGTGCGACCTTCGTCCATCTAACTGCATTCATCGACATGAGATCAGCCTCCGAAATCGTCAAAACTGACGTTCTCAGGGGGCACGCCCCAATCGTCACACATCTTCAAAACAGCTTGGTTCATCATCGGAGGTCCACAGAAGTAGAACTCGATGTCTTCCGGGGAATCGTGGTGCGCCAAGTGGTGCTCGATGACCGCGTTGTGCACGAATCCAAGGAAGCCGTCTCCCGCGGAGTTCACGTCCTGTTTCACCTGCCAATTGTCCTCCTCGGCCGGTTCCGAGAGCACCACGTAGAACTTGAAGTTGGGAAATTCCTGCTCGATTTTCTTGAAATCATCGAGGTAGAACAACTCGCGCTTCGAACGACCACCGTACCAGTAAGTCACCTTCCGGCCCGTCTTCAGCGTGTGGAACAAGTGGAACAGGTGGGAACGCATCGGCGCCATGCCCGCACCTCCACCGATGTACACCATTTCCGCCTCCGTCTCTTTAATGAAGAATTCCCCATAAGGACCTGAAACGACCACCTTATCTCCTGGCTTCTGAGCGAAGACGTACGACGAGCAGATGCCTGGATTGACTTGCATCCAACCATTGCGAGCGCGGTCCCAAGGCGGGGTGGCAATCCGAATGTTGAGCATCACAATGTTGCCCTCTGCCGGGTGATTCGCCATCGAGTAGGCGCGAACAATCGGCTCGTCGTTGACCATTTTGAGGTCCCACAAACCAAACTTGTCCCATTCGCTTTGGAACGTGTTCGGATCCTTGTGGTGCTCGGGGTGAGCCGTGATGTCAATGTCCTTGTATTCGACCGTGGTCGCAGGAACATCGATTTGGATGTAACCGCCCGCCTCAAAGTGCATGCTCTCCCCTTCTGGCAATCGCACAACGAACTCCTTGATGAACGAGGCCACGTTGTAGTTCGAGACGACCTCGCATTCCCATTTCTTGATGCCGAACACCTCTTCGGGAACCTTGATGTCCATGTCCTCCTTGACCTTGACTTGGCAGCCCAAGCGCCAATCGTCGGCAATTTCCTTCCGAGAAAAGTGGGGTTCTTCCGTAGGCAAAATCGTGCCTCCGCCGGACATGACCTGGCAACGACACTGGATGCACGTTCCGCCACCACCGCAAGCAGAAGGCAGGAAGACCCCGTTGTTTCCAAGCGTGGTCAGCAGCGTGCTTCCGCCGTCAACTTCGATTTCTTTCTCACCGTTGATGGTGATCTTGATCTTCCCGCTGGGCGACAGCTTGGCTTTGGCGAACAACAGCAAGCCCACCAAGAGCAAAATGACTCCCAAGAAGAACGCAAGCGTAAGGATAATGGTCGTGCTCATCTCAATCAGATTTCAATCCCCATGAAGCTCATGAACGCGATGCCCATCAAGCCGGTGATGATGAAGGTGATGCCCAATCCCTTGAGGGGGGCTGGAACGTTGGAGTAACGAATTTTTTCGCGGATGGCCGCGATGGCAACAATGGCGAGCCACCAACCCACGCCCGATCCCAGACCGAAGACCGTCGCCTCACCGATGTTGGGGTATTGACGATCCTGCACGAACAGCGCGCCGCCCAAGATGGAACAGTTCACCGCAATGAGCGGCAAGAAAATGCCCAAGGCACCGTACAGCGCGGGAGCGAACTTCTCGACAATCATCTCCACGAGCTGCACCATCGACGCGATGACCGCGATGAACATGATGAAGCTCAAGAAGCTCAAGTCGACCGTGGCGAACTCCGGGTCAAGCCAGGTGAGCGCACCCTCCTTCAACACGTAATTCTCCAACAAGTAGTTGATGGGAACCGTAATGCCCAATACGAAGATTACGGCCAGGCCCAAACCGTTTGCGGTTTTGACCGTCTTGGACACCGCCAAGTAAGAACACATGCCCAAGAAGTAGGCAAAAATCATGTTCTCAATGAAGATGCCCTTCACAAATATGCTCAGGTATTCCATCAGTTCTCTTCGATCAGTGCTTTGTTACGGCTGCGTTGAATCCAAATGATGATGCCCACGGTCACCAAGGCCATCGGAGGCAAAATCATCAAGTTGTTGTTCTCGTAAAATCCTCCGTTGCTGATGAACCAGCTTTCGGGCAAGAACTTCACTTGGCCCATTCCCGGGAGGCTGATGGCTCCGCTGCCGAAGATTTCACGAACAATGGAGACCACGAGGAGAATCCAGGCGTACCCCATTCCGTTGCCGATGGCGTCCAAAAAGGAGGGCCCCGGCTTGTTGCCCAATGCAAAGGCCTCCAAACGGCCCATGATGATGCAGTTCGTGATGATCAAGCCCACGAACACGCTCAACTTCTCCGAAATGTCCGGCTGGAACGCGCGGAGCACTTGGTCCACAATGATCACCAACGACGCCACGATGACGAGTTGGACGATGATGCGGATGCGGTCCGGAATCAGGTTGCGCAACAGCGAAACGATGACGTTGCCGCCAATCAACACGAACAGCACCGACAAGCTCATGATGACGGCCTGCTGCAACTGCACCGTGATGGCGAGGGCTGAACAAATGCCCAACACCTGAATGGTGATGGGGTTCGAATCACTCAAAGGATCCGAAAGGAGCTTCTTGTTCTTCTTCGAGAACAGGGACTCTTTGGGGGTGCTTTCCGTGCTCATCGCTGTGCGTTGGCTTGGGTTTGAGACTTGAAGTAGCTGGCGTAAATGGACATGGTCCGATTCACCATCTCCCCCACTCCTTTCGAGGTGATGGTGCCGCCTGTGATGCCATCGACTTGGTAGGAAGACGTGGGCGATCCGCCCTTGACCACCTCGAATACCACAGGGCCGCCCGCGTTGAGCTGCTTGCCGGGCCACTTTTCAGTGAACATGTCCTCCTTGATCTCGGCTCCAAGTCCCGGGGTTTCCGTTTTGTGGTCAAACTTCGCTCCGTAGATGGTCTGCATGTCGGACTTCAAGGCCACGTAGCCCCAAATCGGTCCCCAAAGACCGGAACCGACCACCGGGACCACGAAGACGTCCTGCTGGTCCGGCGTGGTGCAGCGGAACAATGGGAAGCGTAATTCTTCGTCGCTCAGGGATGACTTCAATCCTGCAATGTCGTCCTTGTTCGCCTTCGCTGCGGCTTTGACAGAACCGCGGTAATCCTTTTGAACATCGATCCCAAAGGGATCTTCCTTGTCTTTGACGTCGAGCGCGCCCGAACGTCGGTCCAATTCCTTGCCATTGAGGTCGATGGCGATGCGCTCGGTCACGTATTCCGCGAACAACTCGCTCGCGTTGGCCCGCGTGGCATCGACGCCGATGGCACCGAGGATGTCCATCATCTTCTTGTCCGCCGCGTTCGCCGCTTGCTTGTCCTTAAGCGACATCGCGGTGAAGGCCAATGCCGTTCCCACGACCGCCACCATCACAATGGCGAACCCGAAGGTGTATCCTGTGCTGTTCTTGTTGATTGCCATGGTATTATGCGTTTACAGTGGCCAATTGAGCGCGCTTTTCACGGCGCTTGACGTTCGCCGCCAACACGTAGTGGTCGATGAGCGGCGCCATCACGTTCATGAACAAGATGGCCATCATCACCCCCTCGGGATACGCCGGGTTGAACACCCGGATCATGATGGAGAAAAAGCCGCCGAAGAAGCCATAAATGAGCTTGCCCGTGCTAGTGCGGGAGGCCGTGACCGGATCCGTTGACATGAACACCATGCCAAACATGAAACCACCCATCACCACTTGGTGCCACGGGGCAATGGTCATGAATCCGTTCAGCCCCGCGAGGTTGAACAGCCCTCCCATCACCAGCCCCCCCACAAGGAAGCTGGCCATGACGCGCCAGCTGGCGACGCCGGTCCACAACAACAACGCCGCGCCGATGAGAATGGCCAAAGTGCTGGTCTCACCCACCGAACCCGGAATCAACCCGAGGAAGCTGTTCATAAACGAGTACGCTCCTTCGGCACTGAATTGCGACAAGATGCCGGTCACCTCCGCGGAGTTGATGTCCTTGCCCACGGTGTTCGCCAGTTCCCCCAATGCGGTGGCGCCGGTGATGCCGTCCACGAAGGGCTCCGTGCCCGCGTTGTGCACCCAAATCTCACCGGACATCTGCTTCGGGTATGCGAAGAACAAGAACGCCCGCGCCGTCAAAGCGATGTTGAGGATGTTCATGCCCGTTCCGCCGAACACTTCTTTGGCAATGATGACCGCGAAGGCCACTGCCAACGCCACCATCCACAACGGAACGTCCACCGGCATCACCAACGGGATGAGCATTCCTGAAACCAAGTAGCCCTCGTTGATGCTGTGCTTGCGCAATCCTGCGAACAGGAATTCAATGCCCAAGCCAACACCGTATGAAACGATGACCAGCGGAAGGACTTTTTGTGCGCCCAAGAGGACCTTATCGAGGAAGGTTGCCGCCTCCCCGATGGCCGTGTAGTACTGGTGCCCTTGGTTCCACGTGCCAAACAGCAACGCGGGGATGAGGGCGACAATGACCAAAAACATGGTCCGCTTCATGTCGATGCCGTCGCGGATGTGCACGCCATTCTTCGTCGAGTGACCGGGCGTGAACGCAAACGTTTCCAAGGAGTCATAAACGACCCAGAATCGGCTCAGCTTGCCCCCTTCTTCGAAGTTGGGACGGATGCTGCCGAGGAGTTTCTCCAGTGCTTTCATGGCTTATCCGAGTTCTTTTTGGAGCATATCGAGGCCTTCCCGCACAATGCGCTGGGATTGGATTTTCGACGTGCACGCGTATTCACACAGGGCAAAATCCTCGGGGGCCACTTCGTAGATGCCGAGTTTTTCCATCGCGTCGATGTCGTTTACGATGATGCTCTTGATGAGCTGCTCCGGGTAGATGTCAAACGGGAACACGGCGTCGTATTGGCCGGAGACCACGAAGGCCCGTTCTTCCCCGTTGTTGCACGTGTCCATGATGAACTCCTTCGATTTGGGCAGCAACCAAGTCGGGAATGCGCGCGACAAGGAGAACTTGTCCAAACCGAGGCCCAACCACCCCGTGGTCAAGAGAAACTTCGGCTTGTTGCCTTCCGGCAAGACCGTGACTTGGTGGTGCTGGTCGCCGATGTACCCTGCGACGTCCACTTGCTCACCCGTCAACGGGTCGCCGGAAACCACGCGAACATCAGGACTTCCTTTGAATCCCGCCAGCACGGTGGCCACTTGAGCCCCCAAGCGCACCGCGAAGTGTTGCGGTGCGGGGTGCTCGCTGCCTGCCGCAGCAATGATGCGGTCGGGCTTGTATTGACCCGTCAAGAGCAAGCGCCCAAGGTTCGCCACATCTTCCATGTGCATGGTCCAAACCACCTCGCCTCGGTTGATCGGGGCAATGGCATGGATTTGAACCCCTACATTGCCTGCCGGGTGCGGGCCGTCGAACGTGCTGATTTCGCAACCCTTCACGCCGTTGAACGTTGAATCCCCGCTCCGCACGCCGAGGTGAACACCGCCCGGCCCAGCCAACTTGCCCAATGCGTCAATGCCTGCTTGGAATTCCTCCAGGCGACCCGCCATGACCTCCGCCGTTTCCGGCGCAAGGGGTGCGGACGAAAAGCCCGACACGTGAATGGAACGTGGGGTGTCCTTGGGATCCGCGGGCACCGCGAACGGACGCTGCTCAATGAACGGGAACATGCCCCCTTCGAGCACCGCCGCGAGCACTTCCTCGCGCGAAGCCGTCGAAGGATTGACCTGGTTGAAAGACCGGAACGCATCCGCGTCATCCGCCATGATTTCAATGGCCAACACGCGCCGCTTGGCACCGCGCACCACCTCCTTCACGGTCCCGCTTACGGGGCTCAGGTATTGAACACGCTCGTTGTACTTGTCGTGGAACAACGGACTGCCCGCCTCCACCCGGTCTCCGGGTTTGGCGGTCACTTTCGGCGTAACGCCATGAAAGTGAGGGGGTTGAATGGCGTAGACAGCAGATCGAACAGCCTGAGCGACTTCCTGGGAAGCGCGGCCTTTCAACCGAATATCTGCACCTTTGCGAATCCGAATGGTACGGGACATCAGTTCACGGGTTTACTTTTCGGGGGGCAAAGGTAGGGCGCGCTTTCCATGTGCGCATCATCACACAAGGGGCAATTTTTAATGAACATTATCACGATTTTCTTTCGCCTTGCATCCGTGGTTTTAACAGCGCGCAGACGCGCGAGGTTCACCACGGCCTGCTTCATGTTGCTCCTTTCGCTGACCGGACTGGGCCAAATCCCCATCGCCCACCTCGCTTCGGGCTTCCACACCGCAACCTTGCACCCCGTCAGCGCCCCCACAGCGGACCCCATTGTGCCCCTTGCCGGTGGCCAGCTCGAACTCGGTTTCGACGACCTCAACCCCGGACTCCGCAACCTGCAAGCGCGGTTCGTGCACTGCACGTTCGATTGGTACCCGAGCCCCGACCTTCGCCCCACGGACTACCTGAACGGGTTCCACCCGGTTTCGTTGACGGACGTGGAGGCGAGTTTTGGGACGCGCATGGACTACACGCATTATCGATTGCGCTTTCCCAATGATTTGGTCCAATTCACGCGAAGCGGCAACTACGCCGTGGAAATCTTCGACCCCAATACCCCCGACAATCCGTTGATTGTGAAACGATTCACCCTCTACGAAGACTTCGTAAACGTCGACGTAAGCGTCACCAAAGCCACCCGCATCGAGGACCAAATGACTCACCAAGAAGTCGATTTCACCTTGCAATCCGAGGACTATCCGCTCATCGACCCGTACGACGCGCTCCAAACCGCCATCCTGCAAAATGGCCGCTGGGACAACGCGAAAGTGGGCCTTCCGCCCCAGTTCGTGAAAGGCCGCGAAATCGACTTCAACCGCGCATACGACAACGCGTTTCCGGGCGGCAATACGCAGCGGTTTGCGGACCTCAAAAGCCGGCGCTTCGTCAGCCGCGGGATGGCGCGCATCGACGACACCGGCCCGGAAATCTATTACTTCATGGAACCGCTCGAACGGCGCACTTACCTCGCTTACCGATACCGCGCCGACCTCGGAGGCCATTTTGTCGTTTCGAACGAACGCTTCGACGACGACACGGGAGGCGAATACAGTTGGGTACACTGGACACTCGACCTCGACCAGCCGCTCTACGGCACGGACCTCTACGTGTTCGGCGGGATTTCGCAAGGGATGTATTTGCCGTCGCATCGGTTTCATTGGAACCAAACCCACCACCACTACGAACTTGACCTCCTCGTAAAACAAGGCTACTACGACTTCCTTGTACTCGCGCGGCCATCCGGTTCCGACCATTCCATCGCATCCCTTGCCGCTCATCCTGGCGATGTGTTCACAGTGGAAGGGTCGCATGACGAAACCCCGAACACCTATACCGTCATCGCGTATTATTGGGACCCCGTCGGTTACGACCGGGTCGTGGGCGTCGGGAATGCTCGCCGCGATCCCTGACGGCGGCACTTGCGACTTCGTCGGAAGGGCGATAACTTGTCCTCCATGTACACGCCTCCCTTAGCTCGAGCCATCACGGCGGGAATCGACGTCATGGTCCAATCAGCATTTGTAGGAGAACGCCCCACGGAGCATGGAGTGATGTACCTGCACCGCTACGAAGTGCTCATTCGGAACACGACGGATCAGGATGTGCAGTTGCTTTCGCGCAAGTGGCGGATTGCGGATTTGGGCCAACCGTTGCAAGAAGTGGAGGGCCGAGGCGTCATCGGAGTCGAACCGGTGATCCGCGCGCATTCGGGGTACAGTTATGTGTCTGGTTGTGCGTTGCGATCGCCGCTGGGAACGATGGCGGGGAGGTACTGGCTTGAGGATTTGGCTCGCAATGAGCGCTTTTGGGTGGCCATTCCGCAGTTCCAATTGGAGGTGCCTTGGGTGTGGAATTGAGGGGGCGCGCGGGCCTATCTTCGCACCATGAACCACAAACGCATTTTCATCACGGGAGCGTCGAGTGGCATCGGCGCCGCCACCGCTCGGACGCTCGTCAACAAGGGATGGCAGGTCGCTGCATTTGCTCGCAACGCCGCTGCGTTGGAGGCCTTGAAATCGGAACTCGCTGAGGCCAGCGGCACCTTGATGCCCTTCGTCGGCGATGTTACGGATCCCGAAAGCGTGATCGCAGCGGTCGAGCAGGCCGTGGCTGAGTGGGGCGGTTTGGACGCGGTGATTCCGAATGCGGGTTTGGGCTATTTCGACCCCTTGCCTCAGGGGAAACTCGCCGAATGGCACGAAATGGTGAACATCAACATCAACGGGGTCCTCACCACCCTGCACGCCACGCTGCCTGTGCTGGCGGCGAACAAGGGCCACGTCATCAACATCGGCTCGCTTGCTGCGCGTCAGGTGTTCCCCAACAGCGGCGTGTACTGCGCCACGAAGCACGCGGTGCTCGCGTTGAGCGAGTCGATTCGGTTGGAATACCGCAACGACGTTGCCGTCACCACCATCAACCCCGGTGCGGTGAACACGGCGTTCATCGACAAAACGACCAACGAATCGTTGCGCGCCGATTACCGCCCTCAATTCGATGAAGGCATGACGGCTGAATTCGTGGCCAACGCCATTGCGACGGCGCTCGAAGCGCGCGGGCGCGGGGTCTTTTCGGAAATCACACTGCGCCCCGACCGCCGGTGAAGATCGGGTTCTTAACGAGCTCCACGGGCTGGGGCGGCTTGGAACGCAACCTGCTGCGGTACGCTTCTTGGGTGGGAGAATGCGGTCACGAAGCCGTTGTGTTCGCCGTGGACGGAGCGCCTGTCGCCCGTGCGTCGGGGCGATTCGAACCCATTGAACGGCAACCGCGTTACTTCGCTTGGCAGGCTGCGAAACGGCTCGCAAAGCGGCTTCGGGGGCTGAAGGTGGAGGTGCTGTGGGTGCGCGATCCGCGGGATTTGGCCTTCGCAGGGATGGCGGCAAAGCGGGCCGGTATTCCCCTGATTTTCCAGCAGGGCATGCAGTTTTCCAAGGCCAAACACACCCCTTGGCACGCCCTCCGTTTCGGCCGAGTCGCCCGCTGGGTCGCTCCCGCTCGCTGGCTCGCCGAACAAGCGCTGCGCATGACGCCCCTCCGCCCGGACCAAGTGAGCACCATCCCGCTCGCGCTCGACGATTCGTGGTTCACCGCGCCCCACAACGCCGATGCCCGCTCCCGATGGAACTGGCCTGCCGAAGCCCGGATCGTCGGGCTCTTCGGCCGATTCGACCCCTTGAAAGGCCAGGCCGAACTCTTGCACGCCCTCGCCCAAGCGCCCGGGGTCCACGGCTGGTTCATCGGCGAATCCACGGTCAATGAAGGCCGCTCCCATGAGGCCGAACTCACGGCCCTAGCCGACGACCTCGGCCTCTCCGACCGCGTCCGATTCTCCCCCCCGACCGAAGACCTCCGCACGGCCTACGACGCCATCGACGCCTTCGCCCTATGCAGCACCTCCGAAACCTTCGGCATGGTCACGCTCGAAGCCCTCGCCCGCGGCTGCTTCGTCATCGGCACCCGCTCCGGCGGTACCCCCGAACTCCTCCAACACCACCCCGGAACCGCCCTCTACGACCCCGGAGACCCCGCCGCCCTCGCGGCCCTGATCCGGAACCTCCCCACGCACCGCTTCCGCCGGGACCTCACGCCCTACACGAAATCGCAAGCCCTCGCATCATGGAATCGCCTGCTCGCCGAACTCGTCTCCTGACCGCCATCGTCGCCCTCACCACCGCCGGCACCGCCCAAACCCCGCTCGAACAAGTCGCCACCGAATTCGAACTCCTCGGCTGTTCAGTGACGTCCTTTTGTGGCGACAGCATCCAGCAGTCGTTCCATTGGGGAACGCGGCAACTGGAAGCGGGATGGCCCGTGACGTCCTCCACGCAATACCGCATCGCGTCCGTCTCGAAGGCGGTGGTGGCCACCGCGTGTGCGCGGCTTGTGGAGTTCGGGGAGCTCGCTTATGCAGAGCCCGTCGATGCGTGGCTGGGGTGGTCGTTGGTTCATCCGAGCCATCCGGGTGTTCCCGTAACGGTGGGCGATTTGCTCAGCCACCGGTCTGGACTGCAAGACGGCTCGGGGTACGGCGCGTTCCTCGGGGACACCTACGCGGCGGGGCCGGGAGCGCCACCGATTGCGGATTTGGTCTTGGAAGGCGGGAGCGCGTTCACCAGCGACATGTGGCATGCGGCCGAGCCGGGCAGCCATTTTCAGTACGCGAACGTCAATTACGGGGTGCTCGCCACCGTTTTAGAGGCTGCAACCGGCCTGCGGTTTGACGCGTTGATGGACAGCCTGGTGCTGCATCCGCTTGGTATCGCGGGGTCGTTCAACGTGGGCACTTTGCCCGATTGGGATGACGTGGCCACGCTGTATCGGAATCAAGGAGGGTGGGTGCCCCAAGCGGATGATTTCATCAACGAGCCGCCCGTGGGGTGGGATTTCTCCGCCTATGTCCCGGGGACCAACGGGTTGCTATTCGCCCCGCAGGGAGGGCTGCGCATTTCGACCGAGGAGTTGGCGAGGATTGCCGCGGTTTGGGAGGATGGAACATGGAATGGCGTTGCGTTGTTGGAGATGCCGGGAATTGCCGCCCTGCATGAGGCGGTGTGGACCGCCGATGGATCCAATGGGGACACGTATTTCGGGCTGTTCAACAGCTGGAGCTGGGGGCTGCACCGGGCCAACTTGCATGCGGGTGACGCTTTTTTTGGAGACCAAACCCTGTTCATCGGTCACCCCGGCGAAGCGTACGGCTTGATCTCGGACTTGTACCTCGAACCCGCAACCGGTTGGGGATTCGCCTTTGCCACCAACGGGGCTTGGTCGGGTTACAGCTTCGGCGAGACCAGTTGGTACGCGGTGGAAGAAGCGATTCACTTGGCGCTCACGGACGACCGAAACGCCTGCGCCACCGCAACGGGCGTCGGTGGACCTGAGGCAGCGGCTTCGGCGGACGATGCGCGGACCCGCTGGTTCGACCTCAGCGGACGGCACGTGACCACTGGCCATGCCCCGAACCGACCGGGGATTTACGTGTCCGACCGAGGAGCAAGGACCTTCCGAATCGGGAATTAAAAGATGTCCTGGTTCGAGGGCATGTTTTTGCGCTGCACCACGTGGCGGTGCAATTCCACCATGCCTTCGCGCTCCATGCGCTTGAGCAACCGGCTGATGACCTCCCGCGAAGAATTCAAATCGGTGGCGATTTCCTGGTGCGTCGTGCGCAACTCTTCCGTTCCGCGGGCTTCAAATTGCTTGTTGAGGTAGAAAATCAGGCGCTGATCGAGCGACCGGAAGGCGACTTGGTCGATGACCTCCAAGGTTTCCTCAAACCGCGAGCGGTAGGTTTCCAAAACGAAATGGTACCAATCCGAGTAATCGCGCATGAACGTGTCCATGTACTCAATCGGCAAGGCCAACGCTTCCACGTCCTCTTCGGCGGTGCTTTTGATGATGGAGGCTTTGCGCTGCGTGGCACAAATCATGCTCAACGCACACGCCGTTCCGGGCTCGAGGTAATACAAGAAGTGCTCGCCGCCGTCGAGCCCTTCCTTGTACAGTTTGGCACTTCCGCTGAGGATGAGCATGGTGGAACGGAAATACTGCCCTGTCCGCATCATGGTTGCGCCTTCTTCGAACCGAACCAGTTCGCCCAATGTGGCCAACTTCGTCCGCAAATCCGGACTGAACATGGGGAACAGGCTGGCCAGCCGCTCCGCAATTACCATTTGTCTTCCGTCCACTGTCTTCAAGTTGTAACTGAGGTGGAAAGATAACAAAAAGCCGCCCGCAGGATTACCTTCGCACCATGAGTCCTCGCCCTGCTGTTCCGATCGGTTTTGCGCCTCCGCCCATTGACGAAGATGCGGTGGCGGCGGTCGCTGCCGTGCTGCGGTCGGGCTGGATTACGACTGGGCCCGAAGTAGCGGGTTTGGAGGAGGATTTGCAGTTTTTTTTGGGGGCTGCTGCGGTGGGGTGCTTCGGGTCGTGGACGGAAGCTGCGGAATTGGTTTGGCGCTGGTGGGGGTTGGGACCGGGGGACGAGGTCATCGTGCCCGCCGTGACCTTCGCTGCGACGGCGAATGTGGTGCTGCATTGTGGTGCCGTGCCCGTGGTGGTGGACGTGGACCCGTCGGATTGGAACGTTTCAGCGGCGGCGATTGCGGCGGCAATGACGCCCCGTACGAAAGGGGTCATGCCCGTGGATTTGGGCGGGTGGCCTGTGGATTACGCTGCGATCCGAGAGGTGGTTGAGGCGGGACGGAAGGATTTCACTCCGGCCAATTCCGTGCAAGCGCAATTGGGACGGCCGCTGTTCTTTGCCGACGCCGCGCACAGTTTCGGGGCGATTTACGGGGGACGTCCTGTGGCGGAGCAAGCGGATTTTACGGCGTATAGTTTTCACGCGGTGAAGAATTTCACCACGGCGGAAGGCGGGGCGGTGGTGTGCGCTTTACCAGATGGGTTCGACCGAACGGACATCCTGCGGTGGATGAAGGTTTGGGGGTTGCACGGGGCGACGCGGGATGCGTTGGCGAAGGCGCGCGGTGGGCAGTGGGAATACGACGTGGTCGGGGCGGGCTACAAGTGCAACATGACCGACTTGCAGGCCGCCATCGGTCGAGCGCAGTTGCCGAAGTACGCGGCGCAATTGGAGGAGCGCGGTGAATTGGCGCGGCGGTATGACGAGGGATTCAAGGAGCTGAAGGGCGTGCAGTTGCCGCCGCGGGAGGACGGCTTGCGCCGGTCCGCGTTTCATTTGTATGCCCTGCATTTTCTGGATTGGAGCGAGGAGCAGCGGAACGCCCTCATCGACCGGCTGCGGGAGGATGGCATTCCGACCAACGTGCACTTCATTCCGCTCGCTCGCCTTTCGGTTCACCGCGACCGCGGGCTGCGGCGCGATGACTTCCCCATGGCTGAACGGCATTTCCGCGGGGCCATTTCCCTGCCTTTGCACACGTCCCTGCAACGCGATCAGCAGGACTGGATCGTTGAACGCGTGGTGCATCACGCAACGGCCTTGGGCGGATGAGGCGGGTGTTGGACTTCATGCTGGCGGTCGTCGGACTCCTGGCGGTGTTGCCGTTGGTGTTGGGATTGGCGCTTTGGATTCGCCTCGACAGCCCGGGATCGCCGTTTTACAGCCAAATCCGCATCGGGCGCAACGGCCGTCCCTTCCGCTTGTACAAGCTGCGTTCCATGCGGCCCGTTACGGGGTTGGAAAGCGGACTGACGCAGGGGAACGAAGACCCGCGCATCACCCGGGCGGGGCGTTGGATGCGGCGCTCGAAGCTGGACGAACTGCCGCAGCTGTGGAATGTATTGCGGGGAGACATGGCGCTCGTGGGACCGCGTCCCGAAGTGCCCGAATTCGTGGCGCGGTACACGGAAGAGCAGCGGGAGGTGCTGCTCGCCCGGCCGGGGTTAACGGATCCGGCGAGCCTCGCCGCGTTCGATGAGGGCGAGGAATTGGCGCGCGTGGAGGACCCGGAGGCGCATTACCTTGAGGTCATCATGCCGCGCAAGGTAGCGGACCAAATCGCCTACCTGCGCTCCCGTACGCTGGCCTCCGACGCCGCGCTCATCGCACGCACCGCAGCCCGCATCTTCCGGAAGCGTTAGTCCCGCTCGGACGTCCCCCATCCCGCCAACAGCTCGTCGAGGTGCTTCGCGAGGAAGTGGCGATCCGCCCGGATCAAGGCCAAACTCACGAACCGGATGAGCCGCTCGAACCCGAAAGCGGGAGGAACGATCCGAGGCTGATCGGCGGTGGGGAGGTTAAGCCAGGAATGGATTTGGTCAGGCGCCAACAACGCCCCTTGCGAAAACGGATCGATGTAGCACAGCACCACCCCATGCGGCGCCTCCTCCGTCGGCACGCTCGTCCCATCGCACAAGCACAGCAGGAAATGGTGCGGACTGTCCACCACGTGCACATCCAAATCCAACGAACGCGCTAGCGCCCAATATAAAAAACCGATGCCCAAAGCGTTGCCCTGCTTCCGCGCCATCACCTCGCCCAACAGCGCGTGCCCCGGCCGCAACGTAGCGCCCGCCGCCCGTCCAAAACCCAGCACATCGAACAGCATGTGGTTCACCACCTGCAACCGCTCAAACCCCGTCAAATCCTCGTTCAACTCCAACCAAACCGTTCGGCGCAGCTGCTCAAAGTCCTTGCGAACCTGCGCGGCATCCACCTTCGGCTGCACCGCCTCGTGCACGATGAGCGCCGCCTCCACGTGGTCCTGCCCCTCGCCAAACACCCACTCCAACGTCCGCTCCCGCAACCGCTCAAACCGCAACCCATGAACCACTTCGTCGAGTCGGCTGGCGTGCTCATCGGCCAGGAGCGACTCTTCCCGGTGCTGTTCCAACAGCGGCAAGACCGCACTCCCCCGCTCCATCAGCCGCTCCCGAACGTGGCTGTACACCCCTTCGTCCGGGTCGTCCAACAATTGGATGAGTGCGTGGATTTCGTTCAGTTGCATCGACACCAAAACTAACGGCAGCCTCTCCGCCCTCGCGCCCCCTTGCGCTGCGTTTTCCAACTCCGGGTGTTGAATGCGCCCCAAGATTTTCATTCCCTGAACCTTACCGTTCCTCCGTATCTTCGAACATGGTGAAACGACGCCCCTCTCGCTACGCTTCCCTTGTTCCCGAGCGCGACCGGTTGTTCTATGCGTTTTGGGCTACCGGGGTGTTTTTGGTGGCCATTTGGAGTGTGTACGGATTGAACGAGCTGATGGAATTGGGCTGGCGTCAATTCGGAGTCCATCCTGGGGATCCGACCCACTGGACGGGCATTTTGACCTACCCCTTCCTTCATGGAGACTTGGAGCACCTGTGGAACAACACCGCCACCTTCTTCACGCTCAATACGTTGCTCTTCTATTTCTACCGAAGCATCGCCTTGCGCATTTGGCTCTTGTTGTATGTGGTGAGCGGAGTCGGTTTATTCTACCTCGGCGAAGGCGGCAACCACATCGGGGCCAGCGGCATCATTTACGGACTCGCGGCCTTCCTGTTTTTGAGCGGCTTGATCCGCCATGCTGAAAACCTCATGCGGGTGTCGCTGCTGGTCGCCTTCCTCTACGGCGGGATGGTGTGGTGGATGTTGCCCATCGAGGAGGGCATCAGCTGGGAAGGACACTTGTCGGGCGCGGTGACGGGGGCCTTGTTGGCGCTCGCTTATCGGAGCCGGGGCCCGGTGGATGATGAGGAATTCTTTCCTGAAGACCAAACCGCTCCCCTCCCCCGCTGGTGGGCCGTCCACCACCCCGATGACCCCGAGGTCATCGCTCAGTTCGGTCCGCATGCGTTCAACGAACCCGAGGAGCACTCCTCCTCCGCCCACGATGCCCCGACCCGCATTCGGTACACCATCGTCCCCCGAAAAAGCAACGAAGCGAAGCTTCGGTCAGGTCCCGATGCTCCGCTTCGTGGCAGTTCCCGGCCCTCCGGAAACGCGTCGTGATCAGGAATTCAACATCACCGGCATCACCAACATCAGCAGGTCCTCTCCCTCGTCGCTTCCGTCCACCGGCCGGATGATGCCCGCGCGATTGGGAGCCGACATTTCCAGGGAAACCTCCGTTGAATTCAAGTTGTTCAACATGTCGATGATGAAGCGGCTGTTGAACCCAATTTCCATGTCTTCCCCCGTGTAGGAACAGTTCAACCGTTCGCTAGCCTCGTTGGCGAAGTCCAAATCCTCCGCATTCACCGTCAATTCGCTGCCCGCAATGCGCAAGCGCACTTGGTGGGTGGTTTTGTTGGCAAAGATGGAAACCCGGCGGATGGCCTGCAGAAAGCTCACGCGGTTGATGACCATCCGGTTCGGGTTCTCCTTCGGAATGACCGCATCGTAATTGGGGTACTTGCCCTCGATCAAGCGGCAGACCAATTTGACGTCATCCACTTCAAACGACGCATTGCTGTCGTTGTAGCTCAAGGCCACCGACTCGGCATGAGCAGCCGCGTTCTTCAGCAGGTTGAGGGGCTTCTTCGGCACGATGAACTGGGCTGATTCCGAAGCCGAAATGTCCGTGCGAGCGTACCGAACCAAGCGGTGCGCGTCCGTAGCCACGAACCGAACGCTGTCGGGATAGAACTCGAAGAAAATCCCGCTCATCACCGGACGCAAGTCGTCGTTGCCCGTGGCAAACAGCGTGCGGTTGATGGCCATGAGCAAGGCATCGGCGGACATGTTGATTGCCGTGGCGTCCTCCAACTCCGGAAGCTGCGGGAACTCATCGCCGTTCGCCCCGGTCAGCTTGTACTTGCCCGCATCGCTGATCAATTCAATGCCATACGTTTCCAGGTCCACTTTGAACGTCAACGGGATGTCCGGGAAGGCCTTCAAAATGTCCAGCAACATCTTTGCTGGAATCGCAATCGAACCCGTGTCCTCGGATTTCACCTCCACCTTGACCGTCATGGTCGTTTCCAAATCACTGGCCGAAATCACCGCCTCACCGGGTGCCACTTCGAACAAGAAGTTGTCCAAAATAGGGAGGGTGTTGTTGCTGCCCAACACACCGCTCAAGACCGACAATTGACGCAGCAAGTGACTGCTCGATACGATAAAATGCATGGTTCTCATATGAATTCCAAAGATGCTTCAACTTTGGCAAAGGCACGCCATAACCCCGCAGCGAATGCCCTGTTTTTTTCCACATGCAACGCATTGCCCTTGACCGGCGTCTTCGATGGGAATGAACTTCGGTGGAAATGGCGGATATTCGTCGAAAATTGCCGAGGTTTGACCTGGTTAACTTCAACGAAATCCGATCTACGATGAAAGCACGCACTTTATTGATGGCCTTTGGTTTGGCCTGTTCCTCCTTCGCCTTTGCTCAGTCTGACGTCTACGTTGGCACGGTCACTGAGGAGTTGGTTGACATCACCATCACGCCGAACACCTCACGCGATCAGCTGGCCCGCATGCAACGCGATTTGTACGAACAGGGCATCACCTTCCGCTACGACAACATCAGCTGGATTGAAGGCGAACTGGTTTCCATCACCCTCGGACTGAAGGACGCTGAAGCGGGCATCTCGGAAGTGTTCAGCACGGAAGACCTCGGGGGCAGCACGACCGCCATTCGCGTCTTCATGGACCGTTCGGACAATGCCCCCACACCGATTTACGTGGGCGAGGCGAACGCAAAGCAGTGATTCATCGCAGCTGAGCCAACACGGCGTCCCGGACGCGATCCACGTCGATGGATCGTCCGCACAAAAAATGCCCTTCGGGGCATTTTTTGTGTCCGTGAGCGCCACAGGGTCGGCACGCCAAGGACTCTTCGGTTTCGATGATCACGCTGCGATCGCTCAGTGGGCCAAAACCGAACGCAGGAACCGTCGAGCAAAACAAAGCGACAGCGGGGCGGTTGCACGCGCTGGCCAAATGCAAGGGCGCGCTGTCATTCGAGACCACACTGCCCGCTTGCGCTACGATGGCAATGGCTTCGGCGAGGGATGAACGGCTGGAAGTGCGGTGCAACCTCGGGTGGACGGCGGCCCGTTGCTTGATGCTGTGCAGCAGGGCGTCATCGGTGGGGCCGCCCATGAGGACCACGGGAACGTCGGGACGGCTGCGCGCCAAGGAGGCGATGAGCGCCACCCACTTCTCGGCGGGCCATTGTTTCGTAAACCATTGGCTAGCAGGTGCCAGGACGATGGCTCCGGCCCATTCCGCCGGTGCCTCGGCTTCGGGATGGAGTCGCGGCCCGACGCGCTTCGGGCACCACGGCGCGATGAGCTCGTGGTTGCGCTCCACTTCGTGCTGGCCGCCTTCGAGCTCGTGCCGCAGGCGGCGGGTGAAGGCGAAGGACCAGGGGTTGCTTTTGAAGCCGACGCGGATGGCCGCTCCCGAGCAGGCGGTCAGGAGACCGGATGAAGCGTGGCGATGCGGGTTGATGACGGCGTCGTAGCGGGCGGCTCGGACGGCCTTGACTTCGCGGAGCAGGCGAGCGTATCGGGATGCGGATTTGTCCCAAATCCGGACTTCCCGCACGAACGGATGGCCGTCGAACAACCGCTCGTTGCCTTTGCGCACCCAAACGTCGATGGCGGCATGCGGCCACGCGTGGTGCCAGGTTTCGAGGAGGCCCGTGAACAGGATGACGTCGCCGATGAACGCGGGCTGCACGAACAGCACCGAATGAACCATCGGCAAATCTGCTGTGGATTGAGTGGGTTCGACCTCAGCCATGTCGCGAAGATAGCCCTACCTTTCGGGCGATGGCACGGTGGATTGCATTGGACTTCGGCAAAGCCCGAACGGGGATTGCGGTGACGGATGATCACGCCATGATTGCCAGCCCGTTGGAAACCGTTGAATCGCGAGCGATTTGGGATCGGTTGCCGGCGCTCGTGGAGGAACGGCCGTGTGCGGGATTTGTCCTGGGCGATCCGGGGCAACTCACGGACAGCTCAGCGGGCATCGATGACCTGGAGCAGCGCCTGCGCAAAAAGTGGCCCCAACTGCCCGTTCATCGGGTCGACGAGTCCTTCACTTCGCGCGAAGCCCAAGCGTCCCTCATCGAAGGCGGGATGCGAAAATCAAAGCGCCGGGAGAAGGGAGCCTTGGACAAGGTGGCCGCGGCGCTGATCCTTCAGCGCTTCCTCGACGGCCACGACGCGTTGGACTTCAGCGCCCTCAATCGCCCACGACCCAAACACTGAAAACGGGAGCGTCCTCCGCTTGAGCGCACCACGCGTCCCGAACTGCTTGCCACACGCCCCAGGCCGCGATGTGTTCCATGCGTTCCTGCGGCGTGGAGTCTGGCGCAATGCGCTCGACCAACGCCTGAACGAACGCTTCCTCTTCGCTGTGCTGGGCCCGCCAAGCACGGCGCACCTTCCCTGCAGCTCCCTCGAACGCCTTTTCCATTTTCTTGACCGCCGCACGCGCTGCGCCCTCCAAGGTGGGGTCGAGCGGCTTCACGTGGGCGACGAACTCTTCCGCCCAGGACGCGAAGTCCCACGGGGGCAAGGCCGATTGCGCGCCGCGGATGCAGGCCGTTCGCCAGCGTTCTTCGACGCCTTGCGCGGCCTCTTTCGGATGCCAGTTTTGGCCTTGAAGCCACTCCCATTGCTCCGGGGACACGGCCACTCCCCCATCGCGCAATTCCAACCGCGGGAAAGCCAACCCGTGGTGCGCAAACGCCTCGGTCAACTGCAGCCAATAGGCCAACTCGCTCGGCCCCAGAAACACCGCCTCGCTGCCCAACAGCCATTCTTGATAGAGCGGCCGCAACGCCGCATTGGGGCTCCAGCGCGGCTCGCTCGCATGCTGACCCGCCTCCTCGAAGGGCATCGACCACTGACCGTCGACCGGAGCGATGCCTTGCTCCGTCCTCTCCAGTCGGACGCGCTCACCCGGTCGCAATTCGAAAAGTGCCACCTCGCGAGGAAACAGGGCTGGCTTCCAGCCGGCTTCCTCCAGGTGAGCGGTTTGGCGCGCGAGCGGCATCCCGATTCCAGTGCCGTTCAACTCGGCCTCCCAGAGCGGCGATGCGCACGCCTTGAGGGCCGGGTCATCGGCGTCCAACACGAGGACGCCATCCTCTCCAAACCAGTGATGAACCCATCGAAGCATGGCCTCACTGAGCGTTTGGGCAGTTTCCATCCCGGCCATCACGGAACGCTTCCAATCCTCCGTCACCGCCGAAACTTCCACCCATTCCTTGACCGCGTCCCGGTCGCGCCCCCCCAACTCCCAGCGTCCCACCGCGCCGGTGCACGCCGACTCCGACCAAGCCATTCCTTCCCCCTTGCCCTTCACCCTCGGAAAATGCCGCACTTCCTCCCAATCGTGGTCCTCCGACGCGAGCCAGAACACCAACACCGGCCTTTCCGGCTGCAAGCGCGCGCGGCGCACCATGCTCAAGATCTTCAAGTGGAAAAACGCGGGGCCTCCTGCGGCCACCAACTGATGCCCTGCCGTCCAAACCGGCGCTCCGCTGGCCAAGCGATTCAACGCATCGGGCGGAGTCAAGCCGCATTGGGCGTAACGCAATCGCATGGCCTCAGCGACCAGCTCCCGTGGCGCGCGTCGGGTGGAAACCGTCGGGGTCACGAACAGGTCCGGGTTGCGCAAGTAGGCGCCCGCCAAGGTGTTCTCTGAAGCTCCGCAATCGCGCTGTAAATAGGTGTGGCCAATCATGCCACAAAGGTAGCCGTGCAGGACCTCAACGAATCAACGTCAGCATGCCGGATTCTTCGGTGCGCTTGGCCCCTTCCACCTTCATTCTGAGCTTCCATACGTACATGCCGACCGGTACGGGTTTGCCTTTCGAATCCGTTCCATCCCAGGCCAAATCATCGGTTTTCCGCGACTCGAAAAGCAACTCCCCCCAACGGCTGTACACCTCAAAACCAATCAATTCCCCTCGGTTGATGACCGGCATGAACCGATCGTTCTCCCCGTCGCCATTGGGAGAAAACGCATTGGGAACAAACCACGGAACATCCGCCACTTCAGCCTCCGGGCTCACGGCCTCGACGTCAACAGGCCCCTTCACTTCGCTCACTTCCTCAGGTTCCTGCGATGCCAATTCCAGTTCAAACGCATCAACGAAGTAGTACGCCATTTGGGGATTCGCGCCCTCCACCACTTCGAAATCCACCGCTTCATCGGGTGCGAACACCCCGACCGCGAAGTGATTCCAGGCCCCGCCCGCGGTGAACGTGAAGGCGACTTCCTGCCATTCCCGGTTGTAAAAAGGCGTGTTGAACTGAAACTGAGGTTGCAAATTCAAGGGAGCCAAACCGGATTGCACCGGAGCCGATTCAGAACAGGCCACAGCCAACCCGCTCACCGCCGCTCCGGCAGGAGAAAACGCCGTCACCTCCCCGTTCGTAATCGCAAAGCGCAAGCGGTAGTGTTGGCCCGGTTCCAACGGCTCGCTGAATCGCCCGACCACGTATTCCCTGCGGCTGGACCCGTCGGTGGTGGCCGCGGTGAATCCCATCACGCCTTTTCCTGCAAAAGCGTCCAACATGGCGAGGGGCGTTTCCGGCAAATCGCCGCCTCCTGAGCCGTCCTCGTGAAAGAAATCAGGACTCGCTTCCGCACTGCCTGCATTGCCCCATTGGGGCACATGAAACCACTGCCCGGGAGCCGAAGGGGCGGTCGAGTAGTTTTCGAAGCTGCCGTTCAAGACGGCCGGGGTTTGGGCTGCCAAGGAGGCCGGGACGCCCCCGACGATCCCAACCAACGCAATGCGAATGCAGGTGTTCATCCCGCGTAAGGTACGCAAAACTGCAAAAAAGAATGCGGGGAGTCCGCGTTCGGACTCCCCGCACCTTAACCAAAACAACTTGAACCAAATCATCTTCGTGCAACCGGTGAACCGCCGGTGTTGCTTGCACTACGGGAATAACACGCACGAAGACGAAATTTGTTGCACGAAGACCGTGCCAAAATCTGCTAATGGCCTGAACCGATGCTCCGAGTCACCTGCAACCGAAGCGAAATCGGATGCACTTCCGCCGGCCGCCAAGTCAGGCCCGTTTCTGCCGCCCAGCGCCCCGAAAAACCGGGAACCCCACGTCGGCGGGTGCCTCCCCAAGCGCACCCAATCCCCACCCGCATCACCGGTTGCCAAGCCCCACCGAGCTGGACTTGTGTAACGACCGGAGGCTCGAGGCTTTCCGGTCGAACAATTCGATGGTGGAACCGATCGGCATTCCAGCGTTCCAAGCCAAATGACAGAGTGACCGGCGTGGTGCGGAACCATTCCACCCGCAACAACGCATGGGCTCCCCATCCGAAGCTGTGCGAGCGCACCAAGCTGACGGCAACCGTGTCCGTCTCCACGCCGATGTCGAAGCGCTGACGGGTCACCGCCCACACCGACTCGGCGTCGTTGGGCAAAAACCCAATCAACGAGTCGGGCAACGCCTCGCCCCAATCGCTCAGTGCCATCCCTTGCAATTCGACCGCCCAACCGAAGCCCCAGAGACGCCGGCCGGGTCGTGGCATCACCTGTGCCCATCCCAAACCACCTGCAACCGGAGGCCAACCCCGCGCAAAACCATCCAAGCCTTCTGAAAAACCGCCCAATGGCATGCGGCCCATTCCGTACACCGCGTTCCAATTCGGCGCCTTCTGCTTGATGGGGCGCCGCTCATCGGGCCCAGGCAAGTTCCAGCCGAACTGCCACCTCCGCGGTCGCGATACGGTATCGATTTCGACGGATGCTTGGACGCGAATGGTTTGGCCATCCACAAAAATGGAATCTGCAGAAGGCACGGCAGCCGCAATGGAAGGCGCCGCAGAGCACAGCGCAATCAGCCAACACCACGACTTGATCATCGGCGAGCCCATCGTCGCCAACTTATCGAATCTCCATCAATGTTCCACCTCGACTTCAGCGGAAATGACCCACAATTGGTCTGCGCTCTCGGTGGATTGAAGGGTGTGTCCCTCAGGGCAGGCCGACTCCACCGGCAACAGTGCCGTCAGGTAAGGCAACGGATCAACCCGAACGGGCCGCGGCCAAACACGTGATTCCTCTTCCGTTCCGGTCAAAGGCGCGGGCACCTCAACGGGCGCAGCAGCGAATGCCGTCACCACCTCTTCCTCGATGGCCTCCACGGCCTCGATGGTCGGCAGTTCCTGCACCACTTCGACCGGTGCGTAATCGGACGGCACCGAACGCTCCGACCAACCCCAAATCGCCCCCGCCCCAACGGCCAACGTCAAAACCGCCCCGCTCACGCGTCGGGCCCATTTGATGCGCCACAACCGCCCCATAACGGCCGCCTCCATTTCAAGCGGAGCGGCAACTTCGTGGCCTTGGTACTGGTCGTGGATGTATTGTTCGAAAGCGTCAAATTTCATGACTCCGTGGTCTTAAGGGCAGTGAGGGACATGTGAGCGAGCACGTCTTGGAGGTACTTGCGCGCTCGTGAAAGCTGGCTCTTCGACGTGTTGATGTCAATCTCCAGCATCTCGGCAATTTCCTTGTGGCGGAAGCCGTCGATGACGTAGAGCTTGAACACCGTGCCGTAGCCGGTGGGCAGTTGAGCGATCGCTTGGTCCAATTCTTCTCGGGTGTAGTCCAAATCCTTGAACGCTTCCAAGTCCGCTGGGGTTGCATGCACCTCATCGATGTCCGCGTGATACGCATGCTTCAGCTGGCGCCGGTAATGCGTAATGGCGGTGTTCACAACGATCCGACGCAACCAGCCTTCGAAGCTGTGGTTGCGCGAGAACGTGTTGAGGTGGCGAAAAATCTTCACCCAAGCGTCTTGCAAGACGTCCTCTGCATCTTCACGGGAATTCGTGTACCGCAGCGACACCGCGAAGAGCATCCCGCTGAAGCGGCGATACAGTTCACGCTGCGCCCGGGATTTGCCCCGTTTGCACGAATCGATGAGTTCGAGGAGTTCTTGGTCCATGGTCGCTCTCCCTACTGAACGCCTGTGGGAGGTGGGGGGTTGCTTGGTGGCGGGGCGAATTTGGCCTTTTTAAACGAATTGCTTTCGGTCCAAATCCAACCACTCCAACGCCGCGCCCGCGAACAGGTCGTCCACCGTCTCCGGCGCCAAGCCCATCTCCTCGATGAACGCGCCGACCTCCAAATCGCCCAACGGGAACGGGTAATCCGTGCCCAAGCACACCCGCTTGCTGCCCTGCAACGCGAGGATGTACCGCAGCAAATCCGCGTCGTGCGTGATGCTGTCCACCCAAAACTTGCCCACGTATTCCCGCGGGTTCACCGGGTTGTCGATGGCCACGAGGTCGGGACGGCAGTTGAAGCCGTGCTCCACCCTGCCGAGGGTCGTGAGGAACGAGCCGCCCGCATGGCTCAGCATTACCCGCAAATGCGGCAACCGCTCGAGGACGCCCCCGAAAACGAGCGAGCACGCCGCCCGCGACGTCTCCGCTGGCATGCCCACCAGCCAGGGAAGCCAGTACTTTTCCATTTCCTGCTTGCCCATCATGTTCCACGGATGGATCATCACCGCCATGCCTTCGTCCGCACATGCTTGAAAAAAGGGGAAGAACTGCGGTTCGCTCAGGTTGAGTCCGTTGATGTTGGAGCCGATTTGGACGCCCACGTGGCCGTTCGCCTTCGCCCGCTTCAGCTCTTGAATGGCCAAATCCGAATCCTGCATCGGCACCGTCGCCAGCGCCACGTAATGCCGCGGGTGCTGCGCCACGAGCTCACTCAGGTGATCGTTGAGGAACCGCCCGACTTCCAAGGCGTCTTGCGGCTTTGCGTGGTAGCTGAACATCACGGGGATGGTGCACACGACCTGGACTTGGGTGTTGAACTGGGCGTATTCTTCGATGCGTTCGGTTTCGTCCCAGCAGTTGCTCGCGATTTCCCTGAAAAAGCGGTCGCCTTGCATCATGCGAGCGAATCCAGGACGTCCGGGTTCGAGGTGGATGAAGTTGCCGTATCCAAACTTCTCGGTCCAGCGCGGGAGCTGTCCGGGCAGGATGTGGGTGTGGGAATCGATTTTCAGCATGGGTCGAGCGCGGCCATTTCCGCGGCGCGCCGCAATTTAGTGAAGCGGGGCTTTGTGGACGCGGCGGAGATCGAGGCGGTTGACGGGGTGGATGGTCCAGCCCTGGACGTCGTTCCGAACGAAGTGGGTGACGCGGTCATGGAAGAGCGGGATGACCGGCAGGTCCTGGGCGACGAGGGCGTCCATGGTGGCGTAGGCCGCGAGGCGGGTGGAGTCGTCGTCGGTGCCGAGGGCCTCGGCGTAGAGGGCGTCGAAGGCGTCGTTGGCGTAGTGGGTGTAATTGGGGCCGGCGGGGGCGAAATTGCGTTGGAGGAACAAGCCGAGGAAGTTCTCCGCATCGGGGTAGTCCGCGAGCCAGGACTTGCGGAACAGGAGGGCCTCGCCTTGGGCGACGCGTTCGCGTTGGGTGCCGGGCGAGAGGACGTCGATGGCGACTTCGAGTCCGAGGGCGCGCCATTGGTGCTGCAGGGCGGCGGCGAGGTCGGTGTAGTCGGAGGTGGTGCTGAGGGTGAGGGGCGGAATGTCCGTGCCGTCGGGGTGGCCTGCCGATGCGAGGAGGGAGCGGGCGGAATCGAGGTCGAACACCGGGGGGGCGTAGGGCAGCATTCCGGGCAAAGTGGGCGGGGTGAAGCGGGCGGTGGGAAGGACCGCGCCGCGGCGGAGGTGGGTCGCGATGGCCTTGCGGTCCGTGGCGAGCGAGAGGGCGCGGCGAACGCGCGGGTCGAGGAGCGGATGGCCCGCACTTGTCGGCAGATCGGGATCGACCAGGACTCCGATGTAGTCGGTTTTCAGGAAGGGGACGGTTTCGAGGCGGATTTGGCCTGAATAGGCGCCATTCAGGTCCCCTCCTTCCGTCAGCAATTCCTCCAAATACGCTGCATGCAAGCCGCTCATGAAGTCGTACCGACCTTGGACCAGTCCTTGAAATTCCGCCCCCATGTCCGAAGCAAAATCGATGTGCACGGCCTCCAAATACGGCAACTTCCTCCCCGCCGCGTCGCGCTCCCAATAGTGCTCATTCGGGTGCAACACGCACGCCACGTCTTCAACCCACCACTTCAGTTTGAATGGCCCCGCCCCCACCGGGTGCGCCCGAAAATCCCGGCCAAAGTGCGCCACCGCCTCCGGCGCCACCACGTTCGCGTAGGCGGTGGCGAGCATTCCGAGGAACGGCGGAAACGGCTCCCGCAAGTGAAAAACGACCGTATCGGCGCCTCGAGCCTCCATCCCGCCCCCCGGCGCCGCCGCATCCAACGGTTCCAGGATCCACCCCCCGCTCGACGCCACCTCCGGGTCGCGCAACCGGTCCAGGCTGAACACCACATCCTCCGCCACCACACGCCGCCCATCCGCCAAGCCCGGAACCTCGGGCGCGGCCGCAAACCGCGCATCCTCCCGCAACACGAACACCGCGCGACGCCCGCCATCCTCCCACCACCACCGCTCCGCCACCGAAGGGCGAATCGACAAGTCCGCTGCCAACTCCACGAGCCCATCGAAGATCTGATCGACCACCCACATCGGCTCAAGCGTCCGCGCATGTGCGGGATCGAGCGATTGGAGGCCTGCGCTCTCGTTGTACCGAAACACCCTCGGGTCGCGGCTGGCCTCCCCACCACACCCGATGAGCAACGCCATTCCGAGGGTCCAAATCACGCTGTGCTTCACGTTCACAAAGTAACGGCAAACGGCGGTGGACTTTCGGAGGGCGGCGGCGGGAATGCAACGTAAGTTTGTACCATGGCAGCGTTGTGGTCACTCAACCCGTATTTCTGGAAGTATCGCTGGCATCTGCTGGCCGGAATCCTCTTTGTGGCCTTGACGAACGTCTTCGCGGTGTATGCACCGTCCCTCATCGGCGAAGGGGTGAATGCCTTGAAAGAAGTGGAAACGGAATACCTGGCACCGCTTCGAGCAGGCCAAACAGCGGTCTTCGAAGATGCCGTCAAAATCAGCGCCCCCAGCACCTTAGAACAGCTGAGCACGTGGTGGGCCCGCGTGGCTCCGCCGGTGCGCTCAGAGGACTTCCAGTCGAAAGAAGACGTCTTGAAATTCATTGCTTGGGTAGCGGCCTGGCAGGCCATCCTGTATGTGGTGGCGTATTTCATCAAAGGCTTGTTCCTGTTCATGACCCGCCAAACCATCATCGTCATGTCCCGGCACATCGAATTCGATTTAAAGGCCCGCATTTACGAACAGTACCAGCGGCTCGATACCGGATTTTACAAAGCCCATGACACGGGCGACTTGATGAATCGCATTTCCGAGGACGTCAGCCAAGTGCGCATGTACTTGGGACCGGTGGTGATGTACACGCTGAACCTCATCGTATTGATTTCGTTGGTCGTTTCGGTCATGCTCTACATCGATTTGGAATTGACGCTGTGGTCGCTGCTGCCCCTTCCCCTCATGTCCATTGCCGTTTACGCGGTAAGCCGGCGCATCCAAAGCCAAAGCCACGAAGTGCAATCCTTGCAAAGCGACCTTTCCTCGTTCGTCCAACAGCACATCTCTGGAATCCGCATCCTGAAGGCGTTTCGGCGAGAAGCCCCAACGGCCGAGCGGTTTTCCGAGCAATCGGATCAATACAAGACCAGCAAGCTGAACTTGGTGAAAACCGAGGCCCTCTTCACCCCCATCATCGTTTTGCTTGTCGGGTTTTCGACCATCTTGACGATTTACATCGGCGGACATCGGGTGATGTCAGGGGACTTGGAAATTGGACACATCTTCCAATTCGTCTTCTATGTCAACTTGTTGACGTGGCCGTTCGCTTCGGTCGGCTGGGTGACCACGCTGACCCAAAAAGCCGAGGCCTCCATGAAGCGCATCAACGACTTCCTCGATGCGGAACCCACCATCCGAGCAGGGGGCGAACCCTTGCCCAGCCCAACCTCCGAGCCCACCTTGGAGTTTCACTCGGTTTCCTACCGGTATCCCGACACTGGCATTGCGGCCCTGTCGGATGTGAGTTTTTCGCTGACACGAAACCAAACCGTAGCCATCACGGGGCACACGGGAAGCGGGAAATCAACCATCGCCATGTTGGCCATGCGCCTGTTCGATCCGGACTCGGGTCGCATCACCTACAACGGACAAGATCTCAGTCGCCTTGACGTCAAGGCGTACCGCGCCAACACGGGCTACGTTCCACAGGACGTATTCCTGTTCTCCGATCCGATCGGAGAAAACATTGCATTCGGCGTGGACGACGCTTCGGCCCCCACCATCGAAGAGGCCGCCGTCGCTGCCCACGTTCACCACAACATCGCAGCCTTCCCGAAAGGATACAGCACGCAATTGGGAGAGCGCGGCGTGAATTTGAGCGGAGGCCAAAAACAACGCATCTCCATTGCCCGAGCCCTCCTTCGTCACCCCGAAATCCTCATCTTGGATGACAGCCTTTCCGCAGTCGACACGGAAACGGAAACCCACATCTTGGATGCGTTGAAACAAGGCAGCCGCGACCAAGCGGTGTTGATGATGAGCCACCGGGTGTCCTCCATCCGGCATGCTGATTGGGTCGTGGTGCTTCAGAACGGACGGGTCGCGGAAGCGGGCCACCCCGAACAACTCCTCTCCACGGATGGGGTCTACGCCCAAATGGTGCGGGATCAAGCGTTGAAAGACTGATTCGAACTCAATCGCAGGTGGCATTGAACTGGGCAAAGAACATCAGGAGGTCGTCCATCCCCACCATCCCATCTCCATTCATGTCCGCTTGGCAGGCGTTGAGGCAGGCGTAATCGAAGAGGATGACCAACAGGTCGGCAACGGTCACCTGGTCATCGAAGTTGAAATCACCTGGGCAGGGATTCAATTCCTGCTCAGAAAGCACGCCGTCGCAGTTGTTATCTACGCCGGTTTGGTTCCCAGGCGCTGAAGGGTAGACAAAGGCATCGTGATCGTCGCAATCCCCTGCCAAACCAACGAAACCCGCAGGACAAAAGCAATTGCCTACCTGATTGGCGGCATTGCCGTACCCGTCCCCATCCATGTCCCGATACCACATGCTCACCTCCAATTCGTCATCCACCAAGCCATTGCAGTCGTTGTCTTGGGCGTCGCACAGCTCCGGTGCCCCCGGATAAGTGGCCGCTGACAAATCGTAGCAATCCAATCCGTTCATGGCGTAACCTGGTTCGGAAGAACAGAGCACTGCCGGGTGGTTCGGGTCCCCGAACCCATCGCCATCGAGGTCCCGGAACCACACCGCCCCGCCGTCCACTACGACAGAAACCGTTTCGCTCCACGACCAATCGACTTCGGTCCCCTGGACCGTGACTTGCAAATCCACTGCGCCCAATGCCGAAGCGATTCCCGTCACCGGGAAGGTCCACTCCCCGACGCCATACGTCGTGAAGGGCAACCCCTCTGCCACCACACCCACCGGAAGGCCTGCCAAATCAACGACGCATTCAATGCCCAAATCCTTTGGGATGGAAACGGTGAGTTGGACGGTGTCTGTTTGGCACACCTCAGATGAAGAAAACGACGCCTCCACCCAGCGCGGTCGCACCACGTGAAGCCCCGTGGCCATCGAACTGACCAACACGTTGCCCGAAGGCAGGTCCATGAAGTTTGACCACGACCCCGTGAATCCGGGAGCGTTCGATTCCGGGTGCACATCGAAATAGGCCAACTCGTTCAGCGTCAACCCCACGGATTCCTGATGCCCCAATATGCGCAACCCCGCCGTGTAATTCGATTGGTGGATCAGGACCTCATCGGCGTATTGATTGTGATCGCTGGAAAGCGTTGGGCCAAGGTACGCTCCACCATAAGAAGGGTTTTCCAAATCGGAAACGTTCCACCACAAGGTTCGCGTAGGAAAACCGAACTGCTGTTCATCGAGCTCGTCGCCGATGAGCAGGTGCTTTCGAGAAGGCAGCAACAGCGGCTGGTGGGTGTAACCGTTTGATGGATGCTGACCGCTGCTCAGCACCACCACGTCCGATGGGTCCGTTGTGTCGAGAATGGTCCAATTCGTCGGGTGTGCGCAAACCAACAACTGCGCCCCCAGGTAATCCGCATCGGGACCATCGTAGGTCAGGGCCACCGCATCGTGCACGTAGCCGGATTCGGCGTGCATGCCCACCAGCGCAGGAACGGCGGGATTCGTGAGGTCATAAATCAAGACCCCTCCTCCCGCCAGATTTCCACCCACCACATAAAGCCGGCCAGCGGATTCGTCCACCGCCAAGTTGTGGGCATCGCTGAACGCATTGAACGTCGCGGTGGCCAAGAAGGTCTCGGGCGTGGAGTTCACCTCCCGGAGCGTGTGCAAATCGAAGACTTGAAGCCCGTGTGCAAACGCTTCGCTTACGACGTACATGTGGTGCCCATATACTTTCATGTCCCTCCACAAACTGGGCGAGGAAGCCGTGGGAAGTTTGCCGAGGTAAATGGGGTAATAGGGGTCGGTTACATCAATGAAGGCCAACCCGTTGTTCACTCCCAGCAAGGCATACTCGCGGTGCGTTTCCTCATCGTACCAACCCCAAACATCGTTCGCCGCTGAAGCGGAACAGGTCTCCAAGCTGATAAACGACAACTGGTCGATGCCATCGCACGGAAAAGGACCGGCCATTCCATCCATGCAGGGCAATGTTTGGCCCAACAGAAAGGAGGCGTGGAGCCCCGAGATCAGCGTCCACCACCCCACCTCGAGCACATGGTTTAACTTGAACATTCAACGCTAAAAATAAACGACTAAACCTCAAGGAACAAACCTTCATCGAAAGATCCTTCGGCATGAACTCAATTTCGCTGTCGGCTGTTCTGTTGGCATGGAAAAGCGCAAGGTGGTGGTAACCGGGGGGACGGGGTTGGTGGGCCGACACGTGGTGGACGCCCTGATGGATGCGGGCTTCGAGGTTGTGGTGCTGACGCGGTCTCCCGAATCCCGGGTGCGGGATGGCGTGAAGACGAGCCTGTGGAATGGCCGCAATTCAGAGGGACTGAGCGGCGCGTTTCGCGGGGCGGAGGCGGTCGTGCATTTGGCTGGCGAAAACGTGGGACAGCGCTGGACGAAGCGCGCAAAGCAAGCCATCCTCGAAAGCCGCGTCGAGGGGGGTAGGGCTGTACGCGAAGCCATCGAATCGCTTCCCGAAGGAGAACGTCCAGCCCTCATTGCGGCTAGCGCCATTGGTTGGTACACGCCGTCAGCCGAATGGCAGGATGAGGCATCGCCGGCAGCCCCTTTCGGTTTCCTAGCGGAGGTGGTGAAGGCGTGGGAAGGCGTCTTCGAGGGGATTGCCACCCGACATGTGACGCTGCGCATTGGCGTGGTGTTGAGCAGAGAAGGTGGTGCGCTTGCTCAATTGGAGCCCCTATTCCGATGGGGCGTGGGGTCGGCTGTGGGGAGCGGCAAGCAGTGGCAGAGTTGGATTCATGTGCGGGATTTGGCGCGGCTTTTCGTGGAGGCGGTTCAGCGGACTGAGTGGCAAGGCGTGTTCAACGCCGTAGCGCCTCAGCCGGTCACCAATCGCACGCTCTCCCGGTCGCTGGCTAAGGCGATGCAGAAACCGTTTTGGGCTCCTGCCCCGCCCGCATTCGCGTTGAAATTGATGTTGGGCGAAATGGCCTGCATCGTGCTGGATTCTCAACGCATCCGGTCCACTCGCCTGAACGACTTTTCATTCCAATTTCCCGAGCTCGAAGGTGCGCTTGCTGACCTGTACGCCTCATGAACCAACGCATCGCCCTGTGCTGGATGCGGCGGGATCTCCGCCTCCATGACCACCCGGCGCTTTACGGCGCACTGACTTCAGGGCTTCCCGTCTTGCCCGTCTTCGTCTTTGACCGCAGCATCCTCGATGATTTGGCCCAGCGCGCCGACAGGCGTGTGACCTTCATTCACGAGCAGCTGAGTCGATTGAACGGGGAACTGAAGGCGGTTGGAAGCGGCATTTGGGGGGTGCACGCCCAACCAACGGACGGGTGGGAATCGCTCCTTCGCCAGCTGGAGAAACGCGGATACCAAGTTGAAGCGGTCCATGCGAACCGAGACTACGAACCGCATGCCCAGCAGCGCGATGCGGCCATCCAATCGCTGCTTGGATCTCACGGAATCGCATTTCACACCTACCGCGACCACGTCCTTTTCGAGCCGGACGAAGTGCTCAAAGCCGATGGCACGCCGTACACGGTGTTTACCCCGTACAGCAAGCGCTGGCTCGCGAATTCACCGGAGGAGCGGTTGGAGTCCGTGGCTTCAGAAGAACGCCTCGAGGCATGTGTGCGCATGGAGGACATTCCTTGGCCGAGCTTGCAGGAAATGGGATTCGAGCCCGCGCACGACGCCGCCTTCCCTCCCATCAACCTAGACGCCCAATTGCTGCGCGATTATGGGGCACAGCGGGACTTGCCAGCGGTTGCGGGCACGACGCGCTTGAGCGTGCACCTGCGCTTCGGAACCGTCAGCATTCGGGAGGCCATGCGGGCGGGCTTTTCGCACAGCCCCAAATGGTTGACGGAATTGATTTGGCGCGAATTCTACCAAGCCATCATCCACCACTTCCCGCATTCGGTGGAGGGCGCCTTTAAACCGGCCTATGACGCGGTGGAATGGGAATCGGCAGGACCGGAATTTGAAGCGTGGAAGGCGGGTAAGACCGGCTACCCACTCGTGGACGCAGGCATGAGGGAATTGGCGGCAACGGGGTTCATGCACAACCGCGTTCGCATGGTGGTGGCCAGCTTTCTGTGCAAGCACTTGCTGCTCGATTGGCGGTTGGGCGAGCGGTGGTTCGCGGAACAGTTGCTCGACTTTGAGTTGGCGAGCAATGTTGGGGGCTGGCAATGGGCAGCGGGAACGGGGTGCGATGCGGCGCCGTACTTCAGGGTCTTCAATCCGACGTCGCAGCAAGAGAAATTCGATCCTGCCTTCGCGTACGTGAGGAAATGGGTGCCCGAATGGGGCAGTCCCGAATACCCGAAGCCCATCGTCGATCACAAATTTGCCCGGCTCAGGGCCATCGACCGCTACAAGCGCGCGTTGAAGCCGGATCAGGCCCAGCCCACGTTGTTCTGAGTACCTTGCGGCCATGTCGCAAGTGCTCGAAGGCGTGAAGGTGCTGGAGTTGGCCAGCGTGCTCGCGGGCCCCTTGGCGGGAACGGCCTTGGCTGTGCGCGGGGCCACGGTCACGAAGGTGGAACGGCCGCCGCATGGCGACGTCACCCGGACGTGGAAAAGCGCAGGGGAACCTGCAGACCAGGAGGCTTCGGCGTATTATGCGAGTGCGAATGCGGGGAAGCGCGTGGTGTGGCGGGATTTGGCATCGGCTGAAGGACGGGAATGGCTGGAAGCTTCCCTGGCGGAGCATGACGTGGTGTTGCACAATTTCAAGGCCTCGGATTTGGTGAAATTCGGGATGGAACCCGAAGGGCTGGCGCTGCGGCATCCGCACCTCGTGAACGTTCGGTTGGTGGGGTTCCCCGGGGCACCGGAACGGCTGGCCTATGACGTGGTGGTGCAAGCGGAAACGGGGTTCATGAGCATGAACGGCGAACCGGGAAGCAAGCCGCTGCGCATGCCCGTTGCGCTGATGGACGTTTTGGCTTCACACCAAATCCGCACCGCCGTCCTCGAAGGGCTGCTGGGGCGAAGTCAAGGCCGCACCGGCGCGTATGCAGAAGTCAGCTTGGAGGGAAGCGGGTTGTCCGCCTTGGTCAACCAGTCTACGAATTACTTGATGAACGGCGAGGTGCCCATGGCGAAAGGATCCATTCACCCGAACATCGCGCCTTACGGGGATTTGATGGAATGCGCAGATGGTTGGATGGTCCTCGCGGTGGGAAGCGATCGGCAGTTTGCGGGGCTCTGCTCCGTGCTTGGGCATGCGGAGTGGGCGAATCTGCCCGATTATCGGACCAACGTGGACCGCCTTCGAAACCGGGAGGCGCTCCTGACCGCCTTGAATGGCGTTGCGTCTTCACGCACTCGGGCGCATTGGGATGCGGTTTTCCAAGCCCACGGCATTCCCGCAGGCGTGGTGCGCCGCATGGATGAAGTGTTCGCGCCGGGTTCAGCGGGCGAAGCAACGCTCATTGTGGACGAAGACGGCGTAGGCCTGCGTCCTTCACCGGTCGCCTACCAAATGCATTGGTTTCAGACCGGCAACGCTATGCGGTAAGAATTCCCTGCGCTGATGGGCAGAAAATCGTCCGTTAACCACGGATTCAGTGCCTTCAAGGCCTTGAGGTTCGTGCCTTGCTCCCGGGCGAATTCGGCGAGGTTGGGGATGGTTTGGCTCACCTCCATTTCCCTCACTTCCAACGGCGGATACAGGGCTTCATCGGCCAAATCAAAACCGAACCGAGCCGGATCCTCGAACACTTCCTTGATGGCCAACAACCGGTAAACGTAACGCGCCGTCTCCGCATTCAAGTGCAAATCCCAATACGTGGTTACCCCCTGCTCCTCCAGCTCACGGCTCACTCCGGCCATGCCCATGTTGTAAGACGCGGCGGCCAGCGACCACGACCCGAAGCGTTCATACGCCTCCCGCAAGTATGCGCAGGCTGCTCGCGTCGAAGCCGCGACGTGGTAGCGCTCATCCACTTCCTCGTTGACTTCCAGCCCATAAGCCGGCGCGGTGCGCTTCATGAACTGCCAGAAGCCGGAAGCCCCCGCCGGCGAAACCACCTGCGCCAACCCACTTTCGATGACCGCGAGGTACTTCATGTCCGCAGGAATTCCTTCCTCTTCCAAAATGGGCTCAATCACAGGAAACCAACGATTCGATCGCTTCAAGTACAAGATGGTGGAACTGTGGTGGTACGCGTTGACCACCAGTTCGCGATCCAACGACTCCCGAACCCCGAAGGCATCCAACGGCACCGGCTCTCCGCACAATGAAATGGATTGGGGAATGTCCGGCGCGGGATGTCGCGGAGCGGGCACCACCGGGCTCACTGTGCTATCGGCAGCCACCGGTGAGGGCGATTTCGAAGAAGACAAGGACACCACCACCAACGCCGAAGCAGCGAGCAACAAGAGGGCGGCTACGAAATGAAGGATGTTTCGGTTCATGGACATGCAACGGAATGGAAGACCGGTTCGTATCTCAAAGGAAAGGCGACTGAAAAGCGGACCAAGGCGTCGCAACCTCGTCTTTGGGAGAAAGTCGCGCTGCGCTCACCCGCCAATCGATGCCCAAAAACGGATCGTCCCACCTCAGGTCGCCCTCGAATTCGGGCGCGTACAGGGCGGTGCACTTGTATTGAAACACGGTCCCATCCTCAAGCGAAGCAAAACCGTGCGCAAATCCCGGAGGAATCCACACCTGGCGTCCGTTCTCCGGCGTGAGTTCCACCGCCACATGCTGCCCGAAGGTGGGAGCACTCCTTCGGATGTCCACGATCACGTCCAGCACCCTCCCCTGCGAGCAGCGCACCAACTTGCCTTGCGCATGTGGCGGGGCTTGAAAATGAAGCCCTCGTACCACCCCGGCCCCCGACCGACTCTCGTTGTCTTGAACGAATTCCACCTCCACTCCCGTCGCCGCGACAAACGCCCGCGTGGACCACGTTTCCTGAAAGCTTCCGCGGTCGTCCGCGAAGACCCGAGGTTTCAAAACCAGGACCCCCTCCAGGGCTGTCGTTTCCATGTGCATCAGTTTCCTCCCAAATTGTTGATCACCGCAAACACCAAACTGATCGAGGACAAAAAAGTCAAATACGGAGCAATGTCCCGCGTGATCTCCGATGCGATTTCGGGCACCGGCTCCACGTAAACGATGTCGCCGGCCTGAACGGTAGTGGACGCGGCCTTCAATCCGTCGATGGTCGACAGGTTCATCTCGAAAATCCGCCGCTCATCGCCCTCCATGCGGATGAGCTTCACCACTTCGGCGTTGCCGCGCGGGCTGATTCCGCCCGCCAAGGCCAGCGCCTCAAGCACGCTGGTGTTCAGGTTTTGGATGGTGATCACGCGGGCAGCGCCCGAAGCGCCAGGGAACACCAGCACGCGGTTGTTCGTGACGCTAAGCAGCGCATACGGGGCGTGGTAAAGGGATGAGTAGGCGGCTTCGAGTGCATTTTGGGCTTCTTGAATCGTCAACCCGGCCAACTCGACGTCTCCGATTTCCGGGAGCTCCACCAGGCCGTTCGGCCGCACCCAATACCGCATCTGTTGCCCCTGTTGGTTCATCATGCCCATGGGCTGACCCTGCTGCATCGTCCCCGCCGTCATGAGGAGCAGGCGCTGCCCGTCGTTGCTGAACAACCTGAAGTCCAAAAAGTCATTCGGCGCAATGCGGTAGTCGCTCGCCTGAACCGTTGACAGGTCATCGAACGGGAAATCGTTCGGGGTTTGGAACATGATGTCCTTGTTGATGGTGCACCCCGAAAGCAGCAACCAAGCCGCCGCCACCATCCACCCCGCAAACGTGATTTTACTCCGCATGCGACGAATTTACGACAGCACCGCCGATATCTTTGCAGCGTGATTGAGCGAGGAACATACCGGTTGCGGGCCATGGAACCCCAGGATGCACACCTGCTGCATCAGTGGGAAAACCGCGCAGAAGAATGGTGGTTGGGAGCGCAATTGGCGCCGATTTCCATGGAAGCGATGCAGCGGTTTGCAGCAGGCGACCACGATGTTTGGTCCGACCGTCAGCTCCGGTTGATGCTCGAAGCGGGAGGCCAAACCGTGGGAGCCTTCGACCTCTACGACGTGGACCCCCGAAGCGGCCGTGCCGGCGTGGGCTTGGCGGTCGGGCAAGCCTTCCGCAACATGGGGTACGCTCGGGTGGGACTCGGCCTCCTCATGGCCTACGCCTTTGATCACCTCGGCCTCCGCATGCTGTTCGCGGAAGTCCCGGTTGAAAACCCTTCCAGCACCCGCATTTTCGAAGAGTCGGGGTTCAAAATCAACGGGGTGCTCGAGCAATGGGTGCGCAACGGAAATCACTTCTCGGATTTGCACGTCATGCAGGCATTCCGAACGGAATTGAACGGCGATGCGTAGGGCCATCGCGCTGGGCGGCACCCTGCTGATAGCGGCGGCGTTGTGGATGGGCTCCGCGGTGGCGGTTTGGTTCGCGCCCCTTACGGAGTTGCCTTGGACGCTCCAAATCGACCCCGAAACCGGCACTTGGGACACCGCAAGGCCCGGCGAAGAACTCGAATCCCTGCGGCGCGCTTTGGACTTGCGCGGTTGGTCGGCGCGCCCTGGCCTTTACGTCTTCGAAGGCGGTTTGACCGGCGGAGACGTCGCGCGGAGGGTCGCAAGCGGCGAGCGCGAAACCGTCCGGGTGGTGGTTCCCGCCCACCGAGATGTGGGCGTCATTGCGGGCAGCATTGCCCGCCAGCTTTGGGTCGACTCGGCATCCGTCGACGCGGCGCTGCGCTCCGACACGCTGTGGTGGCAAATCCGTCCGAACACCTACGATTTCTATTGGGAGACTTCTGCGCAAGGCGTAGCTCAGCGCCTCGTCCGCGAATCGAACGCCTGGTGGACTGCGGAGCGACGCCAGCAAGCCGCGGCGTGGGGACTTCGCCCGGATGAAGCCGTCACGTTGGCGTCCATCGTGCAGGAGGAAACCGCGAACAGCAAGGAGGCGCCGCGGGTGGCCGGGCTGTACTTGAATCGGATTCGTCGCGGCATGCTGTTGCAGGCGGACCCCACCTTGAAATTCGCGCTCGGCGATTGGGAACGGAGGCGCTTGTTGGATGTGGACAAAACCGTGGACTCGCCCTACAACACCTACCTGCACCCCGGTCTGCCGCCCCGTCCCATTCGCATTCCCGAGTCGGCTTATGTGGAGGCGGTGTTGAACGCGGAGACCCACGCGTACCTCTACATGTGCGCCCGAGCCGACCAATCGGGGGAGCACGCGTTTGCCCCGACTTACTCGGAGCACCTCCGCAACGCGCGGGCCTACCAAAACATGCTGAGCCGCAATGGAATTTACCGTTAAACGAGCCCTCCTCGCAGGCATGTTCGTGGCCTGTTGGGGGATGAGTTGGGGCCAAAACGCGCCCAAGACCGCCTTCGCCCAGCCGCTGCAACCGGGCGAGCAGGTGGTGCTCGACGGGGACTTGAACGAAACGGTTTGGCTCCGCGCCCTGCCCGCCGACGAATTCACGCAACTCGCCCCCAACCCGGACCAGCGACCGAGCCAGCCCACCGAAGTGCGCCTCGCCTTTGACGACCAAGCCCTCTACATCGGCGCCCGCATGTGGGACACCGCGCCCGACAGCATCCTCCACCAGCTGAGCCCCCGCGACCAAACCGACAACACGGACCAGTTTGCGATTTGGTTCAGCACCTTCAACGACGGCATCAACGGCGTCCGGTTCACCACCACCCCCGAGGGCATCCAAGTCGATGAACTCCTCACCGGCGCGTCCGCTGACCTCAGCTGGAACGCTCCGTGGAACGTGGCCACGCGCATCGACTCGGCCGGTTGGTCGGCCGAATTCCGCATCCCCTGGATGGCGTTCCGGTTCACCGGCCATGGGGAACAGGAATGGGGCTTCAACTGCTCCCGCACCATCCGACGCATTCGGGAGACGTCCTATTGGCAGCGCCAAGACCCCACGCTCGAAGGCGAACTGAATCAAGGCGGTGTGCTCCACGGCATTGCGGGCATCGACCCGCCTGAACGCATCAGCCTGTTCCCCTACGTTTCGAGTTACGCGAACGCCGGTGGCGGAGCGGTCGTCGGAAGCTACAAGGGGGGCATGGACCTCAAGCTCGGACTCGGGGACTCGTTCACCTTGGACGCCACGCTTGTCCCTGACTTCGGGCAAGTGGTGGCGGACAATTTGGTGTTGAATTTGAGTCCGTACGAGATCCAATTCAATGAGAACCGCCCGTTCTTTCAGGAAGGCACGGAGCTGTTCAACAAGGCGGGGCTGTTTTACAGCCGGCGCATCGGGGTGGAAGATCAGTTGTTGAACGCCACGAAGATTTACGGCCGAACGGCGGATGGCACGGGATTGGGGCTGTTAACGGCCGTGGCCCGCGATACGGTGGGCGGCGCCGATGCGCTGAACCAGTACACGGTGGCTGTTGTGGACCAAAACCTGCCCAACAATGGCTTCGTCAACGCCACCTCGACCTTGGTGCTGCACGAGGGCGAGCGGACGGATGCGTCGGCCCACGGTTTGGCCTTCGACGTGCGCGACCCGCAACAGCGGTGGAGCGTTTCAGGCAGTGCGAAAATCAACCGCTACCACGGATTGGCTTCGGCGGCTTTGACCGAAGGCGACGCGTGGTCCCTCGAAGTGCGGCGCATCAAGGGGCAATGGACGTACGGCGCCGGACATTATGAGGAAAGTGTGGGCTACGATCCCAACGCACTGGGTTTTCTCGAAGCCCCGAACGAAGTTTCGACCTATGCGTGGCTGCGCTGGAACCGTTACGCGCCGAAGGGCCGATGGAACCGGGTCACCGCCGACTTGAGCACCGTGCTGACCAGCGTGGAAACGCCGCGCATGTTCTCTCGTTGGACCCTCGACGGTTTCGTGCGCGGCACCACCCGGGCGTTTCACACGTGGAACCTCCGGGCCATGGTCCAACCGGTGGACGGCAGGGACGTCTTCGTTTCGCGCATTCCGGGACGGCATTGGAACGAGCCCCGATGGGGCATGGTGGAAGGCTGGTTCAGTTCGGACTACCGCCGCGTTTTCGCCCTTGACGCCTTCCTGAGCTACGCAAACGGACCGCAGTATTGGGACTGGAAAGAACACACCATCCGCATCGCGCCCCGACTTCGCATCAACGACCGCTGGTCCACGGATTACGTTTGGAAGGTCATTCGGAAATCGCATGAGCGCGGGTGGGTGGCGCTGTTGGATGTTTGGTCCACGCCGACCATCAGCTTGTTCGGGGACCGGGACAACACGGAGATCACGCAAGTTTGGAACATTCGGCACATCTTCAACAACCGCATGAGCCTCAGCGGTCGGGTGCGCCACAGCTGGAGCCGCGTGCGGTACCACGGGTTCTTGGAATTGAACGAGGACGGCGACTTGGTGGCGACGGACTGGGCAACTGTGGGAGGCGACGGGCGGTCGGAGTACGACTTGAATTTCAATGCGTGGAGCGTGGATTTGGTCTATGAATGGAACTTTGCGCCGGCGTCGTTCCTGACCGTGGTTTGGAAGAACAATTTGCAATCCACCGGGAACCTCTTGCCCGCGAATTACGGTGAGAATTTCAACCAAATGCTCGAAAACGGCTTCCTCAACAGCCTGTCCTTGCGCGCGCTGTTCTTCGTGGATTACAACCGACTCAAGAGCGGCCTGCGGGGCTTCGACCGCTGACGTTAAGGCCAAATCACCGTCCCGCGCCAAGCGCTCACATTGCCCGCTTCATCGCGCGCCTCAACCAGCACTTCCTGGCGTTCGCCGGGGAGGTGTCGCCCGTCTTCAAGGAGGTAAAAAGCGCGGTCCTTTTTGGGGTCCCAATGCAGGCGCATCCAGCACCCCTCCACCCACGCTTCCACCTCCGCGACGCCGCTGAAATCGTCCGTCACCTCGAATTGAAGGGCCTCCATGCGCGGGTTCTCCGGCAGGCCACTGGGCCGGCTGCTCCGGATGGCGATGCGCGGACCAACGGTGTCGCACGCCGCCCGATACAAGCCGAGGTTGCGCGTGGTGAACCGGATGCCTCCTCCCGCGAGCAACCGAGCGGGCTCCACCCGAAACGACTCCCCCTCCTCCACCTGCACCGCGACGTGGCCACGCACCCCACACCCCGCATTCTCGGGCAACTCCACGCTGATGGCCTTGCGAACGGGCAAGGACTCGGACCCGATGTACCAACCGCCCCCCGCAGCGGCATGGCAGGGAAACCACGCATCGTCGTAAAAGGCATCCTTCGGAACGTCGACCCGAAGGCCCGTGGAATCAGAAAAAGACCAATCGGTGTCATAGCGAAGCAAGGCGCCCGGCGGCCGTTCGTCCTCAGATGCGGGGGCTTGCACTGCCCCGATGAGCCGCACGGTGCGCTCGACCGCGTTGCCATGCACGTCCTCGACGAACACGTGGACGGAACGCTCCAGGCCCGGAAGCACCTCGATGATGCCGCTCCGTGTGGTGCGATCGTAAATGGGCAACCGGTTGCCGGGAAGCCGGTGCATGCGGTGCACCTGCTTGCGCTCGCGCGACCAAACCGGATAGTAAGCGTGGGCATTCATGTCCCGCGCCACACTGAAGTCCAACGTATCCAGGGACGCTTCGAACCACGGAACGCTGTCCACCGCCACCGCCATCCGGTACACCCCGCACACGTTGTTCGCGCCGGATAACCGGTCGAAGGCCTCCACCGCCACGCGGACGCTACCGGAAACTTGAACGCGGTCGATGTCCCCATCGAGTCGCACCGGCGTGGACCGCCCGTCCACCATGGCCCCCGGTTCTGGCAACAGCCAAACCGCGTCGAGTCGCGGCGCGCGGTTGTCCGCCACATCGAAATCCCAAAAAAGCGGATTGATGGGGCGCTGCGTAGCCGTTTCCCGGATCTCAAAGTGCAGATGCGGCCCGCCTGAACTGCCCGAATTGCCGCTCCACCCCAGGGTGTCGCCCGCCTTGAAGGTGAAGGCACGGCGGGGAGCGGCATCCCATTCATTCTCCTCCGACCGGTATTGCTCCTCGCACAACCACGTTGAAATCGGCTCGGCGAATTGCTGCAAGTGCGCGTAAACGGACGTCAGCCCGTCCGGCGAGGACACGTACAGCGCGTTGCCGTAGCCGTACGGACCCGTCCGAACGCGAGACACCACGCCGTCCGTGACCGCGATGACGGGGAGGCCTTCGCGGCCCAGCGTCTTGAAATCGAGGCCCGTGTGGAAGTGGTTGGAACGGAGTTCGCCGAAATTGCCAGCGAGCACGAGGGGAATGTTCAAGGGGGAGACGAGGCCGGTGCGGGCGGGTTGACCGCCGCGGATGCGGGACGGGGTTTGGCCTAAAACCCGCGTGCAGTGCAGCGCAATGGCACTGACCAACAGCGCAACCACGACGTGCTTTCCCAACCGAATCAGTGCCTTCATTTTGTGAACAGGTTCGACAGCAAAACTAACGGCGAAGCAACTGAATTTCATCGCCTCGACCTGTGGGAAATTCCCTACTTTTGTAAGGATTCGAAATCCCGTCATGCCATCCAATCCCGCCGATTCACGCCGCACCGACCGCGAAGCCTTGGAACTGCTTTTGCAGCATTCGCAGCGGTTGCTTGCTCAATTTGAGCGGCTGAAATCGGAACACGAGGTGGTGGTGCAGCGCGCGCGGACTTCAGCGGAAAACGTGGTGCGCCTTCAAGGCGAAGTGGATGCGCTCAAAGCTGAGCGCAACGAGTTGAACGCGGAGCTTCAGGCCGCAGCCACTGCATCGACGCGACAGGAGGCCGAATCGAACTCAACATATTCTCAACCCGACCCGACCTCGGCCGCCTTGCCGAAGGAAGTCATCAATGAAATCGTGCAGGAAATCGATGCGTGCATCGCCCTGCTTCAACGCTGAACATGGAAACGATTCGCTTGGACATCGCTGGACGCACATACCCCCTTTCTGTACCGGAATCCGAAGCGGACGGACTGAAACGGGCCGCTGAAGCCGTGTCCAGTCAAGTGGACCGCTTCCGGGAGCAATACCAGGTCCAGGACCGCGGAGATTTATTGGCCATGACCGCCTTGCATTTCGCAACGCGCAAGCCCGCTCCGAATGAAGCCCCCTCCATCAGCGATGAAAACGAACGCCGTTTGACCGACCTCCTTGCGCGCATGGACGCAGCCTTGTCCGGGTCCTGAACACAATCCATGGACCCCATATCAATTGCGCTTGGTTCTGCGATCGGAATCGCAGCTGGAGGCGCTGGAGGATACCTCCTCTTCAGCCGAGTTCTGACAAAACGCAGTGAAACCATCCTCGCCGAGGCCGAACTGAAGGGCGAGAACATCAAGGAGAAGAAAATCCTTCAAGCGAAGGAAAAGTTTTTGGCCTTGAAGGAGCAGCACGCTCAAGAAATCAAGGAGCGTTCTGCGAAAATTGAAGAGCGTGAAGAGCGCATTCGCCAAGATAAGAGCAAGGCGCAGAAGGAGTTGCAATCCCTTGACGCCCGCAAAAAAGGCCTGACGCGCGACGAGGAAAAAGTGTCCCAGCGCCTTGAGGCCCTGCAGAACAAGACGCAGGAACTCGATAAGGAGCGCCAAAAAGCCGTCGACCTGCTCGAGCAGATCGCCTCCATGACCGCGGACGAAGCCAAGGCTGCGCTCCGCGAGCAAGTCGTTCAAGACGCCAAGGTCCTCGCGAACCAACAGGTTCAGGAAATCCTCGACGACGCAAAAACGAAGGCCAACCAGGAAGCGAAGAAGATCGTCATTCAGACCATTCAACGCGTGGCCACGGAACACAGCGTTGAAAATTCGGTGTCGGTGTTCAACATCTCGAACGACGACGTGAAAGGCCGCATCATCGGCCGGGAAGGACGGAACATCCGCGCCCTCGAAGCCGCAACCGGCGTCGAGTTCATCGTGGACGACACGCCAGAGGCCATCATTTTGTCGTGCTTCGATCCCGTCCGACGGGAAATCGCCCGGTTGTCCTTGCACCAGCTCGTCACCGACGGCCGCATCCACCCCGCGCGCATTGAAGAGGTGGTCGCCAAAGTCACGAAGAAGATCGAGGAGGAAATCCGGGAGATCGGGAAGCGGACGTGCATCGATTTGGGCATCCACAACATGAAGGGCGAGCTGATGCGCATGGTGGGCCGCATGAAGTACCGCTCGTCTTACGGCCAAAACCTGCTGCAGCACAGCCGCGAAGTCGCCAACCTCTGCGCCACGATGGCCGCCGAACTTGGCCTCGACGCGAAGGCAGCCAAGCGCGCCGGCCTGTTGCACGACATCGGCAAGGTGAGCGACGAAGAAAGCGAGTTGCCGCACGCGTTGCTCGGCATGAAACTCGCCGAACGCTTCGGCGAACGCCCGGACATCTGCAACGCCATCGGTGCCCACCACGACGAAATCGAGATGACAACCCTGTTGTCCCCAATCATTCAGGTGTGCGACGCCATTTCGGGCGCGCGGCCTGGAGCCCGGCGGGAGATGGTCGAGGCGTACATTCAGCGGTTGCGGGATTTGGAGAACCTCGCCCTCGAATACCCCGGGGTCACGAAGAGCTTCGCCATCCAAGCGGGCCGCGAACTGCGTGTCATGGTCGAGAGCGACGAGGTCAGCGACGACATGGCCGACCAGCTCTCGTTCGACATTTCGCAGCGCATCATGAACGAGATGACGTACCCGGGCCAAGTGAAGATCACGGTCATCCGGGAAAAGCGTTCCGTGAACTACGCACGCTGATTCCATGAGCGGACACGAGCTGCCGCGGTTTGCAGACTCCGTGCGTTGGCAAAGCATCAACGTGGGAGCGCAGGTCGCGTTGCAGCTCGTGTTCATTTGGGCCCTGGCGCGGCTGTTGACGCCCGCGGACTTCGGCGTGATGTCCATCGCGCTCGTGGTCGTGGGCTTCGTGGAGATTTTTGCCCAAATCGGCATCGGGCCGTCGATCGTGCAAAAGGCGACGCTGGCGGCGGACGACTTGCGGACGGCGGGGCTGTTTTCGGTGGCCCTCGGGGCCGTTTTTTATGTGGGGTTATGGGCGGCGGCGCCCGCGGTGGGCGCGTGGTACAGCGATGCGCTGTTGAGCGACGTGTTGCGGGTGATTGCGCTGAGCTTCATCCTGGGCGGGGTGGCGGTCGTGCCGCGGAGTTATTTGGTGCGCCAAATGGCGTTCAAGCGGTTGTTCGTCGGGGCGATGGCCGGGATGCTGATCGGGAATTTTGGAGTCGGACTGGTGCTGGCTTGGCAAGGCGCGGGGGTGTGGGCGTACGTGGCGGCGTTGCTGGCCCAAAATTTCGTGCTCGGACTGGTCTATTGGAGCTTCACGTGGCGGGCCAGCCGCGGGGGGCGCTTGAGCGGGGCGGCGTTGCGGGCGATGCTCGGGTATGGCGGGCGGAGCACGTTGTACAACTTCGCGACCTACGCGGCGAGCAAGGCCGACACCGTCATCGTGGGGCGGTTTGCCACGCAGGGTGCGGGCGGCTGGACGGCCACGGGGTTGTATGACCGGGCGGTGTCGCTGATGGGGCTGCCGATCACGCTGCTGGGCAAGTTGAGTGACAGCGTGCTGTTTTCGGGGATGTCGAAGATGCAGTCGGATGAGGAGGCGCTGCGGCGGACCGTTTCGCAGGCGACGCAATGGCTCGGCATGGCGGTCTTTCCCGGAGCCGTGTGGTTATGGGCGATGGCGGACGAGGTGACGGTGCTGTATTTGGGGCCGGACTTCGCGGCGGCGGCGCCGATTGCGGCGATATTATTTCTGGGGGTGCCGTTCCGGTCGTTGACGAAGGTGGGCGACGCCGTGGTGCGGGCGAAGGACGTGCTGTGGGCGGGGTTGGTTTGGAAGGTCGTGTTCTTGGGGGGCGTGGCGTTGGCGGCTTGGG
>ENA-OUOG01000168-OUOG01000168.1-marine-metagenome-genome-assembly--contig:-NODE-168-length-82915-cov-5.066564_pt1 | contig 82915 bp, 67 predicted proteins | sample MGYA00248635_ERZ508505 | MGnify/ENA primary metagenome ERZ508505 (study PRJEB26176, sample SAMN06267871) | marine metagenome | isolation source: Saanich Inlet, British Columbia, Canada | place: Pacific... | reverse complement strand
AAGAAAATCATTATGTGCGTAATAAGCAACAGTATAACCAACAAGTAAATTTGAATCCCAATCAACAGAAAAAATTTTCCAATTACCAATTCCGAGGGGTAAAAAGGGGTTGTTTAAAATATAATCTATTGTATACCCATAAAATTTTAATCTTTCATTAACACTCCCATTATCTATACTAATACTTGATACTCTACTAACTAAAGAGGCGTTACTCGATGTTTGTATTGAAGTAGAAAAAATAGTTAAAGATAGAAAAAGTGGAATAAACCAGTTAAATAACAAACGTAATGGAGATTTATTTATAGATATAAATTTAGTTCTATAATAAAAAAATAGAAAAAACAACAAAAAGGATTGAGCAATAATTATAATTAAAGCAGTTCTTGATCCTAACACATAAATATTATAAAATGAAAAAGCTAATAAAAATGAAAAATAAAACTTTAATAAATAATTCTTGAAATTCAGTGATAAATAATAAATGAAAGGTAATTGCATGCAAAAAAGAGCTGCTGAAATGTTTTTATTTGCACCTATACCAGCCAAAAGATTTGCAAATTCAAAACTGTAAACAGTTTTTGTTATTATACTTAAATAGCCATAAAAAGTAAACGAAAGTTGAAATAAAAAAACAACTGAAATAATTAATGAAAAAATCTTAAATGAAGAATTAAATAAATAAATAAATAATAAAAATATAGAACAAAAAGCTGTTAAATATCTAAAAGACACAATTGTAGACTCAGATAAATTAAATGAGAAAATAAAAGAAATAAAAATGAAAATTAAAAAAATTAGATAGGATCTAATAATTTTGTCTTTTAAAAAAAAATATTTGATAAATTCTTGATTTAGCGAATTTTTTAAATACAAATAGAAGAATAAAAACAAATTCACTAATGCTAGCGAAAACCAATATTGACCAGATCTATCAATAATATTTATTGAATTAAAAAAGAAAAGGAATAAAAAAACCGCTTTAATATTATCTATACTAAAAGTGACAAGACTATCTAAGGTATTAGTAATAAATTTTGGTTTTTGCTTATAAACAATTGAATCGGTGTAAGACGTATCTGCTTCGTACAACATTACTGAAACAAAAGGGTCTGCGTTTCTATTTAAAGCATCAAAAACAGCACCTTTTACTGAGAGTGAATCTATAGTCTCACCTGTAGAAAACACATAACGGTAATACGGGTATGGATTTTCTTCGTTGTTATCGACAATACTTTGCCCAAAGTTAATCGCATAGGTGGTATTTGCTTCTAAAGTATCTTCAATCTTAATGGTTATATATTTACTTGCCGTGCCCATTGGTGTTATTATTGGAGGCGTATCCATTGGAGGAGATACAATGAGTTGTTTTTGTAAATCTTTTAGTTTTACATACTCATTAAAGTAAATTCTAATCTCTTTATTTCTAAAGTTTGTCGAATAATTTTCAGGAGATTCTCCAGTGATTTCTGGAGGAGTTATATCTTTTTCGCCTCCAGAAGGCCTACCACGGCTTGCGCAGCCTGCAGCAAAAAAAACGAGCATTAAAAACCCTAAAAAAATACGTAGATATTTTGAAAACATTGATCTCAAAAATTTCAACAAATTAACAACTAAATTCTTTTAATAACGAAAAATCTACTCGGCAATTGCCATTGTAGCAACACTAATTTTTACATTTTCAATCGTCTGCAAAAGTAATACGCAAGTTTCAATTGTTGCTCCTGTTGTAATAATATCATCGACCAATAGAATATGTTTTTCTTTCAAATTTTCAGCTTTGTATAATGCAAATCTTGTATCCGCATCATCAAAACGTGTAATTCTATCTTTAAAAACTTGTGTTTTTACGGGTTTGACTTTTACCAATGCATCATCATTATAATCGGCACTTAGCGCTTTTGCAATAGCTTTACCAAATTTTGTAACTTGATTATATCCTCGCGCTCTCATTTTATTTTTATGCAAAGGAACAGGAATAACCACATCTATAGTATTGTAATTTTCAATGGTTTTTAACTCTCCTCCAAGCCAATCTCCAAAAAACTGACCTATTTGCTCATGGCCTCTGTACTTTAAATTATGAAGCAATTCTTGCACCAATCCTTTTTTAGAAAAATGAAGTAATGCTGTGGCATTCTCTAATTTTACACGACCATATACTATGTTTTTTACAGCATCGTCATTCTCTATATGAAAATTAGTAACTGGTAATTCATGTCGGCAATTAAGACAAACAACTTTTTCATTGTCCTTTAAAGGAAACCTACACGCTTCACAAATTTGTGGAAAGAAAAGGTTGATGAGATTTTGGAGCAAAGCTGAGATTCTGATATTAGTTAATATACATCCTTTCGAGTAGTTTTTTATCTCTAAATATTTTCAGGATTAAAAATGTGCCTAGAACTTAAAATTAATAAAAATCTAGTTACCTCCCGATAACTATCGGGAACAAATCTCAAAAATATTAATTTATTAAATTCACTCTAAATGACGACTAGCCGAGAAATTATTAATTATTTTTCTCCCATTATAAATTTACAAAAACAAGACGTTAATTGTAGCCGTTTTTTATTTTTGCAGCATGGCAAATAACGAAGATCAATTTAAGAAGGTTTTATCGCACGCAAAGGAGTATGGATACGTATTTCAAAGTAGTGAGATTTACGATGGTTTAAGTGCTGTTTACGATTACGCACAAAACGGTGTTGAACTCAAAAAAAACATACGCGATTATTGGTGGAAAGCCATGGTGCAAATGAATGATAATATTGTGGGAATAGATGCTGCAATTTTTATGCATCCCACAACATGGAAAGCATCTGGCCATGTCGATGCTTTTAATGATCCACTTATAGACAATAAAGATTCTAAAAAAAGATACCGCGCTGATGTTTTAATCGAAGACTATTGTGCAAAAATTGAAAACAAAATTGAAAAAGAGGTTAAAAAAGCTGAAAAGCGTTTTGGCGATGCTTTTAATAAAGAGGAATTTGTTTCTACCAATGGACGTGTCTTAGGCTATCAAGAACAAATAAACAGTATTCTCTCCCGAATGGGAAAATCTTTAGAAGCTGAAGACTTAGCAGATGTCAAAGCCTTAATTGAAGAACTTGGCATTGCGGATCCGTTATCAGGAAGCAAAAACTGGACAGATGTAAAGCAGTTTAATCTCATGTTTGGAACTAAGCTTGGGGCATCAGCAGATTCTGCAATGGACTTGTACCTTAGGCCTGAAACTGCTCAAGGTATTTTTGTAAATTTCTTAAACGTGCAAAAAACAGGACGCATGAAAATTCCGTTTGGGATTGCACAAACAGGAAAAGCATTTAGAAACGAAATCGTTGCGCGTCAGTTTATCTTTAGAATGCGTGAATTTGAACAAATGGAAATGCAATTTTTCATTAAACCAGGAACTCAGGCCAAATGGTTTGACTATTGGAAAGAAACACGACTAAAATGGCATTTATCTTTAGGGCTTGGGCAAGACAATTATCGTTTCCATGACCACGAGAAATTAGCACATTATGCAGATGCCGCAACCGATATAGAATTTAAATTTCCTTTTGGCTTTAAAGAATTAGAAGGCATACACTCACGAACGGATTTCGATTTAAAACAGCACGAAGAATTTTCTGGTAAAAAATTGCAGTACTTTGACCACGAAGAAAACGCCAACTACACACCATATGTATTAGAAACCTCAATAGGATTGGACCGCATGTTCTTGGCTGTATTCTCTAATGCTTTAGTTGAAGAAGTATTAGAAAATAACACCACACGTACTGTACTTAAGCTACCTGCTGTTTTAGCACCATGTAAAGCTGCAATTTTACCTTTAGTAAGAAAAGATGAAGCTCTAGTAAAACTATCTAAAGAAATTATTGATGATTTAAAATGGGACTTTAATGTTGCATACGACGAAAAAGATGCCGTTGGTCGTCGTTACCGCAGACAAGATGCTAACGGCACACCATTTTGTATCACTGTAGATGGAGAGAGTTTAGAAGACAACACCGTAACCATACGCCATAGAGACACTATGGAACAACAACGTGTTAAGATTGAAGATTTAAAATCTATCATCAAAAAAGAAGTGGATGTTAAGGAGTGGTTAATGAAAATGTAATCGCAATCAATGTATATTAAAAACGCCCAAATTGAATAATTTGGGCGTTTTTTGTTACAATTTATGTCCTATACTAAAATCTATAGCCAAGTGTAATACCTAATTTTGCAACAAACTCTTCCATAGATTCATTGCTATTAAATAGATTTCGCCCAACGCCTAAGCTTAACTCTCCTACAAATCCGCCTTTTGTTACCCATTTACCACCAAGACCAATACCTAATGCAAAATCTGTGTAAGTTTCTTCTGCTGGAGCAACATCGAAACCGAAAAACTCTTGTTGATTGACAGAATTTAGCATCCCAAAACCTTCTAGAAAAAATCCTGCAGCATATTTATTTCCAAAATAAAAACGATAGTAAGGAGAGATATAATAATTAATGTCATCCTTTATTTCTGAATCATATGGTAAAAAAACATTAATACCTAAACCAGACTCTTCGTTTAATAAATGCTCATAAGTAACATCAAAAGCGCCAATAACAAGAAACAATCCATTAACCTTAAGTTCGTGATTGGCTGAATAATCATCTAAAACACTCTCTTCTTGGGCTTGAAGATGGATAAACGACACACAGAAGAGCACTAAAAATATTCTTTTCATAATTTTTTCTTTGTTTTATTTAACTGCATAACATTTCAAAGATGCGTTTTTCTACAAAACGTTGCGCAAAATTTGTGCGTTTTTTTAGAAATAAGCCTTCAGTTGCACTGTTCCTGTATGTATGGTTTTTGAGGTTTCTGTTTTTCGGCCAAAATAATTGAAATTTAAATCTAAAAACTTGGTCAATTTTTTCTGAGCTATTAAACTCCATGTAAAATTCTTTCCTGGCTGCAATCCTTCTAAAATCTGAAACGCCACAGGAGAATTGGCATTACCTTTGTAATTATTCTGAAAGAAATTAAACGCCCCTGTTAATGCTATTTTTTGTGCATTGTTGAAAGTAAAAGAAATTCCATAATTATTTTGCTGTAAGACCTCTAAAGCACCTATAGTATTCTTCTTATTAGTGTATTGATAATAAATATCAAACTGCGCATTCTCATTAAAAATATAAGACAATTTGGGTTTTAATTGGTTTTCTTCAATATCAAAGTTACGATTTGAAAAACTCTCATTTGCACTTTCATTATTATTTATACTTCCTTCCGTTGTAAGTAACCAGCTTTTTGCAAACTTATGGTTGAAATTAAATTGATGACTTGTAAATTCACTTTGTTGCGCGCCTATAGATAATAGGGTCTGGTTTTTATTGGTTAAATAGGTGTAAGATGTTGTATAGCGTTGTTTTCCTCGATTAAAAAATAGCACATTTCGCAAACTAAAATTAAGTCCCAATTGATTTGGGTCATTATCATTATCTTTCTTTAATGCCGCAAACGGATTCAAATTAAAATCACTACCATTTCGTCTTAACTTATTATCTACTAAAAACGAACTTTGGTTGTAAAAATGAGACCAGAATTTTTTCGATTTGTTTTTTGAGACATTCCATTGTTGTGGATTAAAGGTAACTGTCTGGCTAAAACGGTTTTGATGCGTCTGTAAAAAAACCTGATTAGGTAATAGCACCCTAATATAATTGCCTTGGTCTTGGAACTGAGCAACTTCAAATTCACCCAATTCCTGTACCCCATTCTCGTTATAATCTATCCAAGTAAAATTACCTTGACCAGCTTCAACCTCTACAAATGTAAAATCTTGTTGTGGTAGTGTTCCTGAATTGGTTTCGTAACTCGTGTTTAATAATAGTACATTTTTAAAAAGACGTTGGCTAAAATTTAATCTACTATTTAAGGATTGTTCATCTTGTTGGGAATTGTCTTCTGATTTTAGATTTCTATAGTTAACAAACAATTGAAGATTACTGGTTTTACTCTGAATAAGTCTTGACTTTATATAATATGTGCTAGAGGTATTAACACGTTGTAAGTTATTATCTCTCAAACTATCATTAATACGATGAATATAACCTAGCTCCACAAACACCTTTGTGCTATCACCAACGCCTGAAAAAACTTCATAAGCAGTAAATTTTTGGGTTAATGGTGTTAAATTTTCTGTGCTTTTTTCAATTTGCTCATTATTCTCTAGTGCAAATTTTATACCTGCCCATTTATTGTTTTTACCATAAACTACACGATTAAATGAACGCACAAATTTGGAGGTATTAATTTTTGCATTACTTGACAAAGCACTTGATTGAGAAAAGAAAGTGAAATTTCCTAATCTTAAATTAGCATTAACATTATGCCTATTGCCATTAAAAGCTTTGCTATAATTTAAATGTTCAAAATTATAAGTTATACGCCCTTTTTTATGATGTCTTAATTGTACTCCAGAATTGAAAAGCAGCTGGTTTCCGAGACTTACATTGCCTTGGCTGGCTTGAGAATTATCTAAATTCCAATCGCGCGCAAACTCTGCTCTATATAGCCTTTGTACAGTTCTAAAATTATTTTGTAAATAATCGACATCTGCTAATGCAGCAACATTCCATGCGCTATCTTTTTTTATAAGTTTTTGTTGCACCTTTAGTTTTCCGGCAAAGCCATCGTTATTGGTATCATCTGCACTAGAAAATAAGTTTAAATCGTTTTTACTCCCAGCAAGCTCAAAAAAGATGTTGGTTTTTTCGCTTGGAGTATAGGTCCCATTTAAAGTAGCAATCTGTAAACGCTCTGGGGCAACCAATTGAATAATGGGCTCAAAATTTCCTTGAGGTATACCGGCAATTGGCGGTACAAATTCATAAATATTAGCTACTGTACTATCATTACTTAAAATGTAATTGCCCTGATTATTACCAACCAAAGTAAAACGTACGCTAAACAATTGGTCATTTGGGTCATTAGAGAAAACGAAGATTTCATCCGTTCCAACGACCTCTTTGCGGTATAGTATTCTATTTTCTGAAAACGTTTCTTCAACCGCAGATGCGGCTGTCATTAAACTTCTATCGTCTCCGGCATTTGCCAAAATCTGCACTTGTTCGGTAGATAAATTTTGCTGCAAGGGTTGATTCTTGGCATCACTTTCGGAATATACCGATAGGTTTAGTTTTAGCTTTTCTGTTTCAAATTTACTTCCGCCATATACAGTAAATCGAGAGTAGTTTCTTTCACTAAATTGATAATCGACCGTAATTCGCATTTCAGAAGTTATCGGATAAGTAGAATTAAACACAATCTCACCAGCATTATAATCTATAATATAATCTTTATTCTCCCCGCGTTCCAGTGGCACCCCATTAACATAAACCGTCTCACTACCCGATACCACCAAAACAAATAGTTCGCCATTTTCACCTCTCAATTTGTAAGGTCCTTGATTTCCTTCTTGAGCAGTAAACTGACTGGTCGTAAATTGACCACGAACTAGAGCTCCAGAAGCAAAAGCAGAGGTGTTCTCATTTAAATTTGCATTGACAAACAAACCTTGAACACGCTTACTAAAGCTATTAAAATAACTGGTGTTGTTTCCTAAATCAATATCTCCGGCTCTTATGCGCCAATCTTTGCTAAAGATTTCAATAAAGATCTGGTCAAACTCATCCAGTCTCTGCGAAAATCCACTTTCTTGCAACGGGATATTAGCATCTTGAATCGATGCACGTAACGATACTTTATCACTTAGTTTACCTGAAATTTGCAAATCTAGTTCACTATTTAAAACTGAGTTCTGATTGTTCCCAATGGTGACACCGCGAGAAATACTTCCCGATGTTGTTAATCCATCGAAAGGTGTAAAATCTTTACCACGGTTGCTATTCTGAATCTGAAATAATCGCTGTCTAGCCTCTGAGTTTCTTACAATAATATTTTCATCTAACTGACGGTATGTCTTTGTAATAAAATTGGGATAACGCAAATATTCTACAATAACTGAATCGGTGAGGATTTTATTTTTAAAACGTAAAATAGACTTAGAAAAATCAATAGAATACAGCGTAGAATCAATGGTTTTTCCGTTTTTAGTTTTCAGCTTAAAAAAATTTGGATTTATACTTACAGAATCGATTAGGATAGAATCTTTTACCGCTAACTTTTTTGTCTTATAGTTACTCGTTTTTTCCTGTGCCAGAACAGCAACAGAAAAGAGTAGAGAAAAAAAAGTAATTATTATTCGCATACAGAAATGTAACGCCTTTATTTAAGACATATTTCACACTAAAAACTCACTGTAAAAGTACAGTATTATTTATTTTTGAATTTAACTTAATTACACTTATGAAAATAGCATCATACAACGTTAACGGAATTAGAGCGGCATTAAAAAAAGGTTTTATAGATTGGCTAACAGCTACCGATCCAGATGTGATATGTCTTCAAGAAATAAAAGCGCAAGAAGACCAATTAGATTTACATCTTTTTGAAGATGCTGGTTACAAATATAATTATTGGTTTAGTGCTCAAAAGAAAGGTTATAGTGGTGTGGCCATTTTAAGTAAAACAAAACCCAATCATGTAGCGTATGGCACAGGAATAGCCTCTATGGATTTTGAAGGACGAAACATTAGAGCTGATTTTGATAATGTTTCTGTCATGAGTTTGTACTTACCTTCAGGCACAAATGATGCACGCTTAAGTCATAAATTACAATACATGGATTTATTTCAAGATTACATAAACGCGTTGCGTAAAGACATCCCTAAATTGATTATCTGTGGAGATTACAATATTTGTCATGAAGAAATTGATATTCATAATCCAAAGATGAAAGGTGTTTCAGGATTTTTACCAGAAGAACGTGAGTGGCTGGGCAACTTTTTGGACAGTGGCCTCGTAGATACATTTAGATACCTAAATCCTGAATTACAAACATTTTCGTGGTGGAGTTATCGTGCCAATGCACGTGCAAACAATAAAGGTTGGCGTTTAGATTATGCATTAGCAACAAAACCATTACAAGAAAACTTAAAACGAAGCGTTATATTAACCGAAGCTGTGCATAGTGACCATTGTCCTATACTACTAGAGTTAGAATTTTAAGAGTTCATCAATTAAATCCAAATAAAATTTATGATTAAAAAAGTAACAATCTTAGCCTTAAGTTTAAGTCTATTCTCATCTTGTGTGTCAAAGAAAATCTATACAGATTTGGAAGATAAGTATGCAAATTTAAAGAAAGAACATCGTCAATTATCCGATGAGAATCAATCCCTAACGGATGTAAAAAATAAGCTCGAAAATGATTTAGACAAACTACAGAAAGTGTATGAAGATGCTGTAAAAGAACGTGACCAACTCACAACAGAATTGGCAGCTACAAAAACTAACTTAGACAACTTAAAAGCATCTTACAAAGCTTTAGAAGAAAATAGTTCTGCTGCAATTGCTGCAAATTCTAAAAAGAATAGAGAATTATTAGCCCAACTTGAGGCTAAGGAACAAGCATTAGCTGCTGAAAGTGACCGTTTAAATAAAATTCAAAAGGAATTAGAAAACCGTTCTAAGCGTGTTGCAGAATTAGAGAATGTAATCGCTACAAAAGATGCTGCAATGACAAAACTAAAGGATGCTATTTCAAAAGCATTAACTAATTTTGAAGGTAAGGGTTTAACCGTTGAACAACGTGATGGTAAAGTCTATATTTCTATGGAAAACAAACTGCTTTTTAATTCTGGAAGTTGGTCTGTCGGTTCTGAAGGTCGTAAAGCTGTACAACAATTAGGAAGTGTTTTAGCCGAAAATCCTGATATTGCCATATTAATTGAAGGACATACAGATAACGTTCCTTACAAAGGCAATGCTCAGTTGAGTGGTAACTGGGATTTATCGACAAAGCGTGCAACGGCAATCGTCAATATTCTCAGAGAAAATGCTTCTATAAATCCTGAAAATTTAACTGCTGCAGGTCGCGGCGAATATGCCCCTATTGCAAGTAACGATACTGCAGAAGGCAAAGCAAAAAACAGACGTATCGAAGTAATTTTAACACCAAAATTAGATGAGATTACAAAGTTATTGAATGATATCTAAAAACAAACCTTAACAATCTTTTAGACCTTTCAAGTTTTACTAACCTGAAAGGTCTTCTTATTTTTGTCTAAATTTTTTATTTATGAAATACACCAACCTACCAAATACAGACATAAAAGTTAGCAAAATATGCCTTGGCACCATGACATGGGGTAATCAAAACACCCAAGACGAAGGTTTTGCACAAATGGATTTAGCATTAGACAAAGGCGTTAATTTTTTTGATGTTGCAGAGCTATACCCTGTTCCCGCAAATGCAGAAACCTATGCAGAAACAGAACGTATAATTGGTAATTGGTTTACAAAAACAGGCAATAGAGATAAGATCGTTTTAGCTACTAAGATTGCTGGGCCTGGTGATTATACTGCGCACATTAGAACTAATGGTTTTAGTAAAGAAGCACTTAATGAAGCTGTGGATAATAGTTTGAAAAGATTGCAAACAGATTATATTGATTTGTATCAATTACACTGGCCCGAGAGAGATACCAACACATTTGGTGTTAGAGATTATAAGATAAGTCCCAATGATAAATGGAAAGATAATTTTAATGAAATTCTCCACAACCTTGACGAAATTGTAAAATCTGGTAAAATTAGACAGATAGGAATCTCAAATGAGAAAGCTTGGGGTACCATGCGTTATTTACAAGAATCAAAAACACATAATCTACCACGTCCAGTAACCATTCAGAATGCATACTCTTTATTATGTAGACCTTTTGAAGGTGATATGGCAGAAATTGCGCATCGTGAAAGCATTGGACTACTAGCCTATTCTCCAATGGCTTTTGGCGTACTTTCTGGAAAATATATTAAAGGTACTGCCGCGGATAATGCACGCTTAAAATTATTTCCGCGTTTTGCAAGATATAGCAGTGAACAAGCTACAGAAGCAACCAAACGTTATCTAAAAATAGCCGAAGATAGCGGTATGAGTTTAGCGCAAATGTCTCTCGCTTTTGTTAATGAACGTCCGTTTTTAACGAGTAATATTATTGGGGCTACCAACTTAGAACAACTGGAAGAAAATATTAATAGCATAAATATCTCATTAAATGAAGATATTATGAAAGCGATTAACGAGGTTCATGCAACGATTCCTAATCCAGCACCGTAATCTTTAAAAATATTCATATTAAACCGAAGTTAAAAGCTTCGGTTTTTTTGTAGATTTATAATCTTCAAAACTCAACAAAATGTCCGACCAAAAACGACTCTTTCTCGTAGATGCTTACGCCCTAATTTTTCGTGGTTACTACGCGTTTATAAAAAACCCAAGAATTAACTCTAAAGGGGAAGACACCTCAGCTATTATGGGGTTTATGAATTCTCTTTTAGATGTTATTAAGCGAGAACGACCAGACCATCTTGCCGTTTGTTTTGACAAAGGTGGAAGTGCCGATCGTGTAGAAATGTATCAAGAGTACAAAGCCAATCGTGACGAAACTCCAGAAGGTATAAAAACTGCAGTACCCTATATTTATGAAATTCTAAAAGCCATGCATATTCCAATTATGGTTAAAGAAGGGTTTGAAGCAGATGATGTTATTGGTACATTATCACGTCAAGCTGAAAAGGAGGGCTATAGAGTATTTATGGTAACACCTGATAAAGACTTTGCACAATTAGTAACAGATAATATTTTCATGTACCGCCCCGTTTTTGGAGGTGGTTATGAGACTTGGGGTATTCCTGAGGTACAGAAAAAATTTGAAGTAACAGACCCCATGCAAGTCATAGACTTTTTGGGAATGATGGGGGATTCGTCCGACAATATTCCTGGATTACCAGGTGTTGGTGAAAAAACTGCAAAGAAATTTATCACTCAATTTGGCAGCATGGAAGGTTTACTTGCCAATACCGATCAGTTAAAGGGTAAAATGCGGGAAAAAGTTGAAGCTAATGGTGAGCTAGGTTTGCTTTCTAAAAAATTAGCCACAATTATGCTTGATGTTCCTGTAGAATTTGATGCTAAAGACTTTGAACTTGACCACCCAGATGTTGAAAAAGTAAAGGAGATATTTCAGAATTTAGAGTTCAGAAGATTGACTGATAATTTTATAAAAACGTTCTCTACGGAAGTATCTACTTCAAATAACGAAACAACTTCAAAAGAAGAAAAAACTAAAGTTAAAGCTACACCTAAAGAGCAGAAATCTGCGGGTGCTGGTCAATTTTCACTTTTTGGTGGAGACGTATCTTCTAATGAAGAAATAACCTCAGAATATACTCGGAAAACTGCAGAAACATCTTCACATTTTTATCAGAGTATAGCTTCTGGAATGGCAACAAAACTATTTGTCAAAAACCTAATGAATCAAACCTCTGTTTGTTTTGATACAGAAACTACTGGGCTTAATCCATTAACAGCAGAGCTCGTCGGTATTGCATTTTCCTGGGAAGTTGGCAAAGGGTTTTACATACCATTCCCTGAAAACAAAAATGAAGCCCAAGAATTAATTGAGATGCTTAGACCATTTTTTGAAAATGAAAACATTGAAAAAATTGGTCAGAATTTAAAGTACGACATAAAGGTATTAGCCAAGTATAATATCAATGTGAAAGGCAAACTCTTTGACACCATGTTAGCGCATTATTTGATAAATCCAGATATGCGTCATAATATGGAGGTTTTGGCAGAAACCTATTTGAACTATACGCCAATTTCAATTACTGAACTCATTGGTAAAAAAGGAAAAAACCAACTTTCTATGAGAGATGTGTCCCTTGAAAAGCAAACGGAATACACAGTTGAAGATGCAGATATCACACTTCAATTAAAAGAACATTTTGAAAAAGAATTAGGTGAAGCGAACACACAAAAACTTTTTGATGAAATAGAAGTGCCTCTCTTACGTGTTTTAGCAGCAATGGAATTAGAAGGGATTAATCTTGACAAGGATTTTCTGAATTCGCTATCAGAAGATTTAAATAATGATATCCTTACACTTGAAAAACGTATTTACGGTGCTGCCGGTGAAGAATTCAACATAGGCTCACCAAAGCAGTTAGGAATTATATTATTTGAAAAGTTGAAATTAGTTGATAAACCAAAAAAGACCAAAACAGGGCAATATTCTACCGCAGAAGATGTGTTGAGTTATTTAGCAAAAGACCATCAAATAATTCGAGATGTTTTAGATTATCGTGGTTTGGCGAAACTAAAAAGTACTTACGTTGATGCATTACCACTACAGGTTGAAGAAAGTACGGGCCGCGTACATACCGATTACATGCAAACCGTTGCAGCCACAGGACGATTAAGTAGTAATAATCCAAACCTTCAAAATATTCCTATCCGCACAGAACGTGGCCGTCAAGTTCGTAAGGCTTTTGTCCCAAGAAATGAAGATTACACCTTATTAGCAGCAGATTATTCTCAAATAGAATTACGAATTATCGCCGCTTTAAGTGAAGAAGAAACTATGATTGAAGCTTTTAAAGATGGTGAGGATATTCACGCCTCAACAGCTTCAAAAGTATTTAATGTTCCCATTTCTGAAGTCACTCGTGAGCAACGAAGTAATGCAAAAACGGTAAACTTCGGAATTATTTATGGTGTTTCTGCTTTTGGTTTAAGTAACCAAACCAATTTATCTCGAGGTGAAGCCAAAGAATTGATTGAAACCTATTATGAAACCTACCCCAAACTAAAAGCTTACATGAGTAAACAGGTTGATTTTGCTAGAGATAATGGTTATGTGCAAACAGTTTTGGGGCGTCGTCGCTACTTAAAAGATATCAATTCTCGTAATGCTGTGGTTCGTGGTGCTGCGGAACGAAATGCTGTAAACGCACCAATACAGGGTAGTGCGGCAGATATAATTAAAATTGCCATGATTAATATTTACAAGAAACTTCAAGAAGGAAATTACAAATCTAAAATGCTTCTTCAAGTGCACGATGAATTGGTTTTTGATGTGTATAAAACAGAATTAGAGGTTATGAAATCACTAATTAAAACCGAAATGGAAAGTGCTTACAAATTGGAGGTGCCTTTAGATGTTGAAATGGATATTGGTGATAATTGGTTGGAAGCGCATTAGAATTTACTATTATATCAAATAAAAAACCAATACTATGAACATAAACCTATTATCCTGTGATGCTTCAAGACCAGACAAAAGAGCCATCTCCAAGTGTATTAATGAGATATCTATTGGAATGAGTGACTCACTAGCCAATGAACTTACGAGTATTCTTTTAGAAGGTGACGCTGTAGATATAACGCTCAAGGATAAAAACTCTGGTTCCGCATTAAGAGCTTTGAGAAAGTTGGATATCGATTACGAAATTATGGAATAACAACTCACTAATTTAATTAAATTTGCTATTAGATTTATGAGTATAATTTCAAAAGACATATCAAAAGCTGTTGCATTACTAAGTGCCGATGAATTAGTTGCCGTCCCAACCGAGACAGTTTATGGTTTGGCAGGAAACATTTATTCTCCAAACGCTATTAATGCAATTTTTGAAACTAAAAAACGACCACATTTTAATCCTTTAATTGTTCATATTCCATCTATTGAATATCTTAATGACATTGCAGATTATATTCCAGAGAAGGCAAAACGTTTAGCAGATGCATTCTGGCCAGGACCAATTACCTTGGTCCTAAAAAAGAAATCCATTATTCCTGACGCGATAACTGCCGGAAAGGATACCGTTGCAGTACGCATTCCAAATCATCCTTTGACATTAGATTTGTTGAAACAATTAGATTTCCCTATCGCCGCTCCTAGTGCAAACCCATTTAATCGTATAAGTCCAACCACAGCGCAACACGTTGAAAGTTATTTTAAAAACAAGATTAAAATGGTTTTAGACGGAGGACCATGCAAAAGTGGTATAGAATCCACTATTATTGGTTTTGAAAATGATAATCCCATTATATTTAGATTAGGTTCTACCTCTATTGAAGCAATTGAGAAAGTTGTGGGTAAGGTTACAATAAAAAATTCTGTTTCAAAATCTTCTAATGACCCTACTAAAAATCCTCACGCTCCTGGAATGTTGGAGCGCCATTATGCACCAAAAACAAAAACAATATTAGTTGAAAATTTAGAAGCTTCAATTCTTCAATTTAAAAGCGATAAAATTGGAGTACTTGCCTTTAAAAATGAATTAAATTCTCAATACATTTCATTTCAAATTACATTATCCAAAAGTGGTAATCTCGAAGAAGCTACATCAAAACTTTATGATGCATTGCATACCCTAGATAAACAAGATTTGGATATCATAATTGCCGAACGTCTTCCAGATTTAGGTTTAGGAAAATCAATAAACGATAGATTAAATAGAGCAACAAAAAAATAGCTTCATTTGTTTTATTCTGAACCCTTTGATAATCAAGAGAAAAAAAGACCTGTTTAAGGTTTGTCAATCCAATAAGTTGTCTTAAATTTGCAAACTCTTTTTCGGAAGAGAAATGTTTAATCAATTGCACCAAAGTGGTGCATAATAAATCAAATTAGTGTGGATACATTAAGCTACAAAACAGTTTCTGCTAACAAAGCTACCGTTAATAAGGAGTGGGTTTTAGTTGACGCTGAAGGACAAACTTTAGGTCGCTTAGCTTCAAAAGTAGCAATACTTTTAAGAGGTAAGCACAAACCTAACTTTACGCCACACGTTGATTGCGGTGATAACGTAATTGTTATTAATGCAGAAAAAATCAACTTAACTGGTAACAAGTGGACAGATAAAAGTTATATCCGTCACACAGGTTATCCAGGTGGACAAAGAAGCCTGACAGCTACTGAAATGTTTGAAAAAGACCCAACCAGATTAGTAGAAAAGTCAGTAAAAGGAATGTTACCAAAAAACAAATTGGGAGCAGTTCTTTTTAGAAATTTAACTGTTGTCGCTGGTACTGAGCATGCTCATGAAGCTCAGAAACCAAAGGCAATTAATTTAAAAGAATTTAACTAATGGAAGTAATTCACAAAATTGGCCGTAGAAAGACGGCTGTTGCTCGTGTGTACGTTGCCAAAGGAAAAGGTAACATCACGGTGAACAAAAAAGACATGGCGGATTATTTTACTACTGCAACATTGCAGTATAAAGTAAACCAACCTTTAGCTATGACTAACAATGATGGCAACTTTGATATTACTGTTAACGTATATGGAGGTGGTATCACCGGCCAGGCAGAAGCAATACGTTTAGCATTATCTCGCGCAATGTGCGAACTAGATGCTGAAAACAGAGCAATATTAAAGCCAGAAGGTCTATTGACTAGAGATCCAAGAATGGTAGAGCGTAAGAAATTCGGTCAGAAGAAAGCGCGTAAAAAATTCCAATTCTCGAAACGTTAATATCCAAACAACACTTAATTCAGAGTCTGTTAACTCAGATTCTGAATTATTTTATTTTATTGAAATCGCCAATTATTGGCAAATTATTAAAACCAGTTATTGTTGCTCATGACGGTAAACGTCAGAGTTTAGTTTAGCATCTAAATGTTAGAGGTCTTAAAAAAAGCCACTTTAACATTGCTAATTCAACAGAACGTAAACTATTACAAAATGGAAAAAGTAGAAGTAAAAGAATTACTTGAAGCAGGTGTACACTTTGGTCACCTAACACGTAAGTGGAATCCAAACATGGCCCCTTACATCTATATGGAGCGTAACGGTATCCATATAATTAACCTTTACAAAACAGCTGCAAAGATTAACGAAACAGCAGAGGCAATGAAAAAAATAGCTGCTTCTGGAAAGAAAATATTATTCGTAGCAACTAAAAAACAAGCCAAAGACATTGTTGCTGAAAAAGCAGGCGCTGTAAACCAACCTTACATCACAGAAAGATGGCCTGGTGGGATGTTAACAAACTTTGTAACTATACGTAAAGCTGTTAAAAAAATGGCTCTGATTGATAGAATGAAAAAGGATGGGACATTTAACTCTTTATCTAAAAAAGAGCGTTTACAAGTAGACCGTCAACGTGCAAAATTGGAAAAGAATTTAGGTTCTATCTCTGACATGACACGTTTACCAGGAGCATTATTTGTTGTTGACATTATGCGTGAGCATATTGCTATCAAAGAAGCGCAAAAATTAAATATTCCAATCTTTGCAATGGTAGATACAAACTCTGACCCACGCGAAGTTGATTATGTAATCCCTGCAAATGATGATGCATCTAAATCTGTAGATAAAATCTTATCTATCGTAACTTCTGCAGTAGCAGATGGTTTAAACGAAAGAAAAGCTGAAAAAGCAGATAAGGACGCCAAAGCAGCTGCACCAGCACCTAAAGCTGAAAAGAAAGCAGCACCAGCACCAGTTGCAGCTCAAGAAGAAGAATAAATAAAGAATTACACAATAAAGTTAAGGTCGTTTAATTCTTTTCACAATTGAAAACAATTAAACGACTTTTTCAAATTTTAATATACTATGGAAAACACAGTAAAAATTACAGCAGCAGAAGTAAATAAGCTTAGAAAAGCAACTGGTGCAGGTATGATGGATTGTAAAAAAGCATTAGTTGAAGCTGGTGGAGATTTTGACAAAGCCATTGAAGTTTTACGTAAAAAAGGACAAAAGGTAGCAGCAAAAAGAGCAGACAGAGAGTCTTCTGAAGGTGCAGCTGTTGCAAAAATTAATGCTGACCAAACTAAAGGTATTGCTTTAGTATTAGGTTGCGAAACTGATTTCGTTGGAAAAAACGAAAACTTCTTAAAATTAGCAAGTGATTTTGGTGACATTGCCTTAAACTTTGACAATAAAGAAGATTTCTTAGCCGCTGATTTTGGAGGTATGACTGTTGCCGAAAAATTAGTTGAGCAAACTGGTGTTATTGGTGAAAAATTAGATATCAACGCTTTTGAGGTTGTAGAAGCGGCTTACGTTGGTTCTTACGTTCACATTAATAAAATTGCTGCTATTGTAGGCTTATCTGCAAAAGTAGATAACGTTGAGACTTTAGGGAAAGACTTAGCAATGCAAGCAGCATCAATGGGAGCAACTTCTTTATCTTACAAGGATTTTGACCCAGCTTTCGTAGCATCAGAAACTGAAGCACGTATCGCAGTGATTGAAAAAGACAATATTGAATTAGGACGTTTAGGTAAAACATTAAAGAATGTACCTAAATACATCTCTATGTCTCAAATATCTGACGCTGTTTTAGCTGAAGCTGAAGAAGCGGCAAAAGCGGAATTAAAAGCTGAAGGTAAGCCAGAGCAAATCTGGGACAGAATTTTACCAGGTAAAATGGAGCGTTTTATCTCTGATAACACAACTTTAGACAAGGAGCAGTGTTTATTAGACCAAGACTTTATCAAAGACGATAAGAAAACCGTTGCACAATACGTTGCTACTTATGGTGAGGTTGAAGTTACAGGTTTTAAACGTGCTACAGTAGGATAAATTTATTCTATTTATAAAACTCAAAAGCCTTCAGAATTCTGAAGGCTTTTTTTATACATCACATTTAGAATTGACAATCTATTTTTCACTTTCAATCCTTACAATAATTGCTTAGTTTTGTGTAACCTTCAAAACAACAAATGAAATTTAAAAGAGTATTACTTAAACTATCTGGCGAAGCATTAATGGGTAATCGTCAATATGGTATAGATCCTGAACGCTTATCTGAATATGCAAAGGACATAAAAGAAATCATTGATAAAGGTGTTGAAGTAGCCATTGTTATTGGCGGTGGAAATATCTTTAGAGGTGTTGCCGGTGCTAGTCATGGTATGGACCGTGTTCAAGGCGATCATATGGGTATGCTGGCCACAGTTATTAATGGTCTAGCTTTACAAAGTGCTTTAGAAGATGCCGAAATACCTACGCGACTTCAGTCCGCAATTAAAATCAATGAAGTAGCAGAACCTTTTATTCGTCGTAAAGCTATGCGCCATTTAGAAAAAGGCCGAGTTGTTATCTTTGGTGGCGGGACAGGTAATCCTTATTTTACAACAGATTCTGCAGCTGTATTAAGAGCTATAGAAATAGAGGCAGATGTTATTTTAAAAGGCACACGTGTAGATGGTATTTACAACGCAGATCCTGAAAAGGATACTACAGCTACTAAATTCGACCATATCACTTTTGATGACGTGTTACGTAAAGGACTTAAGGTTATGGACACTACAGCTTTTACACTTAGTCAAGAAAATGAATTACCAATTATTGTTTTTGATATGAACAAAAAAGGAAATTTATTAAAGGTAGTTTCTGGGGAAAATATTGGTACTGAAGTTAACTTGTAATCATTTGGCTCAAATTTTGATAATGCTAAACTGAATTAAAATTTAATAATATGAACGAAGACATTCAATTTATTATAGATACGGCAAATGAAGCTATGGATGCCGCAATAAAACATTTAGAAAAACAATTGGTAAATATTAGAGCTGGTAAAGCTAGTCCGGCAATGTTAGGTAGTGTTATGGTAGATTATTATGGGTCACAAACACCTCTTAACCAAGTAGCCAATGTAAATACTCCTGATGGTCGTACAATTACAGTACAGCCATGGGAAAAGTCTATGCTTCAAGAAATTGAACGCGGCATCATGTTTGCAAACTTAGGGTTTAATCCTATGAATAATGGAGAAACTATTATTATAAATGTCCCGCCACTAACAGAAGAAAGACGTTTAGACCTCGCAAAACAAGCAAAGGCTGAAGCTGAAGACGCAAAAATTGGTATTAGAAATGCCAGAAAAGAAGCTAATAACGAAATAAAAAAAACGGATGCTTCAGAAGATCTTCAAAAAAATGCAGAAATTGATGTACAAGAACTAACAAATAAATACGTTACTAATGTAGACAAGATATTTAGCGTCAAAGAAAAGGAGATTATGACTGTTTAATTACTATCGATTCCCCTCTTATATTAACATACTAATTAATCCTATTTGATAATGCTTAAGCGTTACTTTGCAATAATATTATTATGCTTAACTTCCTTTGCTTTAGCACAAATAGAAGCTGAAAAAAATAACGAAACATCAAAAGACTCTTTAAAAAAAAGAGTCTTTTTAGAAAATATAGGTTTTGGTTACTTCCCTACGAAGTACTTTAACTTTGACTTAAGATATCTTATAAAATACAATCAGTTTGAAGGCTTAAGAACAGGGCTTGGAGGTGTAACCAATGAACAATTCTCGGACAAATTTCGAGTTAATGGCTATGTAGTGTATGGTTTTAGAGACGAAAGATTTAAATACAGTATAGGTGGTGGTTTTAGATTAAAAAGAGAGTCAGACACTTGGTTAAATATTGCTTATACAGATGACTTGCAAGAAACAGGGAGTTCTAAGTTTTTAACAGATAAACGATTTTTTTCTTTTTTTGAGCCACGTTTGCTAAACATTGATTTGTTTCACCGTCATATTACAAAATCTATTGCGCTTCAACATAAAGTTTCCAATCATCTATTATCTGAAACTCAGTTTGCAGTTAGTAGAGTTGACCCAACTTATAATTATACATTTGTCTCAAACGGGCAAAGTTTTGAGTCATTTAGATACAGCACATCGACTTTAAGCCTACAGTGGAGTCCTTTTAACAAGTTTGAGTATATTGATAATACTATAGAAGAAACTTTAGATGGTTATCCCAAATTTACGGGTCAGGTCACCAAAGGGTTTTCAGGTGTTTTTAAAAGTAATTTTAATTTTACAAAGTTTGATTTTAGAACCATCCACCAGATTAACCATGGAAACGCTGCATTAACTAGATTAACCCTAGTCGGAGGTCTAGCAACAGGCGAAACACCACTGACACAGCTTTATCATGCCTACCCTAATAATATAAGAAAAGAGACAATATTACAACGATTCTCAGTTGCAGGGCTTAATAGTTTTGAAACTATGTTTTTTAATGAATTTTTTAGCGATCGGTTTGCTACGCTTCAAATAAAACATGCTTTTAGTCCATTTAAAATATCAACACAATGGCAACCACAATTGGTGTTAATTTCTAGATACGCTTTAGGGGATATGTCTAGTATAGCACAACACCAAGGCATTAATTTTGAAACCTTAAATAAATTATATTCAGAATCTGGTTTTGAAATCAATAAATTAATTCTGGGCTTTGGACTGAGTTTTGCCTATCGCTATGGTGGTTATCATTTACCATCTTTGGGAGATAACTTTGCTTTTAAATTTACTTTTAATCTTTCTTTGTAATTGTATATCCATTATCTTGTTAATTACTTAGCTAATACCTAGGTTTTTTCTACCTTTGCCGCTCATTTTATTAATGCATGTTTAAGCTTCTTACTACAGGTTTTTGGGAAACTGTTGCACGATTAATTTTGCGTAACAAAATTGCCATTCTTATTACGGTGATTTTGTATACTGTTTTTTTTAGTATGCAATGGAAGCACATGCGCTTCACCTACACCGAAGCAAATCTGTTACCAGATGAGCATGAAGTAAATCTCACCTACAATAATTTTTTAGAAATTTTTGGAGAAGAAGGCAATCTCATTGTTTTAGGAGTTAAAGACTCTACACTCTTTACAATTGAGAAACTTAATGCTTGGAATCAGCTTTCAGAAGATTTTAAATCTTATGACGAAGTTGAAACTGTGGTATCTATTAAAGATTTACAAAAACTTATAAAAAATACTGTAGAAGAAAAGTTTGATTTAGAGCCCTTTATAAAAGACTCTATTTCTTCATTAGAACAAATAGAAACACTTCAAGAAGAACTTTTTAAAAAGTATCCTTTTTATGACAATTTCTTATTTAATAAAGAAACTAAAACCATAAGAACAGCAATATACCTTAAAAAGGATATAGTTAACACACCACTCCGCAAAGATTTTGTAATTAAAACTTTAAAAGAAAAAATTAATGCTTTTGAGTCGCAAACAAATTTAGACGTACGCGTTTCGGGCATGCCTTATATACGTACGCTAAACTCTCAAAATATTGTAGATGAAATTAGTTTGTTTATAGGAGCAGCTTTAGGCATAACGTCCTTAATTTTCTTTTTGTTTTTTAGATCTTTCCGTGCAACATTCATATCACTTATTGTTGTTTGTATAGGTGTTATGTGGACCTTTGGGATTTTAGGCTTATTAAAATATGAGATTACAGTACTTACAGCGCTAATTCCTCCTTTGATCATTGTAATAGGAATCCCTAATTGTATTTTCTTAATCAATAAATACCAGCATGAAGTAAGGCTACACGGTAATAAAGTAAAATCGCTACAACGTGTCATTACCAAAGTTGGTAATGCAACCTTAATGACTAATGTAACAACAGCATCGGGATTTGCAACATTCATACTTACAGAAAGTCAGTTATTGAAGGAGTTTGGTATTGTGGCATCTTTAAGCATCTTAGCCATTTTTATTCTGTGTTTGCTTATAATACCTATTCTTTATACATTTCTACCTTATCCCAAACCACGTCATTTAGAACATTTAAACAAACGTTGGATTAACGGTTTTGTTGACTGGATGGAACGTATGGTAAAACATAAAAAAATTACCATCTATATTACAGCACTCGTATTATTAATTGTAAGTCTTTTAGGTATTAATAAAATTATTATTTCTGGAAGCCTTATTGAAGACATGCCAAAGAAAACAGAGTTCTTTCAAGATATTCGTTTTTTTGAATCCGAGTTTAATGGCATCATGCCAATGGAGATAATGATAGACACCAAACGCAAAAAGGGTGTTATGAAACTCGCCACAATAAAGCGCATGAATCAACTGGAAGAATTGATTGAAGAAATTCCAGAATTATCGAGGCCAATCTCAGTTGTAAGTCTAGTAAAGTATGCAAAACAAGCCTACACAAATGGTAATCCTAAATATTACCAATTGCCAACTAGTCAAGAGAATTTATTTATAAGCTCTTACATAAAGAAATCGTCTTCAAATGTAGATTTACTAAAAAACTTTGTTGATAGCACTGGTCAATATGCACGTATTACCACTTTTATGAAAGATATTGGTACGGACAAGATGGAGCGTATAGAAGAAGACCTTCAAAATAAAATAAACAAAGTCTTTCCCGAAGAACGTTACGAAGTCATATTAACAGGGAAAGCACTTGTATTCCAAAAAGGAACAAAGTACTTAGTCCGCAACTTGGTAATATCTTTGACCTTAGCAATTTTTTTAATCTCAATTTTTATGGCCTATATGTTTAGGTCAGCGAGAATGATTGTAGTTTCGCTAGTACCTAATTTATTACCATTACTTGTAACAGCAGGCTTAATGGGCTATTTAGGAGTACCCATAAAACCATCAACTATTTTAGTCTTTAGTATTGCTTTCGGAATTTCTGTAGATGATACGATTCATTTTTTAGCAAAATACAGACAAGAACTACAAGCAAATCACTGGAAAATTCGTAAATCCGTCTATGCAGCTTTGAGAGAGACAGGTGTAAGTATGTTTTATACCTCTATCGTTTTGTTTTTTGGATTTTCTGTTTTTATGATTTCGAGCTTTGGCGGGACAGTAGCATTGGGAGGCTTAGTTTCTGCAACATTACTTTTCGCTATGTTGTCTAATTTATTATTATTGCCTTCACTGTTATTATCATTAGAGCGCAGCATTGCTAACAAAGAAGTTCTAAAAGAACCTACAATAAATATTATTCCTGATGATAATGACGAAGAGGAATAGCATATTAGAGTAACTATTTTATTAAGATTTTAAATCATTACATTATGAATACGAAAACCGTATCAGAATTATTAGCCGAAGATATCACACTACAAGATGTAAGTGTAAAAGGTTGGGTACGTACATTTAGAGCCAACCGTTTTATTGCACTTAACGATGGCTCAACTATTAATAATATTCAATGTGTTGTTGATTTTGAAAATTTTGATGAGGCACTTCTAAAACGCATCACAACAGGAGCTGCAGTGCATGTCAATGGAGAACTTATAGAAAGCCAAGGCAAAGGTCAAAAGGTTGAGATTGTAGTCAAATCACTAGAAATACTTGGTGATTCTGACCCAGAAACTTACCCTATTCAACCAAAAAAACACTCTTTTGAATTTCTAAGAGAAAATGCACACTTACGAACTAGAACCAATACATTTAGTGCAGTTATGCGCTTAAAATCATCACTGTCTTTTGCCATTCATAAGTATTTTACAGAAAATGGGTTTTATAATATGCATACGCCTATGATTACAGGAAGTGATGCAGAAGGTGCTGGTGAGATGTTTCGAGTAACCACACTAGACCCAAAAAATCCGCCGTTAGATGAAAATGGTAATGTTAACTTTAAAGAAGACTTTTTTGGAAAAGAAGCTAATCTTACGGTATCAGGACAATTAGAGGCTGAAACTTATGCCATGTCTCTAGGTAAGGTATATACTTTTGGCCCAACATTTAGAGCCGAAAACTCTAACACCTCAAGACACTTAGCAGAATTTTGGATGGTAGAACCAGAAGTTGCTTTCATGGATTTAGCGGGTAATATGGATTTAGCTGAAGATTTTATGAAATCTGTAATCAGTTATGTTTTAGAACACAACAAAGAGGATTTACAATTCTTAGACGACCGCTTGTTTAATGAAGAAAAAACGAAACCTCAAGCCGAAAGAAGTCCTATGCGTCTTATCGAAAAATTAAAATTTGTTACAGACAACCATTTTAAGCGTGTAAGCTATACTGAAGCCATAGATATTCTAAGGAACTCAAAACCTAATAAAAAGAAAAAATTTAAATATATAATAAACGAATGGGGTGCCGATTTACAATCAGAGCATGAACGATTTTTGGTAGAAAAACACTTTAAGTGTCCCGTCATATTATTTGATTATCCTGCAAATATTAAAGCATTTTATATGCGTTTAAATGATGACGAAAAAACTGTTAGAGCCATGGATGTTTTATTTCCTGGCATTGGAGAAATTGTTGGAGGATCACAAAGAGAAGAACGTTTAGATGTGCTCAAAGAAAAAATGACAGCTCTTGATATCCTTGAGGAAGAATTATGGTGGTACTTAGACTTACGCAAATATGGTACTGCGGTACATTCTGGGTTTGGATTAGGTTTTGAACGTCTTGTCATGTTCGCTACTGGTATGGGTAATATACGTGATGTTATCCCTTATCCTAGAACACCTCAAAATGCAGAGTTTTAAAAAAGATTTAAAATTTTCAGAAAACAATCTAATAACGGTATAGTTTTAGATTGTTTTTTTATTTTTAACTAAATCGAAACCAACACATGCTTAAGCAATACTTACAATTTAAGTTATCACAGAAGCTTTCTCCACAGCAAATTCAACTTATGAAGTTGATACAGCTACCTACACAAGCTTTTGAGCAACGTTTAAAGCAAGAATTGGAAGAAAATCCTGCCCTAGATACAGGAAAAGAAAACGAAGCCAAGGACGAGTATGACGAATTTGACAACTCTCAAGACGACTATAATGATAATGAGACTATAGATACTGGAGACATTAATGTAGATGAGTATTTGAGTGATGATGAAATACCGGATTATAGAACGCATGCCAATAATTATAGTGCAGATGATGAAGAAAAATCTGTACCCTATGCGTCAGGCACATCTTTTACACAACATTTAACTAATCAACTCAATACATTTCGTTTAAACGATCAAGAATATCAAATTGCTCAATTTTTAGTTGGTAGTGTTGACGAGAGTGGTTACATACGCAGATCAATGTCTGATATAACAGATGATTTGGCATTCACACAAAATGTTTACACTACAGAAGAAGAAGTAAAAAAAGTACTTAATATTGTTCACCAACTTGACCCGGCTGGTGTTGGCGCTAGAAATCTTCAAGAATGCTTAAGTATTCAGCTTCATAGAAAAGAGCAACACCCAGATGTAGAATTAGCAACAAAAATAATAGATAAGGCTTTTGAGCAATTCACTAAGAAGCACTATAAGAAATTGATGCAAAAATTTGGAATTACTGAAGACCAATTAAAGGATGCTATTGCCGAAATTGAACATCTTAATCCAAAACCAGGAGGTTCTTATTCTGGAAATAATAGAATGGTTGAGCATGTGGTTCCAGATTTTGCCATTAAAATTGTCGATGGAGAATTGGAATTGACTTTAAATGGAAGAAACGCTCCAGAACTTCATGTATCACGTACGTATAATAACATGCTTAAAGGGTACAAAGAGTCTAAAGAAAAGTCAAAGTCTCAAAAAGATGCGGTTATGTTTATTAAACAAAAACTGGATGCTGCTAAATGGTTTATAGAAGCCGTCAAACAAAGACAGCAGACTCTTTTTGTAACGATGAGCTCTATTATGCATTATCAAAAAGCGTATTTTTTATCTGGGGATGAGCGCATGCTAAGACCCATGATTCTAAAGGATATTGCCGATGAAATTGAAATGGATGTTTCTACAGTTTCTCGTGTGGCAAATAGCAAATATGTAGACACCCCATATGGCACAAAATTGATTAAAGAATTCTTCTCTGAATCAATGACAAATGACCAGGGCGAGGAAGTTTCTACACGTGAAATAAAAAAGATTCTTGAAACAGTAATTGAAGATGAAGATAAAAAGAAGCCTTTAACAGACGATAAACTTGCAGGTATTTTAAAAGAAAAAGGCTATCCTATTGCGAGACGAACTGTTGCTAAATACAGAGAACAATTGGATATCCCAGTTGCACGATTACGTAAGAAGATTTAAGGTGTCTATCATGGATTTTATCTTAAAAAGTATATCATACGTTTTGCATCCACTTATTATGCCATTATTAGGTGTGCTATTTTACTTTTCTAAAACACCTCGTTTTATTCCTGAGCCTATAATACAAGCAAAAGTGTTTTCTACGGTGCTACTAACGGTATTATTGCCCATTTTGGTCTACTACTTATTAAAGACACTGAATAAAGTAGAAACCATTTATTTAAAATCTACACATGAAAGGAAACTTCCATTATTGATTAATAGTTTTATAATTTCTTTAGTCATTACACGTGTTTTTACCTTCAATGAAATTCAAGAATTGTACTACTTTTTTATTGGGGTATTACTGTCTACGCTCATCTGTTTAATCCTTGCCGTTTTTAAGATTAAAGCAAGTATACATATGCTGGCAGCTTCTGGTTTTTTTATGTTCGCTTTGGGCTTGAGTATCCATTTTAAAATAAACATTAATGGTACTATAGCACTAATGACAATTCTACTTGGAGCCATTGCGACATCACGTTTACACCTAAAAGCACATACTTATCCTGAACTGTTCATAGGGAGTCTTACTGGATGTATTCCACAGCTTACTTTACTTTACTTCTGGTTATAAAATATAGAACATAATACCAATTTTCAAGGCTGTAGAATCTATTGGCATACCATTTAATTGTGCGATATTGTCAAATATTGGATTTAAGCCATAATAAATATTAAAATTCCAAGTACCATAACCAGCGCTTAATGTTAACCCATATTGTAATTTATTAAATACGTCTAAATTACTCAATTGTACATCTAGTACATCACTACGCAATTTTGTTGAGTTAAAAACCAAATAACTGAATTTGAAGCCTGAATAAATACGCCAAAATTTATATGTTTTTTTATCAGAAGTACGCCAACGTAGCTCAAATGGAATATCAATAAGATAGGTTGTAAATTTATTTTTAGTCACATTTCCTAAACCCGAATCATCGATAGAAAAATTGATGGTTCCCGAATTATCAGTCATTAATAAATTCTGATTATAAGAATTTGAGGAAACACCAATCCCAAGACCTACAGCCCAATTTCTTTTTTTGTTAAATGGCATATCCCTAATAAAACCAAAATGGAAACCTGTAGAGAAGTCACTTTGTGAAACGCTATTTGGATTATTGGCTAACAAATTATAAGTTATTGAAGCATAGAATTGATCTTCTCTATAGTGTTCATCTAAAGTATTACTTAGACTGTCTTTATCCTGAGACAATGCTACTGTAGAACTCAGAAAAAAACATATGTATAGAACGTTTCTCATAATGTAAAGCTAAAAAATTTAAATGATTTTGAGTTCAAAGCATAAAAAAGCGCTATGATAAATCATAACGCTTTTTAAAAATTAAGATTGTATTTTTTAATCTTCTTTACTAACGCTCGTTACGTACATAATCTTTAACGCATTAGCTTCGCGTAATTCTTGCTTAACATCAGAGATAATACCAGCATTGGTATTTTCATCTACTTTTAAAGCTACCACAACTCTATCTTTCAATTCTTCATTAAGGGTTGCAATATATTCAAAAACAGCTGGCTGTATGGCGTCCAAACTAACAAATGCATCATTAATTTGAATACGACCTTCTGTACCTAAATTCTTATATTGAGAATTTGGCTTTCCAGCATAAATAAACATAGTTCTGTCTTTCTTAAGCTTTTCTACCTGATTTGCTGCAGGTAAAGTGTTTTCTACCATTGTAGTGTTATCTCTCATTACAGTTGCTACCATAAAAAAGAATAATAACATAAATACAATGTCTGGTAAAGATGCCGTCGATATCGCCGGTAAATCACCACCTTTTTTCTTCTTAAACTTAGACATATCTATTAACTTTTATCAGGTTCTGCTTCAGAAAGCTTCATTGGGAACATCTTTTTAATCATTTCGATGTCCTCGTTAAGCTTTTCGTCCTTATTAAACTGATTTTTTTCTTTCTCCTCAAGCATTGATGCGAATGATCGATTAAATAAACGCTGCGCTTCTCTATTTCTTAAAAAATTATAAGCTGCAACTAATTCATTCTGTACCTCGATATAAGTCCCATAACTTGTTTCTCTATCATGCTTAAGTGTAATAATTGCTTTATCAGGATGATCTGATGATGATTCATCTTTTTTTCCACGGCAATAATCACAAGGTTCTCCCGCTGCATTAACACTTCCACCATTATCCAAGAACTCTATCGCTGCTTGTCTAAGGTCTTTAATATCCATAATCTCTTCCTCTACCAATAATCTGTTTTGCCTATCTACTAATATTGTAAATAAGTTTTTTTGCTTGATAATAGGAGGTTCAGTTTGAGAATCATCAATCGGTGGTAAGCTTCTTAAAATACCTTTATCCTTCTCGATTGTTGTTGTAACTAAGAAAAATATCAATAGTAAGAAAGCAATGTCAGCCATTGAACCTGCGTTAACTTCTGGTGCTGCTCTTTTTGCCATAACTTACTATTTACTTAATATTTTTTTAACTCCTGAGAAAATCATCGCAGCTGCTGCAATGACAATTAACAAATAGAATGCTGTTAATCCAGCACCTACCATGTGAGACTGTCCTTCTGTAGCAATACCGTCTTGTAACTTATATTGTAATGGATCACCGCCAGATACGACATAAGAAATTACTAGAACTGCAACAAAAGCACCAACTCCAATCAATGTGTTCTTTAGCCCTGCTGTGTTTGTAAATAAATTCTTTACTACAAAGAACACAACAAATGCTATTACTATTCCTAAAATTACGTAAGCTACGTAAGCCATAGGATCTACCAAACCAGCTGATTCTCCACTCTTGATAGCCTCATCTCCAGCAGAAATAATTCTGACAAGAAAAACGATACCAAGAAGCCCGAGGACCGCTGCTACTATTTTTAATATTTTGTGCATATCTAATTCTTATTTTTTGTGTCTTACTAATAAATCCATCAATGTAATAGATGAATCTTCCATGTCATTTACAATACTATCAATCTTAGCGATGATGTAGTTGTAAAATATTTGAAGAATAATAGCCACAATAAGACCAAATACTGTTGTTAAAAGTGCTACTTTAATACCACCTGCTACTAAAGAAGGTTGCATATCACCAGCAGCTTCAATTTTATCAAAGGCTTGAATCATACCAATTACAGTACCCATGAAACCTAACATCGGTGCTAGTGCAATAAATAAAGATATCCAAGATACATTCTTTTCTAATTGTCCCATTTGAACACCTCCGTAAGCAACTACAGCTTTTTCAGCAGCATCAATATCTTCATCTGCTCTATCTAATCCTTGATAGAAAATAGAAGCAACAGGACCTTTTGTATTTCTGCAAACTTCTTTTGCTGCTTCAATACCGCCAGATGCTAGGGCATCTTCAACATTTTGAGTTAATTTTTTACTGTTAGTTGTAGAAAGATTTAAAAAGATAATTCTTTCAATAGCTATTGCTAAACCAAGAATTAAACATAATAAAACAATCCCCATAAAGCCAGGACCACCTTCAATAAATCTCTTTTTTAATTCTTGATGAAACCCTAATTCTTCAGTTTCGGCTGTATCATCTTGGGCTACATTTGCAACAGTTGTTGTTGCTGCTACTGTTGTTGTTGCTGCCACTGTTGTTGTTGCGTTTGCATTAACAGTTCCGATTACCATTAAACATGTAACGGCTAGGATAGAAAATAATCTTTTCATTGTCTTGAATCTTAATTTTTATTAGTTAAAGTGTTAAAGATAAAAAAAATATGTAACTATTAAGTAAAAATCAGCAGAGAGGAAGGGATTCGAACCCTCGATACCCTTTTGGAGTATACACACTTTCCAGGCGTGCGCCTTCGACCACTCGGCCACCTCTCTGTAAGCTCTTAAAATTACAGAACGCCAAATAACAAAAAAAACTTCAAACACTAAAATTATAGGCGTTAATTTTAGGACATTTCGCCACGTAATGAGCTCTCAAATACAGTTTTAAATTCTAAAGGATTAATATTCTGGCCAATAAGGTACATGAGCTTTGTTATTGCTGCTTCTGTTGTTAAATCTTTTCCGGAAATAATTCCTATTTTTTTTAACTGTGAACTCGTTTCGTATTGTCCCATCATCACACTACCACCAGAACATTGCGTTACATTGACTATATATATGCCTCTCTTAATCGCAGATTCTAACAAATTTATAAACCACGATTCTGTTGTGGCATTACCTGACCCGTATGTCTCTATAATTAATCCTTTAATGAGTTTGCTTCTTAAAACAGCTTCTAGTATAGGTTTTGATATCCCTGGAAATAATTTTAAAATGGCCACATTTGTGTCAAAAGCTTTATTTACGCTTAGCACTTCTTTGGTGTTGGGTTTCAATAAAAACTTATAATTAACATTTAGATGCACCCCTGATTCTGCTAGATGGGGGTAATTTAACGACTCAAACGCTTCAAAATGTTCAGCATTTATTTTTGTTGTACGATTGCCACGATATAATTTATATTCAAAATACAAGCCAACTTCTCGTATCACAGGGACGCCATTCTCTTGAAGTGAAGCGAGTTGAATTGAGGTTATTAAATTTTCTTTTGCATCTGTTCTTAAATCTCCAATAGGCAGTTGACTTCCTGTAAAGATTACTGGTTTTGATAAATTCTCCAGCATAAAACTCAATGCAGATGCAGAATAACTCATCGTATCACTTCCGTGTAATAAAACAAAGCCATCAAACTTTTTATAATTATCCTTTATAATGTCTGCAATAATAGACCAGTATTTAGGATTCATGTTGGAAGAATCTATGGGATTTTCAAAAGAAAAGGTTTCTATATTACAATCTAATAACTTTAATTCTGGAATAGATTTTAAAAGGTTATCAAAGTCAAAAGCCTTCAAAGCTCCTGTACTACTATCTTTTACCATCCCAATGGTACCGCCTGTATAAATAAGAAGTATGTTTGGTTTACCCATGTTATATACCGAATATAGATTTTGTATTTTCTGTTGTTATTCTCGCTATTTCCGAGGTTGAAACATTATAAAGTTCTGATAGTTTTTCAACTACCTTAATTATATAGGCACTTTCGTTGCGTTTCCCTCGGTAAGGTTTTGGTGCAAGATAAGGCGAATCTGTCTCAAGCACAATGTGCTGCAAATCTATTTGATTCAAAAATTGGTCTATCTTTCCATTTTTGAAAGTAACTACTCCACCAATTCCTAACTTCATATTATAGGATATCGCTTTATGTGCTTGTTGCTGATTACCTGTAAAACAATGAAAAATACCATACAAATCGTCACTTTTTTCTTCTTCTAAAACTTCAAAAATTTCATCAAAAGCATCTCTACAATGAATTACGATAGGAAGTTTGTACTTTTTTGCCAATCTGATTTGATGTTTAAAAGCTTCTATTTGTATAGCTAAGGTACTTTTATCCCAATACAAGTCAATACCTATTTCTCCTATGCCGTAAAAATTTCGTTTATTTAATTGTTCTTCTACATGTAATAGCTCTTCTTTATAATTTTCTTTAACCGATGTTGGATGTAGCCCCATCATCAAAAAGACTTCTTTGGGAAACTTAGCTTCTAAACGATACATAGCATCCGTATAACCAGAATCTATTGCTGGAATAAAAAAGCGTTTTACCCCAATATCCATTGCTCTATTTACCATTATTTCTTGGTCTTCTTCAAAAGCCTCGCTGTAAAGATGTGTGTGCGTATCTGTTATAATCATGACACAAAAATAATCGTTTATAATCTTATATTTACCTAAACAAATAAAATGGAGACCCTCAAAGATTTTCTACTAAAGAAAGGCTATTCAAAAATTAAATTAAAGCTCACAAAAACCAATCATTTTGAAATTAAAGCTTCTATCAATGGTGTTAAGGGACGTTTTATTTTAGACACAGGTGCATCGAGTAGTTGTGTAGGTTTTGAGGCCATTGAACAATTTAGGCTAAAGGTTGTTGATTCAGAAATTAAAGCTGTTGGTGCAGGTGCATCGAATATGAGCACAAAGCTTTCAAAGTCTAATACTGTGAAAATTGGCAAATGGGAAAGAAAGAAAACTACACTTATCTTGTTTAATCTAACACATGTTAATGAAGGTTTACGCAATCATAATTCTAATGCAGTTGATGGCATCATTGGCGCCGATATTTTAAAGAAAGGAAAAGGAATAATTGATTATGACAAGAAATTTTTATACCTAAAAACAACAAATACAGGAATTTAAAGCTGAAATACGTCAAAAATTAAAAAATTTGATTTTTTTTAAAATCAGGTATTTATACGTGTAAATACATCAAATATTATTTGCAATTTTACAAATGCTAACGATAGTCAATAGTCTTGCAGAATAATTATTTGAGCATGAGAAACAACAACAGTAAAATATTTGTGTTACTACTTATAGTATGTACCGTTGTTATAATAACTGCTAATATTTCTGTGATATTTTTTAGTTAATTTTAGTTTAGTTAGCTTTTAGATATTAAAATATCTAAAAAAACAAAGCGCAATTTGGGGGAATTGCGCTTTTTGTTTGCTTTAATTTTATTAATGAAAATATTACAACTCTAGAGCTTTCTTAATATCATTATCCATTAATAACTCTTTAGGGTTTTCTAGCGCTTCTTTTACAGCTACTAAGAATCCAACTGATTCTTTACCATCAATAATTCTATGGTCATAGGATAATGCTACATACATTATTGATCTAATCACAACCTCCCCATTGACCACTACAGGTCTTTCTACAATATTATGCATCCCTAAGATACCGCTTTGTGGAGGGTTAATAATTGGAGTAGATAACATACTGCCAAAAACACCTCCATTAGAAATTGTAAATGTACCGCCAGTCATTTCATCAACAGTAATTTGTCCATCACGAGCTCTTATAGCCAATCGTTTAACTTCTGACTCTACACCACGGAAAGATAGATTTTCTGCATTTCTAATGACAGGAACCATAAGCCCTTTAGGACCAGATACTGCGATACTTACATCAACAAAGTCATAAGAAATCATTTCCTTACCATCTATCATAGAATTTACCGCTGGATACATCTTTAATGCACGTACAACGGCGAGAGTGAAAAAGCTCATAAACCCAAGACCTACGCCATGCTTAGCTTTAAAATCTTCTTTGTATTGTTTACGTAAGTCAAAAATTGGAGACATATCAACCTCATTAAAAGTGGTTAACATTGCTGTTGTGTTTTTGGCTTCTACTAAACGTTCTGCAACTTTACGACGTAACATTGACATTTTGCTTCTAGATGAACCACGACTTCCTGCGGTAGGAGTTCCCATTGAAGGTACGGCGTTTACAGCATCCTCTTTTGTTATGCGTCCATCTCTTCCCGTTCCAGAAACTGATTTAGCGTCGACACCTTTCTCATCAAGGATTTTCTTAGCCGCAGGACTTGGAGTCCCAGTTGCATAAGTTTTGGTATCTGATTCTTGTGGTTTTGCAACTGCCTTCTTAGGCGCTTCTTCTTTTTTCTCTTCTGCTGGTTCGTTGCCACCTTCTGGCTTCGCTGCACTAGTGTCTATTAAACAAACTACGGCACCAACAACTACGGCGTCACCTTCTTCGTATCGATTACCATCTGTATCTTCAAGCTTTATAATTCCGCTTGCTTCGGCTGGTAATTCTAGAGTTGCTTTATCACTATCGACCTCAGCAATGGCTTGGTCTTTTTCAACATAATCTCCATCCTGAACTAACCATTCTGCAATTTCGACTTCTGTGATTGATTCGCCTGGTGAAGGCACTTTCATTTCTAAAATCATGCTTTTGTTTTTTATTTAAGCTCTAATTTGAGTTGTATTAATTTTATTTATCTCTGGTTGTTTTTGGTTTTATCAAAAACATAATCTATAACTTCTTGATGACGCATTTTTGAACGTACAGAACTACCTGCTGCCGGCGCTCCATAAGGTCTTCTACTCGCTGCTCTCCATTGCTTTGCTTCGTCTAAATGCATTAGCATATGACCGTAAGCACCCATGTTTCGTGGTTCTTCTTGCGCCCAAACCACATCTTCAGCATTTTTATATTTCTTTAATATAGCTCTAATCTGTTCTGCAGGAAGCGGGAACAATTGTTCTACTCTTACTAAAGCTACATCGTCTCTACCCAACTTTTCTTGTTCATCTTGTAAATCATAAAAGAATTTTCCTGTAACAAAAACAAGCGTTTTTATTTTATCTGCTTTGGCATTGCTGTCGTCAATTAACATTTGAAAACTCCCGTTAGCAAAATCTTCTACTGTAGACACAACCTTTGGATGACGCAATAAACTCTTTGGAGTAAACACAACCAGTGGCTTTCTATAATTTGCTTTCATTTGTCTTCTTAGCAAATGAAACATGTTTGCTGGAGTTGTACAATCTACTACAAACATATTGTCCTTTGCACAACCTTGTAAATAACGTTCCATACGGCCAGATGAATGCTCTGCACCTTGACCTTCGTAACCGTGTGGCAATAGCATAACAAGACCGTTCTGTGTTTTCCATTTGTCTTCTCCTGAAGATATGTACTGGTCTATCATTATCTGTGCACCGTTACTAAAATCTCCAAATTGAGCTTCCCAAATAGTGAGTGTATTTGGACTTGCCATGGCATAACCATAATCAAAACCTACAACACCGTATTCTGATAATAAGGAATTGTATATACTAAACTGCCCTTGACCCTTAGATACGTTTTTAAGTAAAACTATTTCTTCTTCGCTATCCTCTACCTTAACAACGGCGTGTCTGTGAGAGAAGGTTCCGCGCTCTACATCTTGTCCTGAAATCCTGACACTAAATCCTTCTGTGAGCAATGAACCGTACGCTAAATGTTCTGCCATTGCCCAGTCTAGTCTATTTTCATCAAACATCGTTTGACGAGATTCTATCAAACGTTGAATTTTACGAATAAATTTTTTGTCTTTAGGTAGGTTTGAAATTGTATTGGTAATAGTTTTGAGTACTTCTGTAGAAACCGTTGTGTCTATAGATTTCATCATTTTCTTTTCATCAACACGCACAAAATTTTTCCATTGTTCTTCCATAAATGGAGAAATTTTGGTTTTTTCAATCTTACGAGAATCGACTAATTTTTCTTCAAGTTGATCTTTATAATCTTTTTCTATTTTCTTAACATACTCTTTATCAATAACACCTTCAGCAATTAAGCGTTCGGCATATATGTCACGAGGATTTTTATGTTTGGAAATAGCCTTATATAACAGTGGTTGTGTAAACTTTGGCTCATCGCCTTCATTATGACCATATTTTCTATAACCTAATAAATCGATAAAAACATCACGTTTGAATTGCATTCTAAAGTCTAAAGCAAACATTGTAGCATGTACAACAGATTCTGCATCGTCTGCATTAACATGTAATACTGGCGATAGTGTTACTTTACCAACATCTGTACAATAGGTACTAGAACGTCCATCTAAATAATTGGTAGTAAAACCTATTTGGTTGTTTACCACAATATGTACTGTACCATTGGTTTTATAACCATCTAATTGTGCCATTTGAACAAGTTCATAAACTAAACCTTGACCTGCAATAGCAGCATCACCGTGGACCACAATTGGCAATACTTGTGAAGCATCCTCAATTTCATCTCTATCTTGTTTTGCTCTTGAAATACCCTCTACAACTGCTCCAACAGTTTCTAAATGTGATGGATTTGGCGCTATACTTAAGTTTATCTTTTTCCCTGTATCTGTTTCGCGATCACTTGTCCAACCTAAGTGATATTTTACGTCTCCATCAAAGATTTTTTCCTCGTAATCTTTCCCATCAAACTCACTAAAGATATCCTTTGCTGATTTCCCAAAAATGTTTGTCAATGTGCTTAAACGACCTCGATGTGCCATTCCCATGACAAATTCCTTTACACCATACTCTGCAGCTTTTTCTATCATGGCGTCTAAGGCTGGAATTAGTGACTCGTTGCCTTCTAGAGAAAAGCGTTTTTGTCCTACATATTTGGTATGTAAAAAGGTTTCAAAAGAAACCGCTTCATTTAATTTTCTCAGGATATTTTTTTTCTCTTCAACTGAAAACTTTGGATGGTTATCATTTATGTTTAACTTATTTTGAATCCACTGAATTTCCTGTGGCTGACGAATATACATATACTCTACACCAATAGAATCGCAATAAATTCGCTCCAAATGGTCTATAATCTGTTGAAGCGTTGCAGACCCTAAGCCTAAAATATCCCCTGCAGAAAATTTTGAAGATAAATCTGATTTAGATAAACCAAAATTTTCTATTTCTAAAGTAGGTGCATATTTGCGTCGCGCTCTTACTGGGTTGGTTTTTGTAAATAAGTGACCTCTATTTCTATAACCATCAATAAGTTTTACAACTTGAAATTCCTTTTGAACTTGCTCAGGAATTTGTGTTTCTACGCCTTCGACTATTTCACCATTTAAACCATAAGATTCCGCACCGAAATCATACCCTTGAAAAAAGGCGCGCCAACTTGGCTCTACTGAATCTGGATTTTTAAGGTATTGGTCGTATAAATCAGCAAAGTATGCTGTATGTGCTGCATTAAGAAAGGAATATTTATCCATTTGTTTTTTGAGACGTTTTCGCTTCAATAAAATTTAAGCAAAAGTACAACTTTTCCCTTTTTTAGTTACACATTTAGTATATTTATAACCTTTACTTTTCTAATTTATTTCTATGAAATCACTTTTTCTAAGTATTGCATTTGTTTTTTTATCTCTTCTAAGTTTCTCTCAGGAAGAAGAAATTTCTAGTTTTTGGAACAATGTAAGGTTTGGAGGCGGAATTGGGCTAAATTTTGGGAATGGCTTTTTTAGCGGAACTTTAGCACCACAGACTATCTATGATTTTAACCCATATTTTTCTGCTGGAGTTGGATTAACAGGAAGCTACAGTAGTCAAAGAGATGTTTTTAATTCTACAATTTTAGGTGGAAGTGCGCTTGCACTGACTAATCCTTTTCCGGAGTTGCAATTGTCCGTGGAATTTGAACAGGTAAATGTAAACACTTCATTTGATGCTCAATTTTCTGGACAAAACAGAGATAATTTCTGGGCATCGGCTTTATTTCTTGGCGTAGGGTATCGATCAGGAAACGTCGTTTTTGGCATAAGGTACGACGTGCTTTACGACGAGGACGAAAGTATCTATGCAGACCCATGGCTTCCTTTTGTTAGGTTTTGGTTCTGATAATGGGTTAATTAACTTACAACTTTTCAACTAAGTAATTGATTAAATCTGTAGTTGTTACTATGCCTACAAGTTTATAGTCTTCAACGACAGGAAGCGCATGAAACTCCTTTTCTCCTAGTATTTTTGCGACTTGTTTTATAGTAGTTTCGGGTGTCACACTTACCACTGTTTTTGCCATCACCTGCTCAATTGTAAACATATTATAAACCACAGTATCGATTTCACTATCGTATTCGTCTACGGCGTCTGCAAAACTTATTCTCAACAAATCCGTATAACTAAGCATACCAACAATAGATTGTCCTTTTACAACTGGTATATGTCGTATGTTATGTTTTTTAAATAATAATTCTGCTGTTTCTAAATCATCTTTATAATTCAATGCAATCACATCCTTGGTCATTATCATTGCTATTGGCACTCCTCTTTCCATGATATTTGTATTTATAATTATTACTTAAAAGTAAGTCAATATTCAATCATAAATTATGATATAAATCATGTAATACTTTGCTACGACAATAGTACAAGTACTTATAAAAGTCCTACCTACTATATTAATAGCATATATTAGGCTTAGAAGAAAAAATCTAGCACACAGAAATTGCACTAACACAAATGTTATTATTAAAAAAGATGAAGTATTATAATTGTTACAATGAAAATAAAAAATCACTTATTTTCAGTTAGCTAAATTTTGCTCTATACCATACTTTTTGCCACTCGCGTTGTAAAATTAAGAAGGTAATATCTTCGGAAAGTTTAACCACATCATTACCATCAAGCGCTCTTACCTTAGCTTCTGAAACATCAATAATATAGAGTAGATTGAGATACTCTGAAAATTTATTTTGAATGGTATTATAGAGCTCTTCTTGAAGAATTAATTTTAAACTCGTAGGAAGTGTTTCCTTATCAAACTCCAAATCTACATTGGCATATTGCAAATCTTTATTGAGCTGCGTAATTAGTTTATGGTAAAGCTGCATCCCGTTTGCTTGTGCTACCAAAGCCTCAAAATTTTGTGGTAATTCCATTAGACATTTCTAGTCATTAAAACTAGACCAAACTGCTTAAGGATTTGCTTTTTATCTTCATCTACGTTCATCATTCTTAATAAAGAAAATGCTTTTTCGGTATACAGCTCTACAGCCTCTTTGGTTGCTGCCTTGGCTCCTGTACTAGTAAAGATTTGTTTGACTTGTTCTACCTTTTTACTAGAATCTTCAGGTTGTGTAGAAAACCAGTTTGAAAGTTTTGCCTTATCATCTTCTGATGCAAACTCCATGGCTTTAAGGTATAAGTACGTTTTTTTATTTTCTATAATATCGCCGCCAACTTGTTTTCCAAAAGTTTCTGGATTTCCAAACGCATCTAGATAATCATCTTGTAGTTGAAAAGCTATGCCTAAATATCGCCCAAAATCATAAATGGCATTTTGGTTTTCTTCAGAAGTTTCAGCAACAATAGCTCCCATTTTCATTGCTCCCCCTACCAAAACAGCTGTCTTGTATTCTATCATTTTTAAATACTCTGGAATAGTAACATCATCACGAGTTTCAAAATCGACATCGTATTGTTGTCCTTCACACACTTCGGTAGCTGTTTTACTAAACAGTTTTGCTAAAGCCTGAAAAGTTTCTGCCTCATAATTTTCAAATAATTGATAGGCCATTATAAGCATTACGTCTCCAGATAGAATTCCAGTATTGATGTCCCACTTTTCATGCACAGTTTCCTTACCTCTGCGTAAGGGGGCGTCATCCATAATGTCATCATGGACAAGAGAAAAATTATGGAATACTTCTACACTAAGAGCAGCACCAAGGGCTTTTTTATAATCACAACCAAAACAGTCGCAAGCCATTAAAGTTAGTACAGGTCGTAATCGTTTACCGCCAAGCTTTAAAATATAGTTGACAGGGTCATACAAATTTTTAGGTTCACGTTCTTTAATGTAATCTTCTAAATACCTAACAAAGGTTTTCTGGTAATCGTGTAAGTTATCCATACTACAAAAATACATGTTCAGCATATTTTAATTCCACATTTGTAATGTTAAAAAAACTATAAAACTTAAGAAACTATTTTTGTGTTTAAAGTTTCCTTGTGTATTTTTGCCGTCTTATTATGAGAGAAAATATTATACAAAAAGCATCCGAACTGTTCTTAACACTGGGTTTTAAGAGCGTAACCATGGACGATATTGCCAATGAAATGGGGATATCTAAAAAGACCATTTATGTGCATTTTAGCAATAAAACCAAATTAGTAGAGGCGGTTACCTTTACTTTATTTGAAAATATTTGTAATGGTATAGATTGTATTTGCGACAACGCAATCAATCCTATTGAAGAATTATATGATATTAAAATGTTTGTTATGAAGCATCTTAAAAATGAAAAAGCTTCTCCCCAATACCAATTAAAAAAATACTATCCGCCAATCCATGACCAATTAAAACAAAGACAATTTCATAAGATGCAAGACTCTGTGTCTGAAAGTTTACAAAAAGGCATAGATACTGGCGTATTTAGATCCAATATTGACGTAGATTTTATTTCGAGACTATACTTTAATGGTATGACGGGTATTAAGGATGAGTCTATTTTTCCAAAAGAAAAATTTAATATGGAATACTTAATGGAAAACTACTTAGAATACCATCTCCGTGCAATTGTAACGGAAAATGGTTTTAAAATATTAAACAAGTTTATCACAAAAAATCAATCATAAAACATAATGAAACATCTATTATTAATCTGTTTCCTTTACACATTTAGTTTTGGGTTTTCACAAAACCCTCCTAATAGTTTTAGCCTTCAAGAGGCTATAGACTATGCGCTGGAAAACAATAGAACATCTAAAAATGCAGAACGTGACATAGCTGCAGCAAAACAGCAAAAATGGGAAACTACAGCTACTGGATTACCACAGCTAGACGCTACTGTGAATTATCAAAACTTCTTAAAGCAACAAGTCTCCGTTGTCCCAGCAGAATTTTTTGGAGGTAACCCAGGAGAATTTGCTGAAGTTATATTTGGCACACAACAAAGCGCAACTGCGACCGCAACGCTTAACCAGTTGCTTTTTGATGGGTCATATATTGTTGGTCTTCAATCCGCTAAAGTCTTTTTAGAAATTTCTGAAAATGCAAAAACAAAAACTGATTTAGAGGTTAGAAAAGCGGTAATTAATGCCTACGGAAATGTATTATTATCTGAAGAAAGTGTAACCATTTTCGAAAAAAATATTACAGTACTTCAGAAGAATTTGGATGAAACACAAAAGATTTATGAAAATGGTTTAGAGGAAGAGGAAAGTGTAGAACAACTCCAAATTACCTTGTCTAACTTGCAGAGTAGTCTAAACAATGCTAAGAGACTCAGAAGCATCGCCTATCAAATGCTAAATATTACATTGGGTATTGCCTTTAATACAACGATTGATCTTACTGATAATTTAGAATCCTTAGCCAATCAAAACATATCTTTAGAGACTATTGAGGCAGAAAATAATGTAGCCTCAACAATCGATTATAAAATTGCGGCAAATGATAAAAAATCAAAAGAATTACTTCTCAAACTAGAGAAAAGTAAAGCTTTACCGCGATTAAGCGCCTTTCTTAATGGCGGATATAATAGTTTTTCCGACGATTTTACATTTTTAGATAGTAATAATCGTTGGTTTGGATTTTCTGCGGTTGGTGTAAATCTTAATTTACCCATCTTTAGTTCTGGCAAACGTAGTGCTGCAACACAACGTGCAAAAATTAATTTAGAAAAAGCTACTGATGACCTTACGGAAACAGATCAAAGACTCAATCTTCAAATAGATACCGCAAAAAGCAATTACAAATTTGCAATCGAAGATTATACCAATAAAAAACAAAATTTAGCATTAGCAGAACGTATTGAAAAAAAGAACCAGATCAAATTTTTTGAAGGCATTGGCTCCAGTTTTGAGCTTAGACAAGCTCAAACCCAATTATACTCGGCACAACAAACATTACTCCAAACCATGCTTGATGTAATTACAGCAAAAGCCGAATTGGAAACTATTACAAATAAAATAACAAATTTCTAAACTCCTTATAAATGAAACATATATATAGATTATTGGCTTTAACCCTGTTATTAACGGCTTGTGGAGGTGACAAAAATCAAACCATAGATGATATTTTAGCCACAGGAGATGTAAAAATTATACAGACCAAAAAGGACCAACTTGTAGCACAACAACAAGAATTAGTAATTAAAATTAAAAATTTAGATGACCGCTTAAAAGTATTAAACCCAGACAGAAATGTACCTCTTGTCACCACTATAACTGCTAATACCACTCAATTTAATCATTTTCTAGATCTACAAGGAAACGTCGAGACTAAACAAAACTTAGTACTTACCCCAGAAATAGGTGGTATTCTAAAACAAGTATTTATAAAGGAAGGTGATAACGTTTCAAAAGGTCAAGTTTTAGCACGCATAGATGATGGTGGCTTAGCCCAACAAAAAGCACAACTTCAGATTCAAGCAGATTTAGCTAAGACTACCTTTGAAAGACAAAAGCGTCTATGGGATGAAAAAATAGGTAGTGAAATTCAATATCTAAGTGCAAAATCAAATTATGAAGCTTTGCAGGAATCTGTAAATCAAATCAACCAGCAATTAGGAAAAACAAACATTAGAGCTCCTTTTTCAGGAGTTATAGACGATGTTATTACTGAGCAAGGAAGTGTCGTTGCGCCGGGACAAACACCATTAATACGTATTGTAAATTTATCAGATATGTATATCACTACTGATATTCCAGAATCTTACATTACTACCATTACTGAAGGAAAAAATGTTGAAGTTGCATTTCCGATTTTAGGAAAAACCATGAATACAATAGTAAGACAGACAGGCAACTTTATTAATCCTGCAAACCGAACTTTTAAAGTTGAAATTGCTGTGCCTAATAAAGATAAAAGCATAAAACCAAATCTAACAGCACGTTTAAAAATTAATGATTACACAAGCGAAAAAGCAATCTTAATTCCGCAAGGAATTATATCAGAAAATGCTAATGGCGACCAATACATCTACATCTTAGAAACTAAGGATAATAATAGATCCGCAAAACAAGTCATTATTACAACAGGAAAAACCCAAGGTGACAGCATTGAGGTTTTAAGTGGACTTTCTGCAGGTGATAAAATTATAAACGAAGGTGCGCGAAGCGTCAAAAATGGGCAAACCGTTAGAGTAGTCGAAGCCAAAATATAAGTCAAAGACCGTAATTGTCTTTAATACCAAACCAAACGTATTATGACCAAAAAGAAAACAAAAAAAGTAGTCGATAAAGAATTTGGCTTATCCTCTTGGGCCATTAATAATAAAACAACGATGTATGTTGCTATTTTGCTTATCCTCTTCTTAGGAGCTAAAGCCTATTTTGATATGCCTCGAGAAAGTTTCCCAGAGATACAAGAAACTAAAATTTACATCAGTTCTCTATTCCCAGGAAATACGGCTGAGGATATTGAGAAACTAATCACCGACCCTCTTGAAGACAAACTTAAAAACGTGAGTAATGTTGTTGAAATTACTTCAACATCTCAAGAGGATTACTCCATGATTGTCGTAGAGTTTGATGATGATGTAGATGTAGAATCTGCAAAACAAAAAGTAAAAGACGAAATAGATACAGAAACCTCAGGTGAGGATTGGCCTACATTCAATGGCGCTAAAGTAGAGCCTAATGTTTTTGAATTGAGTATGTCTGAGGAAATTCCAATTCTTAATATTAATATTTCTGGAAATTATCCGGTTCAACGACTCAAAGAGTTTGGCGAATATTTAGAGGATGAAATTGAAGATTTATCCGAAATTAAGAAAGTTGATATTCGTGGGGCACAAACTAAAGAGGTCGAGGTTGCAGTAGATGTTTATAAAATGATGGCATCTAAAGTAAATTTTAATGATGTAACCGGAGCCATTGCCAATGGCAACATGACGATGTCTGCAGGTAATTTTATTACAAGTGGACAACGACGCACGATAAGAATTATAGGAGAAATTGAAAAGCCCTCGGAGTTAAAAAACTTTGTTGTAAAATCAGAAAACAACAGTCCAATTTACCTCAAAGATATTGCTTCTATAAGTTTTAAAGCAAAAGACAAAACAACGTATGCACGTGAATATATTCCTGAAACAGGAAAAGGTGAAGAAGTGGTAATGCTCGATGTTAAAAAACGTGCAGGAAAAAACATGGTTGCTGCTGCTGAGAAGATTGCTGAAATTGTAAATAAAGCAAAATCAGATGTTTTTCCTCCGGATTTAAGAGTAACTACAACCAATGACCAGTCTTCAAAAACTATTGGGCAAGTAGACGATTTGGTAAACAACATCATCTTTGGTATCATCCTCGTTGTTACCGTGTTAATGTTCTTTTTGGGATTTAAAAATGCTTTGTTTGTAGGTTTTGCAATCCCTATGTCCATGTTTATGTCTTTAATGATATTAAACGCTTTGGGCTACACCATGAACACTATGATTCTTTTTGGTTTAATCATGGGGCTGGGCATGCTTGTAGACAATGGTATTGTAGTCGTTGAGAATGTGTATCGGTTAATGGATGAAGAAGGCTTAACACGTGTTGAAGCCGCTAAAAAAGGAATTAGTGAGATTGCTTTTCCTATAATTATTTCTACAGCAACAACAATCGCTGCTTTTATTCCACTAGGTTTATGGCCAGGTTTAATGGGGCAGTTTATGATTTATTTCCCAATTACATTATCCGTTGTTCTCGGGTCTTCTTTAGTTGTTGCGATTTTCTTTAACTCAGTTTTGGTATCTCAGTTTATGACCACAGAAGATAAGGAAATGCCATTAAAACAAATTATTCGTATTTCTGGCATTTTAATAGGTATTGGTACTCTAATACTCATTTTTGGAGGCACCTATAGAGGCTTAGGTTCAGTAATGGTATTCACAGCTGTTTTACTCTGGTTTTATCGTTTGGTATTACGTGATGCTGCCAATAGTTTTCAAACTAAAACATTGGTAAGGTTAGAAAATTTCTACGAAAAAACGTTATCAACTTCATTAACAGGTTGGAAACCTCAGCTTATTGCCATTGGCAGTGTCCTTTTACTATTTGTAGCTTTTGGAGGTTTTGGTGCTTCTGTAGCATCACAGCGCACAAAAATTGAATTTTTCCCTGACAATAAACCTAATCAAATCATTGTCTACATAGAATACCCTGAAGGTACCGATATTGAAAAAACTAATAAAATTACTAAAGAAATTGAAACCAAAGTTTACAGTGTTTTAAATGCAGATGAATATATAAAAGATGGTGAAAATTTCTTGGTAGAAAGCTCAGTAGCTCAGGTTGGTGAAGGTGCAGGAAATCCTCAAACCGATGGTGGTTCTGCTGCAGAAATGCCACATAAAGGTAAAATTACGGCGTCTATGCGCGAATACAAATACCGTAACGGAAAGGATAGTGAAATGTTGCGCCAAAAAGTTCAGGAAGCCTTGACCAATGTATATCCTGGGGTATTAATCTCTGTAGAAAAAGATGCCAACGGACCACCAATTGGAGCGCCAATTAATATTGAAATCGAAGGTAATAATTATGACGAATTAATTTCTATCGCAGAACGTATGCGCCGTTTTATTAATTCAAAAAACATAGCAGCCATCGACGAGCTTAAAATAGACGTTAACAAAGACAAACCAGCAATGCAAGTGCTTGTTAATCGTGAAAAGGCAGGTGAATTGGGCGTGAGTACAGGACAAGTTGGGCAACAATTACGTAACTCTTTATTTGGAGCAAAAGCAGGTATTTATAAAGAAGATGGTGACGATTATGATATTTATGTGCGTTTTAATGAAGATTTAAGATATAACACAAGTGCACTGTTTAACCAGAAAATCATATTTAGAGATATGGCCTCTGGTCAAGTTCGTGAAATCCCAGTATCTACAGTCGCGAATCAAAGAAATAACTCTGGTTTTAGTGCTATAAAACATCGTGATACAAAACGTGTAGTTACAGTATATTCTGCTTTAGCTCCTGGTTATGTGGATGCTGGTGCCGTAGTAAGTCAAATTCAGAATGAAATGAAAAATTTTGAAGACCTCCCAGATAATATCAAAATAGATTACACAGGACAAATAGAAGAACAAAACAAAGAGCAAGCCTTTTTAATGGGTGCCTTTTTCTCCGGTTTATTTCTAATTTTCTTGATTTTAATATTTCAATTTAACTCGGTATCAAAACCTGCAATTATTATGATTGCAATTTTCTTGAGTCTAATTGGTGTATTTGGAGGTATTGTGATTACAGGCGCATCATTCGTAATCTTAATGACAATGATGGGTATTATATCCTTGGCTGGTATTGTTGTAAATAACGGCGTTGTATTGTTGGATTATGCCCAATTACTCATTGACAGAAAAAAGAACGAGCTCGATTTAGACATCGCTGAGTATTTACCAAAAGAGGAGTTATTAAAACAAATTATTAAAGCTGGTAAAGCACGTTTAAGACCAGTACTATTAACGGCCATTACCACGATTTTGGGATTAATCCCTCTAGCAATAGGTCTAAATATTAATTTCTTTAGCTTATTTAGTGACTTTGACCCTAACATTTATTTTGGTGGAGATAATGTAATTTTCTGGGGTCCTTTAGCCTGGACAGTTATTTATGGATTATTTATAGCGACGTTTTTAACGTTGATTGTAGTACCTATTTTGTTTTACTTAGCAACACGATTAAAAATGCGTCTAAACACAAAGCCAAGTACCACTCAAGATGTTTTAGAACGCGAAGATGAAACAGTAGCGGCATAGATGCTAAACTAAATATATTGTATTAAAAAAGGAGCCTAAATAAATTAGGCTCCTTTTTTTGACTCAAATTAATTATTAATTTTCATTCTCAGTCAAAGGGACTGGGAGTACGTTAAAAATCTGATCTCCCGCTCTGTCAATTGGTAAAGAACTCGAAAGATTATATCTTCTCAAATCAAACATTCTGTGATTCTCACACCATAGAGAATATCGTCTTTGTTCTAGCATATCAGCTGTTAACTCAGATGCCGATGTTGGATCTCCTGCGAAATCACTTAAAGATGCGGATGCTCTAATTACATTTAATGCATCTTCTGCGTCATCTAAATTAGAAGCAAGTATACTTGCTTCAGCATACAGTAAGATAAGCTCCTCATTTCTTATAATATCAATTGAAGAAACATTACTAGCATATAATTCTGTTTGATTAGTCCCGTTAAGACCATCTTGAGATGTAGGATTAGACCTAACCGATGTTTTTGAAGTGACACGTGTGTCTCCCGCTTCAGCATCAGCAATCCAAGAATCATGTACAATAATTTGATCACCATTATTATCTGTAATCTTAAACAAATCATTGGTTCCATCACCAGCGCCTAAACTAAAGACATGCTTAGGTCCTGTTGTTATGTCACCTGATAAATCTAAAAATGAATTTGTTAATGCTGTTAATGCTGCTGATCCATTACCATCATAGACATAAGCCGTTGCTGCTAGTGCTCTATTAAATTGAGCAAAAGTTGACGGTGTATCAAATCCTGCAAAACCACCTAAATTGAAAGCAAATTCGCTTCCAGCTCCATTTAAATCAGCTAACCCGTCATTTAACATTGTAAGCACTGCATCCAATGCTGCATCAAATTCTAATATAGGGCCTAGGTTAGCTGGGTCAGCTACATCAACTCTGGCTCTGCCATAAGATTTTAATACATCAATCAATTCATGGGCTATGACTGTTTTTGCAAAACCACTATAACCTGCACGCTGTGCATCTGTGATAGACGTTGTATTTGCAATAGCTTCCAGCAATGTGTTCGCATTCTTTATGGCGCGATATCTGCCCGCCCAAGGTGCTGTAGAATAAAATGAGTTATTATCCAAATTCCCTCCATTGGCTCCTAATAAATCGGCCGTATTCCTTGGGTCCGCATCAAAAAGATACAATTCTCTGGCCATGGTACCAGAACCTGTTGTCTGTATACCTAAGCCATTTCTCATGGTCGCCTCTACACCAACAACTAAATTGTTCAGTTGATTCACCGATGCGTTAGTCAACACTCCTTCTAAACTTGCTCTGTTAGGATCTACTTGTTCGTCAAAACTACATGATGACACACTAAAAACAAGAGTGATAGCGACAAGTAATCTTAAATATGTTCTGTTATATATATCTGTTTTCATATTTCTTTTTTTAAAAATCAACTTTTAGGTGAAAGTAGAACTGTTTTGCACTAGGGAATGGGGTAACCTCAATTCCGCTAGACAATCCTGCGCCTCCATTAACAGAAACTTCAGGGTCGTAACTACTATAATCAGTTATAGTAAACAAATTACGAGCTGATAATCCAATCTTAACACCACTTACATCTTTTCCTAACCATCTATAAGCAGTTTCAGGTAATCTGTAATAGGTACCAATCTCTCTTAATCTTAAATATCCTGCTGGCTCAACAAATCTTGTAGCCACAAAGCCTTGCCCGGCTCTATCTTGTCCTGCAGGTGTATCTAAATCTGGAGATGTTCCTCCTAAATCCGTTAATAAACGTGAAAGATTTAAGTTATCTCCTCCTTCTTTCCAGTGTAACAAAAATGAAATGTCCCAGTTTTTAAATATCGTAAAGGAATTATTAAACGCTATTTGGAAATCTGGTTCCACATCACCAACTTGTGTTGGTACATTATTAATATTTCCTACTAACTGAGTCACAGGAGAACCTTCTTCAATAAAAAATGTTCCTAGTCCTAAACCAAAACCAGCTCCTGGCTGTGGAAAAGCAGGCACATCTAATCGTGTAACCTCAGATCGGTTTAACCAAAAATTTACACCGGTATTCCAAATGAAGTTGTCATTTTCAATAGCATTAATGTTTATTCCTAATTCAATACCATTATTTTTTAAATCAGCAAGGTTAGTAGTTTCCGTACCAAAACCTGAAGATGTTGGCAACACACGACTTAATATTAAATCATCTACCGTTCTATTATAATATGTTAATTCTACGTTTACTTTATCAAATAATCTTGCGTCTATACCTACTTCTAACTCTGCAGATGTTTCAGGGTCTATGTTAGGATCTCCTTGAAGACCTCCAATTGTAGAACCACCGTTGCCACCAATAGATACTTGATTTAAACTTGTAAAAGTTGCTCCAAAGTTTGCAGAGTTTCCTGACTCACCATAGGCAGCTCTTAATTTAAATTGTGAGATAGCATCACTATTCCAAAAATCCATGTTATGTAAATTAGCTGCAACTGCTGCACGTGGGAATGCATAGAACTTATTTGGGTCTCCATTTAATGTAGATTTATCAAAACGAATTCCAAGCGTACCTATCAACATATCTTTGTAGTTAGCCTCAGTTTGTGCAAAGTATCCAAAATCCTTAACCACTTGTTTTGTTTGACCTATTTGCTGAGCAGCACCCTGACCTAATGTTGTTTGACCAGGAATAAGTTGTGTAGCTTGAGTCAACACAAAATCACTTTGGTTTTCTATATAAATAAGTCCACCTTGGGTAGTGAATGCTAAATCTCCATTCATAGCATCATGATTCCAAACCGCAACGATTTGATGATTAAAAAATGTAAAGTTATTTTTACCAACTCCTATGAAACCATTTTGATTACCACGTTGTGCTTGATGTATCTCAGGTACATAAACAAAGGTTTCATTTCCTAAGTAATCTAATCCACCACTAAAAGTTACTTTTACTCTATCTTTTTCTGTTTCTAGAATATTTGCGGTTAATTTTACACTTTGAATAAAACGATTATTTCTGTCTGTGTTTTGTGCCAAATCCCTCACTAAGATTGGATTCCCTGAATAGTTTGGGTTGTCTGGATAGTTTCCATTTGCATCAGGTCTTAAATCTATCCAAGGTCTTGTAAATGCTAGTGTGTAACCGTAACTTAAACCACCTTCGTTCTCATTACCGGTAAAACTTCTACTGGAGTTTGACCTTACATAATTTGAAGATACAGATGCACTAAAGACATCCGAAATTTTGAAATCAACATTTGCCCTTAATGAAAATCTATCGAAACCAGTATTCTTAATAATACCTTCTTCGTCTCTGTAAGAAGCACCTACATAATATTTTGTCCCTTCATTACCTCCACTAACATTAATTTTAGTTTCTGTAATAAAACCTTCTTCACCATAAATCTCATCCTCGTAGTCAATCAATCCGCCATTTAAAATCGCATCATTAAATAATGCTACTTCAGAAGCTCCAAACTGTGCTTCAACGTTTTGAGCATTCCAAGGCCTCATGCCTAGCTTATTAATAATAGTATTAAAACCAACGTCTTGGCTGAAAGACACTTTAGCCTTTCCTTGCTTTCCTCTTTTGGTAGTAATCACTACTACTCCGGCACTTGCTCGCTGTCCGTATATTACTGAAGCCGCTGCTCCTTTTAATACTTCTACACGCTCAATGTCATTTGGGTCTAAATCTGCTAATCTGTTTCCTGAGTTCTCTTCATTTCCTCTATTTGCACCTGAAGCAAATCTTAGACCTGAAGGAATTTCAGCATTGTTTACATAAACCCCATCAATAATAAAAAGTGGTTGGTTATTACCATTGATAGACGTAATACCTCTTAATCTAAGTGCGAAACCCCCACCTGGAGCTCCGGAAGAAGCTGTTAAGTTAGCACCTGGAATTTTCCCATAAAGTGCACCGTCTAATGTTGGCTGTGCCGTTTTTCCTACTAACTCTTCAGCTTTTACGACTGCAATAGCGTTAGCCGAATTAGCCCTCTTAACTGAGGTTCCTAAACCAGAAATCACAATTTCATCTAAAGCTTCTTGCGATTCTTTTAGTTGTACATTTACTGTAGATGATGAATTTACAGTTACTTCTTTTGTTTCGTAGCCTAAATAGGAAAACACTAAAACAGCTGGGTATTCAGAAATATTAATAGAATACTTTCCATCAAAATCTGTACTTTGACCGTTTGTTGTCCCCTTTACTAATACCGTAGTACCAGAAACAGGCAGGCCTGTTGCTTCATCAGTTACTGTACCTTTAACCGCTTGCCCAAATAGGAAAACTGGTAAAAACACAAATGAAAACAAAAGCCAATTAAAAAATAGTTTTTTACTCATTTCTTTATGTTTAATTGATTATTCGTGTGAAATTAATAAATTATTATCATTTTTTTAACATATTTTAATAAATTAATCTAAAAACATCGGGGAAAAAGTCTACGCGATTAATATGTACTGTATTACATATATTAATATTAAATTTGCACACTTAATGTTTTAATATGTACAGAAGTCATACTTGTGGTGAGCTAAGAGCTACTCATAACAATATAGAAGTTACCCTAAGTGGCTGGGTTCAAGGTGTAAGAGACAAAGGGTTTATGGTCTATGTAGATCTGCGAGATCGTTATGGTATTACGCAATTGTATTTTGACGAGGAGCAAACGGCCAAGAATATTTTAGAAACTGCTCAAAAATTAGGTCGCGAATTTGTAATTCAAGTAATTGGAAAAGTGCAGGAGCGTGCTTCTAAAAATCCTAATATTCCAACGGGAGAAATTGAAATTTTAGTTTCTGAACTTAATATTTTAAATGGTTCTATTGTTCCTCCATTTACTATAGAAGACAAAACCGATGGTGGCGATGATTTACGTATGAAATATCGCTACTTAGATATTCGTCGTAACCCCGTAAAAGAGAGCTTAATCTATAGACATAAAGTAGCCCAAGCAGTTAGAAATTATTTGTCCAACGATAATTTTATTGAAGTAGAAACACCATATTTAATAAAATCAACACCAGAAGGTGCTCGAGATTTTGTGGTGCCTTCTCGTATGAACGAAGGTCAATTTTACGCATTACCTCAATCGCCTCAAACTTTTAAGCAATTGCTTATGATAGGTGGTATGGATAAATATTTTCAGATTGTAAAATGCTTTAGAGATGAAGATTTACGTGCCGATAGACAGCCGGAATTTACACAAATAGACTGCGAAATGGCCTTTGTAGAGCAAGAAGATATTTTAAACACCTTCGAAGGTTTAACACGTCATTTACTAAAAGAAATCAATGGTGTCGAGGTAGAGAAATTCCCAAGAATGCTCTACGATGATGCCATGCGCTTATACGGTAACGACAAACCAGATATTAGATTTGGGATGGAGTTTGGCGAGTTAAATCAAGTTGCACAACATAAAGAGTTTAATGTATTTAACTCCGCAGAATTGGTTGTTGGTATTGCGGTTCCTGGCGGAAATGCTTACACAAGAAAAGAAATAGATAAATTGATTGATTGGGTCAAACGCCCACAAGTTGGTGCTTTAGGTATGGTTTACTGCCGTTGCAATGACGATGGAACATTCAAATCTTCAGTAGATAAATTTTACACTCAAGACGATTTAGCAAAATGGGCAGAAGTTACTGATGCAAAAGCTGGCGATTTAATCTGTGTACTTTCTGGAGACACCAATAAAGTACGTGCGCAACTAAGTGCCTTGCGTATGGAATTAGCCGAACGACTGGGCTTACGAAAACCCGATGAATTTGCACCACTTTGGGTTATGGATTTTCCACTTTTAGAATGGGATGAAGACACAGAACGTTACCACGCGATGCACCATCCATTTACATCGCCAAAACCTGGTCAGCTTGAATTGTTAGATTCAAAACCAGGCGAAGTTAAAGCCAATGCTTACGATTTGGTTTTAAACGGAAATGAAATTGGTGGTGGTTCTATACGAATTCACGATAAAGCCACGCAAGCAATCATGTTGAAACATTTAGGATTTTCTGAAGAAGAAGCGCGAGCACAATTTGGCTTTTTAATGGATGCCTTTGAGTATGGCGCCCCTCCACATGGTGGTATCGCTTTTGGACTAGATAGATTAGTTGCCATTTTAGGCGGGCAAGAAACCATTAGAGATTTTATCGCCTTCCCTAAAAATAATTCAGGACGAGATGTTATGATTGATGCACCGGCACCAATAGACGATGATCAACTCTCAGAATTAAGTTTAAAACTTAACTTGAAATCATAAATTATTAAATCCTGCTTTTGCAGGATTTTTTATTAGATTTAACTATGCCAACGAAGTCCAACTTTTTTAGACGCCTACTTGTATGGAGATACAAGCACATCTCGGAAAAAAACTTTGTGTTTTTATTGGCACTTGTTATTGGGTTACTTTCGGGTTTAGTGGCAGTTACCATAAAAAATATCACTTACACTATTGAAGCTGTTTTTGAGAAAGGTATCATCCTTTCAGAGAATAGTATTTATTTTGTTTTACCAGTTATAGGTCTTCTTTTGGTTTATCTATTTGTTAAATATGTTTCAAAAAAACCAAACGAACATGCCATACCATCTATACTTTACTCCTTATCAAAACAAAATGGATTAATTAACAAGCGTAAAATTTATTTACCCCTTATCACCGCACCCTTAACTGTAGGTTTTGGCGGATCGGTTGGTTTACTTGGACCTGCTATTGCCTCGGCTTCGGCTATAAGTTCTAACTTAGGGCAATTGCTACATATAGATAGAAAAACAAGAAGTTTATTAATTGGTTGTGCTTCGGCGGGAGCTATTGCATCAATATTTAAATCTCCGATTGCTGCGATTATTTTTGCTATTGAGGTCTTTAGTTTAGACCTTACATTTGTATCGTTATTACCATTATTAATTGCTTCAGTAGCATCAGTGATTACCTCTTATTTCTTTTTGGGAGATAGCATACTTTTTGATTTTACAGTTTCCGAAAAGTTTCAAATTAAAGACACTTTATTTTATATCGTTTTAGGGATTGGCACTGGCATAGCTTCCATTTATTTTACAAAAATATACTTTTGGACAACCGCTTTATTTAATCGGTTTAAGTCGCCTCGCCAAAAACTATTCATAGGCGGTTTAGCCATTGGTGTCTTGCTTTATTTTATTCCACCCTTATATGGTGAAGGTTTTGGATTTATCAATGATTTAATGTTGGGGAATGACACTAAAGCAATAGGATCATCACTTTTTGATAATCATCTTGATAATATTTGGATAGTTATTGGATTACTTTTTGGTATTACTGTCTTTAAAGCCATAGCTATGACCACGACTTTTGCTGCTGGAGGAACTGGTGGTATCATAATTCCCACCTTAGTTATGGGAAGTTCTTTAGGCAATTTAGTAGCTAAAGTCATAAACAATTGCGGTCTTGGGTTTTCAGTATCTGAAGCCAACTTTACATTAATTGGTATGGCTGGATTAATTGCAGGTGTTTTACATGCGCCTTTGACGGCCATATTTCTAATTGCTGAAATTACTGGTGGTTATCAACTTTTTGTGCCCTTAATGATTACTGCTTCTATGGCATTTATAATCAATAAAAACGTTTTAGACCATACCATATACACCAAGGAACTACTAGAAAAAGGCGCTTTACTCACCCAAGATAAAGACAAAAGTGTGCTACTATTGATGCAGCTAGATGACGTCATTGAAAAAGACTTTGTCATTCTTCATCCTGAAATGAAGCTTGGTGATATGTTAAAAAATGGCGTGGCAAAATCTAGCAGAAATCTATTTCCTGTCACTGATAATGAGAAAAATTTTATAGGCATCATTCTATTAGATGATATACGTACTGTTATGTTTGACCAGTCACTATATGGATCTACAACTGTAGAAACTTTTATGCATCGACCACCTGAATTTATTGTTTATGAAAAGGATAATATGCAAAAAGTAATGCAGAAATTTCAAGATTCTGGCGCTTGGAACTTACCTGTAATCAAAAACGAAAAATACTATGGTTTCGTATCAAAGTCTAAACTATTGACCGCATACAGGAAAGAATTAATTAATTTTACATCGTAATTTTATCATAATAGATTATCCATGAAACCCATCAAAATTATAACAGCAGTTGCCTTAATTGCGTCAATAATAAGTATTATTTATGGCTACAGTGTAGATGACACTTATTCTAAAAAGTTAATTGGTTTTGGTGTTTTAGGCATTTTCTTTGTTGTTTTTCCTTTGTTCTCCTATTACCGCTGGAAGGGAAAAGACCCAAAAGATTATATGATTACGAAAGAGAGTATTGACAGAATGCGTGAGAACCAGAAAAAAGGTAAATACTAATAGGATAAGCATACGGGCAATTTCAATACACGAACGCCATTATTTCAACTTATTAATTATCAATATTTTAAAATAAAACGATTTATTAACATTGGCGTCATATTATATATTATCTTTGCACTTTAATTTTTATTTTATTTATAATGACTGGAACAGTTAAATTTTTCAATGATTCAAAAGGATTTGGATTCATTACAAACGAAGAAACAGGAAAAGACATCTTTGTACACGTATCAAACCTTAACGGAGTAGAACTTCGTGAAGGAGATCAAGTAGAGTACACAGAAGAAGAAGGAAGAAAAGGAATGGTAGCCGCTAACGTAGAGGTACTATAAGTATATATCTTACAAGTTTCAACGCTCAACTGAAAAGTTGGGCGTTTTTTTGTTTCTAATTTAAACGTCGCTTTTCAATAAAAAATCGCTTCATTAATTCTGATGCTTCATTCTCTAAAATACCACCAATAACTTTGGTCTTTGGGTGAAGGGTTGTCCCCATTGTTTTAAATCCTCTTTGCGCATCGCTAGCGCCATATACAATTTTAGAAATCTGACTCCAATACAATCCTCCTGCACACATCTGACAGGGCTCTAACGTTACATAAAGCGTGCAGTTATGAAGATATTTCCCTCCTAAAAAATTAGCGGCAGACGTAATAGCTTGCATTTCTGCATGAGCCGTTACGTCATTCAGTAATTCTGTAAGGTTATGAGAACGTGCAATAATTTTATCGTTAATTACGACTACAGCTCCAACAGGAATTTCGCCTTTATCAAAAGCAGCCTCAGCTTCCTGGAGTGCTTTTTTCATAAAATAAATATCGTCAAAAGGATTTATCATCGTTGTAAAAGTATAAAATCAAAACAAATAATACATTCAGAAATCATTATCAATTATTGTAGCTTTGCGTTATGAGTCATAAGCTGCTTGATACTATTAATCTCCCAAAAGACTTAAGGCAATTATCGCAAGGTGATTTACCTCAGCTTGCCCAAGAGTTACGCCATTTTATTATAAACATTGTAGCCACCAAAGAAGGGCATTTAGGAGCTAGTCTTGGAGTTATAGAATTGACCATTGCATTACACTACGTCTTTAATACGCCTGAAGACTTATTGATTTGGGACGTTGGACATCAGGCTTATGGACATAAAATATTAACAGGTCGTAAATCTGTTTTTGAAACCAATCGCCAATTCGGCGGCATTAGTGGTTTTCCAAAACGTAGTGAAAGTGAATACGACACATTTGGTGTTGGGCATTCATCTACTTCTATATCTGCAGCATTAGGTATGGCGATAGCCTCAAAATTAAAAGGCAATATCAATAAACAACATATTGCCGTTATTGGCGATGCCTCTATCGCTAGCGGAATGGCTTTTGAAGGTCTAAACCATGCTGGTGTTACAGATTCTAATTTATTAGTGATATTGAATGATAATGCCATTGGTATTGATCCCAGTGTTGGTGCTCTAAAGCAATATTTAACTAACGTTAAACAAGGTACTCAAAAACATGACAATATTTTTGAAGCCTTAAATTTTAATTACTCAGGACCTATAGATGGTCATGATTTACCGAAATTAATTTCGGAATTAGAACGTTTAAAAACAGTAAATGGCCCTAAATTTCTTCATGTAATAACTACAAAAGGAAAAGGTCTTAGACAAGCCGAAGAAGATCAAGTAAAATATCATGCACCAGGAAAATTTGATGCACAAACAGGTGAGTTAACAAAAAAACCAACATTAGCACAAGCTCCTAAATTTCAGGATGTTTTTGGGGAAACTATAGTAGAATTAGCTAAAGAGAACACAAAGATAGTAGGTATTACACCCGCTATGCCAACGGGTAGCTCTTTAAAATATATGATGGAAGCAATTCCTGAACGCGCCTTTGATGTTGGTATCGCAGAACAACACGCAGTTACGATTGCTGCAGGAATGGCTACTCAAGGACTAATTCCTTTTTGTAACATATACTCCACCTTTTTGCAACGTGCTTACGACCAAGTGATTCACGATGTCGCTATTCAAAATCTACCTGTAATATTTTGTCTAGATCGTGCTGGCCTTGTTGGAGAAGACGGCGCTACTCATCATGGTGTATTTGATTTGGCTTATTTACGTTGTATCCCTAATTTGGTGATTTTTGCTCCAAGAAATGCTATTGAACTCCGAAATATGATGTATACTGTTCAATTGGGCATAGATTTCCCTATAGCTATTCGTTATCCTCGTGGAAGAGACACCTTACTAGATTGGAAACACCCCTTTAAAACTATTGAAATTGGTAAGGGTATATGTTTAAAAGAAGGAAAATATATTGCTATTATTTCGGTTGGCACAACGGCTATTACGGTAAGTAATGTTCTTAAAAAGAATACTGAATTTGAAGCTATTGGTCACTATGATATGCGTTTTGTAAAGCCCTTGGATGGTGCTTTACTTAAAACCCTTCTCAAAAAATATAAAGTGATAATTAGCATAGAAGACGGAACTATTGTTGGTGGTTTTGGAAGTGCTGTTTTAGAATTTGCAAACGCAAATAATTTTAAAACTCCTATTGAAGTTCTAGGTATAAAAGACGTATTTACAGAACATGGAAGTATTGATGCGCTTAAAGCAATTCATAACATAGATGAACATGGCTTAAAGCAAAAACTTCACAATTTAATCGCTTGTATCTAAATCTAGAGTAGCCAAAGACTCATTTACATTCTGCTCTGTGTTCACTTTAGCATTTGCTTCACTTTCGGATGGTCTTATGTTGTGAGAAAGGTCATCAATGATAAGCAAACAAGCGACTACTGCAAAAAAAACGACGAAGGCACTAAGTACATTATTTTTCATGATTATGGTAGATTTGGGGTTCTAACATGTCAAATGAAAGCAATATATCGTTAAAAAACAAATTTAATCGATAAAATGCACATCTAAAATAGTATATGTTTGATTTTTAAGCGCTTAAACTAAATAGAATTCCCTTTCAATCTATGATAAAGAAGCATAGCATTGGTATCCGAGAGTTTAGAAATGTGTAAACAAATGGCCATGATATTATCATAAAGAGAGGTATTTGAGATATTTACAGTTTCTGGCAATGCTTTAATTACAAGTCTATCATAAGCCGAAACATTACCCGAATAAACATTAGTTGCTGCGTTTACATAGGTCTCTAATAAACCCTCTAAAACTTTATATCCTGCTATTTCTTTATGAATCACTTCTTGAGACTGGTATACATTTTTAACACTTATATTAATGATATCTTTTATTTGTGCTTTGTAGCTACTTATATCTAGTAATCCCGTATTAAACGCTCCCGCAAGAATCTTTTCTTCATTTGTCATAAATATAGTAACGGCTTCATTAATCAATGTCCCAATAGCCAAAGCTCTTAGATAACTTACGCGATCTTCAGTCGTTTTTAATGCAGAATATTTATCGGTGTTTATAGTATTTTTTACCAGTTTAATGAGATACTCTAAAGCATATTCTTCCTCTATTAATCCTAGGTTAATGCCATCTTCAAAATCTATAATAGTGTAGCAAATATCATCAGCGGCTTCAACCAAAAAAGCTAAAGGATGTCTTGCAAACGAATTATTGTCTTTATCTCTAACAGCCAACCCTAATTCTTCAGCAATAGCAACAAAGGTACTTTCTTCACTTTGAAAAAAACCGTATTTTTTATCTGCGATATGGGGCGTTGGTTTCTTTGGCAAAGACGCTTTAGGGTATTTCATAAAAGCTCCTAAAGTAGCGTAACTTAACCTTAGTCCTCCTTCTCTACCAATGCGACTTTCAGTTAAAATTTTAAATCCATTAGCATTGCCTTCAAAATCACAAAAATCTTGATATTGTTTCGCTGTTAATTGAGACTTAAGAGATTTTCCTTCACCATCTTTAAAAAAAGCACCTATAGCTTTCTCACCAGAATGTCCAAAAGGTGGATTACCAATATCGTGCGCCAAAGCAGCAGCGGCAACTATTGCTCCAAAATCATTGAACTGATACCCATGAATATTTTGTAAATGTGGATGTTTCTTCAAAAGTTCTTTCCCAACTTGTCGTCCTAAAGAACGACCAACAACGCTTACTTCTAAACTATGGGTTAATCTTGTATGTACAAAATCTGTTTTTGACAAAGGCACAACTTGTGTTTTATCTTGTAAGCTTCTAAATTCCGAAGAAAATATTATACGGTCATAGTCTACTTCAAAACCCAAGCGCGTTTCATCTTGTTCTTTTCTTAGGCGTTTATTTGTATCCCCATACCGTTTTAGAGAAAGTAATTGCTCCCAATTCATAGTCTGATATTTTGCACAAGCAATATATGTAAATTGAAGAATACCCGGATACAACTTATAAGAAATCTACTAACAACTTTTATGTTATCAAATTGTTTCTAAATTGTGCTTTGTCTTAATACTAAGGTAACTTTTAGCTAACCTTTTTATTACCAATCATTAATTTTTGATTAACGCAAAAACTTGTTTTCTACAGTTTCTTTGCACCATAAAATTTAGATAAAAACTAATGAAACCTATTTTTATATTTTTTGCATTCCTTTTTTCGTCGATTCTATTGGCACAAGACACTGGATCTATAGCTGGTAAATTGACAGATAAAGATTATAACAACGAACCCTTACCATTTGCCAATATCATTATAAAAGGCACTACAACAGGTTCTACTTCTGATATAGACGGTAAGTACATACTTGAAAATTTATCGCCTGGCACCTATACTATTGTTTTTAGTTTTATAGGATATGAAACTATTGAGCGTCAGGTAGCCGTTATTGCTGGTCAAGTTACCACTGTAGATGTATCTATGGGAGCAAGTGCAGCATCTCTTGATGAAATTGTTATAAAAACAACAACTAAGAGGGAAAGTGAGGCTGCATTACTTTTAGAACAAAAAAAGGCAACAGAAATAAAGCAAAGCATAGGCTCACAAGAACTAGCAAGAAAGGGTGTAAGTGACGCCGCTGGTGCTGTTGCAAAAATTTCTGGTGTTTCTAAACAAGAAGGTTCTAGTAACGTTTATGTTCGTGGTCTTGGGGACCGCTACCTAAATACAACATTGAATAGTTTGTCTCTACCTTCAAATGATATTAACAAAAAGAATATTGACCTAGATTTATTTTCAACAGACATTATTGAAAATATATCAATTAGTAAAGCTTATTCTTCTCGATTTTTTGGAGATTTCTCGGCTGGTAATGTAGATGTAAGTTCTAAAGACTACAAGGGCAAAGGTTTTTTTGATTTTTATATGGGCTCATCTATTAATTCAAACTCTGTAGATAAATCTTTTGTAAAAAGTGAAGGCACAAGTTACTTTGGTTATTATAATAGATACGACAATAATCCTTTTGCTGTAATTCTTTCTCATGGATTTGACCCCGTAGATGCTGAAGCTCCTATTGATATTAATTTTGGTGGATCTTTTGGAAAATCATTTGACTTTGAAAATGGGTCAAGGTTAAGTTTTTATGGCACAGGATCTTTTGAAAACGGCTTTGAATACCGTAGAGGTCGAAATGTCAACTACACAAATGTAGAAAATAAAGCTTTTGACGATTCTGAAGAATTTGAATATTCTACAAAGACTACAGCAATGGTCTCTGTAAACTACAAGATAGATAATGTACATTCTTTCAAGATTAACTCATTATTCATTAATAGCTCTTCTGATCGTGTAGGCTATTTTGGAATTGATGGTGATGGTAGAAATCGAGATGCTTTTTTAGATACAGACCGAGGCTTTTTTCAGTCAAACATTCAATTTAACCAAAATTTAATTTATGTTAATCAACTATTAGGTAAACATAGATTTGAAAAATGGGATATTGATTGGGGTGTTGGCCATAATTTAGTTAATGCTCACGAGCCAGACCGTAAACGTATTAGCTTAGAAAATTATCAATTTGCGTTAGACAATGATTTTTCGACAAATCCTTCCATATTTAGCAATGTTGTTTTTGACAATCAACGTTACTTCCAAGATATCAATGATGAAGAGTATAATAGTAGATTTAATGTTTCGTTTGAGCCTTCCGAAACAGTTAAGTTTAATTTCGGTACCAGCGGTAGATTAAAAGAAAGACGATTTGAAAACATTCGTTATGGCTACGACATTACCAATCCAAATACACCTGTTACAGATGTTAAGGATTTTAATTCAATTTTTTCTTTAGAAAATTTAACTGTAAACCCTAGTGCAGGCGGAGGTTTATATAATATACAGGTCTTTAATTCAATCCCGGGATTGAGTAATATTAACAGACCAGGTTTACCAGAAAATACATATAATGGAGAATTAGAAATCTTTGCTGGTTATGCAAATGCAGAAATTAAATCTAAAGATGAAAAATGGCTATTTGTTCCAGGCGTTAGAACAGAGCTTATTGACCAATCTATTAGCTATGATGTGATTAATCTTGGTTCTTTCGGTATAAACTCTGTTGAAGCGGAGGAGACGGTATTCTTGCCAAGCTTTAGTATTAAATATGCTCTTAACGACGATATGAATTTACGTGCATCTGCAAGTCAAACTATATCGCTTCCAGAATTTAAAGAAGTTGCGCCTTTTGTTTATGAAGGGGTATCTCAAAGATTAGGTGGTAATCCAGACTTATTAGGTCGTAAAAGTAATATTGATTACACAAACGTAGAGGATGTATCTTATTCTGAAATTATAAACTTAGATCTAAAATACGAATGGTTTGCCTCTCCTTCAGAAATCATTTCTTTAGGTGGTTTTTACAAGCGTATAGCAAACCCTGTAAATCAAGTTATTGCATTTGATGCAACGGGTACACAACGTTATTTTAGAACTGGTGAAAAAGCCGAAGTATTTGGAATTGAAGCAGAAATTAGAAAAAACATTTTGTTAAATGATGATGAAGAACCAAAGTTAGCTGCTGGTCTTAATGCTACATATATGCACACAAAACAAGATTTATATGATGTTATAATAGGAACTTATAATGTAAGTTTCAATTCGAATTCTGAGGAATTACAAAGTGCATCACCATTCTTAGTAAATGCAGATATTAGTTATTCTCCAAAAATCGGAAATTTTGAGCCACAAGCTAACCTTGTATTCTCATATTTCGCTGATAGAATCGACGCTTTAGGTTCTGGTCAAACAGGTAATGTAATAGAAAAAGGGATTCCGACTTTAGATTTTGTACTAAGAGGAAAATTAAGTGAAAAACTAGATTTTACTTTTGGGATACAAAATATATTAAATCCAACTATTCAATACTTTAGAGAAACTACTGCTGGAGACATTATTGTCACCTCTGCTAATGGTAAAGACGTAACAGACTATAAACGAGGAATCAATACAGGATTTTCACTTAAATACAATTTTTAAAAACTTTTAAACAACAAATAAATACCAAAAACAATGAAAAATAATCTATTATCTTGCTTAGCACTATTAGGACTTTTGTTAAGCTCATGTACATCAGACGACACAGCCGATATCGTTATCAATGATAACAGCGTTATCAATAATAACAACGGCGGTGGAGGTTCAACAGACCCACAGACCATTTTCTTATCAGGTACTTTTACAGAAGATTTAACTTTAGATGCTAATAACACCTACAAAGTAAACGGTTCTTTAATAATGGCATCTGGTACAACTCTAACTATACCAGCTGGTGTAACTATTGAAGCTTTAGCTGCAGGTTCAGATGTTTATGTAGCTATTTCTCAAGGTGCTCAGATTATTGCTAATGGAACCGCTGACAACCCGATAGTTTTTACTTCTGACGCTTCTGCTCCACAAGCTGGAGATTGGGGAGGTTTAATTCTTTTAGGGTCTGCTCCAATTAACTCTGTAACTGGTGCTGCAACTGCCACTTCAGAAATTGCAAGTTTACCATATGGTGGAACAAATGCGACGGATAACTCGGGAATATTAAGATATGTCCGTGTACAATATTCTGGCGGTTCTGCCGATGGTCAGTCAGAGAATAACGGAATCTCATTTTATGGTGTTGGAAGCGGAACTATAGTAGAGTACATCCAAGTCTATGAAGGTAAAGATGATGGTGTAGAATTCTTTGGAGGAACAGTAAATGTAAACTTCGTGTCTGTAGTAAATTCTCAAGATGATTCTATTGACTGGACTGAAGGCTATTCTGGTACTATAACAAATGCTCACGTAAAACATGGTGCAGAACACGATAAAGGAATCGAAGCAGATGGTTATAATACGGATATAGGAAATAACTCTAACCCAATTTTTTGGTCTAATCCAACTGTTAATAACTTGACTATTATTGGTAATGGTTCTGGAACTGGAAATGAGGCAATTCGTTTAAGAGCTGGTACTCAAGGTACTTTTAACAATGTTGAATTGGCAGGTTTTGCCGAAGGATTTGATTTAGATGGTGACGCTGGTGCTATGAGCGATAATCCTACAGGAACTCATGTATTAAACGGCGATTTAACAGTAACTGACGTTTTATTTACAGATATAACTTTACAAGTTAAAAACGATACAGGTGAAACTTTTACTGATGCTCAATTCTTGAGCGGTATTGGTAATGGAACTGGTACTGATTTTGCAACTTGGGGAGCGGGTTGGACCGTCGGTAATTAATAAAATGAAATTTTGATTTAGTCTCAAAACAAAAAAGGCATCCAATTTGGATGCCTTTTTTGTTATATAAATTTTAGATTACTATTTGTTTGATGCGACTCTTGTTTTATTAGTCCATTCACTAACTTTTGCAATTCTGTTGTTAGAATAATCAACTTCTTTCAACTTATCTCCATTCCAGTAAAACCACTTACCTACTTTAACGCCTTCATTATATTTAGCAGAAACAATTTTATTGCCCTCTTGGCAATAGCTGTACCAATCTCCATGAAGCTTACCTTCTTAAGTGTAAAAGCCCGTTTGACTTATTTGCCCATTATCATGGTAATATATAACCTCAATTAAATTCGTGTCTTTATTTAGTTTTAAATCTCGCTTTTGCTGAGCAAAAGATGCTGTAGTTATTGCAAAAGGAATAATATCTACTTCATGTGTAGGCAATTTTAATACTTACACCAAATATAACTTATAGCTAACAATTAAGCAACTTTTACGTAACATTTAGTTAACATTGACTTTTTAATACACTGTATTTGTGATACTTAATAAACATGAATCTTTTGTTTTTTAATAAATAGTTAATATTAATTTCATGTTTAATTTAATAAAAACCTTGTTATTTGTCGTGTATTAAATACAATTCAGGTTTCATGTGATTCATTAGTTTTTGTCAACTTTATTATATGATTACCTACTAAACAGCCTTCATATAAGGCTGTTTTTTTTTAAAACTTAACACTGCCGAAACATTGGTTAATAAAATATATAAGTTATTTGCAGCGACAAAAACTAAGATTAATCAATGAAATTAAAATTAAGCGTAATAGCTCTTGTAGCTATTTTCACTTTTAACTCAATTGAAGCCCAAGAGATAAGTGACACAAAATTCGGAAAAGGGCTTATCAACTTTACTGCAAAAGACAGTTCCTTTAGTGTAAAATTTGCACCGCGTTTTCAAGTACGTTCCAATTCTTCTTGGGATTATGATGGAAATCAATACGGAAGCCCCGAACATAATTTTATAGTACGTCGAGCACGTTTAAAGTTTGATGGCTTTGCTTATAGTCCAAAATTAAAATACAAAATAGAATTAGGGTTATCTAATCGTGATATTTCTGGTGCAAATCAATTTAATAGAAATACGCCTCGCTATATTTTGGACGCCGTAATTATGTGGAATTTTGCAGGCAACTGGGAGCTTTGGGCAGGTCAAACAAAATTACCTGGCAACGTAGAACGTGTGGTTTCTTCTGCAAATATGCAATTGATTGACCGTTCTTTATTAAACAGTCGTTTTAATATTGACCGTGATTTAGGTATTCAATTACGCCATAAAACAAAATTAGGGAATGAATTTTTAATGCGTGAAAAACTCTCTATTTCTCAAGGTGAAGGTCGTAATGTTACAGAAGGCAACGAAGGCGGCTTACAATATACCGCACGTTTAGAATTCTTACCATTTGGTACGTTTATATCAAAAGGCGACTATTTCCAGTCAGATTTAAAACGTGAAGAAAAGCCAAAATTAATGGTAGGTTTTACTTATAACTATAACCAAGATGCCGTAAGAGAAAGAGGTTTTGCTGGTGATTATATGTTAAGAACGGACGGTACACTTTATGAAACAGACCAGACAACTATATTTGCAGATGCCATGTTTAAGTACAATGGATTTTCATTCATGGGTGAATATGCCAAAAGAACTGCTGATAACGAAATCGCAACTGAAGCTGATGGCGTAACACCAACGGGAGATGTTGTTTTAACTGGTAATGCTCTTAATCTCCAGGGGGGATATTTATTCAAAAATAATTACGAAATTGCAGGTAGATATACTCAAACAAATTTTGAGTCCATAACGAATAGAGATCCCGAAAGACAATACACACTAGGATTTAACAAATTTATAGTTGGTCATAAGTTAAAAGTCCAGTCTGATATTAGTTATACAACAGTAGATGGTAATGAAGATAATATTACCTTTAGATTAGGTTTTGATATTCATTTTTAATCAATAAAAAATAACATTTAGGTAACCTTGTACCGAAATTCTATAAAGATATTTGCAAACTTATTTGAATTAAAAAATTATGGATAATATTTATTTATTTATGTTAATTGCCATCACTGTCTTAGCGGCATTTGACATTATTGTTGGCGTAAGTAATGACGCAATTAATTTCTTAAACTCAGCCATAGGGTCTAAAGTACTTTCTATGCGAACAATAATGATTGTTGCTAGTTTAGGTATTTTTATTGGAGCTGTATTTTCTAGTGGAATGATGGAAGTTGCACGTAAAGGTATATTTTTACCTGCGCAATTTGAATTTGGGGAAATCATGCTCATTTTCATGGCTGTAATGATTACTGACATTTTACTCTTAGATTTCTTTAATACACTCGGGTTGCCAACATCGACGACAGTCTCGATTGTTTTTAACTTATTAGGTGCTGCTGTAGTGATGTCTTTAATAAAAATTAATCACACAGACTCTCAAACATTAGCAGATTTAGGAAATTATATAAACACCGCAAAAGCGATAGAAATTATATCAGGAATTTTATTGTCCGTAGTGATTGCTTTCTCTGTTGGTGCTTTTGTACAATGGGTCTCAAGACTAATTTTTACGTTTAACTATGAGAATAAAATAAAAAACTTCGGAATTATTTTTGGTGGTGTTGCACTTACTGCGATTACATATTTTATATTTCTTAAGGGTCTTAAGGGTACTCCTTACTACAAAGAACTTAAAAATGTGTTAGAAGGTAATGAGGTTTACATCATTTTAGGAAGTTTTATTTTTTGGACATTATTTTCATTCATATTTGAAAAACTCACTAAAAAAACTGTTTTACTAGTTGTTATTGCAATTGGTACTTTTGGATTGGCATTAGCTTTTTCTGGTAATGATTTAGTAAACTTTATTGGTGTACCAATGGCTGCATATCATTCGTACGAAGCATGGATTGCTGGAGGAATGGATGTCACTATGACTATGGATGTTTTAGATAAAAAAGTTCCTGCTGAGCCATTACTATTATTTATTGCAGGTGCAATTATGGTATTAACACTTTGGTTTTCTAAAAAAGCAAAAACAGTTGCTGAAACTGAATTAAGTTTATCTCGTCAAGGTGATACACACGAAAAATTTGAACCAAACAGAATTTCTCGAGCTATAGTAAAAGGAACATCTCAATTATCAAGCTACTTTAGTGTTATTATACCAAACTCTGTACAAAAGAGAATTGGATCTAGCTTTGATAAGCCAAACTTTACGTTAACGAAAGACCAGAGTATCGATGCTCCTGCCTTTGATATGATTAGAGCTTCTGTAAATCTAATGGTTGCTGGTGTGTTAATAGCTATTGCTACTTCTATGAAGTTACCTTTATCTACTACGTATGTCACTTTTATGGTGGCCATGGGTACATCTCTTGCAGATCGTGCTTGGGGCAGAGAAAGTGCAGTATATAGAGTTGCTGGTGTACTTAATGTTATTGGTGGATGGTTTGGTACTGCTATTGGTGCATTCGTTGCTGCTGGTATCGTAGTCTTTTTAATTAACTGGAACCCAAGCGTTGTTATTCCAATAATGTTATTGTTAACATTTATTTTATTATACAGAAACTACAAGTCTCATAAAAAGAAAACAAATAAAACAATTGACGAAGACAGTTTAAAGAAAGCTGAAAGTAGTTCTTTACAAGGTGTTATTCTTGAGAGTGCTAACAACATGGCTAGTGTCGTAAAACGTACTAATAGAATATACTCTAATGCAATTGTTGGATTAGCAAAACAAGATTTAGACTTACTTAAAAAGAGTAAAAAACAAGTCGTCAAATTATCTGATGAAGTAGATGAATTACGTGATAATGTATTCTATTTCATTAAAAACTTAGATGAGTCTAGTGTAGGTGCAAGTGATTTTTACATTAATATTTTAGGCTATCTGCAAGATATGACGCAGTCCTTAGAATATATAGCTAAAGTTAGTTACAAGCACGTTAATAACAATCATAAAAAACTTAAGTTTAGTCAAATTAAAGAGCTAAAAGAAATTGATGATAAATTAGAAATATTATTTGAAGATACTCGAACTGCGTTCAAATCAGAATCTTTTGAAAAAATTGGCGCTATTTTAGACGAAAGAACTGAGGTATATAACCTCGTAAAGGATAAAATTAAAGAACAAGTTAAACGTACTAGAACAGAAGAATCTAGTCCAAAAAACACCACACTTTACTTTAGTGTATTATTAGAGACCAAAGATTTAATTAAGTCAACAATGAGTCTATTGGAAGAATATCATGATTCATTTGATAGTTCTGTAGAACCTGCAACAATTAACGTAGTAGATGAAATTATTGAAAGTCCAGATTCTTCAAAAGAAACAGAATAATTTATATTATTAATTCACCTAAGCCATCATTAAATAGTGATGGCTTTTTTTAGTTACTTAAAGTAAGCAGTAAGAACCCTAAAATTGCGCCAATAATAATTGTCCAAATAGTACTTACTTTTGTCTTAAAAGTTAAGAAAACCGCTAGAAGCACAATAACTATACTTTGCCACTCCATAAGTGTTTCTTTGGCCATTACAAAAAGTACAGCTAACATTACTGCTACTGCTGCTACATTGACAGAATCTAAAAAACCTCTAAGTATTTTTGAGTTTCGCATTTTAGGAATAAATGGATTTAAAATCAATACAAACAAAAAAGATGGCAGAAAAATACCTGCAGTAGCTACAATTGCTCCAGATAATCCAGACAATTGATACCCAATAAATGTTGATGTAGAAAGTACTGGTCCAGGTGTAAATTGCCCAATAGCAATAGCATCAATAAGCTCTGATCGTGTCAATAAGCCTCGGCTTACCAACTCTGCATCTAGATATGCAAACAAAACATAACCACTACCATATAAAATAGCGCCTACTTTTAAGAAAATAAAAAACAATTTTAAAACCGATACATTAGTAACTGTTGTATTAATCCCAAGTAACACTAACAAAGGAGAAACACTTTTTAAAGAGGTTGAAGTTTTCGATTTAGCATAAAAATAAAACATCCCTGATACACCACCTGCTAATAATGCAAAAACTTCATTGACGCCTAATAAGCTGGCAACCAATACCAGCAAACCAATAATTATAAGTTCAATATTTTTAATTGCCTTTTTACCAAGTTTTAAAATAGCAGCAGCTATTATTGCTAATACAGCAGGCTTAATCCCATAAATAAAGGGCTCTAATTCTGGCAATTGTCCATATTCTACATATAAATAGGCTAAAATACCAGTGATAATTGTAGCCGGAAAAATAAACGCAATACCTGCTACAAAAAGCCCCATTTTACCAGCACGCTCATAACCACAATGCATAGTCATTTCGGTAGAATTTGGCCCAGGAATAAGATTTGTTGTCCCGATAAGGTCTAAAAAATAATCTCTTGTCATCCACTTTCGTCTTTCAATGATTTCGTCTTCCATCATTGCTATATGTGCCGCTGGCCCTCCAAAAGCAAAACAACCTAGTTTAAAAAAGACCTGAGCTACTTCGCGTAATTTTTGATTCATATATTAAAAATATCAATTATTGATTAAGACTATTCATTGTCCAGCAAGGAGTCCTTTTTACCATAGAGCAAATCTGCTACATCTATTAAGTGATCTATCATATCATTAACATTATCAAAGTCGTTAAAAAGCGAAGATGCCATATCTACGGTAATTAAGTCTTTTCTTATTAACTCATCAATTTCAAGATTACTAGAATGTATATTGGCTTTCGCTTCTTTTTTTAGTTTAATTAACTTTTTATGATAGGTTTGATTTTCCTTTTCAGTTCTAAACAAGTGAATTGTGCGCAATACCTTTACTACTTTATTACGTATCTTATCATACTCTTTCTTTATATACTTGTTTTCAGAATTCAAGTATAAACTCACATTTCTACTCAATTCACCAACATCTCTAAGAATTTCAACCATTTTTCTGTTCGCCACTTTCAGCTTTAACAACTCATTGTTTTGAATTTCTGTCAGCTTCAAAGTACTCTGTGCTTTGGTGGCATATTTTATTATTTCACCATAGATATTTTTAACTCGTGTGGTATATAATTCTCTAACATTGGTATCAAACAAAATATTAGACTTTTTAATTATTTTTTTGACCTTTACATCAGATTTTATATCTGTTCTATGAATATTTAGTGCATGTGCTACAATTTCAAAAACTGCATTTTTATACAAGTATTTAGACTCCTTCGTAATTGCAGAAATAACGGTCTCTGGATATTTAAGAACACTTTTTGTTAAAAATTTTGGTTCGTCAATTTGTTTATCAGGCTCTATTTGTTCTGGTACGATACGTTCCACTAATCTCGCAATAGGGTTGACAAACCAGACCAACAACAAAGTGTTTGCGACATTAAATGTGGTATGAAATAGAGAAATTGCTACTGGTATAGCGGCAGCACTGATATAGGGTGATTCTGAACCGAGATAAATGGCCAACCAACTTACCATTTTTAAAAACGGATAAAACAATATAAGCATCCATAAGACCCCTAAAAGATTGAAAATTAAATGAGCTCTTGCTGTTTGCTTTGCCTTATAGTTGCCAATAATAGCAGCTAAATTTGCTGTAATGGTTGTTCCTACGTTCTCACCTAAAACCATTGCTGCTGCTAACTCAAAAGGAATCCAGCCTTGTGCTGTCATTATTAACGTGAGGGCCATTGTTGCACTAGACGATTGAATAACTACTGTAAGTACTGTGCCAATTAACAAAAACAATAAAATTGATAAATAACCTAAGTCTGTATAACGCGATAAAAAGGCCAGTATATCAGGATTGTTTTTAATATCTGGCATAGCATCTTTTAAGAATTGTAAACCAATAAAAAGCAAGGCGAAGCCAATAACAAAAGTTCCAAGATTTTTAAATTGGTCTTTTTTTAAGAATGTAAAGGCAAAACCAAAGCCAACAAGTGGTAATGCGATAGTGCTCATACTTACTTTAAACCCCAGTATTGTAATTAGCCATGCCGTAATAGTTGTACCAATATTAGCGCCCATTATAACCCCTATAGACTCTACCAAGGTTAATAATCCAGCATTTGCAAAGCTAACCACCATTAATGTGGTTGCAGATGAGGATTGTATCACAGATGTAATTAAGAAGCCTGTACCAATGCCTAATACTCGGTTAGAAGTCATCTTGGCTAAAATAGAGCGCATTTTACTTCCCGCCAATAACAGCAGTGCATCACTCATGACCTTCATACCAAAAAGAAACACGCCTAGTGCTCCTAGTAATTGTAAAATATTAGTAAATCCGTATTGCATTGGTGCAGAATATTGCATTGAAAATACAATAAATTTAATTTAAAATCATGCTAAAAAATTGGGAATACCCGCTTGTTGTTATAATTATTTAACTTTAACAAAAAATAGTTTATGCGTTTTATCATCTTATTTCTTTTTGCATCTAGCTTTTCTATTGGTCTAAGTTCTCAAAATTTAAAAGCTAATGAACTACTAGAAAAGGCAATTACTTATCACGACCCAAGTGGTCACTGGGATACATTTTCTGGAACTTTTAAAGTGACCATGACCACCCCAAATCAGAGTCCAAGAGTTAGTGCCATTACCTTAAAAATCCCTTCTGAATTCTTTAGCGTAACGGCTGTAAGAGATACCATTAGCCAAACTTATACCATGAACAAAAATGACTGTAGTTTGTTTTATGGTGAAACTGAACTGAACGAAGCATTGGCTAAAGAAAAAAATATGAGCTGTGAGCGCGCCAACATGTACAAAAATTATTATACCTATTTGTATGGTTTACCCATGAAGCTAAAAGATAATGGCACAAATATTGACCCAAATGTTGAGCGTAAAACCTTTAAAGGCAAAGATTATTTAGTTTTAAAAGCGACTTATGATGCTGAAGTTGGTAGTGATGTTTGGTACTTCTATTTTAACCCAAAGACCTATGCTATGGAAGTGTATCAGTTTTATAAAACAGATGAAAACGGTAAAGTAAATCCAGATTCTGGAGAATACATATTACTCACCGAAGATGAAACCATAAACGGCATTATAATGCCTAAAATACGTGCATGGTATTACAATAAAGATGACAAGTATTTGGGTACGGATACTTTGGGGAAATAAAAAACCAACGCTTTCACGTTGGTTTTTATAACACTTAATTTAAATATTAAGACCCACACATTAAGCAATCATCACCTTCAGCTTCTTTGGCTTGGGCAATTAATGCTTTCATCTCCTCTGCCGTCATTGGCTCAACCTCTGGAGTCTCATTCTTTTCAGCAAACTTAGCTGCTGTTTTTGCTGCTTTTTGCTTTTGTTGTTCTACAACAGCTGCATCGGCAACTTTTATAGATTCTGATGCTACTTTTTCTGCAACAGGTTCTTTTTTAACCTCTCTTGTTACTGTAAACTTCTTAGCATCTACAGCAGCTTTGGTACGTAAATAATACATGCCTGTTTTTAAACCACTCTTCCATGCGTAGAAATGCATTGATGTTAGCTTTGCCATAGTTGCACCTTCTAAGAATAGGTTTAATGATTGAGATTGGTCAATAAAATAACCACGCTGACGCGACATGTCTATAATGTCCTTCATGCTCATTTCATAAACCGTTTTGTAAAGCTCTTTAATATCTGCAGGAATATGCTCTATCCCTTGGATAGAACCGTTTGCTCTCATGATTTCGTTTTTAAGCCCATCATTCCATAATCCTAAATCCACTAAATCTTCTAATAAATGCTTATTAACTACAATAAACTCACCAGACAATACACGACGTGTATAAATATTAGATGTGTATGGCTCAAAACACTCATTATTTCCTAAAATCTGTGATGTAGAAGCTGTTGGCATTGGTGCTACTAACAATGAGTTACGTACGCCATGTTTCTTTACTTGCTTACGTAGTTTTTCCCAATCCCAACGACCACTCAATTCTTCATCTTTAATATTCCAAAGGTTGTGCTGAAAAAGACCTTCGCTTATTGGTGAACCTTCATAGGTTTCATAGGCCCCATCTGCCTTTGCTTCTTCCATAGACGCTGTGACAGCAGCGAAATAAAGCGTTTCAAAAATATCTTGGTTTAATGCCTTTGCCTCATCACTTGTAAAAGGCATACGTAACTTAATAAAAGCATCTGCCAATCCTTGTACACCTAAACCTACTGGTCTGTGACGGAAGTTAGAATTTTGTGCCTCAATTACTGGATAATAATTACGATCTATGACTCTGTTTAAGTTTTTTGTAACGCGCTTTGTAATTCGGAATAATTCCTTATGATCAAACTCCCCATTTTTAACAAACATTGGTAGTGCAATAGAAGCTAAGTTACACACCGCAACTTCGTCTGGAGAGGTGTACTCCATAATCTCTGTGCATAAGTTAGATGACTTTATTGTCCCTAAATTCTTCTGATTAGACTTACGGTTTGCAGCATCTTTATACAACATGTAAGGCGTTCCTGTTTCAATCTGAGATTCTAATATTTTCTCCCAAAGTTCACGTGCTTTAATAGCTTTACGGCCTTTACCTTCTGCTTCGTACTTTGTGTATAGTGCTTCAAATTCTTCAGAGTGAACATCTGACAAACCTGGGCATTCGTTAGGACACATTAAGGTCCACTCCGCATTTTCTTGCACACGCTTCATAAATAAATCTGGCATCCACATGGCATAAAACAAATCTCGTGCACGTAATTCTTCAGCGCCATGATTTTTCTTTAAATCTAAAAAGCTCATGATGTCTGCATGCCAAGGTTCAATATACATTGCAAAACTTCCTTTACGCTTTCCGCCGCCTTGATCTACATATCTTGCCGTATCATTAAATACTTTTAGCATTGGAACAATACCATTACTTGTACCATTTGTACCAGCAATATAGCTTCCTGTAGCTCTAATGTTATGGATAGACAAACCTATTCCTCCAGCTGATTGTGAAATCTTAGCGGTTTGTTTTAGTGTATCGTAAATGCCATCGATACTATCGTCTTTCATGGTTAACAAGAAGCATGAAGACATTTGAGGTTTTGGCGTACCTGAGTTAAATAATGTTGGTGTGGCGTGTGTAAAATATTTTTTTGACATTAGCTCATAGGTTTCGATAGCTGCATCTAAATCATTGAGATGAATCCCTATAGAAACACGCATAAGCATGTGTTGTGGACGTTCGGCAATTTTCCCATTTAACTTTAAAAGGTAAGAACGCTCTAACGTTTTAAAACCAAAATAATCATAACCAAAATCACGGTTGTAAATAATGGTAGAATCTAATTTGTCTTTATTTTCCATGATGACGTTATAAACTTCATCTGACAATAAAGGGGCGTCTTTACCTGTACGTGGATTTACATAAGTATGTAAATCTTCCATCACCTCACTAAAGGTCTTTTTAGTGTTTTTGTGTAAGTTAGAAACGGAGATACGTGCTGCTAAACGTGCATAGTCCGGATGAGCAGTAGTCATTGTTGCTGCAATTTCTGCTGCCAGATTATCAAGCTCACTCGTGGTTACACCATCGTATAAGCCTTCAATAACGCGCATGGCTACTTTTAATGGATCTACAAGCTCGTTTAAGCCATAACATAATTTACGAACACGTGCCGTAATTTTATCGAACATGATTTGTTCTTTTCTCCCGTCTCTTTTAATTACATACATATTTTACACTTTAGTTTTAATTTTTCTGAAATTGCCAGTTCAGAAAAAGGGTTAGTTGGTTATTCTAATTCTACAATTACCTGATTATTAATCAGATAGCTGTAGTAGTTCAATGGTTATTTTAAAATTAGGTAATACTCGTCCTGTTTACTGAAATGAGTTTTATCTAACTATATAGATTTTTATTGAAAGGATTCGATTCTAAAAATCGAAATCCATATTGTATTTATCCTCGTCTACCTCTTTATTCATCACACCAGCTTTTTGGTAATCTCCAACACGTTTCTCAAAGAAGTTTGTTTTACCTTGAAGCGAAATCATATCCATAAAATCGAATGGATTTGGCGTATTATAGACTTTTTCACAACCCAAGTCTGCAAGAAGACCGTCGGTCACAAATTCTAAATATTGAGACATTAATTTTGCATTCATCCCAATTAAACTTACTGGTAATGACTCGGTTATAAACTCTCTTTCGATATTCAAGGCATCAACAAGTATTTCTTTAATGCGCTCTTTGGACACTTTATTTACCAAGTGGTGCTCATGTAAGTGTACAGCAAAATCGCAGTGCATACCTTCATCTCTTGAAATAAGCTCATTTGAGAATGTTAAACCTGGCATTAATCCTCTTTTCTTTAACCAGAAAATAGAGCAGAAAGACCCCGAGAAGAAAATACCTTCTACGGCTGCGAATGCGATTAAACGTTCCGCAAAACTTGGTGACTCAATCCATTTTAATGCCCACTCTGCTTTTTTCTTAATAGCGGGGAAGTTCTCTATAGCTTTAAAAAGCTTATCTTTTTCAATCTCATCTTTTACATAGGTATCAATAAGTAGTGAGTAGGTTTCACTATGAATGTTTTCCATCATGATTTGGAAACCGTAAAAGAACTTTGCTTCACTGTATTGTACTTCATTAACAAAATTTTCAGCTAAGTTTTCATTCACAATCCCATCACTAGCGGCAAAAAATGCTAGAATGTGCTTTATAAAGTAACGCTCGTCATCATTTAGCTTATCTGACCAATCCGTAATATCTTGATGCAAATCAATTTCTTCTGCAGTCCATATACTAGCTTCAGATTTTTTATACCACTCCCATAAATCATGATGTTGAATTGGGAATATTACAAATCTATCTTTATTCTCTTGTAAAATGGGCTCTACCGCTACTGACATGCTTCTTGTTTTTTATGAATTAATAGAAAATATTTCGTGTGATTTGGGACTAACAAATATGGCAAAACAATTAACTTAATCTCAGTGAATTGCTTAAAGCTTTTCAACAAGTTTTTAACAACGAGAAATTTCTTTCAAAAACTAGCAAAACATATTCAAAAATTATTAATATGTTGAAAATGAATTATTTATGATTGAATTGTTTATGCTAAATATGTAGGAATTAACTTATAAAAAAATGGCTTAAGTATAAAAGAAATGGGCTTTTTTTAAGTTTTAAAAAAAGCTATTCACATAAACAAAATTGTTGTGTAAAACTTATGAAATATTAAAGTCCTATAAATTTTGAAAACTCTAATTTTCTACGCATATAGAAATGCTACTTATTAAATTTTTCTCTTGCCACCGTCTCTAATTCCATATACCAATCTTCGCCAAACTTTCTAATTAAAGCTTCTTTTACAAATTTATAAATTGGCACTTGCAATTCCTTTCCTAAAGCACAAGCATCATCACAAATTTCCCATTTATCATAGTTAACAGCAGAAAATTCAGAATATTCCTTTACCCGGATTGGGTACAAGTGACAAGAGACCGGTTTTTTCCAATCGACTTCACCTTGGTTATAAGCTTCTTCAATACCACAAAGTGCCGTTTTCTTGTCATCAAAAATAACATATGCACAATCGGCTCCATGAATTAATGGTGTTTCTAAATCTCCAAAATCTGTAGTAATAGACGTCCCTTGTGCTTCAATTGCGGCAATTCCTTCTTTACGTAAAAAGGGCTTTACTTTAGGGTAAATATCTTCTAATAGTTTTGCTTCATTTGCATCTAAAGGTGCACCTGCATCGCCATCAATACAACAAGCCCCCTTGCATGCAGAAAGGTTACACAAAAAATCTTTTTCTATAATCTCTTCTGAGACTATGGTTTTCCCTAATTGAAACATATAACTGTATAAAATTCAACGCAAAAGTAGTTAAACTTTACTGTAATTTAATATTGAAAATATGCATTTTAATCGCACCTTTGCGGCGAAATTTAAAATAAAACTCATGGAATTTAATTTTAAACAAATACTAACAGCTTTTATGGTGCTTTTTGCCGTGATAGATATTATTGGCAACATTCCTATTATTATAGATTTACGTAAAAAGGTGGGGCATATACAAAGTGAAAAAGCCTCGCTTATCGCTGGTGTGATTATGATTGCATTTTTATTTTTAGGAAAGAGCATGCTTTCATTGATTGGTATAGATGTAAACTCTTTTGCCGTAGCTGGTGCTTTTGTGCTATTTTTTATTGCTTTAGAAATGATACTTGGCATTACACTTTATAAAGACAATGGTGATGACCCTTTAACAGCTTCTGTGTTTCCATTGGCATTCCCATTAATTGCAGGGCCTGGTAGCTTAACTACTTTACTCTCACTTAGAGCTGAGTTTAGAACAGAAAATATAATTGTCGCAGTTATTATCAATGTCATTTTTATCTATATTGTTTTAAAAACCTCAGCAAAAATTGAACGTGCTATAGGAAAAAACGGTATCAATATCATAAGAAAAGTATTTGGTGTAATTTTGTTGGCCATAGCCGTGAAGTTATTTGCGACTAACATTAAAGTCTTATTTATCTAATTGATTTATTATGAAAATTTTTACCATAGTTGCTAGTATTATTGCTGTTGGGCTTATCATTTTTAGTGCGTCAAAACTTAATTTTGATGCTATTTTGGAAGGCGAAAGTGCTACGGCATTAATTACCATTGTCGCTGCACTTTGTGTTATCTTATTACTTCAAGTTTTTAGAGTTTCAAAAAAAGTCGAAAAACTTTATAAGAAAAGGAAATGATTTTTGACGCCCTCATCATTGGTGGTGGAACAGCCGGTATGTCTTGTGCACTTGTTCTGGGGTCTGCTAAACCAAAAGCTTTTGCCCATGATAAAACTATCGGTATAATTGCGCATCAAAGAACATCACATTTACAAAATGCGCTATTTAATAACGTGCTAGGTCTTAAGCCTGGGACATTAGGACAAGATATTTTAGAAAGTGGTAAAGCGCAACTAAAAAATCTATATCCTCACGTTGTTCAAATTGAAAAGGAAAAAGTAAAATCCATAGACAAAACAAGCGTAGGCTTTACAATTGAAACTAATAAAAATATTTACCAATCGGAAGTAGTGGTAATCGCTGTGGGCTACACTAATCTGCTCACTATTAAAGGTCTTGATGCTTATGTAGAGCCGCATCCGCAAGCAGCCATTGAGAAAGACAGAATTTGGTTGCGCAACCAGAACCATCTTATAGAAAAAGGACTTTATGTGGCTGGAACATTAGCTGGAGGTCGCAGTCAGTTTGCAATTGCTAGCGGAAGTGGTGCTCAGGTTGCAACAGATATTTTAACCCTTTGGAATAATGGCAAACACACCAAAGTCCATGACAAGGTTACTCATTAATAATTTTTGAAGGCTCTTGACTCAATAGAATAACTTCCTCAATCATAATATCACTTCTATTTACAATTTCTTCAAAAGCATTATCATCGTAAAGCTGTCTTGCTAGTGTAGCTTTTATCAATCGCTTTACGACATCATTAAAGGCTACAAATCTAATTCTCGTTCGTTCTTGTCTGTTAACGTAATTTTGAAAACGGACTACAATATCATCACTAACCTTGTAATTATCGATAAAATCTCGTTTGGAAACACCGTCATATACCGCTCGATTTTTGTCTAATTCTTCAAAAACAAAAAAACCAAAATGGCCTGAGCGTCTCAAATAATTAATGGTTTCATTATTAAATGAGCGATCTATAGGCACAAATATATCTGGTATAATTCCACCTCCACCATATACCACTTTACCATTAGGTGTTATAAACCTCAAAGAATCATCAACCTGAATACTTTCAGAATTCATTAATTCTCCGTTTCGCAAGCGTTTATAATAGTCTTTAAAATAACTTTTGTTTTCACCATTATTGTAAGGCTTTTGTATGGAGCGACCCGTCGGCGTATAATATTTAGACACCGTAAGACGCACAGCACTTCCGTCTCCTAAAGCCATTTCCCGCTGCACTAAACCTTTGCCATAAGAACGTCTACCAACAATTACACCTTTGTCATTATCCTGAAGTGCTCCCGCAACAACCTCACTTGCTGATGCAGAATTTTCGTTTATAAGAATATATATGTCGCCCTCTTCAAAATCTCCTCTAGATGTGGCGTAGGTGTTTTCTCGTTTGCCCCTTTTGTTTTTTGTGAATAATATTAGCTTATCATCTTCCAAAAATTCATCAGCAATTTGTTCTGCAATACCTAAAAACCCACCTGGATTATCTCTTAGATCTAATGCCAGTTTAGTTGCTCCATTGTCCTGAAGTCTATCTAATGCTGTTTTAAATTCTTCATAACTAGACTCCGCAAAACGATTCATTCTTATATATCCTAAATCTTGTGTTAGCATATATGACGCATCAACACTTTTTATTGGTATGTTACTTAGTTTTACTGTGATATCTAAATACTCATTGGTCTGAGGGCGGTACACCTTAAGCTTCACTTTTGTACCTTTCTTACCTCGAAGTTTTTTTGAAATCACTTCTGTGTCAAAATTTTTACCAAAAATAGAATCGTCATCAGCCATAATAATGCGATCTCCACCTTTGATGCCAGCCCGTTTACTTGGTCCTCCCTCGGTTGGCCTAATGACAGCTAATGTATCTTTATAAGGGTAGTAATTTATACCAATACCTACAAAATCCCCTCTCATATTCTCAGTGACACGTTCTAAATCTTTTTTAGGAATGTAAGTAGAATGTGGGTCTAAATTATCAAGAATACCATTAACAGTTACATCTACTATACTATCGGTATTGACCTCTTCTACATATTCGTAATCGATATAATCTATAAGCCTGTTAAGTTTATCTTTTTTACTATTGGTAGTAAATAAGCGGTCTGAGCTGTCTGCAAAATTAAGCTTGCCACCAATAAAAACACCCAAGGCCACAGCAATTCCTAAGAGTAATGGTATGTATTTTTTTAGGTTAGACATTTATGCTTCAATTTCTTCTATTAAATCTAATTTCACACCTGCTTTTTCTAAAAACCTTAGTCCAGAGTCATCTTTGTAGGCTTTTGAATATACGACTCTAACAAAACCTGCCTGATGAATGAGTTTACTACATTCCTTACATGGTGACAGTGTTATATAAAGTGTAGCGCCTTTACATGATTGTGTGGATGATGCTACCTTTAAAATAGCGTTGGCTTCTGCATGCAATACGTACCATTTGGTATATCCATTGTCATCTTCACAGTAATTTTCAAATCCTGTTGGAGTTCCATTATAACCGTCCGATATAATCATTCTATCCTTTACAATTATTGCACCAACTTGCTTACGTTGACAGTGGGAGAGCTTTCCCCATTCTTGAGCCATTCGTAAATAAGCTTTGTCGTAACGTAATTGTTTTGCTTCCGTAGCCATTATTTAATGTTGTACTATTTGTGATTAACGAATATAAAGGCTTAGTATTTTATAACCAATGCCATGTCTTAAAGTTTTATAAAACTTTAACCTTTAAAAAACACTGTTTTCAATTAGAATAGGGAGGACAAGACCTATAACAATAGAAGATAAAACCATAATCCAGTCGCGTCTGGAGAAACGAAATAGTGTCTGAAATAAAAAGCCTAAAAATAAAATAACAAATACAATAATTACCTGAGCCAATTCAATACCTAAAGCAAATTCTAATAAAGCTAAAACTTTATTATTTGCGTCTCCAAAAACCATTGTAAATTCTCTTGCAAAACCCAAACCGTGAATTAACCCAAAGAATAGTGCAGAAAATAAAAGTAACCCCATCTTTTTGTCTTTACCATCTTTACCTGCAGTAAACACATTATATATTGCTGCAACTATTATGGTAATAGGAATTAAAAACTCTACTAACTTTCCGTTAACAGAAACTATATTATAAGCAGCCAAAACCAGAGACAAGGTATGGCCTAAGGTAAACAATGACACTAAAAATAATACGCGCTTCCAATCTTTAAATACATATGGTAAAGCTAAGACCATTAAAAATAAAACGTGGTCGTAACCATTGATGTCTAACACATGATTAAGACCATATTTTACATTAAACCAAAAATCGTTCATGGTAAGGGGGGATATTAATTAAAGTCTAAGTTAATTTTATTTTTTAATAAAACGAATTGTCTGATATTTAGAATCTTCGTTGCTAATAATTTTTAGGTAATAGATTCCTTTATTTAAAGTGGATACATTAATCGTTTTGACCTTTGAATATTCCATAATTTTCTGGCCTAGGAGATTAAAAACTTGAAGTGTATCAACATTTATATTTGTATTGAGTTTTAGAATGTTTTTTACGGGGTTTGGATATAGGCTTACTTTTTCAAAAACACTATCATTAGCTCCAAGAACATTATCATTAGTAATAGTAATTACCTGGTTTGCTAAAACGTCTTGGACCAGAGTTACAGTATTATCTGGCCATTCTATTCTTACCTCATCGACAGTCAAATTATCCGCCAATCCAAAAAATGCTTCTGCAGGCTCTTGTCCATAAAAGCTAGTGCCTGCCGTTATTAAACGCATGCCTGTTTTTCCATTGTCGTATGTTATAGTTACAACAGCACCAATTGAATAGTGATTAGTACCATTCATTCTAGGTTTCACTACAAGATAATTATTTGCATTACTAGTGGAAGAATAGTTGTTTTCTAACAGTCTTACCGGCAACATACTATTACCACTAATTTTTATGGTTTGTAACAAATCTAAATCCCCATCTCTATCCATGTCAAAAGCTCCCAATGAAGCACCGTATTCAGTATCATTAAAGTTGGCTGATACTGAGACATCATTAAAAGCAATACCATCTACATTTAACCATAGTTTAGATTCATCTAAACCCCAACTCTGATTCCAGCCATTTGTAGCTGCCAAATCTATAAATCCATCATTATTCGCATCAAAAAAAGTGGTTCCCCAATCCCAGCCACTATTGCCCACATTTATTGAGCTTTGCGTTGCTGTTTCAGAAAATCCTAGTGTATTTGTTTCTGACCAATTATTTTTTAATAAAATGTTGTGCTTTGATATACCGTCTTCAATCCTTGTAATATTTGTTGAATACACATCAAAATCACCATCATTATCATAGTCTCCAATGGTCATTCCCATTTCATTAAATGCACTGTCTGCCGAAATAGATGAAGCTATTTCCTGAAAGGTGTTATCTCCATTGTTTAACCAAAATTCATTTTTAGAAAAATCTACATTGACATAAATATCTTGAAATCCATCATGATTAAAGTCATGAAAAATTGGCTGGTATCTTGATACATTGGATTGTCCAAATCCACTGGATACACTTATATCTGAAAAAGTTCCGTCTCCATTGTTTAAAAATAAAGACGCTTGAGCTCCAAGTAACTCTCTTCCCCAAACTGTAACAGCTAAATCTAACCACCCATCGTTATTAATATCTGCTGCAGCGATACCTCCCACTAATGCATCAGATACGTTAGCACTATTGTATCTATTACCAAAACTTAATCCGGAGTTGGGAACTTCGTTAAAACTTCCGTCTTCTGTTTGTCGATAAAGAAAAATTTCAATTTTTTCAGTACAAGAAGATCCAACACTCAAACAATCTCCGATTAAAATTAAATCTAATAATTCATCTCCATCATAATCAATCCAAAGTGCGGCTCTATTTCTGTAGGTCGAAGTTATTCCTAATGCCATAGCAACATCTTGAAATACTCCATTGCCATTATTCTGGTATAGTTGATTGTTTAGACCAAATTCTGTACCCACAAAAAAGTCAAGATCTCCATCATTATCAAAATCTTCTATTGATACACCGCTACCAAAAATATCTTGCATTACAGCAATACTTTTTACGCCATTGCTTGATGCTACATCAGAAAATTGTTGCGAATATGAAGTTATACTGCAAAGTATAAAGAAAACAATTAGATATTTATTTATCATAAGCTCAGCTAAGATAAATGAAAAAAGGCAAAACTAAAATGATAGTGTTGCCTTTTGGTTGTACACCCCATTGAGCTGTTTTCGAAACAAAACCTCTGTTTTTTAGACAAAATAAAAGATATCTTTTAAAATAAAA